>JAABUM010005489.1_pt1 | contig 13296 bp, 12 predicted proteins | sample 5559161 | NCBI WGS metagenome assembly JAABUM01 (sample SAMN10711868, study PRJNA513369) | rock metagenome | isolation source: Antarctica rocks | place: Antarctica: Victoria Land, Siegfried Peak nord | reverse complement strand
CTTGAGCAGCCGGTACGCCGTCGTGACCGCGGTGTACGTCTTGCCCGCGCCGGTGGCCATCTGCACCAGCGACCGGGCGAACCGCTGCTCCGCCAGGGACCGCTCGATGCCCTCGATCGCGGTGATCTGCGCCGGCCGCAGATCCCGGACGTCCAGAGCCGGCATGGCCTGCACCTTGGCCCGCCACGTCGGCGCGTCCGGGTCGCTGGCCGCGTCCCGCACCGTCCGCGCCAACGTGCCCGGCTGCGGGAAACCAGCCAGCCGACGCGCCCGCGGCGCCGGGTCATACCCGTTGGTGAAGTGGGTCTCTGAGCCGCTGGCCTCGAACACGAACGGCAACCGGCCGTCGGTCAGCAGCGACTTCAGCCGCACCTCGGCGGGCAGGCCGTCGGCGTACATCGCGCTCTGCCACTCCACCCCCGACAGCGTGGTCCCCACCGGCTTGGCCTCGATCACTCCTACTGCGCGCTGGTCCACGTAAAGCAGGTAGTCGGCCCGCCCATGCCCCTTGGCCATGACGACCTCACGGACCGCGACACCCTGAGCGGCGTACAGGTTGATCCCCCTGCGGTCTTGCACCACCCAACCTGCGTCCCCCAGCTGGCGGTCGATCAACACCCGGGCCCGTTGCTCCGCCGCGAGCCCGTCCTCGTCGATCACGGGGCTCGCTGGGGTCGCATGGGCCTCACTGTAACCGCCCGGCGGCCACCTATTCCAGACAGTCAGCCGTCGGAAGCTAATTGTTTCCGACGACAAACGAACAGATTGGTCTCGTAATCGCAGAGTCGCTCAACCCGTACATATTCAGAGGACACTGTATGATGAACAAACGTTGATTAGCGGAAGATTCAAACGATGACGAAGAAACTGAGCGAGCTGTTCGCTGAATTGTTGAGTTCTCTCGACGTCTCGACGAAACACGACAGAGCCATTCGTTGGCGGCCGGGACCCCGATCTCCCGGCCAAGGACCGCGGCCCGCTCTGTCTGGCTAGACTGCGGACCACGGATCACACGGTGCCGTCTTCATCCACCACGTCCCTGGCCTCAACCTCAGGCCCCTCGCCCGCCCGACAGCTTGGATGATTTCCCACAGCGGGCGTGATGTGTCGCCTTCGACAAACCAGGTTCGCGCGCACGGCTGTCATCTCTCGCAGCGCGGCCCTGCCCGGTCCGCCGACATGCTGTTCGGCGATCTGTCTTGGAGTGCCCTGCCGCGACTTGCGTTTGGCTCACCGTACTGCCGGGTCCGGCCCTCCTGCCCGGACGCGACGTCGAGGAACGCTGCGGCGCTCATAGCTGTCCGGTTGACGTCGACGAGGCTGCCGGCGGCCGCCGTGAGGCTGGAGCGGACGTGGTCGGGCAGCGGGACGGCTCTGTTGGTGAGGAGGTCGCGTGGCGTGACCCAGGCGGTGAGGGGGCTGTCGTCGATGGTTTGGGCGTCTCGCGGATGATGACGCCGGGTGGCGATCGCCAGCGTGTTGACGGCTCGTGCGGCTCCGGTCAGTTCAGGGTTGGTGGTGGCGTCATGGGTGACGTGCGCCAGGTCGAGGTTGGTGGCCAGGACCTGCTGGATGAGTCGGCCGATCCGGCTCAAGTCGGTCCTTTGGGCGATGAGTGAGGCGTGGGCGATGGTTGTGCCGTCGCGGAGAAGTTCGTGCAGCGTGGCCCGGGTCTCGAGGGCTGCGCGGGCGAGGTCGGGGTCGACGCGCCGTGAGGTCAGCGGCGTGAGGTCTTTCCAGAGCCCGGCCATGCTCTCCCAGCGTTGTTGGCTTGTCTCGAGAGCCGGGGAGAGCCGGGTGGTGTACTGCTGCCGGTCCAGCTGTCCGGAGTCGGCGGCGGCGCGCGTCAGGGTGTTGCTGGCGGTGAGAACCAAGGATTGGGTGCGGGCGGTGAGCATGAGGTCGGCGGTGTTGACCCCGCCGACCAGGGTCCGGTGGGCCTGCACGTCCCAGGTGGCCAGGGCCTGGGCGAGCCGTCCGGCGGCGGGTGGCTCGCGGTGTTCGCCCGTCAGTGCGCGGGGGTAGGTGCCTTTGACGACGGCGCCGGCGTGTTGCTCGAACGCAGTGAGCCGCTCGTGTGCGGCGCGGGCTTGCCGAAGTGAGTCCCCGGTGCTCGGCCTGCCCCGGGTGGCCATCTTCATCTCCAGCTCGCGCACCCGCTGGCCGACGGCGACCGCGACGCCGTGGGAGCCGATGTAGAGGGTGTGCATGATCCGGGTCCTGGCGGCCTGCAGGTCGCGCCGTTCGGGCTCGCTGAGTGGGGGCCGAGGAACGGCGTGCCGGCTGATCAGGTCGGTTGCTCCGGTGAAGCTCTCGGCGATGCGCATCAGTCGCTCGTCTGCCGGTCCGTCTCCTGGCCACGCGCGCCCGTGTCCGGGGCGACGCATGGCCTCGCTCATCGCCTGAAGCTGGTGGATCGCCAGGTCTGCGGAGTCGGGGAGGTGCTTACCGGTGACCGGTTGGGCGGGGGTCAGCGGCGGCAGGGCGTGCCAGAGTTCGCCGGCAGCCTGGACGACCTCGCCCCAGGTGCGCAGCATCGGGGCCGCGTCCATCTCCTCGACGTCCATCAGGATCGCTCTGGCGCTGTGGTCGGACTCCAGGAGGAGTTCGCCGACGCTGCGTTTGTCCCTGCCGGTCATGGCGCGTGCTCGTTGAGCAGGTCGCAGATCGCGACGATCAGCTGCGAGGTTCCGGGCGGGAAGTCCTGGATCGGGTGCAGTCGGGCGAGCTCCTCGGCGGCGCGCAGCAGCCTTAACGGGTCGGTCTCGACCGGCACGAGCGCGTCGACGTCGTGGCCCTCGGACAGCAGCTCGAGTGCCTGGGAGGTGGCCAGGTCCAGACCCAGCCCCAGGAAGCGCAGGGCCGGGTCGGGATTGGTGCAGGCCTGATCCCAAGCCATGTCCGAGGCGCGCGCCAGCAGTCGGGCGACGGTGGCCAGGCTGTCGGCGGCGTCCAGGTCGGTGGACCCGGGGTCGGTGCTCATCGAGGCTTGCTCCTTGGTTTGTGAGGGGGTGCACCCAATCCACCCCAGATTCGGTTGCGGCGTCAGGCCTCCTTCCTGAGCCTGTGGATGACGCCGCCGGAGTGTCGGAGGTGGGCACGACACTGCTCTCGTAGGCCTTATGCCAACGGTGCCCCTGTGGAGGTCAGCACCGCCCGCACTCGAGGTGTTCGCACTAGTGCACGAGGCTCGAGGAGGAGGTGACGGTGGTGATGCCGGCGATGAGGAAGCTGCTCGCGTACGGGCCCGCGGTCGTGGTGAGCATGGTGCTGACGTTCCTGGTGGGCGCGGTGCTGCCCGCGACGGTGGGGCTGGTGTTGTTCGTGGGCGGTCTGGCCACCATGGTGGCGTTGCTGCTCGGCGCGGGCGAGTCGCCGGCGGTCCGGCTCCTGTTCCGTGCCCGTGACCTCAGCTCGGCCGAGGCTGCGGCCCTGGCACCCGCCGTGGCGCTGCTGTGCCAACACGGAGTTCCGATGGGCGCGCTTCGACTCCACGTGCAGGACGGCGCGGTGCCGATCGCGGCAGGTGGAGCGGGCCGCAGGACCGTCGTGGTCTCGGCCGGCCTGGTGGCCGCGGTCCGGGACCGGCAACTGCCCGTCGAGCAGGCGGCTGCGGTGCTCGGCCACGGTGCCGGCGTCGTCCTCAGCGGCGCCGTGCGTTCCGATCCGGCGCTGGAGTTCTGGACGCTGCCCTGGCAAGCCCTACGCGGACTGGCCCAAGGCCTCTCGCGGGCCTTCCGGTGGTTGCCGCTGGTGCGGTGGGCATGGAGGGGCCGGTTCATCCTCGCGGTGATCGCCGCAGCGCAGGCCGGAGCGGCGCAACAGTGGCTCGTGGCCGCCGTCATCGCCCTGGTGGGCGCACTGTCCTACCTCGTGAGCCTCTGGGAGCGGCCCTGGGCCAGGACAATCCGCGAGCTCGGCGACGAGCAGGTCCGTCAGGTCGGCCTCGCTGAGGCTCTGTCCCGGTTCCTCCTGCGCTGCTCGAGTTCACCGCAGGTGCACGAACGAGTCAATGCGCTGGCCGGCCCCGCGGAGCGTCCCCAGCCTGCCCTCGTCAACTCTCCGGCGTAGCTTTCAAAGCCGCGGCGCGTCACGCAGTGGTCGTGGCATGGCCGCGCGGCCCGTTTCTAACCTGGCTCATCGCTGTGGCCCCGGGGTGAGAGTGGGACGGGCAGGGGATGTCGCCACGTGTGCGGGGTCGCCTTCGTCCGGAGCTATCGCCACGTGGCCGGGGTCGCCCTCGCCCGCGGCGCCGACCTTCTCCACGAACGCTGCGAACCCCGGCATCGTGAACCTGAGACGGCCGCGGCCGACGGGCTCGATCACGCCCTTGTCGATCAGCAGCTGTCGCGCCATGCTCCACTGCCAAGCCTGCACGCCCAAGGCAGTCGAGATAGCCCCAGTCGTGGCCACCCCGTGTGCCGGCCGTGTCTGCGATCGCCACGATCACGGCCTTCTCGACCGTGGTGGCCTTCGCCCAGCGGCCACGGAACATGCGATTGTCCAGGTTCTCGCCGACTTGTACCGCCGCCGCCTCGACGTGCTGCAGACGGATGCTGGTCCCGGCCTCGGGGCGGCCCTGCATCCGGCTCTCCTCGCCGATGAGCTGGATCGGATCAGGTAGGGCGAGCCGCCCGCCTCGTGCACAGCCAGCTCGACAGCGTCGGTGTCCCAGTGCACCTGCGGGCCGCGAAAATCGCCAACGGGATCTCTGACGCCTTGCCGGCGTCCTGGATCGCGTTAGCCAGCACGACCAGCTCCTCCTCGGATGGTTCCCGGAGCTCGTCGAGCAGCAGCACCAGCCCGTGGTGCTCGCGTTCCCGGGCGGCCCGGGCCGCGTTCTGAAGCAGGTCGGCCAGCACCTGACGTTGCATGGTGACCTGGCTCGCGGAGCGTGGCCGGGGGCGTCGGTGACGATCTTGACGACACCGGCGTTGACCTCGATCGACAGTGCGCCCAGCGGTCCTTCACCTTCCGCCAGAACGCGCTCCTGGCGCGTTCCCCGTGGTGCAACGGGCTGACTGCTTCACCGACGGCCGTCGCGAGCATCTGCACGTTGTCGGAGACCCGGTCCAACGTCATCGTGGCAATGACGAAGCCTCGAGCTCGGGCACGGCCGCCGGTGACCGCGAGGGTGACGGTCTTGCCGAGGCCTCGAACGCCGGTGAAGACAACGCTGGTGCCGGCCTCGCCAGAGTTGGCCACTCGGGTCAGAACCGCTTCTGCCCGCGCCAGCTGCGTCTCGCGGCCGACCAGGACACCGACCTGGCGCCGAAACCGGGGCTTGTAGGGACTGTCCATCGAGCTCCCGCTCCTTAGACATGTTTCGATTTGGCTGATTGTCTAAGGCCGTCTAAGCCCGGGAGTTGTGACGTGTCGAGGCTCCCCCAACGACGGCTTCACTTGCCGATCCGATCCAGGCACGCACCGTCATTCGGGTGACATCCGAGCGCCTGGCGACCTCCAGCTGCGGGGATCCCCGCTGCGCAGGCACGTCGCCGGATCACGTTGCAGAACAGGACATTTCACGTAGAGCGCCTGGTGAATCGTCTCGGGCGCTAGCCGGCGGGCCGTGTCGTCGGGGAAGATCAGGGCCAGGGTGTGACTGATCTGCTCAGGGCTGCACTTCGCATCGAGCTTCCCCTGGGCGACCGCCCGCCAGGACCGGGTCGGAGGCGACCTTCCGTGACCTCGGACGCGCCAATCGGGCGGTCGCCATCCGGTGCGCCACGGACGGGCGGTACCTACTGCTCTGGTCGCTGTGGCGGGCCAGCTCACGGCTGACCGTCGAGACGCCCGGCCGAGTTCGCGGGCGATCATCCGCATGCTGTGCTCGGCTCGGCGGCGGTCCGTGATGACCCTCCGTTCCTCCTCGGACAGGTACCGTGCCGAGCGCAGACATTCCTCGTTGGTGGCGTCGATCATGGCGGGATACCGCCGCTGGGTGCCGGCCCGGGAAGGGACGCTGCGCCCGTACCGCCAGCGTGTCCCGGTCCGCCGATTCACCCCCCACCACCCCGCACGCCTCGGCGCTGCTGACCCGCGGGCGACCAACCGCGCGTACTCCTCCCGCTGCCGCGTCAACGGCGATGGAGCCGGCACCTTCCCACTTCCCCCGCTGTCCTCCATGACTGTCCTCCATGACGCCGCCGCACCCTCGGTGTTGCGACGTTCGCTGGACTCCAAGCTGTCATTCCCACAGCGCCACGGTCGGCGCAAAAGGCCGAGGTAGTATCTGATGCGTTCCGCATCAGCCCTTGGACGACCCGAGTGATAGTCCCGCGATGAACTGTTTTTGCAGAAGCATATAGATGATCAGTGTGGGGACGGCTGCAATAAGCGCGGCGGCTGAAATCAGATTCTGGTTCTGGACGTACTGGCCCTGCAGGTTCGCTAACGCTGTGGTGATCGGACGCTTCGCTCCGGATGGCACGAGCACGATAGCCCAGAAGAAGTCGTTGTAGATCCATGTGGACAGCAAAGTGGCCAGCGCGGCAAGTGCGGGCCGGCAGAGGGGCAAGGTCAATCGCCAGTACCTCGTCCACAGTGACGCGCCGTCGACCCTTGCCGCTTCGTACATGTCAGACGGGATCGTCTTCATGTAATTACTTAGCACGAAGACACAAAAACCCAGCTGGAAAGATACGTTGACGACGACGAGCCCCGCCAACGAGTCGTAGAGCAGTCCACTGTCGCTGACAAAGTTGGGAAGCGGCAGGGTGAGGTAGAGACGGTACAGCGGCACGATGAGGACCTGTTGGGGTAGCAGATTGCCGGCCGTGAACAATATAAGGAGGGCCACATTTAATCGCACATTGATACGGGACAGTACAAATGCCGCCGATGACGCTAAAAGCAGGCAGATGACCACCGCGGGTATGGTGACCTTCGCCGAGTTCAAGAAGAACATGACCATGTCTGACTGTGTCCATGCGTCGGTGAAGTTCTTAAGGGTCAAGTGGTGCGGCAGCGCCAGATACCCATACAGGTTGGTCTCTGCCTGGGGCCGCAGCGCCACATATAAGGCGAATACGACCGGGACAAGCCAAAGCAGCGCGACAATAATCATGAGGGTCTGCGCCAGCGCTGACCCGGACCCGGCCCTCGACCCTCGACCCCGCCGCGGTGCGTCGGGGAACGCCGTTCGCCCGAGTGTGGTCATCGCACTTCCTCTCGGCGGAAAGTGTTGTACAAGAAGGTCGATATAGGAATCAAGGAGATGATCAAAAGTACAACGCCCAGAGCGGAACCAAAACCGATTCTCGACGCGCCGCCCAAGATGTTATTAGTGACGAGGACGGATAACAGCTCCAAGCCATTGTGCCCGCCGTTTGTCACATACACAAGGTCGAACGCCCTAAGCGACTCGATGACCGTGACTACCAGAATCACTATGTTGATTGGGCGCATGACCGGGAAAACGACTAGGCGAAACGTCTGCCATGCGTTGGCCCCATCGATACGAGCCGCCTCGCGCAAGGTGACATCCACCGCCTTGAGCCCGGCGAGGTACAAGATCATGACGTATCCGACCTGCCGCCACGTTGCCTCGACCAGCACGGCCCAAATGTTGAGTCGCGGATTCCCGAGCCAGTCGATCGCATCTGCGCCCGTGGTCCGACCAGCGAGCGTATTAATAAGCCCAAAGTTCTGCGAGTAGACCAACTGCCAAATGATCCCGATCAGCGCTAAGGACAGCATGACCGGTAAAAAAATCACGCCCTGGTAGATTCGACTGCCCCGGATTTCTCGATCAAGGATCACCGCGAAGAGCATGCCAAGCGGTGCGGCGACGAGCATGAGCACCGTTAACCATATGACATTATTCCTAAGGGCAGGCCAGAACTCGGGGTACACAGTGGCAGCCTGATAATAGTTCTGGATCCCGTACCAGCACCCGTTGTTACCGATCGCTGGCGCCGGCGGAGGCTGGCAGGCGGTAAGGTGCAAGCCGTTAACACCGTTCCACTTCGTGAAAGAGAGTATGACGGAGGCCAAGGCCGGGAACCAGATGAAGGCTATCTGGATAGCAAGCGGGATACCGAGCATCAACCCTGCCGCGGCTATGTCTCGTCGGGAGAGCACTCGAATACCTTGCCGACGGCGGGTGGTCGCCGTTGTCGAGGCCTCCGACCGCACCTGGATGCTCATGAGACGAAGATAATTTTTGCCTGGGCTTCTGCGCTGGCCTGTATCGATTTAATCTTCGACGTCGATGGGTCAGCGATGAATTTCTGGATGAGGGCCATGAAGGCGGTCGCCATGGCGGGGTCCGTGTCTCGATCCAGGTACTGCGCAACGTTCTTACAGGCGCCGATCGCGAGCGCGGACTTCTTCTGCAACGTATTGTACGTCGGCACGTTGAGGTCTTTGATTAGTGACACGTCCCATTGGTCGGTTTCCAAGTAGGCAAGCGCTCCCGGCCCGGTTCCCACGTACTCAAGGACTTTCTTTGCAGCCTCCTGGTCCTTGGACCGCTTAGGAAGGCAGATCCCGTCAGCCGGCGCGTCCATGTAATACTGACCGTGCTCCGGGTTGATCTCTGGGTAGACGAAGAAGTCTAGGTCAGCCCGATTCTTGTCCGAGTAGTTGGCCACCACCTGGTTGGAGCCTTGGAACATCATGCCCGCCTGCTTGTGCTCGAGTGCCTTTGCGGCGTCTTGCCAAATGCGCCCGTTGGCACCGCTTTGCATGTAGGGCAGAAGCTCGGCGAACTTCTCGAAGACCCTTGTGATCCTGGAGTCGGTGTAAGGGACCTCGTGACGCATGAGCTTCATGTGAAATTCGTAGCCGTTGATTCTCAGGTCGAGAATGTCAAACGTTCCGGCCGCGGGCCACACGTCTTGATTACCGAACGCGAGGGGAATGAGCCCGTCCCTTTTCATCCTAGTCGCCAGCGCGATGAAGTCGTTCCATTTAGTGGGGACGGAGTAGCCTTTCGACGCGAAGAGGCTCTTGCTGTAGTATACGACCCACGGGTAGTTGTAGATGGGCACTATGTACTGTCGCCCATCCAAGCCCTTCGACAAGTCTCGGCCAGCTTGGGTGTAATTGGCTCCGATCTTTTCCCAGACGTCATCGACGGGAGCCAGAAGCCCCTGAGCTGCCAGGTACTGCATGCGGAACCCAGCGAACCAGGTCGCGAGGTCGTCCGGTGTCCCTTGCAGATAGTTGTTAATGTTGCTGTTGAAAGTCGCCTGCGTCGTCGTGTTGGCGACGGTCTTCACGCCGGTCGCCTTGGTGACCGCCTGTGTGAGGCTGGCGAATGCGCCTTTGGTCGACGGGTCTGAGTAGTAAGAACCTATGGCAACGGTTCTTTCACCTTGCTTGGCGCCGCTTGTCTTCTCTTTGTTGCACGCAGCCAGGCTCGGCAGCATCGCCAGCCCGACCGCCCCCACCGCCCCGCGAAACACCGACCGACGTGTCAGTCCTGCGGTGACGTTGCCCCCTACCTCAGAGGGCGAGGGATTTGCTTCATTGACCGGCATTGGTGTTGCCTCCTTGGATAAGCCTTGCGGTGGGATCGGTCGAAGAGCGCGGAGTGCTTCTGGGGAGGTCGGGTGCAATCGCCAAGGTTGGTGAGGGTTGTCATGGTGGGAGCAGCTCGAACTCGTTGTGTCGCGGACGAAGACGACACGGCGGGAAGTGTGCCGGCATGAGCAGGGACTCTGTGTGTGCGACCTCTGTGAGCAGCGCGCGTCGCACATTGGCCGACGCCACAGGGTCGGAACAGAAGTTTGATGACCACGCTGGGCGGATGAGCTGGACCTCATGGTGAATCACATCCCCCGCCAAGAACGCACGTGCGTCGCCCGATTCCAGGCAAACCACAGTGGTGCCTGGAGTGTGCCCTGGCCGAACAGAGAGGACCACGCCGTCCGTGACCATTGCACCGTTTTCAAACGAGTCCACGACCCCGGCGTCCAGGAGAGGCGCGACACTGTCCACAAAGGCGCCGCGGCAGATCCTGCGATCGAGGACGAAAGCTTCACGTAACGGGTCTATCTCCGCGCCTGCGATTAAGTAGCGTGCCCTCGGGAACGTCGGGGTCCAAAGTCCGTCCGCAAGGCGGGTGTTCCAGCCGACGTGGTCCGCATGAACGTGCGTGGCGATCACGAAATCCACGTCGTCCGGCTCACAGCCCAGCTGGGCCAGGGCGCGCAGAAATGTGTCGTCGTCGCGGTGGTCCCATGCTTCGAGATCGCGTTCCTTGCCACAACCAACGCCTGCATCGACGAGTATGCTCACCCCCGAGCCGCGCACTAGATAACTGGCAAACGCCTGACGCATGAGCCCTGACGCCGCGTCGTAACTGCCGACCGGAAGGCGGTCACTCAGGGGTGCCATGATTTCGCGCGTGGCCACATCGAACAGATGTGTAGCAGGAAACCAGAGTTCCTCGATGTCGAGGATGCGGTCAACCGACAAGTCGCCGAAATGGAAGGTCTCGTTCATTACCGCGTCTTTCCTCACTTGCATGGCGTCCGGCGAGGGCTAGCCAGGCTAGACGGTCAAGGGTGATCCTGACACCACATCCCCTCTCTCAGCTCCGGGCCCAGCACATCAGCGATGTCTGCATCGAGACTCGGTGGGCGCTCACGGGGTCCGAATGAGGGACATCTGCGGCGAAAGCCAGAACGGCGGGAAGTATCCTGCAAGGTCGGATAGCGGGAGCACCTCGTTGTGAACACTAATGCCAAAGGTAGTGCGCAACATTTCGCGCCTACTCTGGATCCGCGCCCAAGCCTGGGGATAACAGTCGGCTAGCGCGCCACGGAGTTCTTCATCGGCGAGCACCACACCGTCTTCGATCTGAGCCGTATGGTAGACACTGCCGGTTATCGGAATAATATCGAGCTGAAGGGCGTTGCCCGACCTGAATCGGACCGCCGAGCCCTTGATGACGGGAGAGATGGGCCACTCATCGAGATGGATGAAGTGCCCGGGATTGAGATATACCCCATAGAAGGGGTCACCGATTCGGCTGAAAGTAACGTCGTACAGCTCGCCGGCGGTCATCCCGATACGAAGCGTCTCGTACCAGGCTGCGGCAGTGTCATAGTAGGGAGCTGCCAGTCTCTCCACGTAGTCACCCGCACCGTTCGGGAGTTGGCTCGCGTTCTCGACCAAGAAGCCGGCGCGGGCGGTGTTCCCGCCCCAATAGCCTAATCCAGCGGAAACCGGATCACCGACCTGCAGCAGCCTGTCACCGGCGCTGGCCACGCCCAAGGAAGCGTTCGGACCGCTCAACATCGTGGGGTGATAGCTGAACGGCAGCAGGACAGGTTGCATCAGCTGGCTAGCCTCGAGCTCGGTCATTCCGGGGCGAATGCCGCTGATGAGGCGGCCGATACATCCCGAGGCGTGGGTGGCGGCGAACTCGAAAGCAGCGATCTGGTCGGCGTCACTTTTTAGCCGCAGACCTTTTGCCGGATGTATGAGGATGTCCGTCGCGTTCTCGACCGTTGATACCAGCGCTGAAACCTCCCGGACGATGAAGTGCGGCACGTCTATCCACTCGACCGCGTTTTCGCTCGACCAAAACTTCCAGCCGACGAGACCGACGGCGGGGACGTCGGCCAGTCCTGCCTCTGCCAGCACGTCAGAGAGAGCGACGTCGCCCGGATCGGGTTGGCCCGGGAGGCTGAACTTTGGCAGTCGCACGATGTCCAGCTCGAATGGGACAACCTGCGCGTAGCTGACGTCTTCATTGCCCACCACCAGACGAGGAGCGCGTCCAGGTACCAGGATGAGGAGCGACTCCTCCCACCGCGGGTCGAAGCCGGTCAGATACGCCATGTTCGCGAAGTGCTCCCGGTCGCCATACACAACGAGCGCACCGAGACGGCGGTCCTGCATGGCGCCGTAGAGAGCCTCGATGCGGCGCAGGTAGGTGGCAGCGGGCACCATTGGCTTCTGACGGGGAAGGTCAAAGGTCGGCAGGTCGACTGCGGCCAGTCGGACCGGCAGATTGCTCATGGGCCACATCCCGTCGAGGCTGTAGTACTTGGCGGCGTGCCATCCGGAGTGGGACCTCGTCCGACCCTGTTGCGCGCTGGAGCAACTTTTGCGCAAAAGTCTTGCGCTGTCAACCACTAATCGCGCTAGTACTTCAGCCGTAGATCGTGACCTGGGTGTCGATGTGGTCGCGGGTGGGCGTGGCGAGGGGCGTGGAGGCGGCCACCGGGCGAGCATGCGGTGTTTGTGTCAACATCCCAGCTGCCGCGGTGGCCGCGGCACACAGCGTAGATCCTGGCCGGTGGCGAAGGTCGTTTTCGCAGGTGATCGATCGGATCGCGCCGCGGTTCGCCCGGTACGAGCCGTTGCGGCATGCCGCGAGTCTGGTGCAGGGCTTGCTGTCGGGACTGGAGAAGAAGAACTGTTGGACGATCGCCGAGCACGCCGGCCGAGCCAGCCCGGACGGGTTGCAGCATCTGCTGTCCCGGGCCAGGTGGGACGCCGACGCGGTCCGGGACGACCTGCGTAGCTTCGTGGTGGACCACTTCGCTGACCCGGGCGCAGTGTTGGTGGTCGATGAGACTGGGGATGTCAAGAAGGGCATCCACAGCGTGGGGGTGCAGCGGCAGTACACCGGCACCGCCGGGCGGGTCGAGAACGCCCAGGTCGCGGTGTTCTTGACCTACGCCGCAGCGCCGGGGCACGCGTTCATCGACCGGGCCCTTTACCTGCCCAAGTCCTGGACCGCCGAATCCGACCGGTGCGCCGCCGCCGGGATCCCCGCTGGGACCGACTTCGCCACCAAACCAGCCTTGGCCACCGCGATGATCGCCCGCGCCGTCACTGCCGGTGTTCCCGCCGCCTGGGTGGCCGGGGACGAGGTGTACGGCGCCGACCCCGTGCTGCGGGCCAGCGTCCGAGACCTGGGTTTGGGATATGTGTCCCCAGGTCGCGGCGAGCCGGCCGGTGTCAGCGACGCCGGGGCCGATCCGGGTCGTCACCAACCAGGACCTGCGAACCCTCACCGCCGCCCTACGCGGCCTCGACCGAAACTCCGTCTCCCCGGCCAGATGACCTACGACCTGCGCCGGCTACGACTGCACGGACTCATCGACCGCGTACCGCACACCCACCGCTACCAAGTCACGAACGACGGCCTACGCAACGCGATGATCCTCACCCGCGTCCACGACCGATGAGGTGCCCTATTCATTCCGGACAGTGGGCCCCAGTAGAATGGGGTGGACAGATCGGATGAATAGTGTCAGACAAGCGTGGGAAGTTTTCTCCTGAGTTCCGAGAGGCAGCGGTCCGGGAGGTGATAGAGAAGTCCCGGCC
>JAABUM010005488.1_pt1 | contig 13298 bp, 14 predicted proteins | sample 5559161 | NCBI WGS metagenome assembly JAABUM01 (sample SAMN10711868, study PRJNA513369) | rock metagenome | isolation source: Antarctica rocks | place: Antarctica: Victoria Land, Siegfried Peak nord | reverse complement strand
GCCGACATTCGATGATCGGGGGTGGCGCAGTCCGCACCGTTCAGCAAGGCTTACCCACCGCTACGCCGAACACCGCGTTGCGATCGGTCTCGTGCGGCAGACCCGCAGATGGCGATCATCGAATGTCGGCAAGACCCAGCCTCATATGGCGAGGTCTGTGGTGCCCCTCTATGCGTCCGTATGTTTCGACCCGTTTACCAACGATGCAAGGAAAAAGGCGAGGGGCTACTCGTCGCAGTGCCACGCCGCCGCCGCGTCGGCCAGCGCGCGCAGGCTGCCGACGATCCGCTCGCGCTCCAGCCGGTAGTACACCTCCTGGCCGACCTTCTCGCCGTCGATGACGCCGGCATCCTTCAGCACCTTCAGGTGGTGGGAGATCGCGGGGCGGCTCAGGCGGAAGTTGCCGGCGATCTCGCCGACGTTGCGGCGCCCCTGGTCCCCGAGGAGGGCGAGCAGTTGCAGGCGCACCGGGTCGCCGAGGGCGACGAGGAACCGGGTGACCTCCTTGATCTGGGTGAGGTCGTGCGTGGCTGGCGGCATGGCTCCCCGCGCTAATACGTAAACAAGTCGAAACCAATGAACATATGATAGCGCGCCCGCGGTCCCCTGTCAACCCGCCCCGGCGCGGGCCCAGCCGCGCGAACCACAACTTCCATGCCGTTGAGGACGCCTCGCCATATCATCGGGGGTCTCCCGCAAAGTTGGTGCTTCAGGTTACGACGTAGGGTTGACACCCCTGAAAATAGCCCGATGCCGACCATGCGGCGCACCTTCGCGGTCGTTTCCGGCCCTTGACCCCCACCTTCTAGGCCATTTTTCATCGAAGCACCAACTTTGCGGGAGAGCCATCATCGGTGACGCCGATGTGCAATTGGGATGGCAGCAAAATCCCGCGCTATGTTGACCATAACCCTGCCACGCCCAGGATCGACAGGTGCCAGCCAACTGCTGGGTGGTATGGCGCGCGCAAACCTCGCCACGACCCGGCTGATACTTACTGCTCCATTTCAGAATTACTTGTCGGGATACGGCCCTCATCCCCGCCGCCTGCGTTCGGCACCCCGCCGCCCGGAGGGTACCCGCCCATCCGAGGAGAGGGGGGAGCATAACCCGACACGTATTTGTGAAATGGACCACTTACTTGCACATAGACTTGGCGACAGTGGGACCTGGTGTATTCAGTCACCGCGCGGTCGAGCACGCCTCAGGGCGGCGCGTGGGCGAGCACGATCGCTGACAAAACCCACGGTGAGACGGCGGCGCATCGACCCAGGGCTAAGCGCCGCAGCAGACAACGACGTGCCGCGCTATCGCGCCGCGCGGTCGAGCGCTGCGTGCCTGCCCGGAACCACCGTCAACCGCACAAACGCGCCATCCCGCGCCACGTCGCCCGTGTGGGGGATGGCATGGGTTAGCTATCTTTCGCCGCTCCCCTCGCCGTGCTCGAGGGCCACCAGGAGCAGGTCGATGCCGACGGCCAGCCGCGCGAGGAAGTCCTCGCGCGTGCTCGCCTCGTGTTTGATCCCGTACGCGATGCTCAGCAAGGTCCGGGCCACGTCGCGCGCCATATCGCCGCGCTCGGCGGCGCGCCCGGCGGCGAGTGCGTCCGTGACCAGCGTGGCGAACCGCCCGGGGTAGGCCGCGACCAGCGGGCCGAGGAGGTCCGGGTTGTGCTCGATCAGGACGGCCACGTCGCGCGCCAGCGGCCCGACGTACCGCCCGGTCCACCGGTCGAAGGCGTCGATGAGCCGCTCGCGCAGGGGGCGCGCGGTGTCGGCGAGGGTGCGCGCGGCGGCGGCGACATCGCGCTCGAGCGCGTCGGTCACGGCGGCCCGGAACAGCGCCTGCTTCGAGGGGAAGTGGAGGTAGAGGCCCGGGCGGGAGATGTCCGCGGCGCGGGCCACATCCTCCATCGCGGCCTTCCGGTAGCCGTGGCGGGCGAAGATCAGCAGGGCGGCGTCCAGCACCTGCCGCCGTCGCCCATCCTTGTCCTCGCCCACACGGAGACCTTCGGAACCGGTACCATTCATACGGGCCAGTATACACGGAACGTACCGCGCTTGACAATATATACATACTTTGTATAGTTAGAATAGTGTCGCAAGGATCGATGGTTTCTTCAGGAGGTCTTCATGGCCGCGCCCGCCCCGCTCATCACGACGCGCTTCGACGCCACCAGCACCGCCGCGGACGTGGTCGACGGTCGCGACCTCACCGGTGTCCGGGCCATCGTCACCGGGGCCTCGTCCGGCATCGGCCTGGCGACCGCGCGCGCGCTCGCCGGTGCCGGCGCGGAGGTCACCCTCGCGGTCCGCGATCCCGACGCGGGCGCGCGGGCCGCCCGAGACATCACGACGTCGACCGGGAAGGCGCGCGTGCGCGTCGTCGCCCTGGACCTCGCCGAGCAGTCCTCGGTCGCCGCCTTCGTCCGACGCTGGGATGGCCCGCTGCACCTGCTGATCAACAACGCCGGGACCATCCCGAGCACGCTGCGCCGCACCGCGGAGGGCTGGGAGTTGCAGTTCGCGACCAATTACCTCGGCCACTTCGCCCTGGCCCTCGGCGTGCACGACGCCCTCGCCGCCGGGGCCCGCGCACGGGGCGGGGCGCGCATCGTCGCGGTCAGCTCCACGGCGCATATGCGCTCGCCGGTCGTGTTCGACGATATCCACTTCGCGCGGCGCGTGTACGACCCGCAGGCGGCCTACGCCCAGTCCAAGACCGCCGACGCGTTATTCACGGTCGAGGCCACGCGCCGCTGGGCCGCCGACGGCATCGTCGCCAACGCGGTCAACCCCGGCGGCGTCGCCACGGGGCTGCAACGCGACTTCACCCCGCACCAACGAGCGTACCTGGCCGACGCCGAGGCCGCGGGCGTCTTCGCCTACAAGACGGTCGAGCAGGGCGCGGCGACCACCCTCGTCGCGGCGGTCGCCCCCGAATTCGCCCGCACCGGCGGGCATTATCTGACCGACTGCCGCGAGGCCCGCACCGTGCCCGACGACGCCGACCTGTTCGCCAACGGCGACGGCGTCAAGCGGTGGGCGCTCGACCCGGACACCGCACGAAGACTATGGTCGGTCGCGCTCGCGCTCCTCGGCCACCCCGCCACGCCGCGCACGGACGCGGCGTGAGGGAGGTGCCGCCGCCCGGGGTGCGGAACGGCGGCGGCCCACGCCGCTCCCTGCCGTGGCGTTACCGCCAGGCGGGGGTGCACATCGGGCGCGCCGCTCGGGAGCACCATAACCGCGCGCTCCGCCAGTTCGACGCGCGGCCACCCGGCCGACATGGTGTGCGCGGGGGAGTAAGGTCACCAGGGCAGGGGGCCGTGGCGATCGCTGAAGGTGCCGGTCGGGCCGTCCGGGCCGATGGTGGCGAGCCGCACGATGGCGTCCGTGCCTTCCGCGACCGTCTGGCGCCCCCGGTGATTGTTGAGGTCGGTCGAGGTGGGGCCGGGGTCCACGGCGTTGATGCGCAGGTCGGGGAGCGCCTTCGCGTATTGCAGCGTCAGCATGGACACGGCGGCCTTCGACGCGCCGTAGGCCAGCGCCGGGAACCGCGACTCGATCCGCGCGGGGTCGGTCACGAGCCCGAACGAGCCGAGCCCGCTGCTCACGTTGACGATGACGCCCGACGGCGCGGCGCGCAGGAGCGGCAGGAACCCGCGCGTCACGCGCACGAGGCCGAAGACGTTCGTCTCGAAGATATGCCGCATGTCGTCCGCCGACGTGCCCTCGATCGTCAGGCCCAGGCCGGCGATCCCGGCGTTGTTGATGAGCACGTCGAGGTGGCCCTCCCGTGCGGTCAGCGCGGCGGCAGCGGCATCGACCGAGGCGTCGTCCGTGACGTCGAGCGACAGGAAGTGCGCCCCCAGCTCGTCGGCCGCGGACCGGCCCCGTCCCGGATCGCGCGCGCCGATGTACACCGTGTGGCCGAGGGCGAGCAGGCGGCGGGCGGCCTCGCGCCCGAGCCCCTTGTTGCCGCCGGTGATGAGCGTGATCGGCATGGTGTCTCCTTCGTGTTAACTCGCCAAACGGCGAGGTGCTGCCAGGCAGTGTGGCACGATCCGGGGGCGAAGACCAGCGGAGAACCGGCGACAAGAGGCCGCCGGCGCTCGGTCGGCGGCGGCCATCGCCCCGAGCACGTCGAGCGACGCGCGGAGGAGGTGCGCCAGGTCGCGCCGCTCGCCCGCGTCGCTCCAGCGTGCGAACGCGACCGTGAAGACGACGATCGTGGCCTCGGACGCCAGGTGCACATACGGCCCTTGCGGCGCGACTTCGGCGTCACGGCGATCCTCCCCCCTCTCGGCGAAGCGCACGCGACGGGACTCGCTCGCGGTCTGGGAACAATCCAACCCCTACCGGTGGTGGACCCGAGCGAGCCCTCACGCGATCGTGGCCCACAGGCCGCACCACTCGCCCTCGCGGGTGACCGGGCCGCCCCGTCGTGCGCCCTACCGTGTGGAGCCACCGTCGCGTCGCCCTCTGCCGGGGGCACGGCGGCCGGGGCCTCGCCCGGTCAAGGGTGGGAACCGCCACAGGCGGCGCGCAGCGCCCTTGACCGGGTGGGGTGGCCGCTAGCGTGGAGGGAGAGGGAGGACGCGACAACGCGCGGCGCAGCCGCACCGCCGGAGCGACGCCCGGAGCGCTGGGGCGTGGGGCCTGTCCCCGCTCACGATGCCGTTTCGGCGACGGGCATGACGCGCGTGGCACCACCGACCCCGCCGCGCGGGCGGACCGCAGGACGCACCACGGCGGGGACCAGGCGCGACGCGCACCGCCTGCGGGTGGCCGGGCGGGGTGAGCGGCGCGGTCTGGCGGAGCGAGGCGCAGGCAGTCCGCAGCGCGAAGGTGGCGGGCGGCTGACGGGACTATCGCCGCGCGCCCGCACGACCGGAAAGACGGAGAACCACTCAGGCTCCGCATCGTTAACAGCAGTGCGGTATACTGACCACCTCGCTGTCGCGGTGCCGCAGCTGGGCCGCATTAACAACCGCCGTGCCGACGCTGTCGGGGCAAACCCACCGCGAGGTGGCGTGCGCAAAGCCGTTTGGATCTCGGGCGACCGAGACTGCCTGGCTACCAGCATCCTCCCGCACCCCGTCAGCGCCAGCGGCGGGGCTTCGTGCGCCCGCACCGGGCGCGCAGGAGGGCAGGTCACCGATGGATGATCCCCGCACGCCGCCGCCCCAGCTCCCGACGGATAGGCCGAGCGTGGCCCGCATGTACGACTACTACCTCGGCGGGCACCACAACTTCGCCGTTGACCGCGCCGCCGCCGAGGCGGTCCTGGCGATCGCCCCCGACATCGCCCTCGGCGCGCGGGCCAACCGCGCCTTCCTGCGCCGCGTCGTCCACTTCCTCGTCGCGCGCGGCGTCACGCAGTTCCTCGACATCGGCGCGGGCATCCCGACCGTCGGCAACACCCACGCGGTGGCCGGGGCCGCCGACCCCGCCGCCCGCGTGGCCTACGTCGATATCGACCCCGTGGCGGTGGCCCACGCCCGCGCCATCCTCGGGGACCACCCCCACGCCACGGCCCTCGCGGCCGACGCGCGCCAGCCCGCCGCGATCCTGGCGCACCCCGCGGTGCGGGGGCTGCTGGACTTCGACCGGCCGGTGGCGGTGCTGCTGCTCGCCTTCCTGCACCTCCTCCCGGACGAGGAGGAGGCGCGCCGGGTGGTGGCCGCGTTCGTCGCCGCCCTGCCACCGGGCGGCTACCTGGCGATCGCGCACGCCACGGTCGAGGGCGCGCCTTCCGAGCAGATCGCGCAGATCGAGCGGCTGTACGCCGGGACGACCACCCCGGCGACGTTTCGCTCGCGCGCCGCCATCGCCACGTTCTTCGCCGGAACGGAACTGGTGGAGCCGGGCCTGGTCCCCGCCCCCCTGTGGCATCCCGAAGCCGCCGACGACGTCCTCCTCGACGCGCCGGCGCGCTCGCTCAACCTCGTCGGGCTGGGCCGCAAGCCCTGACCCGCGACGCCGGTGCCACCGGCGAGGAGATCTGGATGGACACGGCAGCGCACGCCCCCCTGCACGCCACGCTCGTCGCGTGGCGCGAGGCGATCGCCGACCGCTGGTACCGCGCGGTCGCCCGCACCGGCTTCGCCCCGCTCGGCGGCCCCGAAGTGCGCGCCCGCCTGCTGGCCCTGACCGAGCGGGCGATCGCCGCGCTGCTGGCCGAGCCCTTCGCGCCCGAGGAGGCGCGGGCGCTCGGCGCGGCGCTGGCCGAGTTGCACTACCTGCATCCGGCGGCGCTCGCGGGCACACTAACGGTGCTGGGCGCGGAACTCGTCGCCGACCTGCCCCCCGGAACGCTGTCGGCGCTCCAGCCGCGCCTGGCGGCCCTGCTCGGCGCGCTGGCCGGTGGCCACTACGCCGCGGCGCGCGACGCGCTCCTCGCCGAGCAAGAGGCGGCCCGCGCGCCCCTGCTGGCCGAGCAGCGGCGGATCGAGGCGACCTTGCGGGCGGGTGAGGCGCGCTACCGGGCGGTGGTGGAGCAGGCCGCCGAGGGGATCTTCCTCTTCGAGGCCGCGAGCAAGCGGATCGTCGAGGCCAATCCGGCCTTCTGTCGCCTGCTGGGGTACGGTGCGGGGGAAATCGCCGCCCTGACGCTCTACGACCTGATCGCCCACGACCGCGCGAGCGTCGAGGCCAACACGCGGCGCATCGTGGCCGAGGGACGGCACGCCATCGGGGAGCGCGAGTACCGCCGCAAGGACGACTCCACGGTGCTCGTCGAGGTCAGCGCCACCGCCCTCCACGCCGGCGACGACGCGCTGGTGTGCGTCGTGGTGCGCGACAGCACCGCGCGCCGGGCGGCGGAGGAATCGCTGCGGGCGAGCGAGGCGAAGCTCCAGGCGGTCGTCCGCAACGCGCCGGTCCTGCTCTTCACCCTCGACGCGGCCGACGTCACCACGTTCGCGGCGGGGCGGGGCCTCGCGGCGCTGGGGCACACCCCGGCGGAAGTCGTCGGCCGGTCGCTTTTCGCCGACGCGCCGCGCGATTCGGCGATACCGGGCTACGTGCGCCGCGCCCTCGCGGGGGAGGCGGTCGAGGCGCGGGTCGCGGCGGGCGATCATATCTTCGCCACGCACTACGCCCCGCTGCGCGCCGCGGGCGGCGCGATCGTCGGGGTGACCGGCGTGGCGACCGACATCACCGCCTGGGCGCGGGCCGAGGAGGAGCGGGACGAGGCGCGACGGCAGTTGGCGGCGAGACTGGAGGAAGAGCGCCTGCGCCTGGCACGGGAGTTGCACGATGGCCCGGTGCAGGATCTGATCGCCGTGCGCTACCAGCTCCTGACCCAGCCCGACCGGCCCGTGCCGTCGGCGATCCGCGAGCGCCTGCTCGACGTGATCGGTCAGTTGCGCGGGATCATCGGCGAGTTGCGCCCGGCCGGGCTGGATGACTTTGGGCTGCTCACTGCCTTGGAGGAATACGCGTCGCAACTCCGGCGCGACCTGGAACCCGGTGGCCCGACCATCCTGCTCAACCTGGACCCGGGTGGCCAGACGCTCCCCTCGACCATCGCCACCTGCCTCTTCCACGTCGCCCAGGAGGCGCTGCGCAACGCGCTGACCCACGCCCGTGCCGGCCAGATTCGGCTGACGCTGGGCCTCGACTCGGGGACGGTGACGGTGCGCATCGCGGACGACGGCACCGGGTTCGTTGTGCCGCCGCGACTCGCGGCACTGGCGCGGCGGCAGCATTTCGGCCTGATCGGCCTGGCCGAGCGGGTGGCATGGGCCGGGGGCCAGCTCACCATCGCCAGTGCCCCGGGCGCGGGTACCATCGTGACCATCCAATTGCCTTGCTGGAGTGAGGGGGGCGGCGATGAGGCCACCGATCCGGGTTCTGCTGGCCGATGATCACCCCGCCGTGCGCGCAGGCATCCGCGCCGCGCTGATGGCGGAGGGGGATATCGAGGTGGTCGGCGAGGCGAGCACGCGGGACGAGGCGCGGCAAGGCTGCCTCGCCCTGCGGCCCGACGTGCTCGTGCTGGACCTGAGTATGCCCGGCCTACCACTGCTCGAGGTCGTCGCCGACCTCCGCGCGCGGCTCCCGACGCTGCAGATCGTGGTCCTGACGGCGCACGACGGCGCCGCGCAGGCGCGCGAACTGCTCGGCCTTGGCGTGGGCGGCTATCTCCTCAAGGACGAGCCGTTGGAGGCGGTGGCACAGGCGATCCGCGCGGTGACGACAGGCGGCACGCACTTCAGCCGCGCGATCATGGCGAAGGTGGTGCCCGGTCGCAACGCCGACGCCGATGGTGAGCGGGCCGAGGTGGCCCTGACCACGCGCGAGCGGCAGCTGCTCAGACTGCTGACCCAGGGTTGGGATACGGTGCGCATGGCCCAAATTGTGGGCATCAGCGAGCAGACGGCGCGCACCTACCTGAGCCGCCTCTACGGCAAACTCGGCGTGCATAGCCGGGCGGAGGCAACTGCCTGGGCACATCGGCACCAGCAAGATAACAGTTGAATGGGTCTGCCCCACCCCTTTATCCTTTCAAGAGTATACGTATACCCATGAATGGTCGATGAAGAGCAATCGAAATCGACTACTCCTGTGGCTATGCCGCACGCGATAGAAGAGGTCTAATACTATCAGCTGCTTAAAGATGAGGGAGGTGTGTTGACAAGGGAGGGACACCGGGAGCGGGTCATTGGACGGGTAACATGGACGGGAGGGATACAGGATGCGAGCAAGACGACTGATCTTGACACTGACGATGATGCTCAGCCTCATGGCGGCGATGTTCCAGACGGCGAGCGCCCACTCGGTCTATGACCGGGGGTTCCCTTATCAAACGGAAGGTGCCTGCACGGCGGTCCGATCGGAGATCTCCGATGGCACCGGCGGGGGCGGCTACTCGCGGGTCGACGCGGAGAGTTGGTTCCACGACCCGGTCTGGAATTCCTGGTGCAATGTCCAGACCTACAAGACGGCGTACGAGATGCGGGCGAAGTACACCCTCATCAAGTACAACGATGCCACCGGCAACTGGGACTGGTGCCGGAACAGCGACTGGTTCTACAATGGTAATGGTGGCTACAGCTTCATGATCCAGGCGTGGCATGGAGAATACGAGCCGCCTTGCGGTCACGGCTACTACGGCACCTCCGGTGGAGGCTACGTCCTCACGAACGGTCAGTGGAACGGCGGCTACGTGTACGGGTGGCAGCACTACCTGCCCTAAATATGCATACAATCGGCTGACAAGAGACTTGACGACGAATCTCAATGAAAGGACCACCCGTCATGCGAGGACATCGGCCGTGGGCGCTGTTCGCAGCGCTGGTCGTAGCGCTGTTAGCCCTTTGTGGAGTCGCGGCTTGGTCGGGGTCGACGACTTCAGCTCAAGCCCAACAGTCCCCGCCCCCTCGACCGTCCTGGGTCAGCCCGAACGGCGTCGTCGACCTGACCCAGGTGCCGCAGTGCTTCACCATAGTTGGTGCCGACGGTAAGCAAGTGAAGGACCAGGAGGGCAAGGCGCTCTGCGGCAAACCTTTCGATACCCCGGTCACGGAATCTGACGACGAGGTCAAGAAGCGGGCGGTACCGGATGGCGCGACGGTGCCTGGCAAGCGCCCGCCTGGTGTTCCAGCCGGCCCGAACGATCCACCGAGCCGGTAGCGGTGCATTGCAGACGCTCGCAGCCCCGTCTATGGCGGGGCTGCGAGCGTCTGTGGCATAGTTCATTGGCGGATGCTCACCAGAAGGAGACATTCATGGGATTCGTGAGCATGTACAACCCACTCCAGTTGCTCCTCCTCTTGCTGGCGGTGGTCATCGTAGTGCTACTCCTCGGCCTGGGTGCCTACGGCATCGCCGTCGCGGCCAACCGACACCGTCCACGATCGGAGTGATCTTCGTCGCCAGCTCTCGTGCAGCTTGCGTGCTGTCGAGTGACAACAGCACCACCCTCGCTATGTGCATTCACACAAAGATTGCGTCCATGCGGTAAGTATCCGGGTAAGGAAGGAGCGATGCGATAGTGCTCACCGAGCCTCGTGGCCGTTGGGACGATCGGGATTGGCTCGTTGGCGAGCGTCACCCTGGCGCTAACGCCCGCCACCTGCCGAAGTTGTGACAGATAGAACCGCTGTCCATCCGGTCGTGCATCGGCACGGGGCCACGCTGGTCACCGTGCTTGGCAACGGCACGCAGATCTGGTATCTCGGTGCGGAGCACGTCGCCGCCACGATCCGGGCGCTGGGCGACGACCGCGTGGTGCTGCGCGCCGAGCACGACCATCGGCTTCCCCTCCGCTGACCTTCGCGGAAGCCGATGGTCGTGCGCCGCCTCGCACAGGTCGGAGTCGTGGCCGGGCGCAGTGAAGGAGGGGCCGGGCAGGCCGGATGCGCCCCAGCCCTTCAACTCCAGCACGACGCTGGCCACTTCGGGGTCGAAGTAGCGGTCGCGGTCGGCGATCGCCACCTTGAGGCCATACCCGGCCCCACTGGCGTGGTGCCGCCCATTGTTCCACGCGGTCACGATCATCGGCCCCTCCTTATGTGCCCCCCGCCACCCCCTGAACGGCCACCCTATGGCCGCACGAGCAGGCAGCGCGGTTCATCCCCCACCCTCCCGCTGCGGCGATCACTCCCCGCCGAAGGGGAAGTGCAGCACCTCGACGGCCTTGCGCTTGGCCGCCTCGCCGCGCCGGTCGTAGCGCGCGGTCGTCGTCGGGGAGGCGTGCCCCGCGAGGCGCTGCACCGTCGCCAGGTCGATCCCCGCGTCGAGGAGATCGCCGACGAAGGTCCGCCGGAAGTCGTGCGGGCTGAGCTGCGCCACCCCCGCCTGCCCGAGGCGCTTCCTGAGCACCTTGTAGATCGCGTTCGAGGACAGCCGCGCCCCGGCGATCCGCCCGCCCTGCGCCACCGGCAGGAAGAGGCCGCCCGGGCGGTCCCCGCGCACGGCCACCCAGGCCCGCACCGCCGCGGCCGCCCCGCCCGCCAGCGGCACCAGGCGCTCCTGGTCCCCCTTGCCGTGGCGCACCCGCAGCGTCGGCGGCTCCGGGGTCCAGTCGGCCAGGTCGAGATCGGCCAGCTCGCTGCGGCGCACCCCGCCGACGTAGAGGACTGCCAGGAGCGCCGCGTCGCGGACCCCCGCCGGCGACGGGTCGGCCAGGCAGGCGCGCACCAGCGCGGCCAGCTCGCCGCTCGTCGCCGCGCGCCCCGCCGACAGGCGGCTCCCCCGCGCCCCACGCACGTCGCGGATGCGATCGTACTCCTCGGCGCTCAATACATTGAGATTGCGCGCGTAGCGGGCGACGCCGCGCAGGGCGGCCAGCGTCAGGTTGACCGTCGCCGGGGCCGCCCCGCGCTCGATGAGCCGCTGGCGGATCGCCGCGACGTGGGCGAAGCGCAGCGCGTGCCAGGGGAGCGCCTCCCACGGCGCGGCCGCCCCTTCACCATCCGCGAGGAGCGCGGCCACCACCCGCAGGCGCTCGATCATCGTCTGCCGCCCCTTGGGGGACAGGCTCGCCAGGTACAGCGTCGCCGGGTCGGGCGACGCCTCCGCCACCGCCGCCACCGCCACCGCACGCGGGCCGGGCACGGGCAGGATCTCCGGCATGGTCCACCTCACCCCCGCGAACTCAGGGCGATGGCGGCGGCGAGCAGGCCGGCGAGCGCGCCGCCGAGCAGGCCCACGACCACCGTCCACATCGCCTTGAACACCAGCTGCTCCTGCACCGTCGGCTCGGCGAGGCTCTGGGCCACGACGAAGACCACGGCATAGCCGGCGAGCCCGAGGAAGGCGCTCATGGTGGTGACCACCAGCACCGCCAGGCCGCCCGCCGCAGCGGGTGTCGCGCCGCCTGGCCCGATGATAAGCCGGGGCACCAACCACCCCGTCAGCACCGCGATCCCGGCGGTGGCCGTCGCACACGCCGCCAGGACACTGGAATGGTGCCTGGAGGGGATCGGCAGATTTAATGCCGGCCCGATCGTGCCGAAGGCCGCGCCGATCGCCGCGCCGAGGAGGCCGAGGAGCAGGAACATAGCACCTCGTACTTGTCGATAACGTTCCCCCTAAGGGCAATTAACTCTGCCTGACTGTGGCTCACTATAAACCGTATCCACACAAAACCTTGATATTATTTGTTACAATCGTATATGTTTTGCCTTCTCCTGGTGTTACCACAATGAGTGGTGACAGTAGTCGGAAGGCAGGAACAGTTTGAGGCCTCTTAGAGAGGATTGCATAAGTCGCATTCGTACGCTGTAATTAGAGGGTAGACCGTGTATTCCTGGGGCAAAGGAAAGCCCTTGGGTGCAGCGTTTATTGTGTTAAAAACTAACCCCGGGATCGTAACCACCCGAAGGCGGTCAGGGGATACCCGGGGAGTACACATCAACAGTAATTGACATCGACTCTATTGTCAATGATTTCCGAGTGTGATATTTGCAATCTCGAGGAGGACTTTTATGGTCGCGCAGATAGTCACGGATTTACAGGCGTCCTTTTCACAAGCCCGCCTTGAGGCTTACCGTCAGCCAGGCGGCACCGATTTAGACATGGTTGTGAATTACCTTTGGAACATCGACCTAGCCGAGGCGATCCTCCCTTCCTTACACGTTTTCGAGATCGGTCTCCGGAATGCGATCCACAACGCACTGACGGTCTCCGAAGGCACCGATATGTGGTTCTTCAAGGAAGGGCTCCTGAAGCCGGCCGAGCTAAAAGATTTCGTCGAGGCCTATGACAGGGTCTATAAAAAGCCTCAGCCGATCTCGGGCCGGATTGTTTCTCAGCTCATGTTTGGTTTTTGGACCGCCCTACTTAACCGCCCCTATGAAACGCGCATCTGGCTGCCTGATGGCTTTACCACGCTCTATCAGGTTTTCCCCCATGCTGAAAAGTCTCCGGGAACAAACTTCTCGCGAAAAGAAATTCATGAGCGTGTTCAGACGATCAACAGCTTCCGCAATCGGGTCTTCCATTACGAAAAGATCTACGAATGGAACAATAATCATGGCCGTCAGGATAGTAATGGGAACCCCATCATAAACATGCGAACCACACAAGAAGATCACGAGGATATTCACGAGGCGCTGCAATGGATCAATCCAACCCTGCACGAGACTATCCATGCGGTCGATAGTTTTCCTACGGCCTGGGCAGGCCGCGCTCAGGTAGAAATCGACCTCAAGGTGCGGCTAGTACAGCTTGGCCGAGATAGCCCCGTAGTATATACTCGCCGCCTCACCCGCGATGCCGTCAGTGTGGCCCTAGCAGGAGGAGGAGGCGATGCGCGGCCCGAAGCCCCCTGCGGTATCCCTGAGT
>JAABUM010005483.1_pt1 | contig 13312 bp, 12 predicted proteins | sample 5559161 | NCBI WGS metagenome assembly JAABUM01 (sample SAMN10711868, study PRJNA513369) | rock metagenome | isolation source: Antarctica rocks | place: Antarctica: Victoria Land, Siegfried Peak nord | reverse complement strand
CGCGCTGACAGTCTAATTGCAATTCTGACAGGCTAATTGCAATCCTGTTCGCCGAAATCAGTCTCGCCGAAATCAGGCTGCAAGGGCGGATCACCGCCAAAAAGGAGGGTTACACGACGCCCCCAGAAGGCGGCGGGTATGCCGCCGTGGCGGGGGCGGCGGTGCAGGCGCTGACGACGGCGCGGGGCGTCTTTTCGGGCGCGCAGGTGACGGCGGCGGTCCGGCCCGACGACCCCCACTACGCCCGGACGCGGCTGGTCTGCGTCGAGAACACGCACAACGCGGGCGGCGGGACGGTCTGGACGAGGGAGGAATTGGAGGACGTGGCTTCGGCGGCGCGGGGGCACGGGCTGGCGCTGCACCTGGACGGGGCGCGTCTTCTGAACGCGGCGGCAGCTTCAGGGCGGGCCGCGCACGAGGTCGCCGCGCCGTTCGACAGCGTGACCTTGTGCCTGTCCAAAGGGCTGGGCTGCCCGGTCGGGGCGATCCTGGCCGGGTCGCGCGCGTTCATTGAGGCGGCGTGGCGGCCCAAGCACCTGCTGGGCGGGGCGATGCGGCAGTCGGGCATCCTGGCGGCGGCGGGGCTGTATGCGCTGGAGCACAACGTCGCGCGCCTAGCGGAAGACCACCAAAATGCGCGGCGGCTGGCGGAGGGGCTGGCCGAAATTCCGCGCGTTCGGATCGAGGTCGCGCGTGTCCAATCCAACCTGGTCTTTTTCACGGTGGACGGGCTGGACGGGCCGCAGGCGCGGGCGATGATGGAAGAGCGCGGCGTCCGCCTGAGCGGCTCCGGCGGCGCGCTGCGGGCGGTGACGCATTTGGACGTTTCCGCGCGGGACATCGAGCGGGCGATTGACGCGGCGCGGGAGGCGTGGGGCTGACCGGCTTTCCGCGCTAGGCTTTGCCGTTCATCTTGTAAACGAACGCCAGCACCTCGGCGACGGCGCGGAACAGTTCGGGGGGGATCTGTGCGCCGATGTCCAGCGTCGCCAGCGCGCCCGCCAGGGCGGGGTCCTGCCGCAGCGGGACATCGTTCTCGCGGGCGACCCGCAGGATTTCTTGTGCCATAAAGCCCTCGCCTTTGGCGACGAGTTCGGGGGCCGCGCCCGTTGCAGGCGCATAGCGCAGGGCAACGGCGGTGGTCGGGTCTTGCATATTTGGGCATCTCTTGCGCGGGCTAAACGTGCCGGTCCACGGAGGTTCGCGGCGTTGTGAAGGCTTCGCCGCCGGGCCAGAGCGGCGGCCATTCGGATTGGGGGCGGCAGACGACCTCGCAGGCGGGCCAGCCGGCCCTGCCGAACGAGGCCGCCAGCGCTTCGGTGTGCCGTCCCAGCAGACGCGCCGCCGACGCCTGTTCCGCGCCCAGCCGGCAGTTCAGGCTGCCGGTCAGTTTCCCTGTCAGGTCCGCCTGCACCCGGCCCAAGCGGGGCGGGGCCAGCCGCAGCGTCACCCGCAGGATCGGGCCGTCTTCGGCTTCCTCGTTCGCATCCCGCTCCGGCAGCCCCACGCGCACCTCGGCGACCGTGGGCACACGATCAAAGGTCATCGGGAAGGCGAAATACAGCGGCGTTTCGGGGCGCCCGGCGTGGGCGGTCAGCGAGGCCTGATTCAGAAGCTGCTGGCCTTCCAGGAGAGACGCCAGGCCATTGGCTTCGGCCCCCAGGGCGCGGTCGCCCGACCCCTGCGCCAGCCGCAGCAGGGCCGTCCGCAGGTCGGCGACCGGCCACTGCTCGTCGCCCTTCGCCGCCGCCAGCAGCCGGTTTTCCGTGCTGCGCCCGATGAGCAGCATCATGTCCCGCAAACGCCGCGTCTGTGGGTCCGGCTCCAGGCCCGCGTCGACGCCCAATCCCAGCCACATCCGTATCTGCTCCGGCAGCGCGCCCCGCCCCGCCCCGCCGTTCGGCGCGTTCAGAACAGCCGTCAGCGCCCGAAGCGCGTCCGGCGAAGTCGGCAGGGCCAGCGTTTTCGCCAGCACATAGGCTTGGGGCGACGCGCCCGGCGCGCGGGCGAGGTCTCCATGCGCTTCGGCCACCGAGGCCGCCGTCAGCGGCAGGCCCGCCTGCACCAGCGCTTCGGCCAGCGCGACGTCCGCGTCCGCCGCCGCCATCCCCATTTCCAGCAGGGCGGCCCGCACCCGGTCCGGCGTCATGGCTCCCGCCGCCGTTTCCACGCCCGGCTGGGCGACCGGCCGGGCCTGCGCGACCTGCGCGATCCGCCCGATGAGTCCAAAGGCCGCCGAAGTGGAGCCTTCCAAAGTCGTTGCCAGTGTCGCCGGTATGTGCATAATCGGATAGAGACAGGACGCCGAATAAGTGCCAATGCTTTATTGTCGGCAGAGCGGCCCCTTCTTTTCAGCCCGTGCGCTTTGCCGGGCAACCATTTTCTGGGGTATAATCGGCACATCAGCCTTTTGGAGAGATGCCATGACACTGACTCTTACTCCCGACACGGAGGCGCGTGTCCGCTCGATTGCTGAACTAAGCGAACAGGACCCGGAAGACGCGCTCATCGCTCTGCTGAACCAAGCACTGACTGAGGCGGAGGTGGAAACGGAGATGCTGGCGGAACTGCGCGCCAGTGTCAAGGATCACGACGCGGGGCGCAGCATGACAATTGAAGAATATCGTGTGAAGGCACTTGCCCGACGTCATGCGCGCGATGCCAAAAACGCTCCACAAGTAGAGATAGCAACGAGAACGAAGAACAGCGGACGGTGTACGCCTTCCGCCCTTCCAATCGGGCTGCCGATCAGATCGCGGCGGAACATCAACTGAAAAGCATGCAAGTAGTCAACAAGAAACCCATAGCGATAGACCTATTCGCAGGGGCTGGAGGCTTTAGTTTAGGCTTTGGAATGGCTGGCTTCGATGTCCCTGTGTCCTTAGAGATTGATGCCTGGGCTTGCGATACGCTACGGCATAATCATAGCCATAGAAGGGTTTTACAAGCTGACATCCGGGACTTTAGGTTTCAGGCGACGATAAAAGGTGCGGCGCTCTCCAAACCGGACATTTTGATCGGGGGTCCACCATGCCAGGGCTTCAGCATAGCCGGGCCAGCAGTAAAAGATCCCCTTGATCCTCGTAACTCACTTTTCGTCAACTTTGCCCAGTGGGTTGAGGCCCTGCAACCATCAGCTTTTGTGATGGAAAATGTTAAGGGATTGCTGTCTCGTTATAATGCCAACGGTGAGCGCGTTATTAATATCATCAGGCAAACTTTCGCGGACTTAGGTTATTTTGTGGAGGTCTGGTTACTCAACGCCGCAGAGTACGGCGTGCCTCAAACCAGAGAACGCATCTTTGTTGTTGGACATCATCATTCCTCAGCTATTGAGGAACCCGAAGAGACTAACTTACTGCCGGAGAGCGCTTTACAGGAAACCGGTCTGCCACTATTTGACACAGCACAATGTCCCGCAGTCACCTTATGGGAGGCAATTTCTGATTTGCCGGAGCTTTCCGAAGGCGAAGGTGAAGAAGAACATGCTTATGGCGGTCCACCTTTGACTCAGTATCAAGAGTGGGCACGCGGGGAACATGATGCTCTTTTCAACCATGTCGCCATGAGACATTCAAAACGCCTAGTCAGCCGATTTGAACAAATCCGCTGGGGTGAATCAAGCTCAGATGTTGCGCCTGAGTTCGGAGCCAGACGACGCAATGGGCAAGGCGCATTATCCGGCGCGAAGTATGACCAAAATAATCGGCGGCTTCACCCTAACAAGCCATCTCACACGATAGCGGCGTCGTTCTACGCGAATTTCGTTCATCCTTTTCAGCATCGAAATCTGACGGCTCGCGAAGGCGCTCGGCTCCAATCTTTTCCAGACTGGTATAGATTCCAGGGTAAGAAAACGGTCGTCTCTCACAAGCTGTTGCAGCGCGAAGACCGGCTAGACGAAAAATTCCTCTGCCAATACAATCAGATCGGGAACGCCGTCCCCCCCCTGCTGGCGCGAGCCGTTGCCCTGCACCTTAGAAAGAACTTGAATCTGTGAAGAAGCAAAAAGACAAAATGCCATTGGTTCATGGGGCTAACCTGACCGAGAAGGAGGCAGATCGCTCTAAGTATGGCAAGACTGACAGTAAAGAGTATCTGGCTGAGATACGCCTAAAGTACAACGAATGGTATCAAGCAAACATGGCGCTGGTCGGCCCCGGTTCAGCCATAGCCCAGACCGACCAAGAGGTTGTTATGAGGAGAGTTGAACTGTTCAGCCAGTACAAAGAATTTCTTGATCAACAGCATTATGCAGAGCATTTTGACTCAAGATCAAACCTTCATTCCAGCGTCCTTGAAGAGTTCATGTACTATCTGTTCAAGGATTTAGTCACTGAGTTCGGGGAACATGCATTCATTGGGAAATCACATACCTTCAAGGACATATTCTTTACGCCGCCTAGCTACAAGGAAATGCTGAAGCGGCCGTATGCAGGCATCGAACGAAAAGATCATGATTTTGTTATCGGTGTCACGATAGAAGCCTCTTTCCACTCGGCGGTTCCATCAAAGCAGGACGACAGCGGCGGCGTAGTCGAAATCATTGTGGAAGAGCCGGAGGATTATGCTGAAGTCACTGTGACGCCGAACAGCGAGACACATTTGTTTGACGTTCCAGCAATCGCCATTGAATGCAAAACTTACTTGGACAAAAACATGCTCGAAGGCTCATCGCGTTCAGCCGAAGAACTAAAGGCGCGCAATCCTAACGGCCTTTACATGGTGGTCATGGAGTGGATCAAACTTGCCGATGCAGTGAACCTGCGGAAGTATAAAGTTGATCAAATTTACGTCTTGCGGCGACAGAAAAATACGGACCGTGATAAAAGATACCTTGCAGGATATGTCAAGAATCCGATTGATGCTGATGTCGTCTGGTATCTTTATACAACCGTTCGCAGTTATCTGACCTCGGATTGGCTCGGAGGGGTGGAAAACGGGATACAGCGAGGATGGCTGATAACATGATTGACCCCCAAGTTTACCGCGAGATGGGCCTGAATGATTCGGAGTACGCCCAGGTGCTCGAAACACTGGGCCGCGAACCGACCATTACGGAACTCGGCATGTACGCCGTGATGTGGTCTGAGCACTGCGGCTACAAGTATTCCCGGCCCGTCCTGCGCCTGTTCCAAAAGTATAAAGAGGCGATGGACACGGGCGCGGTGGAGAACGCGGGCGTCATTGACATCGGGAACGGCTTGGGGGTGGTGATGAAGATGGAGTCGCACAATCACCCTTCCGCCGTGGAGCCGTTCCAGGGCGCGGCCACGGGCGTCGGCGGCATCCTGCGCGACATCTTCACGATGGGTGCGCGGCCCATTGCCATTCTGAACAGCCTGCGCTTCGGACCGATTGACAAAGAAAACGGTGACGCCCGCACCCGATATCTGTTTGAGCATGTGGTCGGGGGCATTTCCCACTATGGCAATTGTGTTGGCGTCCCCACCGTCGGCGGCGAGATTTACTTTCACCCGTCGTACACCGGCAATCCCTTGGTCAATGCGATGGCGGTAGGCGTCGTGCCGCTGGACAAGATCGCCTCGGCGGAGTCGAAGGGGATCGGGAACCCCGTGCTGTATGTCGGCTCGGCGACGGGCAAGGACGGCATCCACGGGGCGACCTTCGCGTCGGTCGAGCTGGGGCCGGACTCGGAAAGCAAGCGGCCTAATGTGCAGATGGGCGACCCGTTCGCCGAGAAGCTGCTGATTGAGGCGACTTTGGAGGCGCTGGCGACGGGGTTTGTGGTGGGCATCCAGGACATGGGCGCGGCGGGGCTGACCTGCTCCACCTGCGAGATGTCCGCCAAAGGCGGCGTCGGCATGGACGTGGATGTCCGCGCGGTGCCGCAGCGCGAGGCGGGGATGACGGCCTATGAGATCATGCTGTCCGAGTCGCAGGAGCGGATGCTGGCGGTCATCGAGAAGGGCCGTGAGGACGACGTGGCAGGGGTGTTCCACAAGTGGGGCCTGAACGCGGTCGTCATCGGCACGGTCACGGACACGGGCATGGTCGTCATTCGGGACGACGGGACGGTGGCGGCGCATGTCCCGGCGAGGTCGCTGACCGACGACTGCCCGACGTATTCCCTGGCCGCTTCGGAGCCGGCCTATATCCGGGAAGTCCAGTCGGCGGATCTGTCGGATTTGCCGGAACCCGATGACTACAATGAAGTCTTGCTGAGGCTGCTGGCGTCGCCCTCCATCGCCTCCAAGCGCTGGGTGTATGACCAGTACGACTCGATGGTGCAGACGCAGACGACGGTGCTGCCGGGGGCGGCGGACGCCGCCGTGCTTCGCCTGCGCGACTCGGGTGGCAAGGGAATCGCGCTAACGACCGACTGCAACCCGCGCTACTGCTACCTGGACCCGTATGAGGGCGCGCGGATCGCCGTCGCCGAGGCCGCGCGCAACCTAAGCTGCGTCGGCGCGACGCCGCTGGCGGTGACGGACTGCCTGAACTTCGCCTCCCCGGAAAAGCCCGAAGGCTTCTGGCAGTTCCGTCGGGCCGTCGAGGGCTTGGCCGACGCCTGCGAGGCGCTGGGGACGCCGGTCATTTCCGGGAACGTGTCGTTTTACAACGAGACGCCGGAGCGCGCCATCTTTCCCACCCCGACCGTCGGCATGGTCGGGCTAATGCCGGACGCGGACAAGCGGGTGACGATGGGGTTCAAGAGCGAGGGCGACGAGATTTATGTGATTGGCGGCGGTGAGCCGACGCTGGGGGGCAGTGAGTATCTGGCCGTCATCCACGGGCAGGAAGTCGGCAGGCCGCCTGTCCTAGACATGGAAGCGGAGAAGAAACTGCAAGCGTTTCTGCGGGAGGCGATTGATCAGGGCCTGCTGCAATCCGCCCATGACGTGTCTGACGGCGGCCTTGCGGTCGCGCTGGCGGAATGCTGTATCGCAGACAGCCGTGGAGCACACTTGTATTCTTTCGGTTCAGCGATGAGCGCCCTTGCGATTTTCGGCGAACGGACAGCAACCGCCGTTGTCAGTGTTCCCGGAAACATGGAGTCTGTGGATCGCTTTGACGTCCTCGTGCGGGAGAACGATATTCCTTGTCGGCCCATCGGCATCGTCTCCGGCGACAAACTCGTGATAGACACAGTGCGGGGCAAAAGCAACATTGCGACAATTTCCATAGCTGACCTCCGCACGGCCTACGAGGGTGCGATCCCGGCGGCGATGGGAGCGGGGTCTGAAGCGGCCTGACGACGCAGAAGTGTCGGCGAGTCTTGTTGAGCGGGGGCGAACTATAAGTTCGCCCCCGTTTTCTGTGCGGGCATGGCTACACAATCAAAAACTAAACATATTTTCTCATGATTTTTTGGGTTTGGCACAATAATTGCTAATCAGAAAAATCGAATTCTTGGCATCCCCTGACAAACCTGCTGGGATAAAACTGCTGGTTTAGCATCCTGGAATTGTTCCAATAAAGGAGACACTCAGCCCGATGACACATCTGCAATGCACGGACGCGCAATTGTTCGTTCACCTTGCCTGGAGCACCCACAATGACCGCCCGATCCTGGGTGACGACGAGAGCCGGCAAGCCGCTTACCTTGCCATCATGGCCCGTATCCGTTCCCAATTCTGCCAAGTCCTTGCCATCGGGGGCACGGCCTGCCAAATCGAAATGGTCGCCAGCTTCCCCGCATCGCTTCCCATCAATGTCCTTCTCCGCGTGGCGCGTGAGGCTGCACAAGAAGCCCTCGCGAGGCAGCAGGAGAGGATGAGCGGCAACTTCCGAGAATTGCCTTGCTATTGGGAGCCGGATTACACGGCGCACACGCTGAACGCCTTTGAGGCCGCCCAGGCGAAGACGTACCTCCGGCAGCGACTCCCTCCTGCCCAATAATTGCCCAGCCAGTCAACGAAGCCTCGCCGACACGCATTTTATTTCCCAGCAGGAAAAATGGCTCGCAAAACCGAATCGGCGAGACATGGACACTCTCCCTCTTATTTTCGATACCGACATCGGCTCGGACATTGACGACGCGGTCGCGTTGGCGTACCTGCTGCGTCAGCCGCGCTGTGAACTGCTGGGCATCACCACCGTCACCGGCGAACCGGACAAGCGCGCCGCTCTGGCGAGCGCCATCGTCCAGTTGGCAGGGCGCGGCGATGTGCCGATTCATGCCGGGCTGGCCGCGCCGCTCCTCGCCGCCCCGCTCCAGCCGCAGGCCGCGCAGGCGGAAGTCCTGGCAGCCCGCGCGCACCGGGCCTTTGGGCCGCGCCCCACCGCCGTAGACTTCCTGCGCGAGACGATCCGCGCGCGCCCCGGCGAGATCACCCTGCTCGCCACCGGCCCCTTCACGAACCTCGCCGTCCTGTTCGCGCTGGACCCCGAACTTCCCACGCTGCTCCACCAGCTCGTCGTCATGGGCGGCGTTTATTACACGCGGGGCTATGACGGGACGAACGCCGAATGGAACATCCGCAACGACCCCCACGCAGCCGCCATTGTCTTCAACGCTCCCGTGCCCCGGCTGGTCGCCGTGGGACTGGACGTGACGATGCAGTGCCGGATGCCGTCAGAGGAGGTCCGCCAGCGCTTTACGCAGGCCGGCCCGCCGCTCGATCTGGTCCTGGAGATGGCGGAAGTCTGGTTCCGTCACACATCCCAGATCACGTTCCACGACCCGCTGGCGGCGGCGTTGATCTTCGAGCCGTCGCTCTGCACCCTGGAGCGGCAGCGCGTCGAGGTCGAGCTGATCAGCCCGCGCGGGCAGGGGCAGACGTTTTTCGACAGTGACACGCCCCAAAAGCCGCACGAAATCGCGACGCATGTGGACGCCGATGCCTTCTTCGCGCACTACTTCGCGACGGTCGGCGGCTGAATCCAAACAGGCGCGCATTCGGCGGCGGCGAATCAGGTATAATACTGGCCGTATGCTCGATGAAGAAACAACCGACTCATCCTCCTGGGACCCGGCGGCGGACGAGGACGCACCCCGCGAGGAGTGCGGCGTCTTCGGCATCCACGCGCCCGGCGAGGATGTTGCCCGGCTGACGTACTTCGGCCTGTTCGCCTTGCAGCACCGGGGCCAAGAATCGGCGGGGATCATGGTCTCCGATGGGCAGCAGGTCAAGTGGTACAAAGAGATGGGGCTGGTGACGCAGATCTTTGACGAGCGTACTCTGTCCCAGCTCCACGGCGATATTGCCATCGGCCACACCCGCTATTCTACCACCGGCTCCAGCATCCTGCGAAACGCCCAGCCCTTGCACTGCGCCTGGGGTGACGGCACCGTGGCGGTCGCGCACAACGGCAATCTGATTAACACGGAAGAGCTGCGGGCCGAGATGGAGGCCGAAGGGGTCCCGTTCGAGACCACCAACGACAGCGAGGTCATCGCCCGAATGATCGCCACCCAGCAGGACAAATCGCTGGAAGACGCGGTCGCCCACACGATGACGCGCCTGCACGGCGCGTATTCCGTGGTCATCCTAACCGAAGACACGCTGATCGGTATCCGTGACCCGGTCGGCAACCGCCCGCTCTGCCTGGGGCTGCACGACAACAAGAACTACGTTCTGGCTTCGGAAACGTGCGCGCTGAACACGGTCGGCGCACAGTATATCCGCGAAGTCGAGCCGGGCGAGATGATCATTGTCGACAAGAACGGGATGCGCGAACGGCAGGTGACACCGATCACCCAGCGCGCGACCTGCCTGCTGGAATTCATCTACTTTGCGCGCCCGGACAGCACATTGTATGGCCGGGGCCTGCATGACTGCCGCCGCCGCATGGGGCAGGAGCTGGCGCGGGAGCATCCCATTCCGGGCGCGCACATGGTCATGCCGATCCCGGACACCGGGACGCCCGCCGCCATCGGCTTCGCTGAGGCCAGCGGCATCCCTTACGGCGAGGGCGTCGTCAAGAACCGCTACATCCAGCGGACCTTTATTCAGCCCGATCAGCGGATGCGCGAGGCTGGTGTCCGCATGAAGTTGATGCCGATCAAGGAAGCCCTGGCCGGCAAGCGCATCGTGATGGTGGATGACAGCATTGTGCGCGGCACGACCACAGGCCAGGTCGTCAAACTTCTGTTCGACGCCGGGGCCGCCGAGGTCCATGTCCGCATCACCGCCCCACCCGTCCAGTACCCGTGCTTCTACGGCATTGACATGGCGAACCAGGAAGACCTGGTCGCCGCCAAGCACACCGTCGAGGAGATCCGGCAGATGATCGGCGCGACCTCGCTGGGCTACCTGAGCCTGAATGGGGTCGCCCGCGCCATCGGCATCCACAAGGACAAGTTCTGCCGCGCCTGCTTCGACGGCAAGTACCCCATTGAGATTCCCCCCCATGTCCGCGTCTCCAAGTTCGCCCTGGAAATGCCCGTCAACGCGAAGTAGGACAATTTTTATGGCGTACAGCGAGTTCACCCTGCGGCTTCTGGCGGAACGGTTCGGCATTACGGTCTCGGACGCCGACGACCTTTTTGCCGATGTTCCGCCGCTGCCCGTTTCTGATTTTTTTCACACGCTTCTCAAGCGTCACCTGCCTATTGTCCGGGGGCAGGGAACCGAAAAAGCGCGGTCGGAAATGATCATTGCGCCGCTGCTGGTGGAGCTGCGGGAGCAGGCGGGGCATGAGATTGCCGTCTTTTCGGGCGTCGAGATGAGCGCCGACCCCGCGCTCGGCCTGTACGGCTTTTGCGATTTTCTGGTTTCCCGATCCCCGACCCTGCTCGCTGTCACCGCACCGCTCCTGGCCGTCGTGGAGGCCAAGCGCGAGGATTTAACCGCCGGGGTTGCCCAATGCATCGCCGAAATGTACGCCGCCGCGCTGGTCAACGCCCGCGACGGCAAGTTGCGTGACGTGCTGTACGGCGCGGTGACTAGCGGCACGAACTGGCGCTTCCTGCGCCTGCGCGGCCTTCACGCCGAAGCGGACTTGGCGGAGTATTTCATTGAAGACGTGGACAAAATTTTAGGCATCCTCCGCTATATGACCCTGGCCTGACCGCTCATTCCGCCGCGCCTGTTTCGACGGCAAGTACCCCATCGAGATTCCCGCCCACGTCCGCGTCTCCAAGTTCGCCCTGGAGATGCCCGTCAACGCCAAGTAGCCGCCCGCGAAACCAAGAAACCCGCCCGGCGCATTCGCGCCGGGCGGGTTTCTCTTTGAGGCAGTCAATGGGTTGCTTTGACCGGGGCAGGTTTGGGCGTCAGGGGCGCCAGGAACTGCTCCCGCAGGGCCGCTATTTTGTCCTGATGCTCGTTGGCCCACTTCTCCCAGAAGGTAACGTACTGCTCTTCCTTCGCCTGGAAGATCGCTGGCCCTGGACAAAGTGGCGTGTTCGTCGCCATATACAACGCCGCCACGATATCATACCGGACGTCAGGGTCCGGGTCGTCGAGATGCTCAAGCAGGGAAGGCACGGCCACCGGGTCCGCCGCCTCGCGCAGAGACTCTGCCGCTTGCGACCTCACGTTCGGGTTCGTGTCGCCCAGCACTCCCACCAGTGCCCTGGTCGCCTCCGGGTTGCGATACCGGCTGAGAATGTCAGCGGCCTCTCCAACTATACCCGGCTGGTATTGCTTGTCGGCGAGCTTGGCGAGGGCGGGGATCACGTCTACATCTTGGAGGTTCCCCGCCGCAAGGACGGCCTGGTCACGGACCTCGGCATCGCTGTCCGTCGTCAGCTTCAGGACGGCAGGAAGCACCTTTGCCTGGATGAACGCTTCCAGGCTGGCAGAGGGGCTGTCCGCCATCAGAAACTCCCCCAGATTGGAGCGCCTTTCGACTGCCGTTTTATCCACATAGACGCCGGCTTTGGCGTAAAGGAGATAGCCGGCGCTCCCAATCCGGCCCAGGCACTCCATCTTCACCGGCTTGCTGCCGGAGCCGAGGGCACCCGCCAATACCAGAAGGGCGGCACGCAGGGGCGGGGTTGTTGCCGGGATGGGACCGATCTTGGCGTCGCCCAGGACGATCTTTGACTTGCCGGCCGAGTTCGGCTCTAACAAGGAGAAGCGCGTTCCGTCGCCCGTCGCCTTCAGGAAGATGACGTCCGTCTCGCCCGCCGCCAGTTCCGTAAAGAACGTCGGGTTCTCACCCTGATGCACGTTCTTGTAGAACGCTACCTTGATTGACTTCGGAACGATCTTGTCCTTCAGTACGCTCCGCACAGCAACGTCGGCAACCGCTTCCGTGGCAGCGGTCGGAGAAGGTTTGTTAGTGATGCTGTTCCTATAGCCTAAGTCTACTTGGGTAGGGCCTAGATCCTCGATCTGTGTGATCCGCCCGATGCAGATGGCGTCCGCTTCTTGAACGAGAACCGGCAGCTCAGGATTGGGATGGCCTAGCGCCTGAGCACCCGTCTGGCAGACCAGAAAGCAGAGGAGGCAGCAAATCCCGATGCCAAAGTTGTGTTTCATGTTATGGTGTCTTCTGGGCAAAGCCGTTGCCCGTCATCTGGTAGGTGTAGTAATACACGTTTGTATAAGTTTGTATCGGACAGCCGATAAGCCCACCCGTTCCTCCAGTATGGGTGATGGAATAGACGTGCGTCAGTGGTCCCAATATCTTGTCCCCATAGGGATCGTTTGGATCACTAGGTGCAAGCAGTCCATCACCACTGGAGAAGTTATCAACACTCTGGCTTTTGTCATCTAACGGCGCGCCCCCGGAGTCAGGTGACCTACCACCAGACCATGACTCAGACCAATAGGCTTTACCCGCTGGATAAAGCTGATTCACGCTATCTCTCACCTCAAATGTGATAGACTGTCCACTAAAACCATAGGCATACTTCACCGCAGGTGTGTAACTTTTGATCGTAAATGTTGCGGGCACATGAACTGTGATGTGAAAGTCGGGGTTGCTTTTTGCACTGACACCATAGAGGAAGTAGGTGATATTTGCCGTAATATCGCCTATGGCACTGCTTCCTGGAAGTTTTCCGCGGTATTCGGCTGTCGCGCCGGTTGGAGTTGTGGAGTTTCCATTACCATCACAGTAAATAGCCGAGCCGCTAATAGACCAGGAGTATGTTGTTCCCGCAGGCTGTCCGCTGGCTGAACTGAGGTGACCAAGGGCATCTACACTTCCCCCCGGTAGCTGATCCGAACAGAAGAAGTACTCATCATTATCTCCCGAGATGGGTCCGCCAATCACATTGATTGTGACGGCTTTGTCTTGCGGGAGCTTGGCATCCATAGCGATGGTGGCAGTCTGGAGTGAACCCTTTGGGTGAGACAAACAGTTAAGGTGTAATCGTCTGGTTCTTGTCTCGGCTTTCGTTGTAGTCTCTCTCGAACTCGGCGGGCGGCAGGTAGCCCAGGCTCGAATGCAG
>JAABUM010005480.1_pt1 | contig 13322 bp, 10 predicted proteins | sample 5559161 | NCBI WGS metagenome assembly JAABUM01 (sample SAMN10711868, study PRJNA513369) | rock metagenome | isolation source: Antarctica rocks | place: Antarctica: Victoria Land, Siegfried Peak nord | reverse complement strand
TCCGTCAACGTCACAATGTACTTCTTGTTCATAGCCCCTCCTCGCGCAGCCCCGCATGTGCAGCGGTTGTTGAGAGGATACAGGCTGCCGTACGACTTCGCAACATTCTCTTGACAAACCACTAGGCCACCACGACAGCGCATCGGCGGGGCAAAGAGAGCAGGATGCTCAGCTTGCCCTACCACGCCAGGGCGACTACACTGGGAGGAACAGCCACGGCCAGCGGAGGGGCGGCCCAGCCCAACGGGCTAGCAGAGCAGGGGAGCCGCTGACGTTCAAGCGCATCAGGACGGGGAGACGGTGGACAGCAACAGCCAGCCTGGAGGTCCGGGGCAGTTGGGTGATGAGGCGCTCTGGTGCCACGACCTGGTGGCCGTCGTGACCCAGGAGATGCGCACACCGCTGACCGTGCTTAAGGGGTATACACAGCGGCTCCTGATGAGCTGGGAGACGCTGGATGATCGTGGGAAGCAGGCTATCCTGGGCCGCATCAACACCTCGGTCAGCCGCCTGCAGCGCCTGGTGGACGATATCATGCTAATCTCGGGCGGGCAGACAGCCGATTTGGTCATGATGGCCCGCCCCTACCTGCTGGAGCAGGTTGTGCAACACGCCATTCTGGAGGTAGGCGCCCGCCGCGGCGACCGGGCAACCATGATCATGCCCACTGGTCACAACGTCTCCATGTATGGCGACCAGTACCGCACCGAACAGATTGTGATTACCCTGCTCGAACTGGCCGTGGTCCGCTCCCCCCACGAGGCCGTCATCGCGGTGACCTATGGCGACCGGGACGGCATCGCCCACCTGTCCGTCACCGACAGAGGGCCAGCCCTGACCCCCTCTGGCTGGGATGCCCTATTGGGTCGCCGGGGCGCCCCGGATAGGGATCGGGCCGGCAGCCCGGCAGCCTTGAGCCTGGACCTGCTCATCGCCGACCGGCTGGTCACGCTGATGGGCGGCGCGCTGCGTGCTACCAGCGATGACGAGGCTTCTCACGTCCTGCTGGAGCTGCCCATCTCGCCCTCCTGAGCCGCCCCGCCTGCAGTGCCTGATGGCCGCGCCACCTTCCACTACGGCGCGCCAGTCCACGAGGGCGACCAGCACAGCATCTGGCGGCGTATTGGCTCGCACGGCATCTATGACGAACCATGAGGCTCACAACACGGGTGAGCGAGGAGGACGACGAGAATGGCTGACGGCACGGGGCGGCTCAGCGGGCACTCCTGGGAGGTCGCTCCAGGAGTATGGCTGATTGATGTAGGCTATCAGTGGCTGCCCGGCGTCTTCGCGGCCTACCTGCTGGCCCCAGGGGCAGGCGACGACCTGACCCTGATTGAGACCGGGCCAGCCAGCACCGTGGAGGCGCTCTGGACAGGAGTGGCGGCCACGGGCCATGATCCGCGGCGCATCCGGCATATCCTGGTCACCCATATCCACCTGGATCACTCAGGGGCGGCAGGGGTGTTGGCGACACGGCTGCCCGAGGCGCGCGTGCTGGTCCATGAGCTGGGGGGGCGGCACCTGATAGACCCGTCGCGGCTGCTGGCCAGCGCCACGCTGATCTACAAGGACCAGATGGACGCCCTGTGGGGCACAACCCTGCCCGTGCCGGCGGCGCAAGTCCAGGTGGTGGCCGACGGCGAAGGGATCGCCGTGGGCGGGCGCACGCTGCGCGCCCACTATACCCCCGGCCATGCGCGCCACCACGTGGCCTACCACGAGCAGGCCACGGGCAGCCTGTATACCGGCGACGTGGGCGGGGTGCGCCTGCCGGGCAGCGCCTACGTGCGGCCGCCCACTCCGCCGCCCGACCTGGACCTGGCGGCCTGGGACGCCAGCATCGAACTCTTGCTGGCCCTGGACCCCCGCACGCTCTACCTGACCCACTTTGGCCCGTTCACGGGGGATGCTGAGGTACACCTACGCGGCCTGGGCCGCCGCCTGCACGCCTGGCGTGACCTGATCGCCGCCGCTCTGGACCGTGGCGCGTCGCCGGAGGCGATTGCCCAGGAGATGGCCGCTCACGAAGACCCCACGATCAGGGAGCAGAGCGCCGGCACAGAGGCGGCGGAGGCCTACGAACTGGCCAGTAACTACCTGATGAACATCGGGGGATACCTGCGCTATCTGGCCAAGCAAGGCGGCTAGGCCCTCCGGCACAGCGGCTGCAGCCTGTTTGACACCACCTGACGGCCCCTCTATACTTGGAAGGTCCGCCGGGCGCCCGTTGCTGCCCGTGCTCAAGCTTGATCGTGAGGAATGGTTTTTATCATGCAGCAACGCACCTATTACACCCTGATTGCCATCGTCGTCCTGCTCCTGGGCGCGCTCGCCATAGACGGGTCGAATACCGTCTCTGGGTTCCCCAAGTTTGCCCCGGCGCTCAAGCAGGGGGTAGATCTGCAGGGCGGCCTGCGCGTCCTCTATGAGGCCACCCAGAAGAACCCCGACCAGGAGTCCATGAAGGCCGCCCGCGACGTGCTGGATAAGCGGATCAACGGTATGGGCACCAATGAGCCGGTGATTACTCAGGTAGGCGCCAACCGCATCAGCGTGGAATTGCCCGGCGTGAAAGACCAAGACAAGGCGATCAAGCTGCTGGGCGGCACCGGCCGGTTGACCATCAACCAGACCGGCAACAGCACTCTGCCTATCGGATCCAAGATAGATACAAAGCTGTACCCGGCAGTGTTCCTTGGCAAGGATATCAAGGCAGGCAGCGGCCAGTTCGGCCTGGATCCCCAGACGAACCAGCCGGTGGTCACCTTCACGCTGAACGGCTCGGCCGTGGACCGCTTCAGCAAGTTCACCGCCGACAACATTGGGCAGCACATGGCCATCACCATGGATAATATCATCGTGACCAACCCGGTGATCCAGACAGCCATCCCCGGCGGCAACGTGCAGATCACGGGCATCCAGGATATCAGCGAGGCCCAGAACATCGCCCTGCAGCTGAAGTACGGCGCGCTGCCCATCCCGCTGACCGTCAAGGCCATTCAGCAGGTGTCGGCCACGCTGGGCCCAGCCAACGTGTTGGCCAGCATCAAGGCGGCCCTGATCGGCCTGTTCATCGTCATGCTGTTTATGCTGTTCTACTATCGCCTGCCCGGCTTGCTAGCCGACATGGCCCTGATCCTGTACGCCGCTGTCTCGCTGGCCGTGTTCAAGCTGATCGGCGTGACCTTCACCCTGGCCGGCATCGCCGGGTTCATCCTGTCCATCGGTATGGCCGTGGACGCCAACGTGCTGATCTTCGAGCGGCTGAAAGAGGAGTTGCGCTACGGCAAGACGCTGAGCGCGGCGATAGACGCCGGCTTTGCCCGCGCCTGGACGAGCATCCGGGATAGCAATATCTCGACTATCCTGACCTGCGCTATCCTGTTCTGGTTCGGCCAGACCTTCGCCGCCAGCATCATCGTGGGCTTCGCCACCACGCTGGCCATCGGTGTGCTGGTCTCCATGTTCACGGCCATCTTTGTCACGCGCACCTTCCTGCGCCTGCTGATCGGCACCGGCGCGGCCCGGCGATCGGACGGCACGTTCAGCCATAGCTGGTTCGGCGCGGGCATCTAGCTGCCAGGGCGTCTTTCGTGTGAGTAGAAAGCCGGCGGGGACGACCCAGGGCCGGCGACCAATGCAGGTTTGTTGATGAGGAGCCGATGAGTATCCAGAGCCCCCCCACGCCAGCGCCGACGCTGCGCCCAGCTACACAGTCCCCAGCGCCAGCTAGCGGGCTGCTGCAGGTTATCAAGTACCGCTACTATTACTTTGCCTTCAGCCTGGCCATTATTATCCCTGGCTTGATCTTCCTGTTGCTGGGCGGCCTGAAAGCGGGCATTGACTTCACTGGCGGCACCCAGTTGGAGATCGCCTTTCCCGCCCACCCCACCACGGCGATCAGTGAGTCGGGCATCAAGGCGATCGTGCAGCGTGATGGCTTGCAGGCGGAGGTGCAGAGTAGCATCACCTCAGGTGGTCACACCTACATCATCCGCACCGAAGACCTGAGCAACAAGCTGTCCCTGCGCCAGAAGGTAGTGGGCGACCTGTTCGGCGCCTACGGCAAGGGCACCTTGCGCGATGTGAACACGGTCAGTGGCACGATCGGCGAGGAGATCCGCGTCCGTGCCGCCCTGGCCGTGCTCGCGGCCAGCTTTGTGATCCTGGGCTACATCACGCTAGCCTTCCGCAAAATGCCCCACCCCATCCGCTACGGCGTGTGCGCCATCGTGGCCCTGCTGCACGATGTGCTGGTGGTGCTGGGCCTATTCGCTATCTTCGGCAAACTGTTTGGCATCACGATTGACTCGCTGTTCATCACTGCCCTGCTGACTGTGATCGGCTTCTCGGTCCACGACACGATCGTGGTGTTCGACCGCATCCGCGAGAACCTGTCGCGGCGCACCGGCGAGGCCTTCCCCGTGGTAGTCAACAACGCCATCCTGCAGACGCTGGCCCGGTCGCTGAACACCTCGATCACCGTGCTGCTGACCTTGCTGGCCATGCTGCTGTTCGGTGGCGAGAGCATCCGCATCTTTGTACTGACCCTGCTGATCGGCATCACCAGCGGCACCTATAGCTCGATCTTCAACGCCAGCCAGTTGCTGGTGGTGTGGGAGAACGGGGAGTTCGGCCGGCTATTTGGCCGCCGTGGAACTGCCCCCCGTACACCCGCCATCAGCACGCGGTAAGCCTGCCCACAGATCAGGAGGTAGAGGCCGGATGGCTCGACTCAGTCGCTAACCCGCTCGGCGCGAGCGCCCAGCCTATAGGGAACTGTGGCGCCCTGGCACAGGCATGAGCCTGCGCCGGGGTGTAGCCGTGGTTTCCCTGTGGGGGCGCTCAGCCGACGGCGTGGACCGACGAGCCTTGTGAGAGCGCGCCTTGACCAGAGGGGGCATGGGCCAGTGTAGCCTACCGCTACCCTCTACCGCGCCTATTCTGTGTTGTGTTCGAGGGCCGCACGTCGCCATGGCGACGTGCGGCCCTTTTCTTTTGTGCGGCGGGAGACGCGCTATGACACTGCCTGTGCTGACGCGCCCGCGATTAGGCGGGCTATGGGGCCACCCGGATTTTATGAAGCTGTGGGTCGGCCAGACGATCTCTGAGGTAGGGTCCACGGTGACCCGTGAGGCGCTGCCGCTGACGGCGGCGCTGGCCCTGGGGGCCACGCCCCTGCAGATGGGCGCGCTGGCCGCCGCGGGCGCGGCGCCTGTGCTGTTGGTGGGCCTGGTGGCCGGAGTGTGGGTGGATCGCCTGCGGCGGCGGCCGCTGATGGTCGCCGCCGACCTGGGCAGGGCCGCGCTGCTGGTCTCTATCCCCCTGGCCGCGGCGCTGAACGTGCTGACCATGGCCCAACTCTTCGTCACGCTGCCCCTGGTAGGCGTCCTGACGATGCTGTTCGACACGGCTTACCAGGCCTTTGTGCCGTCGCTGCTGCGGCACGACCAACTGGTGGAGGCCAACACAAAGCTGGGCCTGAGCGGCGCCGCCGCCGAGGTCAGCGCGCCGGGGCTGGCCGGCGTGCTGGTGCAGGCGATCAGCGGGCCGGGGGCGGTGCTCCTGGACGCCCTCTCGTTCCTGTGCTCGGCCCTACTGGTGGCCAGGATACAGTCGCCGGAGCAGGCCCCAGCCTGGGCGCAACGGTTGGGCCTGCTCCGGGAGGCCGCCGATGGTCTGCGCGCGGTGCGCGGCGCCCCACTGTTGCGCGCCTTTGCCGGCGCGGCGACAGTGAGTAGCTTCTTCGGCAACTTTTTCGCCGCGCTATACACGCTCTACGCCATTCGCGTGTTGGGTATGGGACCAGCCCTGCTGGGCTTGACCGTGGCCTGCGGCGGCGTGGGCGACTTCGTGGGGGCCGTCGTGGTCGGGCCGCTCAGCCGCCGCTTTGGGGTCGGACCCACCCTGCTGGGCGCGGCAGTCCTGGGCAGCCTGGTCGGCTTGCTGACCCCTCTGGCCAGCGGGCCACCGTTGGCGGCGGCCGGGCTGCTGATGGCCACGCAGTTCCTGGGCGACGCTAGCGCCGCTGTCTACGGCATCAACGAGCTGAGCCTGCGTCAGGCCATCACGCCGCGGCGCCTGCTGGGCCGGGTCAACGCCAGCATAGGCATGCTGACATCCGGCGTGGGGCCGCTGGGCGCGCTGGCCGGTGGCGCGCTGGCCGGCGCGGTGGGCATCCGCCAGACGCTGGCTATCGCCGTGGTGGGCGCATCGCTGCGCCTACCCTGGCTGCTCTACTCGCCGCTGCGCCACCTGCGCACGCTGCCTACCGGAGAGGAAACCGGACCAGATGAATGCGACAGCGGGGATCAAGAAGTAATGATCGCCCCGCCTAGCACCACGTCGCCGTCGTAGAAGACGACCGACTGGCCGGGGGTAATCGCCTTTTGTGGCTCATCGAAGGCGACGCGCACCCGGCCAGCGGCGGCGGGCCACACGTGGGCAGGGGCCGGCACGGCGCGGTAGCGAATGCGCGCCTGCACCCGACGGCCCGGCTCAAGGTTCTGGGTGGAGGTAAGGATTAGGTCGTCGGCCCATAGCTCGGAGCGGAACAGATCCTGCTCGGGACCCACCACGACAGCGTTAGATGAGGGTAGCACGGAGAGCACATAGCGGGGCGCGGAGCTAGCTACACGCAGGGCCACGCCCTTACGCTGGCCCACAGTGTACGCGGCGATACCGCCATGACGGCCGATCTCCTGGCCCTGCTGATCGAGGATAGGGCCAGGGGTCATCGCCGAAGGGGTCCTGGCCCTGACCATGTCGGAGTAGTGGCCGCGGGAGACAAAGCAAATCTCTTGACTATCGGCCTTATCGGCCACGGCCAAGCCGAGGTCGCGGGCGATCGCCCGCACCTGCTCCTTGCGGTAGCCGCCCAGCGGTAGCAGTGTGTGGCCAAGGTTGCGCCGGCCCATTGTGTACAGCACATAGGACTGATCCTTGGTGGGGTCGGCGGCGCGCAGCAGGATAGAGCCGCCGTCTCCGTAGGCGGGGGCGTGCTCCACGCGGGCGTAGTGGCCGGTGGCAATATAGGGGGCGTCGAGGGCGCGGGCCTTGGGCCACAGGGCATCGAACTTGATGAACTGGTTGCAGCGCACACAGGGGTTGGGGGTGCGGCCCTGGGCATACTCATCGTAGAAGTTATCAATCACGCGGCGGGCAAAAGCGTCCTTGAGGTTAACCACGTAGTGGGGGATACCCAGCAGATCGGCCACGCGGCGAGCGTCCTCGGCAGCCGAGAGCGAGCAGCAGGCGTCCTCACGGGCAGGGGCGTCGGCGGTCTGCTCGGGCCAGATATTCATGGTCACCCCGACCACATCGTGGCCCTGGCGCTGCAGCAGGGCAGCGGCCACCGCGCTGTCCACGCCGCCGCTCATCGCCACCAGTACCCGCGTCTTCTCCATCGCCTCCCTGGCCCCTACCCCACCTGCTTCGGGTTTGCCGACATCATCCACCCCGTTCATTATAGCGAAGGCGCATGTTCAGGTGTGCTAGACTTGACCCAACACAGCAACACGCAGGCGAGGAAGGTCAAAGGTGTACAGCACGCTGAGAGGGGGTAGGGCGCTGCAAGAGACAGGGCGGATGAGCACACGCTGGCCGATCGCGGAGGCTGGCGATTGGAGCCAGTTGCATAGGAACATGGGAGGGCGAGACGAGATGCCGAGGGCACAGGCGCGGGAGGCCAGGGCTGAGGACGCGGACGAGCAGGTGGTAGCGCCAGGTGGTGGCGACGACGACGACCTGTTGCAGGGCATCGTCGCCGGGCTGATCGCCCGCCTGAGGGATCAGCCGCTGATGGGCCGCGCGCCAGCGGGGTGCTCACCAGAGGAGCAGGAGCGCCTGATTGAGCTGCTCCGCGGCCTCTCGGACTTGCGGGCCAGCCTTGCCGCACTCGGACCCATTCCCATTGTGTCGCGTGCCCTGGCCGAGGAGGTATGGCCAGAGCTCGCGGCCGCCCTGGGTGTTGCCACCCCGGCCCCCCGTGGAGGCGCCCAGGGCGGGGCGGCCGCCGCTCAACCGCCGCCCATGGGTCAAGATCAGCCTCCTCCCACCACACCCGATATGGCCTTCTCACCGGCTGAGGCGACGCCCACTGGACCTGGCCGACGCGACCTGCGCGAACAGGTGCGCGTCGTGCTGCACACGGATAACCGGCCCTGGAGTGGGGCGCGCATCGCCTCGCGACTGCAGGAGGCTGACCCCCTGGCCACCCGCGAGGAGGTGTACAACACCCTGCACCGCCACTCCGATCTGTTCCGACGCACCGGCCACGGTTGGGAACTGATCTCCCGCTGAGGGTAGAGGGGCCTGCTGGCGGACCGCTAACCGAATAATCGCCACATGCCATCACTGACGCCGTGACCCGTTGATGGTATGCAGTTAGCGCGCATGGTCAACACCCGATACGCTAGGCTCATCCTCGTCCTACTCCGCGGTCAGTTCAGTCGAAAGCAGCAGGAATAGCCCCGTGCGCGTGTACGCGTAGTAGTAGAGGCGTCCGCATGCCTGTTGGGGCGGCGAAAATCACCGAGAGATAGCCCCGTGCGCGCATAGTAGAGGAGTCGCTGGGCGCAGGCGGCCAGGATCTTGCTCTCTACGAGGCATGGCGGCGGAGATCTCGCCTCACGGGGGCTGAGGCCCAGCGCCAGCCGCCGAAAGGAAGGTCACCTATGTCCAAGGAGTTGAGGCACGCGACAGGGACGGTGCGCGCCGCGGCGCGGCAGGGACGCCAGGCCGCCACGAGTCCGGGGGTGCTTCTGCTGGCGCGCTGCGGGTACGCGGCGAAAGGGATCGTCTACCTGATCATTGGCAGTCTCTCGACCAAGGTTGCCCTCGGCGACGGTGGCACGACGACCGACCGTAATGGCGCGCTGCGGGCGATTTACACCCAACCCTTCGGCAAGGTCTTGCTGGCTGTCGTTGCCCTTGGCCTCGTCGGGTATGCGCTGTGGAGCTTTGTCCAGGCCCTTGTTGATCCGGAGCAGCAGGGTACAGATGGCAAAGGGCTGGCGGCACGCCTGGGCTTCGCGGCAGTCGGTCTCTCCTACGCCGTCCTGGCCCTCGCCGCTCTGCAACTGGCGCTGGGGACGGGCAACGGCGGCAAGAGCTCCGACACGACGACCCAGGACTGGACAGCGCAGCTCCTAGCCTTGCCATTTGGTCCGTTCCTGGTGGTCCTCGTGGGGCTCGTCGTGCTGGGTGTCGCGGGCTATCTGTTCTACCGGGCGTATACGGCTGAATTTCAGAAACACCTGGCACTCGCGCAGCTCGACGCCCAGGGGCGGCAGGGGATTGTCACTCTGGGGCGGTGCGGCTACGGAGCGCTCGGCGTTGTCTTTGGGATCGTCGGTGTGTTCTTCATTATCGCCGCGCTCCGGCACAACGCCGGAGCAGCCAAGGGTCTGGGGGGTGCCCTGCGGGAACTGGCCCGGCAGCCCTACGGCCATGTCGTGTTGGGTATTGTCGCACTGGGGCTGATCGCCTATGGCCTCTTCTCGCTGGCGCAGGCACGCTATCGCCAGTTTGGTCCTGCCTGAGGTTCGTGACACGGCGCTGGTGAGGTGCGCAGGGAAAAGGTTCCCGTGGTGGGCGTCTGTCCGGCGCACGGGGAGAGAGTGACACTCCGCCCAGGCTGCTTGCCTGTTAGCTCGCCTGTACCCGCGCCGTCACCTCACCGTGGATCGGATAGCCTGCTCGTGGAGGCCTGGCCACCGGTTGCCCTGAGCGCTATCCAGACACGAGGACCAGCGGCAGCAGGTTCACCAGGAGCATCGCGAGGAGGAGGGCGAGCAGGGAAAGCAGCAACGCGCGGCGTCCGCCGCGTTCCCAGGCTTGCTCGGCCGCCCTCCCCCCTGCTGGTCCAAGATGGTGGGCTCTGGGCTGCCGGTGCTTCCTGTACGCGCCCAGCGACACGGGGGCTTCTCCCGGACACAAGCACCCCTGTGCTGGCCGCTTCGCCTATCCGTCGCGCCGCCGCGCTGTTCGGAGATACCCACGTCGTTCACTCTCGCCAAACCTGGATCAAGCGCGGGGAACCACTCTAGCTCGTGCATACGACACCGGAGCGGCGTGTGTGCTACGCGTCTCCTAGCGCATTCGACTGCCTCGACTGCTGGGCCAGCAGCACTGCCAGGGCCGCCTCGGCGGCCTGAGCACGATTCTCGGCGGCGCGGCGAGCCTGCTCCTCCGCATCAGCACGATCCTCAGCGGCATACCGGGCCTGCTCCTCCGCATGGGCGCGCTGCTCGGCGTCATGCGCCCACTGCTCGGCCTTCAGACGGGCTTGCTGCTCGGCCAGGCAGGCCTGCTGCTCCAGGTGGACCTGCTCGTCAGGCACGGGGATCGGCTCGCCCGTGGTCGGGTCCAGCACCCGCAGCCACGGCCCCGCTGGCCGCCACTCGTTCTCGCCCATGGGCAGCACGCGCAACTCGGCTCCCAGCAGCGGGCTCCACAGCCCCCCACTGGCCAGCAGCTCATAGCGCTGCCACTCCCCATCTACCCAGCCGTAGCCCCGTAGCGCGGGCTGCCGCTCTGCCTGCGGATCGAAGACGTAGTACTCCCGCACCCCGCGCCGCTTGTACAGCGCGGGCTTGTCCTCCCAGCCCTCGCCCACATCGGTGCGCCACGTGCTCGGCGAACTGATCTCGAAGACGATCTCGGGGAACTTGCCCTCGATCCAGGTCTGCCACTTGGCTGGCAGGGGTGGTTTGTAGTCCAGCACCATGTACACATCAGGCGAGACATGCTCCCGCCCATTGCGGGGGTTCCAGTACATCAGTTGGTTGCCGCCCACGGCTACGGGGGCGCGGCCCTGGCGACGGGCCAGCTCCAGCAGCGCCCACTGCAGGTCAATCATCTGGATGCTGTTGACCTGTGTCTCGGCCATGGGCTCCCCATCGTCCTCCGGGAAGGTGGCGTAGTAGTCTTGCTCCACCTGTTCCTGTGTGGTCATCGGCCTGTCTCCCCTGTCTGCTCGACGCTCCAATCGCCAGTGTACCACGCGGGCCGCCAGGCTGCGCGCCGCGGGGGCAGGCGCCGCGATGGACGTTCACATGGCTGATCTGGGCCGTGCTATACTGGTACGATGTTTGGTCACCCGCTGTTGCACTGGGAGGACCCGTGTCCGCACCTCTAGCCCCTGCCACCCGACCTTTTGAGCAGTTCCGCGAACAGTGCCGTGCCCTGCTGGCCCCCCTGATCGCCGAGCCGATTGATCTGATCTTCACCACGCCGCCCCAGCCGGAGTACGGCGACCTCTCGTGCAACGCGGCCTTCCTGCTGGCCAAGCTACGCCGCGCCGCGCCGCCCAGGATCGCCGGCCAACTGGCCGAAGCAATTGATTCGGGTGGGGCCACACTGGTGCGCGAGGTGCGCGCGGTGGGTGGCTACGTGAACTTCTATATGGATAGTCCGGCGTTTAGCGCGGCGCTGGTGGGGGCGGTGGAGGCCGCCGGTGATGGTTTCGGCCACCTGCGGCCGGCCACGCCGCGGCGGGTGGTGGTGGAGCACACATCGGTCAACCCCAACAAGGAGTGGCATATCGGCCACGCCCGTAACGCCATCCTGGGCGACGTGCTGGCCCGCGTGCTGCGCGCGGCCGGCCACACCGTGGAGGTGCAGAACTACATTGACGACACGGGCAAGCAGGTGGCCGAGATGGTCTACGCGCTACGTCACCTGGGCTACCTGCGCCCCGATGGCGCGGTGGAGGTCCCAGCGGGCAAGAAGTTCGACCACTTTGTGGGCGAAGCCTACGTTGATCTCAACGCCACCCTGCTGGAGGAGCAGGCCCTGCGCGCCGAGCAGGCCGCCCTGGACGAAGCCCAGGCTCTGGACGACGCGGCGGTGGCGAGCCGCCGCGACAACCTGCAGGCACGGCTGGCCGCGGCCCATGATGGCCACGAGGAGGCGTTGGAGCGTGAGCTACGCGGCTGGGACGCCGTGGCTCTGCGCCCACGGGCCGAGCGCGCCGAGCGCAAGAGTCAGATCACCCTGGCCCTGGAGGACCTGGCGGCGATCAAGCGCGGGGTCGAGGTGGTGCAGCACGAGCTGGAGGCCGGCGTCCACCGCAACCTGGTGCATCGCTGCCTGAGCGCCCAGGTGGCCACGGCGTGGCGGCTGGGCATCTACTACGACCTGATGCCCTGGGAGAGCGACATCGTGCGCGCCCACCTGCTCAGCGAGGCGTTCGAGCTGATCCGCCAGAGCCCTGAGGTCTACCAGCCGACTGAGGGCCGCTTTGCCGGCTGCCTGATCATGCGTATGGGTGATTTCTTGGGCGAGAGCGGCGGTCCCGAGGACGGGGAGCACAGTATAGACAAGGTGTTGATTCGCTCTAACGGCATCCCCACCTACACGGGCAAGGACATCGCCTATCATTTCTGGAAGTATGGGCTGCTGACCAATGATCTGGCCTACCGCGAGGACACCGTGCAGCCCAATGGGCAGCCACTGTGGACCAGCGCCCCCGACGGCCAAGCCCGCCCGGCGTTCGCCCCTACCGACGTGATCAACGTGATCGCCAACCATCAGGAGTACCCTCAGAAGGTGGTCGCCGCCGCGCTCAAAGTGACCGGGCACGAGCAGCAGCAGCGCGGGTTCCACCACCTCAGCTACGGCATGGTAGACATTCTGCAGGAGGGAGTACGGGTCAAGCAGAGCGGGCGCAAGGGCACCGGCCTGGCTACCGACGACGTGGTGGACCGTGCCACGGCGGTGTGCTATGAGATCTCGGCGGCCAAGTGGGGGGCCGAGGCCAGCGAGGAGGACCTGCGCCAGGTCGCCGAGACGCTGGGCACGGCGGCGGTGCGCTACGTGATGTGCCAGTTCAACCCACTCAAGGATATCGCCTTCGACATCACGGCGGTCTCCCGCCCCGAGGGCAACACCGGCCCCTACCTGCAGTATGCCTACACGCGCACCCAGGCTATCCTGCGCCGGGCGCGCGACGAGCGGGGCATCGCGGCCGGCGAGGTGGCGGCGGGTCAGATCGCTCTGTTAGACCAACCGGCCGAGAGAGCGCTGATCATCGGCCTGTCCCACCTGCCCGACGTTGTGCATAATGTGGCCGAGACGCTGGCCGTGAACAGCCTGGCCGACTATGGCTACGAGCTGGCCACCCTATTTACACAGTTCTACGACCGCTGCCCTGTGTTGCGCGCCGAGACTCCCGAGCTGGTGCGCGCCCGCCTGCGCCTGGTGGCGGCCACCGCGCAGGTGATGCGTAACGCTTACGGTCTGTTGGGCCTGGGTCTGCGCGATCGGCTTTAACGCGCCGTATCCCTGGATAGCAAAAAGCGGGGGCCGGGGGGGGG
>JAABUM010005478.1_pt1 | contig 13324 bp, 22 predicted proteins | sample 5559161 | NCBI WGS metagenome assembly JAABUM01 (sample SAMN10711868, study PRJNA513369) | rock metagenome | isolation source: Antarctica rocks | place: Antarctica: Victoria Land, Siegfried Peak nord | reverse complement strand
GGCAGAGTCCAGGCTTGGAATAGTCTGTCGACGACAGCATTTGCTAGCAGCGCTGCCCTGCTTTGCGAAACCCGTTGCACCTTGGTGATGAGGGTGGCGATGATGTCGGTCTTGGTCAGCAGGTTGCGCTGGATGCTGTCCAGCCGGTTCGCCAGCGCAACGCTGCCCATGTCGCTCTTGCGCGCAGAAAGGTCAGCATGGCCGGCGAAGAACGCCGCCTCCTGCTGCAAGTTCATGGCCACCTCCTCCGGCGCAGAGGTTTTGCGGCAGCGCACCTGCATACAGAAGGCTTCGTTCAGATTATGAGAGAGTGTAATTGCGAAAATGAGCGTAAACGCAGGGCGCAGCTGATCACCAGACTCGGTGCCGCAGCTCACCTCCGCGGATCCACTCGAAATTGGCAGGTCATAACCACCCGACTTTGCCAAACTCAAGAATTGCAGGATTCGGACATGCATTGTCGCACAGAGCCTGCACTCGTTCGGGGCTGGGTGGCTTTAGAGCGGTGAAGATCCTGCCGCGTCAATATTTATTAAACATATTTATTAAACTAAAAAAATTCCGCACCGCATACGACCCGTATTTGGGGCGGAGCTCGTGGGGATCTGTGCCGTTGATGCGAGCGGCGATGGCCTTGCCGTCCTCTGCGCGGTCCACCTTCGTGTAGATTCCTGCATCCCAGCATGTGACAGCTGGCATGTAAGAGGTGAAAGGAACTGCCTGCTCTCACTCTGTGGCGTCACATGCAGATGTCACATCCACCCGCTGTGCAGTGCCAAGGAGACTGCAACGGCTGATACAACTTCAGGTCCACGTGCAAGATCAGAATGGACAGCCTGTCCATTCTGATCTTGCACGTGGACCTGAGGTCATCGAGGGTGTTGCACAATGCTCAGAACTCATCTTGCATGTGGCAGGCGCAGCACAAGCGCAGCGCAAATCTCACCAATGGTGCGCTCGCCGTCTTTGTCATAGTCCTGCGCCATCTGCCAGGCGATGATATTGGCCGAATCCTCGGTCGCCGGCACCACGCATGCAATGACCATCGACTTACCTGTGCATCGAATCGGCGAAACTTGATTCATATCTCGTTTCACAGCTTGCATGCCCCCATTTGCCTGGCAACTGTTCCTAAAACACAAAGCTTCGCCGTAATGTCTGTGCTGCTACTAAATTCTGGCCGCTGTTGATTGCCAAACACATGCCGCTGCCTCACCCTTCATGTACTTTGCCACCATGTTCATCGTGATATCCTTGATGTCTGCCGGCTGGCCTGCAAGGCGTGCAAATCCATGTGGTTCAGTGCCAGCGGAATTGCTCCAGACAGGAATGATCTGGCGCATGAAGCGCCTCTACACCAGGTGCACCTCACTTTTGTACAAGAGAAGGTGGCCTGCACAATAGCTGCCGTGACGTGTGACCAGGCACAGCACAATGGCCTGGTGCTCGGAGGCAATTTTGTGTTGAACATGTTTCTGTGTTGTACATGTTTCTCACCTGGCAGCGGCAACACGATGATGCCGGGCAGGTCGATGAGCGTCAGGTCGTGCAGCAGCGGGCCGTACACCTTCAGGCTGAGCGGCGTGTCGACGAGCGTCTTGGCGCCGACGCCCGCCACATCGTCCGTCGCCCGCAGCACCGCGTCCGCATGTCAGCGTAGCTGAGGTTGTCGATGCGCACCTCCGGCTGCCCGGGCTTGGTGTAGGACAGCTCCGCGACCTCGACATTGCCGCGGCGCAGCTGCAGCTCCAGCGGGCAGCGCGTCACGGTGCCTGTGCCCCTGACCCACTAGCACTCAAACATATGGTTCAGTCGTGTTTCACCACGCATGACATATATTACATGTGATCGATTGGACGGCAGCTCGGCTGTTGTTTTGGCGTGCCCGCCCAGTGGAGACGGACACAACGGCTGGACAAACAGCCCAGCCAAAACAAACACCCAAGTGCCTTGACGGCGCGTCTAGTACCCCAAGAATCTCGCAAGGTAGAGCCAGGAAGGGGCCTTTGTGCAGTCAGACTGGCAGCTCAGCATTGTATGGAGGTGAACTGGAGAAAGAAGCCGCACCTCGGCAGGGAGATGCCGCTCAGCAGCTCCACCACGCTGGACTTGCCCGCGCTCTGTCCGCCAATGACGGCAATTCCCGGAAGGTCCAGCCATCTTCCATGCCTTGTCCACCTGGTCCAGGGTGTGTGCCATGCCGCCGGGCGGGCGCTAAGCAGCGCGCCGGCGGACTGCGCTGTGGAGCCGCTGCCGTTCTTGCCGGCTGCCGCTGGCGATGATGCGACTGAGGAGGCGCCATCGTCCATTGCCCTCCTTGCTGCACATAGGAACATCATGTTCAGCCTCGGTTAGAAGTCTGTTGCTTACTGTGCATCAGTGGCATGCCAGACCTGTGGGGGGCAGTTCAGTGTCTTCTTGCACTGCTGCCCGAACCCCAGATGCTGATCACCATAGATACCATGACTGTTGCCGGCGGTTCTGCTGGCTCAAGCACAGCTTCTTATTAAAATTGTAGTACATAGATACCACAAACGCAAGGTTGCGATCGCTCAATGAATCGACGCGCCATGGAATCTGTCAGGACATACATGGCCGTAGTGAGCACCCACCATGGTCGATCGACGTGCAGGAATGGGGCAGATTTGACTAGGTGTACCAGAGTCATCGATCAGTGCAGAGGGCTCTTCCAAGCAAATATACACAGATTCTGTGGCAGTGTAACATGATTGAGGCGGGTGAGACAGACAGTGGTTGATTAAGCCAGCTTCTCATGTTGTATCATTGTCGCATCAGCGTTGGCAAGATGTCATGCAGCCGCGCTGTCCGATCGGGGCCGCAAGGGCATCATGCCAATGATCTAGCACAGGACGTGGCGATGTGAACCTGAGGACTGCGCGAGGCCTGCATTCAGGCAATTCATATTGGGACGCACATGATGGCAGCTGATACATGGCTCTTGGCATCGCGCCAGCGGCTGCGCTGGAAGGCAGCAGTATCAGCGCACTCGAGCCGCCAGCAGATTGGCGGAATGACTGGAAGGAATGTAGGACCGCCGCAGCGCACTGCAGCACTGCGCCTGGTCGCTGACAGACGAAACTCACGCGCGCAAGCTGCATCCACTTTGCCAAGAAGTGAGCATGCAAGCTGTTTCTACAGAGCCCACTGCATCCTTCTGCCCATATACAGCGTCATCATGATCATCATGAGATGATCATCTCCGGCCACGGTCAGAAGTCGTTTTGCATGATGTGCGTCAGCAGCATGCCAACTGTGGGGGCAGCTTCGTGTCCTCTTGCACTGCTGCCCGAAGCCGCGAATCCTAGATGCTGATGATCCATATACAAGAAACCATGGCTGTTGCCAGCGGGCCCTGCTGGCTCAAGAAGCAGCTTCTTGTTCAAGATTGTAATCATTGATGCCAAAAATGCAAGGTTGCGGTTGCTCATGAGCACGTTGCGGTTGCTCATGATCATAGGGATCGACGTGCAATGGGACCTGTTAGGACCTGAGCACCCACCAGCGGTTTTTCGGTACCGGCGGATCGGCTGTGAAAAAGCCGCCTGACGCAGGCCAGGTCCTCACGTGTCGGCGCGCTCGGCCTTTTCGTCGATTTCCTCGGCTTTTGCCTGCTGATTGACGGCAGGACTGGACATGCGCATCACCAGGGTGCACCTGGTGGCACGTGACGGCGCCCTCATGCCGGTGGCGTCCGCAGGCCCAGAGTGGATGTAGCAAGTGGGGTTTGTTACAGCGGGATTGTTACAGTGGATGGCCAACGCGGCGCCGGTACGCTGCCGCAATTTGTCGCCACCAGACGTCGGAACCCCAGCAAGTGGCGTCATTACGACAGGGTTGGGCGTGCCTGACGAATATTGAGGCATTAGCAGGGAACGGAGCATGGTTCGACTGCAACATCGCTTGCCAGCGCATTTTCGTTGGCTAAAATGAACACTGCATGACAATTTTACATGCCATGACCTAAATTCAGGTGTTGCAGCTGCGCAAATCCGAGATCAGGTTCTCATACATGCTGCAACTTGTGGCTCCTGCATCATGACCTGAGAAGGCGATCCCAGAGAGAGATTAACGCCCAGGAAATGCAGGGCGCACGGATCTCACCTCCCGCGCCATTTGACGCAGAAATAATTTCTGCCCCCACTGGCGGGGTAACGCTGAACGCGTGTCAGCATTGGAATGCGCATGTGCTAGTTATCATAGACCGGATACTGCCTCTACTGGTATCCTTTCAAAGAGATCCTTTCAAGATCCTTTCAAGATCCTTTCAAAGATTGCACTTTGCAAAGTTTGCAAAGTGCAATCCCAAGCCAAATTGTTGAGCCTCCAGTCGCATGTAGTCATTCCATTTGATAGTGTTCCAAATATCCAAAATACAATTGAAGGGGTCGATAGTCTCGGACTTGCCCGTGCTCAACACGGCCACCGTGAGCTCGATCAAGATCCATACGCCAAATCGGTTCCAGCCGGCAGCCTGATTGTGCAATTGTTTGGTTCTGTCGGTTTGAAAGGTGGTATCAAGGGACTGTCTTGTAGTGAATCTATCAAACGCAAGCCGCTGGAGAATTTCCAGGCGCGCGGGCCTCAGAGACCCTGCTGTGCAGTAATCTCCAGATGTACGGCCAGGTCTGTTTCTTTCACCACAATTCGATCTGAGCTGATATACATCCAGTTTCATTCCACTTGAAATCAAGACTCGCCCAACTCCATCAAATACTTATTATTAGGGTTCGACGAGTGTTGCGGCTCCTGCTGTGTGTGCGTCTTGGCACAATTTGAAGCTGGGTTTTACTCACGCAGAATGAATGCAGGATCAGGACGACGAATCTTGTCCGTCCAAGCGGACACCCGCCTCAGGGCATTGCCCTATGGCAAGGCGACGGACTTCTCCTCAGAACGAGCTCGGGCAAAGCTGGACGTCGACGCACTTCTGCAGCAGACTAAGGAGCTGTCGTCCGCAGCCTCGGCAGCCACTGGCATTGGTGGCAGCGGCTTCACAGCCGACAGCGCGGCTCCTGAGTACTCTGCCGGCGCGCTGCTCAGCAGCAAGCCCGGCGGCATAGCGCACTGCCTCGACCAGCTCGAACACCGCGCCGGGCCGCAAGCTGCTGGGCATCAGCAACCATCTTTGAAAGACCTGGACCTGCCCGGCATCGCTGTCATCGGCGGCCAGAACGCTGGCAAGTCCAGCGTGGCGGAGCTCCTGAGCGGCATCTCCCCTCCCAGGCACGCCTGCCTGCCATGACGTGAGTATTTTCACTAGCATTCTTCACGGCCTCGCCCGTGGTCATCGTGCTTCGCATGGCGCAGCTCCTCATGGTGGTTGACATAAAACTGTTGCGAAGTCGGATTGTCACTGCGGCGGCACATCAGCATGCTGTTTTGCCAGCTCTATAGTTGGTATGTATACCGTTGAACCGGACTGCCACTAAGAGATTTACTGGTCTCTTTCCTGTGTGTGCCAGGGGCACTGAGATGGTGACGCCGTGCCCCCTGCTGCTGCAGCTGCGCGCCGGCAAAGATGAGCGTGCCGATCTGTCCTACAACAAACCCGGGGAGCCGCCAATCACGCACGACCTGTCCTATGCCGACATTGCATAGGCAATCGCAGAGGCGACGGAGGACGTGGCGGGCAGCCACATGGGCTTGAAGATTGTGGACACGCCGCTCAACCTCAAGGTCTTTGGCCCGCTACTGCACGACCTCACGCACATCGACCTGCCGGGCATCATTGTCTCCAATCCGCCAGGTGGGAATGGCATGCCATTGCAGCTGATTTCTGCGCAGAAATCAGCTGCAATGGTCTGCTATCAGGATGCATGGCGTGGCCTGCTGAGGTGTCAGCACTACAGCTGTTAGGTTCAGTGCATTTCATCTCAATTTCAATCTGTGCACTTCGGTTCGGGAGCCGCTCGGCGCAGCGCATTTCAATGCTGCCATATATTCACGCAGCGCGACTTGGACCTTCCATGTTACTATCTGCGTCCATGTGTGGTTGCCTGCACAGGCCACCCAGACGACCTTAAGCAGATCACGACGGACCTGGTGGCCAACTACACCAAGGGTGAGGTATTAGACTTACTTAAGGCGCTGCCTGTCTACTTAACTGCAGTTTGCTATGCCACGAGCAGCACCGTCTCCGGCAATGGCAGCAGCAGCGGCGCTGGTGGCAGCAGCGGCGCTGGTGGCATCAGCTTTTGTCGGAACAGCGACGTCAAATGGTGGACCGAAACCAGAGATCAGCGTTTGAACCTTTCTGAAACAGAGCAAAATGCACCTCCCTGCATGTCAAAATGCAGAGGTGCATCAACGGCACCGACCCCACGAGTTCCGCCCAAAACTGGGATCCTACGTGGTGTGGCAGCGATCTCATGCACCATCCCATATATGCATGGACCATGTGCAAGTGAAGGCTACATATGAAGGCACCAGCCGCTGCCAAAATAGAGTACATAAACCGCAGTCTCCTGCAACAATCTGCACCCTCAACTTGCTCAGTGGCTCAAGCGCCGCTGTCGTTACAGGTGCTGTGCCGCAACACCAACGCCGCCGCGCAGAAGGAAATGAGCCTGAAGCAGCTGCAGCTGTGGAAGCAGGAGGCCGCCTTCTTCGCCGGCCGCCCGGAACTGGAGTGTCGCTAACAGGGGGGTTTACAAGCTTAAGACATTTTAGATTCAAAATTTGCAATTGCAGTGATGTGTGGTGTTGTGTTGTAAACAAGCTGACACAGTACAACACAGAGCTCCATCATACAACGCCCCCAGATGAACAATCTGCCCAAGCTGCCTGCCGTTGAGCAGGCGCGCAGCCGGGCACATGTCGTTGCGCGTGCTGCCCACGAGTGCCAAACAAGCTCATGCCAAATTTCGGTGCTTGCTGTGCTGCTCAGATGTACTTCAGGGCCTTCGAGGCATCCTCCAGCTTGGCGATTCTGTCTTCCAGAGCTGCCAGCTCGCGCTCGCTCTCCGGGTTCCGCATCAGCTTGAGCATGCCGCCTGTGGGCCCAGCCTCTGTCGCAATCTTGTCAATCACACCGTTGGCCTCCTTCAGGCTGGATGCAACCTGCAGACGACGCCGCAGGACATGAGCACATCATCAAAAAGGGCTCGGGCGCCGTGCCACAAAGAGCAGATAGCATGCGTTGCTCCAAGTCAGGTGGCAGGTGGTCTGAACTATGAATCGTTGGCTTGCCAAGGCCTATGCGCAGTGATTTCACATTCCAGTGATCATAGCATTGCTGTGGCAGCCGCACCATCATGCAGGCGTAGTGCAGTGTGTAGTTCAAATTATATCGCCCATTCACGTTGTGAGCCAGGCGGGTGCGTATGTACAAGTTCACTCCTTCTTTTCACACCTTGGTAACGAGCTTCTGCTGCGAGAACTTGGGCACCATGTCGCACACCTGATGGCGCAGCAGCCAACGGCGCGCATGTCAGTACATATGTGGCCATCGATCCATCTTTTCAGCATGACGATGAGACGCCCAGTGTATATGCATCCTGATTCGCAACGATACGAAATGGCAATTGAGATAGTGCACACTTCAACCGTGCGCACCTGCTGCAACACCACCTCAGTGTAGGCCGCCAGGCTGATGCGCAGCTCGGTGTGCTCGCCATCCTCGCCCGCAGCCTTGGCGGCCAGCATCTTTTTGAGGAACTCCTACCACATCGAAGACACAAGGGACATCTGAAATCTCCAACATGCCATGGGGCAAGGTGCATTTCACAAGACAGGTCTGCAAAGATCGGCGCACGCGAAAGCTGCAGATCTGGGAAACAGCTGCAGATCTGAAAAAATAATCACCGAGACATCTCCTGGGATCGAGCACAGTTGCGCTGTCGAGTGCATGATGCGACTCACCAGGGGCTGCGGCATGCCGAGGCGCTCGAAGACGCTGGTGTCCGGCTTCCGCGGCATCAGGTATTTGTGCGTTCTGGGTGTTGCTGCGGCTACCGGAATTGCGTTGTGTGTTGCAACAGCCTGTTCGTGTGCCTGGATGTCTTGCAGGCACTTGTTCATCTGGTCGACCGTAGAGGTGTAGAAGGGGTTGTTGGTGAAGGCGCGGAAGGCGTGCAGCTCGCTTGCCGCAATGTCCTGCACCAGCGCCTGCGCCAGGTCGCTCTGCGCCTTCAGCTGCTCGCCCACCTGTGCAATAAAGGAAGATGCCAAGATCATGCGGCTGAATTCCTTCGTGCCCACGTGGTACAGTTTTGAACCAAACCATTCAGCGGCGCCTGCCCACCTTGTTTTGCAGGCAGAGCAGAGCAGAGCAGAGCAGAGCAGGGCAGAGCAGAGCAGAGCAGAGCAGAGCAGAGCAGAGCAGAGCAGAGCAGAGCAGAGCAGAGCAGAGCAGAGCAGAGCAGAGCAGAGCAGAGCAGAGCAGAGCAGAGCACTGGACTTGAGTGTTTATTTGCAGAGCGTCACAATCAAGCAGGCACGAGCGTCATGCCTGCCGCAGGATGACATACTCCAGTTGCGGGTAGCCGTCGAACTTCTGGCGCATCAGCGCCTTCAGCACTGTCTCGATGTAGTTGCGCTTCTCCTCGACCAGGTCCAGTGACGGTGCCGCCAGCTTGGCCGCCACAGCTGCACGAAACAACAGCATGGTCATGTCATCATTTTACTTGATTGGTTTTCATCATTCACTAGGCGTTAATCGCTGGGAATCAATTCACCACCTGGGTGGCGGTGTAATAATTCCGAGCTGTGAAGCAGCAGCTGATGCATCACACCTAATTATCGTCCTGAACACATGGTAAAACTGGATTTGCACCTGAGTTGAAGATGGTGCGGAAAACGGAAGGCGATAGGAAGTTGGGCAGATCCACGCCTTTGCTCTCTGTCATCTCTGCCAGAATCGTGGCGAGGCAATCGGTGCTGAAGAAGTAGCTGGGCGGGATTGCCGCCCGTAGCTGGGATACAACACACGCCTCATCAGTCATGGCAACTGGCGAAGGGTAGCCAGCATTCCATGCTGTGTAAGGCCATTGCAAATATAGGGAACATGATGGACCTGCCTATGAATGCCAGTGGCTGCGTATGGCCGAGATCACGCGCACGGGGTCCTGCAGTGCCAATGGAGCATGCTGTGTCTTGCTGCTGGCAGGCTTTCCATCGCACTTCGAAGGCTGCAGGTTTGGGCGCACCTTTTTGGCGAAGGTCACATCCTGAGCATTGGTGCGCGGCGCGACGTGCAGTGACACGGGCGCCCCCTCAGGAAGCGCCTTGAAATCTCCAGCAATGAGCGCCTCCAGTGTGGTGCCGACATCCCGCAGCAGCGCCGCCGCCCGCAGGAGCGCTGCGCTCTCAGTGCGGATCGCGCAGGACACCCGCAGCGGCTCGACCCTGGCCTTGCACCCTGCCAGCAGTTGATCCGTCTGCACTTTCGTTGACGGATGGTTGATATCAGTTGGAATCAGATTAGGCTGGAGTTGTGACACAGACGGCAGGGCTGTCCGTCAAGTTCTGCATTGTATGGATGCACGGCAGCTGAAAATACACTTTCCTGCAGATTAGTTCTCAGGTTTGGTGTCCGTCAGCAGCGCACCATCAGTGACAGAACCGTTGCATTTCAGCGCTCTCTAGTGAGCAGAGCGGTCTGCCGTCTGCACCGCTTCCAGCAGTTTCACAGCTGCCATACCAGATGACGTCTGAAAGTGAGACCATAGTCAATTTGCACACCTTGGCGATCAGGTTGGGATGATGTCGGTCTTGGTCAGCAGCGTGCGCTGGATGTGGTCCAGCCGCTCCGCAAGCGCCACGCTGCCCATGTCGACTTTGCGGGCGGACAGCTCAGAGTGACCAGCGAAGAAGGCGGCCTCCTGCTCCTGCAGTTGCTGCAGGCTCATGTCCCGCTGCTCGGCGGAATTGGTGTTGCGGCACAGCACCTGCGACGGCAGAAAGCAGACCGTGATTCGATTGTGCAAATCTCACCCTGCAGACTTGCCACACAAACAGACAGGCGGACACACAGCTGTGGTGCATCGAAACCAGCGAGCGAGCCTTCAAAGCTTGCGGTTTGGGACCTTTGAAGCTAGATTCGGACACGATCATGCATTGACATTCTGCAGAGTGCATCTGGGGTTTTGGCATCGAATCACAAAGCAGTGGCGCACCGAGTAGGATCCCAGGCGTGGGCGGAATTCGTGGGGATCAGTGCCGTTGATGCGCGCGGCAATGGCCTTGCCATCCTCAGCGCGGTCCACCTTCGTGTAGATGCCTGCGTCGCAGTGTTGAACGACCGGCGCCTCAGAGAGCTGGTGATGGCTGAATGGTGTGCATTATGTCCAGCCTGTGAGTACAGGTCCATCAGCTGCTCGCCATGCACAGCAGCTGACATTGAGGGCTGATGCGTTTGACATCCGAAGCAAGTCTCTGTCCTGCTCACGAGGACCTCTCACATCGCACAGGAGTCGTGCTGCATTTTGCCATGTGAAGGATGTGGAACGCTCACCGATGGTGCGCTCGCCGTGTGGATCATAATCCTGCGCCATTTTCCAGGCGATGATGTTGGCGGAATCCTCCGTCGCCGGCACGACACAGGCGTTGATCATCGATTTGCCTGCACATCACGCATTGCGACAGACTAGTGCAACACATGTGCAACACATGCCATGCAACACAGTGTGCAACACAACAATATGTACATATTCTTGCAGCCTGCAGTGGCCACATATAATGGGCCCTGCGTACATCAAATATGCCAGCGCAGATTTCACACCCATTGCCGCCACCGCTCTGCAGCCCGCAGAACGGTCAAATTCAATGTTGTCAAAGTTCCTGTTTGCAGGCTGGCTCACCCTTGATGTAGGTCGCCACCATGTTTATTGTGATGTCCTTGATGTTTGCTGGCTGGCCTGCGCAGCCAAAAACGTGCGCTGAGTGCCGACAGAGATGCACTGGAGCTGCTCAGGCCATCATGCAACGAGTCAGATTGGTTCAGTGATCGTGCTGGTTTAGCGGCAGTCGATTCAGGCTGCTAAAACGTGACCTGCACACGGTGCACAGCTGCTGCCACAGGTGATCCGGCATCGCAGCATGCAATATGTGCTCGAGGCAGGTGCCATTCCCACCTGGCAGCGGCGACACAATGATGCCGGGCAGGTCGATGAGCGTGAGGTCGTGCAGTAGTGGGCCGTATACCTTGAGGCTGAGCGGCGTGTCGACGAGCGTCTTGACCCCGACGCCCGCCACATCGTCCGTCGCCCGTAGCACCGCGTCGGCGATGTCAGCGTAGCTGAGGTTGTCGATGCGCACTTCCGGCTGCCCGGGCTTAGTGTAGGACAGCTCCGCGACTTCGACATCGCCGCGGCGCAGCTGCAGCTCCAGCGGGCAGCGCGTCACGGTGCCTGCGCCCCTGATGCACAGGCAGAGATAGAGCCCTCGTCAGATCCTCGGGCAGCTCAGCGAATGCCAACCAGGAAGCACTGCATCTTTCTCGAAGGGGAAAGGCGAAGATCGACTCAAGTATGCATCCAAGCTCAACAGTTCAGCAAGGTGTGTTGAACAAGAAGCGCGCGCCTCGGCAGGGAGACGCCGCTGAGCAGCTCAACCACACTGGACTTGCCGGCGCTCTGGCCGCCGATGACCGCAATGCCTGGCAAATCGAAATCCCTGTTGTCCACACCCAGGAGCTTCCGCACATGGTCGACCTGGTCCAGGGTCTGCGCCAAGCCGCCAGGCGGCTTTGCCAGCAGCGCGCCGGAAGCCTGCCCGGCAGCTGCGCAGTCAACCGCGGACCCGTTGCCGTCGCCGCTGCCCCCGCCAATGCCGTTGCCAGTTGAGGTGACAGGAGAAGAATGCTCGTCCATCTTGCTATTCTTGCCTGTGTATGAGACGCCAGTTTTCACCAGGCGGTTGGTGTTCCAAAGGACACCGTTCTGAGCACCAGCATCTGCAGGCCTTCACGCACTGAAATCTAATGAGCTGGCTGCCGGTCCATTGAAATGGCTGGGTTTATTGTCCATTTCACTACTACGGCTGTCTTTCATGCACGTACCACGTACCTAGATACATCAGCTTCAGCGACTTTAAAGCTCAAATTTGAGAACGAGTCTCTGCCGCGGGTGGTGAGGAGCCGCTGTCGTGAGAGGCAGCGGCGGGTGTCCACCGACAGCGAATCTGGCGGACCGGTCACCTCGCAAGGACCAGGACCTGGCTGATCAGGCGACAGCAATCAAAGCTGAATACTGGCTTCTCATATCATTGAAGGTCCGTTGAGCCTAGAATGGTCCAAGGCCAGACCGTGCTGAGCACTGGTCGGACAGTCCAAGACGATTTGCATGCACTTGCGTTCATTGGTGTGCGTACGAGCAACATACTCAGCGTTGGATAAGCACTGCATTGCAAGGTCTTATAGATGGATGCCCCCTTGAGGTCAACAGCAATCAAGCTGTGAAGGAAGTGAAACGCAGCCGGATCGCCTGTGCATAAACCAATGCCGCAGGTAAGGTGGCCATGGCGGCGCTTCGCCGACTTCTGAACATCGCACCTGACGCGGGAGCCTCAAGTCGACACATGTACAAGCCGCTCTTGACACCTGGCCGTCAATGAACAAATCAATGACCGCCAAGTGGATTCTGTCGTGGGACGGCGTAACCCGGCCCCCACGACAAAAGCCTGCGGTGAAAGGCAGTACGCATGAAACTACACAAACACACAAACGGCCTGAGACGAGGTGTCATCGCCTGGAAGCGCTGCTGCAGTACCCGCCGACATGGACCCTCTCTGAGAACCAGCGTTCACTGGAACTCAGATCGATTTTGTCTCGAGGTCGGCGGCAAACAGCGGCATCGGCGATAGTGGTGTTGACACATATGCAAACTTCTGGCAGCCTTGCTGGCCTGCACGCCAATAGGGGCCCTCTCTGAAAGCCAGCGTCACTGGCGCTCAGATCGATTTGCCTCAAGGTTGGTGGCGGCAAGCGGCGCCAGCTCGTCGACCCACAACAGCGGCTTGATGAAATGAGACCATACATGGTGGCTCCGGTGTACAGGTGCTGAAAAATGCCGAAATAAAGCAGTGCCGCCATTCCTGTAGCGCAAGTAGCTCCGCGCTGGAAGCTGGCCTCGCCGCTGCAGCAGCAACAGCCTGAATCCTGGCAAGGCGGGTGAAAGTGCAAGTGTGTGGCGCTCTGCTCAGTCCACTGGCAGCGGGCCCGTTCTCATCGTCAGCCAGCGCGTCGTCGGCTCAGTTCAGCAGCTGTTTTTGCCTCGGTAGCGACTCGGTGAAGCCTACTCATGTCTCTTCCAAATGAACAACTGCCACATAGATTTGCATTGCTTGATGCCGGCATGCTTGCGTG
>JAABUM010005476.1_pt1 | contig 13330 bp, 11 predicted proteins | sample 5559161 | NCBI WGS metagenome assembly JAABUM01 (sample SAMN10711868, study PRJNA513369) | rock metagenome | isolation source: Antarctica rocks | place: Antarctica: Victoria Land, Siegfried Peak nord | reverse complement strand
GGGTCGGTTGCCAGCCACTCGGCTCGCGTGCCTTCGATGGCTCCGCTGGGTACGCCTGACATGGCGTAGACGCCGTACCGCACACTGCGGATCACCCCGCGCCTGGTCAGGCGTGGTAGGTAGACCGGGTCCACGCCGGCGATACGTGCTTGTGCAGTGGTGAAGAGTCCCCACTGCCCGGCGGCCGTGCCGCTCACGGCCTCGAGGATGTCCGCTTGTCGCATACTGCAATATGAGCCATATAAGTCAATCGTGCAGTAACCTAGAAGAAACAGCAGTCTTGGCACCGCCCGGGTGGGGACCCCGTGACTTCCGCGGCATGGCGGAACGCTGGCGGAATGCAAGGTTGCGGTCGCGTCGCTCTTCACCCCGAAACGTCTAGGAGCCCCGCATCGGCGCAGGTGACCGGCGATGTATCAGAGTGCCCCCGGCAGGATTCGAACCTGCGACACCCGCTTTAGGAGGCTCACCGAGGTCGCCTTTGGAGGTGCCGCGTCGGGCCTTTCCGCTGGTCACACATTGTCAGTGGTTGTGAAGCTGCACGCTGTCTGGCCCCTCGGTGCGCCACAGGCGTGCCACGTAGTTCCAGCTTGGGAAGCGAGCCCCGTCATGCTCAGGCTGCTCACGTGAACCTCTGTGACTGGCCGCCAGTGCCCTTCGATGACCGCCCTTTGGGCACGGGTTGGGCACACAAGGCGGATGCAGAAACCGAGCCCCCTTGTGGCTCAATGAGTCACTCCCCAAGGGGGAGTCACGTCGTTCGACTCGGAGTCAAGCGCCTCCTGGCGGACGCGGACGGTTCAGGGCATAGCAGGCCGGCGTGGAAGCGTCGGGTGGACAGGTCGGCGATATCGTCATTCCGGTGAAGACGATGCCGACCGGGGAGCGCGCCCGTCGGGGTTGGGGGCCGGGCCAGACGGTCGCGGTGCCGACGGTTTACGTCCTCGCCGTGTTCCTCAACCTCATTGACGCCACCGTTGTCAACGTCGCGTTGCCGACGATCGCCGCGGCGTTCGAGGTGCCGACCGCGCAGACCGCGTCAGTCAACATCGGCTACCTGGTGGCGGTAGCGGTCACGATCCCCATGACCGGCTGGCTGGGCGACCGATTTGGCCCGCGGGAGGTCTTCGTCACCGCCGTTGCCCTGTTCACCGCTGCGTCGGTCGGCTGCGGATTCGCTGAGTCCTTAGGTCAGCTGGTCGCGTTCCGGGTCGCCCAAGGTCTCGCCGGTGGTGTGATGATGCCGGTCGGCATGGCCATGATGTATCACACCTTCCCACCCGCCGGGCGGATCCGGATCAGCCGCATCATCAACATCCCGATCGCCTTCGGCCCCGCAGCCGGACCGGTGCTGGGGGGTTTTCTGGTGGAGCACGCAGGCTGGCGGTGGATCTTCTGGATCAACCTGCCGGTCGGCGCTGTCGCGGTGACGATGACGCTTCTGCTCGTGCGGTCCCTGGCCCGCGCCGAGCCGACACGACCGGACGTCGCCGGGTTTGCGTTCGCCGGCGCAGGCTTCGCCAGCCTGATGTATGCCCTGTCGGAGGGTGCGGGCCGGGGCTGGTTGACTGCCGGGATCGCCATCCCGGGAGTGGTCGGAGTCGGACTGCTGGCCGCGGCCGTGGCGGTGGAGCTGCGGGTGACCGCCCCGATGCTCCAGCTCCGCCTGTTCGCGCTGCGGCTGTTCCGATCGGCCAACCTCATCACGGTTTGTTCGTCCGCCAGCTTCATCGCCGCCCTGTTCGTCTTTCCCCTGATGGTGCAGACGGCGTTCGGTCGCAGTCCGTTGGAGGCGGGGCTGCTGACGTTCCCTGAGGCTGCGGGCGTCCTCATCGGCACGCAGGTCGCGGGCCGGATCTACGCAGGGCTCGGGCCCCGGCGGCTGCTTGCGGGGGGCCAGCTGGCCGTCACCGTGGTGCTGGTCCTCCTCGCGTTCGTGGTGACCGCGCAGACCGCCGCGATCGTTCCGGTGGCACTGATGGTGGCGCTCGGCATCGGGCAGGCGTTCTCCTTCCTGCCGATCCAGGCCGCCGGATTCGACACGGTCCCCCGACGGCTGATCGGGGAGGCCAGTGCTCTCTACAGCGTCACGAGGCAGGCCGGCTCTGCGCTCGGCGTGGCCGTCGCCGCCACCGTCATCACCACCGTTGCTGGCGGCGCGACGTCAAGCACCGCCGCTGTCCCGTTCCGCTGGGCTCTGCTCGGATGCGCGGTGTGGTCCCTCCTTGGCTGCCTGATTGCGACGTGCGCGATCGACGACGCCGACGCCGCCCCCAGCCGCGGGCTGCTGGCTCCAGCCGAGTAGTCCTCGGCCGCTGCCTCCCCTTGCCATGGCAGCCTTGAACTTGGAGTTGAGATCTGCTGCACGACGAGATCGCCGACCTCGAGGTCCTCGGCGCGACCCACGTCCATTTTCTCTCTGAGGGGTTCCAATAGCCGGACCATGATCCGTGCGGACTCCCGCGCCGCATCGTCGGTGGTCATCGGGCTGCCACGCCAAGTGGCATCGCCGCCCCGTTTCCTGAGCGGCGAGGAGCTCGGCCGCCTGGTCACAGCTGCGGGACCTGACGGGGACGAGATCGCCTTGTTGGCCGTGACAGGTCTGCGCTTTGGGCGAGTTCGCTGCGCTGCGAGTTGGCGACTTCGACGAGATGCGTCGGCGGCTCATGATCCGCGCCAGCGTTTCGGTCGTCGGATCGAGCACGGTCTGGACGACCCAAAGACGCACCGTACGCGGGAGGTGCCCGTGCCTCCATCACTCGTACCGGCTCTCCTTTCCCGCGCCGTCGGCCGACCCGCCGATGCTGTGCTCTTCACCTCATCCAATGGGCAAGTTCTTCGCTTCAACAACTGGCGTCGACGTGTTTTCGCTCTGGCCTGCGAGGGCGCCGCCATTGCTGGCCTCAAGCCTCACGATCGGCGCCATACGGCCGCCTCGCTCGCCGTCCGCTCGGGCAAACGTCAAGGTCGTTCAGCGGATGCTCGGACATGCCTCGGCGGCCATGACCCTCAACGTCTACTCAGGGCTGTTTGACGACGACCTCGACGTCGTAGCCCTGGCGATGGATGCTCTCGTGCCACAAACGCGCCACAACGAGGAATCCAAGGCTTCTCTGCACTCCGTCAAGCTCGACGCGAGTAAGGATCTCGGCTCGTGCATGAGTTGTCTGGAGCGTTTGCTGCATGGGCTAGTCCTGTCGCCGCACATTGAGGGTACGGATGACCAGTTCACTACTGGGCGCATCGAGGTCAGGAGGGTCGCGCTCAGGGCGGCGGGCCGTCTCCCGATTGAGAACAGCGGGAGTGATGTTGCGGGCGTGCGCTGGGGCTGGTTGGCGGTAGCGGCAGACCAGGACGAGGTAGGCGATGAGGAGAACTCGGGTCTCGCTCAGAAGCGATGATCCGGGGAGGGGGAGGGTGGCCAGCGCGGACAGGTTAACCGTCATGACGAGCAGGATGCACGCGCGCAGCAGCCAGGCGCGTCGGGGGGTGCGGGCGGTGACGCAGAAGAGGGCCAGGACGACGGGGATCTCGTGGTGGGTCCACGAGACGGGGGCGATGAGCAGGGCCACACCGGAGGCGATCACGAACACGGCGAGACGCGATCCTGCCTGGATGTAGCGAACCGCGCGCCAGGTCCCAAAGGTGGCGACGACGGCGGCGAGGCCGAGGTAGACCCAGGTCTGGTGGCCGGTGGGGTGGCGGGCGAGGACGCCGAGGATGGACTGGTTTCCGGCCAGGGCGGTATCGCCGTAGCGGCTACCGCCGGGCAGGTCGCGCAGCCAGTACCGGGCTGACTCGGCCGGCAGGAGGGACCAACCGACGACGGTAGCGGCGCCGAACGTGGCGAGAGTGACAACCGCGGTTCGCCGGCGCCAAGCCAGCAGCGCCGGGATCAGAACCAGGGGAGTGAGCTTGAGCGCGGCCGCGAGACCGGCCCAGATCCCTGAGCGGCCGGCGAGGAGGGTCACGGCGCTGGCAGTGGTCACGAAAAGGCTGACTTGGCCGAAGTGGATGTTGCTGGCGACCGGGGCGGAGACAGCCATGGTGAGCAGCACCACCGGCATCCACGCACCAGACGCCAACGGCGGGGGACACCCCACGACGCGGGTGACGCACCACGACAGCAGGAGTAGGGCGGCGACCTCGAGGACGACCCAGATTACCTGAGCACTGGACTCCGACAGCCAAGCCAGCGGGAGCATGACGATGGCGGCGGCGGGAGGGTAGGTGAAGGGGTCACCGTTGGCGGCCGCGTACCCGTAGAGCCCCGCCCCGCGGGTCAGGGACTGGACCGCACCCCAGTACACGTGCAGGTCGGCGAAGTGGTCGAAGGCGGGCGAGAACGCGGCTGCCCAGATCTGAGCGGTGACCGTGGCAGCAGCCCCTGTCCAGGCGGCGACGGCGAGGGAGGGGTCTCGGACCAGTCGAAACGTCCGGGACGTGGTCTCAGTAGTGGCGGGCGTTCCCATGGGTCACCAGCCCTCGAGGATCTGATCGAAGGCCTTGGACCCGGAACCGGTCCGAGGCGCCGCTTTGAGGGTTGGCGTCTTCGTCCGCCCCCACCTCCATGACCGGGACCCTACCCCGCGGACCACGAGCAGACCGGACTTACACCGTTGAGTCGCGAACACGGTGTCCTACCGGCGATCCGCCCCCGCGCCGGGTTTCGGGGGCGTGGACGACACGTCAGCTAAGATCGCCTCGAGACCGGCTAAACGTGGTACACATGATGCCGAGATGCTTATTGGCTGTCGGTGAGGAGTGGTCATGGAAACAGGTGGTGCCGAGGTGGTGGTCGATTGTGGTGGCGTGCCGTTGTCGAGGGAGGTCGTGGCGCCGATAGTGGCGGAGTACTTGCCGGGACTGGCTGCGGTGGTGGAGACGGCGTGGCACAGCTATGGCCAGGTGAGGGAGCAGTCGAGGCAGCAGATGGCTCAGGCCAGCGCGGGCTCGCGCGGGATGCTGCTCTCGGACTTCATGTTGGAGCCGGCTCACGGGATCTTCGAAGGGATGCCGGGGGTCCGGGTGGATGACCGGTACGGGCGGCCGTGGGTGAACCTGGCTGGTGACACGGTGCAGATCCGGTTCCGGAAGCTGACGACGGCGCTGGGGCTGTGCCCGAGCGAGTCGCAGCGGGCGGTGCGGTTGGGCTTCCACCTCGGTGACCCGTACCTGCCGGGTATGCCGGAGGCGACGGTCCTGACCGCGGGCTATGTCCTGGATGCGGCCGAGTCGCAGATCGAGATGATGGCGCTGGTGTGCCACATCGGTTTCACCACGGTCCACTACTCGATCCCCCTCTCGCCCGGGGCGGGGCAGGCGGTGACCCAGTTGCCCCTGACGCCGCTGTCCGAGCCGATCATCCGTTCGGCGCGTGCCGCGGCCGAGCGGCGACTCAGCCTCCGTGGTGAGTCCTCGTGAGCGATGCTGCCCACCGGCAGATGGTGACCCTGGCGAGGGAGGCCAAGGGCTGGTCCCAGCACGTCTTGGCCGACCGGGCCGGCGTCAGCCAGGGGTTCATCTCGAAGGTGGAGTCGGGGTTGCTCGACCTGCAGGGCGAGCACCTGGAAGCGGTCGCGGACGCGTTGGGCTGCCCGCCTCGGTTGCTCACCGACGACACCCCCGTTCAGGGCCTCGAGGTCACCTGCTTGCATCACCGACGGCGGCACTCAAGGATGACGGCGGCCACCAAGACCAAGATCCAGGCCGTGACACACCTGACCCGGGTCAGTGTAGAAGGGCTGATGCACGGCTTGGACGTCCTGCCCGAGGCCCGGCTCGAGCGGCTGGACATCGACGAGTACCCCGACCCGATCGAGGTAGCGCGGCTGCTGAGGGTGGCATGGCGGGTCCCGACCGGCCCGATCGCCAACATGGTCCGACTGCTGGAGTCGGTCGGTGTCGTGGTGGTGGTGCGCCCCTTCGGCACCAACGCCCAGGACGCCGTCAGCACCTGGCCGCATGACGCGGACCGGCCGCCGGTGATGCTGCTTAACGCTGGGCTGGCGGCGGACCGGCAGCGGTTCACCTGCGCTCACGAGCTCGGGCACCTGGTGATGCACCACCTGCCGCGCGAGACCCAGGAGAGCGAGGCGGACACGTTTGCCTCCGCGTTCCTCGCGCCGCCCAGCGATATCGGGCCCCAGCTCGCGGGCCTGACCACCCGGGACTTTCCCCGGCTCTTGGAGCTGAAGGCCCACTGGGGCCTGTCCGTGTCAGCGCTGATCCGCCGTGCCAAGGATCTAGACATCATCTCCGACCGGCAGTACCGCGAGTTCCAGATCAAGCTTGGCCGCCTGGGTTGGCGCACCTTCGAGCCGGGGACGCTGCCCCCAGAACGGCCCGCCACCCTGGCCCGGGTAATCGACGTCCATCGGCGCGAGCACGGGTACAGCGACACCGACCTGGCTCACGCAGCGGTGATGCGGCCGGCGTCGTTCGCCCACCACTACCTGCCTCAGCAGGCGAACCGCGAGAACGCGCCGCTGCGGGTTATCGATGGCGGATGACACGCCGGTGACTCGAACGCAAGGTGAGCCTGGCCGCTGCGACGCACACGGATGTCCACAGGTGAGGACAAACCCGCCCTCACGTGTCCAGATCGGCCCTTACCATCGTCAAGCGGTTACACCACGCGCAGGCAGGAGACATCGATGACCGTGATCACAGCGGGGGTAACCCCGACGATGCCCGTGGTGCAGCCGCGCCTGCACCTGCCCTCCCCGCGGACGCTGTCTCCAGGCTGTCCGGCGATCTTCATCCACTCCGACGGCGTTGAGGACCGGGCCCGAGCCGTCGCGTCGCTGTGCACCGACGAGGGGATCGGCGCCGTCCACGTGGTCGGGGTCAGGGACGCGAACAAGATCCACCGGATGCGCCGACTGGTCGAGCTGCACCGCGAGAGCGGCGGGCGAGTCGAGCACGTGCTCTTCGACGCCGCCAGGTACTCCGGCAAGAACCGGACCTCAGGCCCCGCCGACCTCGACCCGTCGTGGGTCCAGGCTCAGCTCGAGGCAGGCGTCAGCCAGGCGATGACCGACTCGCCGTTTGTGCCTGAGGACGACTTTGACACCGTGTGGTCGATCCTGTCCCAGACCAAGGCGATGGGCGTGCCGGCTATCGCCGTGCTGCCGATACACCTGAGCCTGGTGAGGAAGCATTCCGCCCGGTTGCTCGAGCTGATCAACAAGGCCGGCGTTCCCGTGGCGATCATGCTCGAGCACGCGAAGGACCCACTGGGGGTCAAGGCCGCGGTTCAGGGACTGGTGCAGGTGCTCTCGGCCGAGCCCAAGGTGCTCCTGCTGCGGACCGACCTGTCCGCGATCGGGGCGGTCGCGTGGGGGGCCAGTGTGGGGGCGATCGGGACCTCTCCCGGTCGACGACACATCTTCCCGCCCCCCACGACGGTGATCCGCACTGCTCGGCACATCTCGCTGTTCGTGCCGAAGGCGATGTCGTACCGCAAGATCGCGACTCTCAACCTGGCGATCACCCGCGCGCCTGAGCACTCCGAGTGGTGGACCTGTGACTGCTCCTACTGCCACGGGCGTCAGCTGAGCTGGATCGCCACCGCGGAAGAGGCGTACCTGCACTCGGTGGCCTCGATCGCCGATACCGCAGACGAGGTGCTGGGCAATGCTGCAACGCTGCCGGAGCGCCGACGGTCCTGGATCGTCCACTGTGACTACTCCCAGAACGTCAACCTCGAGATCGAGGCTGTCCTCGGCGGGGGCTGGCCCTGCCCGGATCTCCTGGGAGCCTGGCGGCAGGCGATGACACCAAACGCTTAGAGCTGCGGCACAGCTCCGAAACGTTGGGCGACGTCGAAGAGCTGCTCCTGCATCAGCCACTGCTGGTGCAGCACCGGTAGCGATCCCGGCGCCGGGCCGGGGTGTCCCTCGAAGAGGACACGGGTACCGGCGGTGCTCGCCTCCACCACACTGAACCCGTGGATGTCGCACTCCATGGCGTCCCAGAACATCGCCCCGGGCGGCGCCGGGACGGCCGCGACAACGCGGGCCATCCCGGCCAACAGTGCCGAGGCGCCACCTGCTCGACGCATCGGGCCAAAGGTGATGAACCCCGTCATTGTCAGCACCGGCGAGGCCCACGCCGGCGGGTCGTAGGCCATGTCTCGTAACAGGGCGCGGTCGAGGACCGGGCCGGACCCTTCCGCCAACCGGTGCGCCAGGCTCGCCTGATCCCAATCGACGACCGGCGCGACCACGGTGCCCTCCATCCACGTCAGCGGAAGGCAGACGCCGCCGTCGAACAGCACATCGTGGATGCTTTCCGCCACGGCGTACAGGTCGATCCCCGCCCAATGCTCCAGCTGGCGTGGGGTCCCGGACGGGAGGTGGAGCTGCTCCAGCGGGCGGGTCATCGTCGCTCTCACTTCCCTGTCGTTCCGCGTCGTGGTGGTCGGCTGAGTCGACCGACATCTTGGCCCCCAGGCGTTCCGGCCGGTACTCCGGGTCTAATGGATGGCCTCTCGGCTTGCAGCGTGACGTCCTTCGTGGCGGCTGGCGTCACTCGCAGGCTTCGACCGTCGCGGCCTGAGCTGACATACACCCAGTCTTCGAGCTCGAGCTCGAGCGAGCTCATCAGGGGCGCCGGCAGGGTGACCTGCCATGTCATGGTCACCCGCCTGGCCCGGGCCGGATCCCGCGGACCCTCCGGTCCTGGCCCGTCCACGGGCCGGACCATCAGCTGAGGCGCGGGCCCGCGTGAACGGGAGACCCGCACGAAGCCCTGGGCTCGAATACCGGCCGCGGCGGCCGGCCCCTGAGGTAGACCCACCCGCCGGAACTTGCTGACCTGACGCGCGAACACGAGGTGCGTTGACGTCGACAGCATACTGCTAATCTTATCAGTGAATGTCACGGGTACTACTGCTAGAGACCGGTTTTCCGCAAGCATTCCGGTGCGGATAGTAGCCCGTCCAGCACGCCCGGTTCGGCGGTGGCGTCCGTCGAGTCCGGGCTCAGGTTGAGTCGGCGGTGGTGACGGCGGTGAGCAACGGGGTGGGAAGGGTGTCGAGCATTCGTTGGACCTGTTCCTTCTTGCTGTCGAGGTGCTCGAGGGTGACGAGGAGCTGGTCGACGTCGCCGAGCCAGGAGTTGGCTCTGGCCTCGTGGATGCGGGCGTGGAGGTTGTCGCCGATGGTGCTTAGCTGGCCGGCCTGGTCGGGGTCGACCTGGAGGAACTGGCAGCGGATGCAGGCGTGTTCGTGGCTGCAGTCCGAGCCGTAGGGGCGGCGGCAGTCGCCGAGGGAGATCTTGCGGCGCAGGAAGTGGTCGTTGAACTCGACCCATTCGAGCTGGGTGGGCTCTCGGTACTCGTGCGAGGGGCGCAGGGTGCGTCGGGCGGTGATGAACTTGTCGTAGGCGGCGAAGACGTCCTTCTGGTAGACGGCCGTGTAGCCGCGGGTGGTCTCGATCGAGGCGTGGCCGACGATCCTGGCGGCCAGGTGGATGGGGAAACCGTCGTTGACCAGGTCGGTGATGAACAGCCTGCGAAAGTCGTGCGGGGTGAACTTCAGCGGCGTGCCGTCGGTGTCGCGCAGCAGCATTGCGTTGGCGGTGTCGGTCATCCAGTGCCGGATGGTGCCGCTGACCATGCCCCGGGAGCGGCCGCCCTCACGGAGCTGGAACAGGTAGGGCATCGGCGCCGAGTAGACGAGCTCTCGCTCGTCGCGGCGGATCGCCAGCGGGACGGTGGTCCCACCCTCGGTCAGGCGGGCGATGACCCGGGCCAGGACAGCGGTCAGGTCGGGGCTGGCCGGTAGGATCCGCTCCTGGTCGCTCTTACTCGGCGCCACCTGAAGCAGGGGCAGGATCTCACCGTCGGGTTTGCGGTACTGACGGATGCTCAGGTGGGTCAGCTCGAGGAGCTCTTCGACCCGGATGCCGGAATGGCGCAGGACCTCGATCGCGGCCCAGCACCAGAACCGTTGGTTCTCCTGGTTGACCGGGTCGATCCGTGTCTCGAGGTCGGGGCTGGTCAGCCGCACCGCGGACGGGTCGGCCGATGATCCGAGGGCCATCCGGGTGTACTGCTGGTCGCGCACCGTGAAGGTCTCCCCGGCCGCGGCTTGTCGGGAGCGGGTCAGGAGCTGGGCGGCGTGAACGTGTCGGGTCCGGGCGAAGGTAGCCAGGCTGGCACACTCACAGGTGTGGGGCGAGGGTGCGGGTGCGGTCCTGCATGCCTTCGGTGGTGCCCCGGCGCTGGGCGGCGTACCCGCGCACGTCGCGCATGCTGACCGGGCAGGGCACGGCCCACGGGCCCCACTGTGCGGGGGACTCGTGAGCCCAGGCGGCGATGTCAAGGTAGAAGCTACGGACCGTCCCCAGGACGCTGTAGCTGTTGCGTCGCGGCCTGCCGTCGGGCCTGGTCCGGATCCGCTCCTTCCACCCGTTGGCCTGGTCCTGGGTCAACGCGATGGTGTCCAGGCCGGGGTGGTGGTCCTGGAGGTCGCGCCAGAACAGGTTGACCAGGACCCGGGAGGTGTTGTCCAGGCTGCCGTAGTCGCTGGTGGTGGCCATCTCGGTGACATAAGCAACGAGCAGGCCGCGGATGCCCGGGTCGGTGATGCCGAACCGGTCAACCAGCTCGCTCGGGGTCCGTTGCCCAGGCAGCAGCAGGGTCAACCAGACTTTCCGGCCCGTCGACCAGCAGGCCAGCCATTTTGGCGTGGTGCCACAAGCTGAACACGGTCCGCCCGACCCTGCCGGTCGCGATCGAGCGGGCCCGGAAGTCCAGGACATGCTCGGCGGTGACGTCCTCGAGCCCGATGCCGTGATGGATGCAGATCCTGATCATGGTCGACGCGCCGACCCACGCCACCCGGGCGGTGACCCTCTCGCGTTCCAGCACAGCGAAGTACCGGTCCCAGATCGCTGCGTCGTGATGGACCGTCCAGTCCCGCCAGAACCGGGTCTGTTTGCAGTCCATCAACCACTCCAAGCTCGGCCGGACAACGCCCAGGACCAGCAACGCGTTCAACGCCATCCGGGCCCCGAGCCGCTTCGACGGGCCGACCGCGGACGCAGGAACCCACTGCTTGCCCGCGGGTCGCTGCCCGAGGACAGCCACCGGTCCTGGTAGCTCTCGCCGGGGAAGGAGTCCAGGTAGCCCATGAGCCGACCGACGACCCGTTCGGCGTCAGTGCGCCGGTCCGTGGCCAGCCCCCCGCGACGCAGGCAGCCAGAGCCGGACCAGTCCCACCGACGCGGCGAAGACCCGGTCCCGCTCGGCGGCGGTCACGACCCGGGCGAAGAAGGGATGGTCCGCACCCGCCGGTGCAGGCATCGCGACAGCAGGTGAGTCGGTCGGAAGGTCGAGGAGGCGTTCCTCATGCTGGGCCTGGGCGGCCTGTCGGCTCAGGATCCGCGGGCTCACTCGAACGCTCCCGGAAACAGGACGCTCAGGTCGGCCGCGTCGTATCCCGCCGCAGGCGTGGGGGCCGGCGCCGGCGGCCGGGCGTAGTGGGCCTGCAGCTTGGCCACCAGGTCATCCATTCGTGCCCTCATGTAGATCTCCGTACTCGCGAGCTGCTTGTGCCGCATCAGTTCCTGGACCTCGGTGATCCGCAGGTCCGGATCCTGCAGCAGCCGGTAGCAGTAGGTGTGCCTCAGGTCGTGGAAGGTGATGTTGCTGTCCAGGGCCGAGTTCGCCCGCTCCAGCACCTGCCGCAACGCCCAGTACGTCAGCGGCCGCGGCGCCCCGGTCCGGGCCTGCCACAAAGCCTGCTCGGGCTCGGCCGGCCGCTCGGCCATCGACAACGCGATCCACATGAAGGCATCCGGGGACGCCCGGACCGGGGTCCGGTGCCGCCCGCCCTTGGGGATCACGTCGATCGTTTGCTCACCGACGTGGACGTCGACCGGGCGCATGCTCAACAGCTCACCGGCCCGGGCGCCGCTGGAGACGGCGGTGGCCACGATGGCCCGGTCGCGGTTGCACGCCAAGACCTCAAAGAAGGCGTTGAAGAGGTCGTCAGAGAGCTGTCGCGGGGCCCGCGCCTGAGCCCGTTGTCGGTACGCCGCCCGCGGGCCGCGCACCCCGGGCAGCATCGGGCTGCGGTGAGCGAAGGTCCGCTCACGGTCGGCGCGGGTACGCGGGACCGGGTTGACCAGCGGACCCAGGTCCGTCTCAACCGCGAAGTCGTAGAACCCGCTTACCGTGGACAGGGCATGGTTGATCGACGCCGGTGAACGGCCCTGCGGCAGATACGGCTTCCCGGTCCTCGCGTTGACCGACCCGGGAGCCGGCCGACCTGTACTCCCGCTGCGGCGGCGCTGCGCGTTCGGGCTTGTCCGCTGCCACCGCACCCAGTCCCGAACCTCCGACCGGGTCGCTTGACGCCATGGCACCTCCACCGCCCACAAGAAGCGGTGCCAGTTCAACAGGTCGAAGGCATACGACCGCAACGTCGCCGCGGGGTAGTCCGTCAGGTGCAGGTCAGACAGCCAAGCCGAAACCGACTCCTCCTCAGACCCGTCCGCATCGAACATCGTCCACGGAAGATTCGCCCGCCCCGTCAAACCGACCGAACCGATCCGAGGAACGACGAACCCCGACGACTCCCGCCCCTCCGCCACCACACCCGGCATCTGATCTCCTCGCGCCACGAGAAGCAGCCTCCCCAACCGGCAGGCCACAACGTGGGACGCGGGCTCGACACCCCCGCAGAGCGTGTCGGCCAACACCACCCAAATAGGACCGCTAGACCGGCTCCAACCGCCTCCCACGAGTGCAGTCAACAGGACAGTGGACGAGCACGGTGGATACGAGGCAGAAACTGGCTGACCTGCGGTTTTGTGGTGGTGCCCCCGGGCAGATTCGAACTGCCGACACCCGCTTTAGGAGAGCGGTGCTCTATCCCCTGAGCTACGAGGGCGGGCAGAAGCCGCAGTCTCCTGCGGTCCACCGGCGTGCAATTGTGTCACGCCGTCCGGGCGAGCCAGACCAGCCGGATCGTTGCGGGAACACTCGCCGAGCGGCTCCGGACGCCGCGAGAGACCGCTGAGTGATCAGCGCGGTGTGAACGCTTCGCCGGCGGAGCAGGGGGAGCCATGAGCTGAAACGGTGTCGTCGAGACGTCCGCCCACCACGGCATCGGCGCGGGGAGCATGGGTGCAAGCGGATCGAGGGCCCTCGACTCCGAACAGGCGGCGGATCCGGCTGATGGGGCCGCAGTCTCGTGACGAGCGGTCAGGCGTGGCCGGCGCGCAGGACGAGCTCGAGCTCGAACCGCACCTGCGGGTCGTCGAGGTCGTCCCCGAAGAGCTCCTTGAGCTGGTTGAGCCGGTAGCCGACCGTCTGC
>JAABUM010005475.1_pt1 | contig 13331 bp, 8 predicted proteins | sample 5559161 | NCBI WGS metagenome assembly JAABUM01 (sample SAMN10711868, study PRJNA513369) | rock metagenome | isolation source: Antarctica rocks | place: Antarctica: Victoria Land, Siegfried Peak nord | reverse complement strand
TTGGAAGGGTGCGTCAGCCCCGCTGCTACTTTGCTCCAGCGGGGCTAACGCACCCTTCCAATCCATAACCGATGCCGGTGCCCTTGTCACCTCGCGTTAGACCACCACCTGGCACGTTTAACACGAGGCTTTGATTTATCTGGCATGGCATCCCGGTTCACGACCGTTGTAACGTGGATTAACCGCGCGTTTGAGCAGGTCATCTGGGTTGATCCAGTCTAAGATCATACCCCACGCGCCCATAGCTTTATCAATGTCCCCAAACAACTTGCCAGCTTTCCCAAACACCTTCTGGGAGGCACCAAGGTAAGCCTTTAAGGGCAGATTCTTCAGACCTATTCCTCGAATAGCATTCCCTGATGATCCTCCATCACTAATAGCGCCTCCAAAGTGATCTATCGCTCGTTGTTCCAGACCTCTTATGGCAGCTCTATCAGTGGTCTGACTGCCTTCAATAGGTATGGATCGCCCATAGCCTTTTGTGTTCATATGGTGGCCACTATTCCTGCCCGCGACCATCTGGTCTAAGGTTCCTTGGCCAGAGGTTCGTCCAATGTAGACCTTCCCAGTCTTTGGGTTGATTTTCGCGTATAGCCCGTATTTTTCAGGTGCGAGTCCATCTTCATCAAACCAGTTCGTTGGATTCCCCTGCACATACGAATAAAGGTTGATGCCTCTATTCTCCGCAATCGGATCGCGCGTCAACCACGACCCCAACGAAGAATCATAGTAGCGTTGCCCAAACAGCACCAGCCCCGTCTCGCTGTCACGATAGCCGCCTACCTGTCCACCGAAGGTGGCACACGGTTCAGTTCCACCCGATGACGAGAACCCATCCGAGGACGGCGTGTTGACAACGGCGCCTGTGGAATCAGTCGTCGCAGCGACATTGCCACGCACATCCCACGAGTAGAAGCGGTTGCCTGCTGATGCTCCTGAAGCAGTGCGCCGATACGACAACCCTTCCGCGCCCCAAGTCTGCGAAGCTTGCAGCACGCCGCTTTGGTCGAACTCGCCGACAAGCTGATCCCCGTCGTAGAGGAAGTAAGTGCGCACACCTTGCGCGTCTTCTTTCCAAGCGCGCAACCCATCCGAAGAGTAGCCCGCCTTCATCTGCACGGTTGCAGCGGCTCCACCTGTCGAGCGCCTGACTTGGCTCAGGCGCTGTTGCGCGTCGAAGTCGTAGAAGGTGGTCGTGTCGCCTGAGGTGACGCTTGTGCGGTTGCCCTCACCATCGTAGGTGTTGCTCGTGGTGCCGTTCTGCGTGAACGTGCTCCCAGTGATCTGGTTGTTGCTGTTGCCCGTGAGCGTGCGGCTCCACGACGGGTTCTGGCCGTTGCTCCCCGTGGCTCCCGTGCGGTTGAAGGCCGCATCAAGGGCGTAGCTCCGGTTATACGAGCCGAAGCGGTCGCTGCTTTCGTCGGTCAAGCGGTCGCTTTGGCTACAAAGCATCGCATCGATAATGCTATCCACACATACCGCCCACATCCTGCGTATTGATTTGACAGCCTAATCTGCGAAAAACCTTTTCGCCTCCTCTTTCTTTCGATGCTGTCGCTATCTTTCCTTCGGTCACATTTGTTATAGTCATCTCGACACAAACAAATCCTTTTCCACCTGCTAAGAAGTAAATGGCCTTCTGCTCTCTATCATAAGAAATGAAAGGCGAGTTCATTCCTTCCCACACTAGTTTATACAGCTTCTTACCGGGATGAGATGAGATAGAATTATGAAGCAGTATATTGCAGTAGGAGAGATTTGGATTAATGCTGCCATCAGGAGGGAATATCATGGTTTGCGTATTAGGATTGCCATTCTTATGGTAGAAGACGATGTAGCATATTAACAAAGCGGTAAGAAGCGCGATGACAAAGAAGATGTTTCTCATATGAATAAATGTAGTAGAACGTCGAATTATAACGTGTCGTGTAAAACTGCAAATCCACAAGTAGGTGATGACCTTCGCGCTGGTAATGGCTTGCGGGAAGACGATTAGAAAGGGTCGTCAGACCCACTCCGCCCACTCCCTTGCAGTGGCGGATCTGACGACCTCTTCCGATCCAACAACCTAACTTAGGCCACTACCCACAAGCAGGATGGGAATGAAAGTCTACTTCTTCCTTTTTTGCTTCTCGAAGCGTTCTGTTATCCAGTTAGGTAGTGTCCCCCAAGGAGAATCTGGGACATAAGACTGCTCTGTTCCCCAGAAAGTTCCTTTGTCTCCTACTATGTCTTTCTTCATTTGATCCGACCCGACATAGCACGAGTGGAAAATCGCATCATCCAATTTACGGCCATGCAGCCATTTCTTAACATCGGGTTCAGAAACGGAACTTCCTATCCCTCCCACTGTGTCAATGTTATGGTTGTTAGTCCATGCATGACCATAGTACCATAATCCTTTCGTATTGGAGCGTCTCAATGCTTTGCGGAATTTGTCCCGAGTAGCGCCACGAACGACGTATATCTTGTCGTATCCACGTCCGTAGAAGTATCTCTTCGCTTCCGCTATTTCGTTTTCTGCATTGCCAGCATAATGACGGAACCCCCAAGTGCTCATTGGGAATTCCCCTGTCATGATGTAAGCAACCTTCTTTTTCTTAAATCCATCAGGATCAACCCATCCCACTGGATTGCCTTGCACATAGGAGTAAAGGTTAATGCCTCCATTCTCGGCGATAGGATCGCGCGTCAACCACGAACCAAGTGACGGGTCATAGTAGCGTTGCCCAAAGAGAATCAGCCCGGTTTCGACATCTTTGTATCCACCAACCTGCCCGCCGAACGTCGCGCACGGCTCGCTTCCACCCGATGAAGAGAAGCCATCGGAAGAGGGCGTGTTGACAACGGCACCCGTGGAATCGGTGGTGGCGGCGATGTTGCCTCGCACATCCCACGAGTAGAAGCGATTCCCCGCCGAAGCTCCCGAAGCGGTGCGCCGGTAGCTCAAGCCTTCGACGCCCCAAGTTTGGCTGGCTTGCATCACCCCACTGGAATCGAACTCGGCCACGAGTTGATCCCCGTCGTAGAGGAAGTAGGTGCGAACACCTTGGCTGTTTTCTTTCCAAGCGCGTAGACCATCTGAAGCGTAACCCGCCTTCATCGTCACTGTCGCCGCTGCGCCATTCACCGACTGGCTGACCTGCGTGAGCCGTTGTTGCGCATCATAGGCGTAGGTCGTAACCGTGTTGCCCGAAGTCAAAGAAGCGCGGTTGCCTTCGCCGTCGTAGGTGTAGCCCGTGTTGCTCGTCGCTCCGTTCTGCGTGAACGCGAGGTTCGTCACCTGATTGTTGGTGTTGCCCGAAAGCGTCTGGCTCCACGAAGGTGCAGTTCCGCTTACACCTGTGGCTCCGGTGCGGTTGAAGGCGGCATACCAGAGCATAGGTACCGAAGTCACTGTTCCGGTTGGGCCAGCCAAACCCGAACGTGCGCTGTCGGCTTCATACACGTTGCTAAGAGTTAGGTTGGGGAGGAGGGAAGGCTGGTATAAGTCGTCATTTATGGAGGCGGGTTATCCTCTGGTTTTACCTTCAACTCAAAGACTTGACCATTTAGGTCTTCATCGAATTCGTGATGGACTTCCACTGGTTCGTCTCCATCAATGTCAACTAAGTCAAGGGTTGAAATTTGCTTCAATTTCCATTGAACTACTCTGCCATCGGCATTTATATAGCTTTTTTCTTGAGATTCTCCAATATTGATAGATTGATCAAAAGCGCTTCCAAACGATTCAGCCCGCACTATCCACACGGACGCAGACGACATAACAATGATGTCGTCTGCGTCCACACAGACCATCTCAATCTTCGCAGAATAAGTTGATGCCATATTATTTTATCCATCTACGATCAAAAATCATCTTCGTGACAGTAGATTTTCCTTGTTTGAGAGCATCTCTCAGAGTCATATTGAAATACTGGTTCGGTAGAACTGCCCTTATGCCCGCTTTGCGGTTTTTGGACACAAAGTCTTGCACAGTCCCATCTAAATGTTCAAAAACATTTTTAGTTGTAGGACTTTCCCAGTTTTTACCAATGCTTCTTGCGAACTTTGCTAATTCTGGATTTGGGCATTGTTTGACAACCGCGTTAGCAGCACCTTGAGCCGCTTCTCGAGCCGCTTCTCGTGCAGCAAGCGCTTCGGCGCCTTCTTGGATCATCCCTTCTTCTGGTATTCCAAGCAGCAAACCCGCCATAGCTCCATCGCCTAATCGCACGCGGCTACGGCTACCATCAGGCTGATGGCCACTAAGGATACGCAGACCTTTTTGCCAAAGAGAGAGATTGTCCCAAGGTGCCGGCCTCGGCACCCTACCATGAGGAACCATAAGCCCACTCGGATCAAGTCCATTAACTGGATTGCCTTGCGTATACGAATAAAGGTTAACACCTCCATTCTCCGCGATAGGATCGCGTGTCAACCAGCTTCCCAAGCCGGGGTCATAGTAGCGTTGCCCAAACAGAACAAGTCCGGTTTCGCTGTCCCGATAACCACCGATTTGCCCGCCGAACGTCGCGCACGGTTCCACCCCGCCCGATGAGGAGAATCCATCGCTCGACGGCGTGTTCAACACAGCGCCCGTTGCATCCGTCGTAGCCGCAACATTCCCGCGCACATCCCACGAGTAGAACCGTGTTCCGGCAGAAGTCCCCGACGCCGTTCGCCGATATGCCAAGCCCTCGGCGCCCCACGTCTGCGAGACCTGCATCACGCCACTCGAATCGAACTCGCCCACGAGTTGCGAGCCATCGTAGAGGAAGTAGGTGCGCCCCTGCGCGTTCTCCTTCCACGCGCGCAGACCGTCCGCGCGATAGCCGCATTTGAGAACCGCCGTTGCCGCCGCGCCGCCAACCGACTGAGTGACGGCAGTTAAGCGTTGCTGCGAGTCGTAGCCGTAGCTGGTGACGGTGTTCCCCGATGTGACGGAGGCGCGGTTGCCTTCGCCGTCGTAGGTATAGCCCACATTCGTTGTGACTCCGCTTTGGGTAGTAGCAATGCCGGTGACTTGGTTGTTGGCGTTGCCCGCGAAGGTGCGGCTAATCGAGGCAGCCGTGCCGCTCACGCTCGTGGAAGAGATGCGGTTGTAAGCGGCATCGAGGGTGTAAGAACGCGCATACGAGCTAAAGCGTGAGGAGTTCTCGCCCGTCAAGCGGTCATTGCCGTCGTAGCCGTAGCTGGTGGTTCCGGTTGCTGTAGCGTTGGCGCCGGTGCCGAAGTTGGCGGTTTCTCGCACCATGTTTCCCTGCCCGTCGTAGCGCAGTTGTTGCGCCGGGTCGGTCGGGTGACCGAAGTTCATGGCGCCCTGCGCCGGGTTGCTTTGAGTCACGGCCAACACTTGATCGAGAGCATTGTAGGTGTAAGAGCGACTCCAGCCGTTGGGCAAAGAGGCGCCCGCCAAGCGCGAGGTAGCATCGTAGTTCCAACCGCTCGTCAGGTTCTGCGCGTTGTCCACCAAGCCTGTCAAGCCGCCTCTCTGATCGAACGAGTAGTTCAGGTTGATCGACGCGGCGGGTGTTCCTGCCGAACTATACAGCGCCGAGTCACTGCTATTCATGGCGAGGCAACTCCATGTAAAGTTTTTTAAATATGACTTCCTATAAATTTAACAAGTCCTTTTACGAAGTCGCTATCTATATCAGAAGCCCACGCAAGACATTGTTCTGGATTAACATCTATGGCATCCTGAACAATATCCACCATGGGCACGGGAACCCAGGTTACGAGGTATGAAGACCAAGAGTTAAATTTTCCAGGAATATTGTTATCCTCTATGCGATATAATATCCAAGTGTCCCAAGGAGGAGCATTATTGACGTCAAAGAAACCACCTGATACATTACTTGACGATCCATCAAACAAACTCTGTTCAGTGTCAAAAACCAAACATCGACCAAGAGCAGCAGATGAATTGGATGAAACGTTCTGATGTTTTATCCTGTCGTGGCGATGGCGGCATAGATTCTCTACAGCACGATAACGATCTATTGGAAGAATGCTGGGGTCGATAAGTGTTTCGAGCAGGATGCGAGGGGGATCCATCAAATGGGTTCCTCTCGCATCCTGCTCGAATGCTTTAGAGCGATAGTTGTAGGAAGATGTATTCCTCATCGAGTATGATACCCAATTCATCACATCGAGTATTCGATCTAAAAGGACTGAGTAGTCAGGGATAAATGACTCGTTCATTTTAGTAGCTGCATCGCATACCACATCAGTTTGCGGCGTCCTGGCGCTGCTGGATTGCCTGGGCTATTCCTCGCGTGACAATCATACATCTCATACCACTTACGTGCCATGTCGTAGGTGAGGCCAGCTTTCTTCAGATTTGCTCTGTTGAGAAGCGCAATAGCTGCTTCTGCTGGAGCAGAACTTCCTCTGCCCCATTGCATGAGGTCAGCCATAAGTTGATTTTTGTCTGCTCTACCTCTCATGCTTTGGGGGTAGTCGCTATCGCCTGGCTCAGGACAATCCCCTCTTTTAACTTTCTTACCCGGTGGTGGAGGTGGAAATTGAGGCGGAGCAGGAAATTTAGCTATGATAGCTGCTCTACGTCGTTGTTGAGTCCGTATTGTAGGCCCCATAGAATCATCGCCCAATGGTTTCGCATCTCCAAGGACCATGCCTATGACACCAAAGAATCGAAGTGAGGCACCTTTCGCAGATACCGATGCCGCGTCGTTGAGGATATCGTAGCCTGCCGGTGCTGTAGTTGTCTGTAGCCCACTCGGATCCAAGCCGTTAACCGGATTCCCCTGCACATAGGAATAGAGGTTAATGCCTCCATTCTCGGCGATAGGATCGCGCGTCAACCAGCTTCCCAAGCTGGGGTCATAGTAGCGTTGCCCAAAGAGAATCAGCCCAGTTTCGCCGTCTCGGTATCCACCGACCTGCCCGCCGAAGGTCGCGCACGGCTCGCTTCCACCCGACGACGAGAAGCCATCTGAGGAAGGCGTGTTGACCACGGCGCCCGTTGAATCGGTGGTTGCCGCGACATTGCCTCGCACATCCCACGAGTAGAAGCGGTTGCCTGCCGAAGCTCCCGAAGCGGTGCGCCGGTAGCTCAAGCCTTCCGTGCCCCAGGTCTGCGAGGCTTGCATCATGCCGCTTTGGTCGAACTCGCCGACAAGCTGATCTCCGTCGTAGAGGAAGTAGGTGCGCACGCCCTGCGCATCTTCTTTCCAAGCCCGCAGACCATCGGATGAGTAACCCGCTTTCATCTGCACGGTTGCGGCGGCTCCCCCTGTCGAGCGCCTGACTTGACTCAGGCGTTGTTGCGCGTCGAAGTCGTAGAAGGTGGTCGTGTCGCCTGAGGTGACGCTTGTGCGGTTGCCCTCGCCATCGTAGGTGTAGCCCGTGTTGCTCGTGGTGCCGTTCTGACTGAACGTGCTCCCGGTGATCTGGTTGTTGCTGTTGCCCGTGAGCGTGCGGCTCCACGACGGGTTCTGGCCGTTGCTCCCCGTGGCTCCCGTGCGGTTGAAGGCAGCATCCAGGCCATAAGTGCGCGAGTAGGTGCCGAAGCGGTTGCTCGATTCGCCGGTCAAGCGGTCGCCGCCATCGTAGCCGTAGTTGGCTGTTCAATAAAGAAGACATACCGTTAAAGACAGGTATCACTAAGAACTTTCCCTCCTGTATAGTATGATATAGAGTGCGATAAGAACGCCCGTCATTGCTCCTGTTGCACTACACAGCAGAAGGATGTCAAAGTCGTAAGACAATGAATCAAGATGGACGTAATATTGAAAGCTATCCAGTATAGGATACAGATGAACGTTAAGGCTCCTGTTGGTAAGCCAAATAACCAAACCGTCGACGGCTGTATACAAGAGCGGAAGGGAAATAGAGCCAACACAGAAAAACAGCACGATTTTTGAAAATTTTCTGAAGTGAACCATGACGTTTTTACTGTGGGAAGAAGGGAGATGTTCTCCGTCCAGGTATGTTGCCTGGCAACCTCCAATCAGGAATATCAATCCCTAAGCCGAGCTTTATCATCCCAAACACTGCGCTGTTGCTGTTGGGAGCAGTAGTGCCAAGAAAATTGTAGTTGGGGTGGTAATCGTTGATTTTGTCTGCAACACGTCGAAGGGATCTAAAAACTTGCAGCTTAGATGTATTGGTATCTGTCCTTGACCAAATCACCCCATGTGAGCATCCGGCAAACTTTTGACCAGGTAGATAATGGTAGTCATCAAACCAAGAACTGAGCTTGCCGCCGAATACATACATATAACCATCCTTGACCCCATGGGCGTCATGGTTATAAGCAGCGAATATGTAAGGTGTCTGGTTCGGTAGTCTATGACCTTGACGATCTGTTTCCCACACCAAAATGAAAGTGTGATCACCTGGTGTTCGAATGGAATTTGTGATACCCACTGAACGCGCCCACACTTGAACTTCGACCAGCCCACTTGGATCAACGTGTCCAACCGGATTCCCCCCAACATACGAATAGAGGTTGATGCCCCCACTCTCGGCAATGGGATCGCGCGTCAACCAGCTTCCTAAGTTGGGGTCATAGTAGCGTTGCCCGAACAGAATCAGCCCGGTTTCGTTGTCTCGATAACCCCCAACTTGTCCGCCAAAGGTCGCGCACGGCTCAGTCCCACCCGAAGACGAGAACCCATCCGAGGACGGCGTGTTGATCACATTGCCGTTGGCGTCAGTCGTCACCGCGACATTCCCTCGAACATCCCACAAGTAGAAGCGGTTGCCTGCGGAGGCTCCCGAAGCGGTTCGGCGGTAGCTCAAGCCTTCCACGCCCCAGGTCTGCGACGCCTGCATCACGCCGCTTGAGTCGAACTCGCCCACGAGCTGATCGCCGTCGTAGAGGAAGTAAGTTCGCACGCCTTGGCTGTTCTCCTTCCACGCGCGTAATCCATCACTTGAGTAACCCGCCTTCATCGTCACTGTCGCCGTAGCACCACTCACCGACTGGCTGACTTGCGCGAGCCGTTGTTGCGCATCATAGGCGTAGGTCGTAACCGTGTTGCCCGAAGTGAGCGAGGCGCGGTTGCCCTCGCCGTCATAGGTGTAGCTGGTGCTGCTCGTGGTGCCGAACGTGCTCCCGGCGACTTGGTTGTTGTTGTTGCCCGTGAGCGTGCGGCTCCACGACGGGTTCTGGCCGTTGCTCCCCGTGGCTCCTGTGCGGTTGAAGGCCGCATCAAGGGCGTAGCTCCGGTTATACGAGCCGAAGCGGTCGCTGCTTTCGCCCGTCAAGCGGTCGCCGCCATCGTAGCCATAGCTGGTTGTGCCCGCGACTGTTGAAGGCACGGTGCCCGAAGCGGTCGCTGTTTCGCGCACCATGTTCCCGGCGCCGTCGTAGAGCAGTTGTTGTGCGCTGTTGCTGGGGTCGCCGAAGTTGAGGCTGCCCACGTTGGGGTTGAAGTGCGAGACGCCCAGCACTTGATCGAGGGCGTTGAAGGCATACGAGCGGCTCCAGCCGTTGGGTTGGCTGGCCGAGGCGAGCCGTTCCTTGGCGTCATAGCTCCAACCCGAAGCGATGTTCTGCGCGTTGTCCACCAAGCCGGTCAAGCCGCCGCGCTGGTCGAACGAGTAGTTCAGGTTGATCGCCGAAGTCGCTGTTCCGCTTGGGCCAGACAAACCGGAACGGGCGCCATCGGCTTCATACACGTTGTTGAGCACCAAAGGCGGAAGCAAGGTGCCGTCGGCGCGCTTGTAGTTGGTGGTTGTGCTCATCAGCGCATCCGCATCGCTGTAGCCGTAGGTCTGCGAGCCGCTCGCGTCGCTTCTGCCGGTCAAGCGGCCCCACGAGTCGCGCGTCAAGGTGATGGTCTCGTCTGGCAGGGTGATCTGGTTCGTCAAGCCATCGGGATCGGTGTGGGCAAAGGTCGTGGTCTTGCCGCGTCCGTCCGTCTCGCTCAGCAGTTGGCCATCGGGCGCGTAGCTGGTGAACTTGACCACATCAGAGCCGCTGGCCGTGTTGCCGCCCGGTCGCACGATCTGGCGCAGCAAGCCGCGCGTGTCATACGAGTAAGTCGTCGTGTTGCCGTTGCCATCGCTCAGCGTTTTGGGCGCATTGAAACTGGTGTAGGTGTAGGAGACGGGTTCAGTGGCTCCGCCCACGCTCACGGTTCTGCCTTCGGCGTCGTAGTTGGTCGTCACGCTCCTGAACGGGGTCGCCGAGCCGCTCTCATCGAAGGAGTTCGTGGTTTTGAGCGACCCACCCAAATAGCTGTAAGCGAAGGTTACCGAGGAGGCGCCACTTCCGGTCTGGCCCGTGGGCGGCATTGTCTGACTCGTCGGATTATCCGCGAGGTCGAAAGTGGTCGAGGAAACGTTGCCCAAAGCATCGCGGGAGGAAACCTGGTTGCCGCGCGTGTCATAGCGAAAGCCCGAAACCTGTCCCGCCGCGTCCGTAACACTGACAACCTGCCCGCGTTGGGCCGCTTGCGAGTAAGTGCCATCGGTTGTGTAGGAAAGCGAGGCCGACAGCGACCCATACCCGTTGTGGCCCGGCGTTGTGACGCTGGTGACATCGCCAAAAGCGTTGTAGGTGAAGTAACTGCTCACCGTAGTTGGCCCTGTCCAACCCGAAACGCCCACGTTTGGATGAGGACTGGTGACCTGATATATCAAGCCTGCACGCTCATAGCCTTGCAAGTAGGTGATGGTGGTCGAGGGATGGTTGACAAGGGTGGTGCCGCTTCCGGTGCTTTGCCAGGTTTGCATCAGCAAACCAAAGGGCCACACGCCATAATTGTAGCCATAATGGGTCGTCACTCCACGCGGTGTGGTGATGGCGTTCACCAACCCAAAGCCGTTTGGCTCATAAACAACGCGGGTCGTGCGTCCTGCCGCGTCCTGCACACTCGTTGGCAGGTCGGGGTTGTTCGAGTTGTCATACGAGATGTAGGTCTGGTTGTTGGCGGCGTCGATTGTGCCCAAGTCGTGACCTTCAGCGTCGAACTTGGCGGTGTATTGAGTTTCGACTGTGCGTGCCGAGTTCAAGGTTTGAACGAGGGTTTGGCTACTCCCATAGGTGAAGGCCGTCGAGTTGCCGACCCCATCCACGACGGTTGAAACCCGGCCATCGGCGCCATAGTTGATCGTCGCCGTTGCCGTTTGCGTCGCGTCGTTGGGATAAGGCACTGCCACGCTCGATAGCATCGGGCTACCACTGAAGTTGGCGTAGCCGAACATATAGCGCGCCAACCCTTGCGTGCTTCCGCTCGGCAAGATGGTCGAAACTCCCGTGAGGGTCGAAACGTTCGTGGCGCCCGCAAGCGTGCCGTTCGAGTAGACGACGCTTCGCCCGTAACAATCGTTGATTTGCGACAGCAAATAGCCGCTCGCCGGGTTGCCCGTGTAAGACAGCGACAGCAACGTCTTCGAGTCCAGGGCGTTGAGAACAGCGACCAAATGAAAATCGTCGCGGTCGTCGCCCACCCACTGAAACAGCAGCCCTTGCGGTGTGCCCGAAGAGGAAGTCGCGGCCTCAATCGAGTAAAGCAAGGCTTTGTTCGAGTTGGCGCTGGGCGTTTGAAAGTTCCACGCCGCGCCATCGCTCCACAACACCCGCGCCGAATTGTAGGTTTTGTTCCCGGTGTTGGGCACGGCGGTCATAAGATAAGTCGAGCCGGTGGGCGTCGAAAACTGCGCTTGCCCGTTGCCATCGAGAACGAGGTTGCCGTTGCTATCAACTTGAGGCTTCATCGTTTCCCGCGCCCCATTGGGATATACCAAGTCCATGCTCGGCCAGTGCGTGCCGTCGGAGTTCGATTCCAGATGCACATCATACGACTCGAACCAACCCGTCGCCATTCCCGGCGAACTGCTCAAGGAAAGCGCGCGGTCGTTGGAGTAGTGCCGTGTAAACTGAACATCCGGGCCGCTCGGATTGTAAACCGTCAAATCGGCGGGCGAGTCGAAGTTCTCCTGCCCCGTCGAAAGGTCAACCGGATCGCCGCTGACTGGCCCGCAACCACCCGGACAACCGCCTGGCGCGGCTCCTGCGACCGGATTCGCTCGCACCTTTTTGTTCGGATGCGCTGGATGCCCGCCATGACCGGGAGCTTGCGTGGCTAATGAGGTCTTGAAGTTGAAAGAGTAGCTTGTTGATATGGGACCGGCGCCTCCTCCTCCTGATAGTTGAACGCATAAAATATAATCACCTTCGATTGAAGGATCGAAGGGATAGTAATTAGTCATGTTGGAACGGAAGTAGAAATGGGGATATAAATCTACATCTACAGAGAAGAATGGCGAATTTTTAGAACCGCCTACGGGTGTGCAATAACATGATAACGTGCCTTCATAACCACCAGCGGATGTTGTTGATGCAGTGCCGGCGGTTATTTCTAACCTTTGTCCGGGCTTCAAATGTATTTTGAACTGACGGGTGGGGGGAGATGCTTGCTGACTATTAGTAGTCAGACAACCTGACACTGCGAACGACGCTGTATAGATCATCGGCGCCGTCGTTGAATCAGAAGAACCCGAATTGAACAGCCCCTCTGCTTGAACAGTTCGCGTCCCCAAGGACAACGAAACCGCTCCGTTGACGTTCGACGTGAAATCCATCCTCACCGGAGTGCTGTTCGCATCCGTTCCACCGGGAATCTGGTTCGTCGGGCCGCTCTGGATGACTTGACCGTTAGCGTTGTAGACCTTCATCGAGTTCAGCACGCCGCTCTGGGCGCTCGACGGCGAGACGGTGAGGCTGTCGAGGTTCATCACCTGATTGCTCCCAATCGAAAGCGAGATGGATTGCGTCTGGCCCGTCTGCGAAAACTGAAGCGTTTGCATCACATCGGGCGAGTGGTTCACAACCGCGAACTGCCCCTGAGCACTGGCGGCACAGGGGAACAAGGTGCTCAAAGCAACCGCAACGACAGAACAGGAGAAAAGTGAGAAGCGCATGGAAACGAAATCCACAAGAAACGTTGAGGAAGACTTTATCTCAACAATAAGTGCTTCGCGTCTGGGAATTCACTGAGAATAACGGCTTTTAGAACTCGATGAGCGGCTGAGAATGCTAAGACAGATTGATTTTGGTCGTCTGGCTCATCGGCTCGTTCTCGTGAAATCAACTGCCCACTTTCAATCCACCGACAAAGCGCTCGGCGTCGTCACAGTCTTCGCCTGACCCGCTTGAGTTGGCGCGCGGTGATAGACCGACAGCGTGCTCCGGTCGCCGATCCACTGCGTCGGCGGGGCGGCGAAATGTTTGGCCAACTCGTTCAGATAGGGCGCATAGGGCGCGCGAAAGCGCACGAAGTCGCGCCACGCGTCTTCGTCTTCGCGCAGGATGAAACCGGCTTTTTGCAGTTGGCGCCGCGCCTGTTCCCACTCGCTCCGTTCGATGCCGG
>JAABUM010005474.1_pt1 | contig 13331 bp, 8 predicted proteins | sample 5559161 | NCBI WGS metagenome assembly JAABUM01 (sample SAMN10711868, study PRJNA513369) | rock metagenome | isolation source: Antarctica rocks | place: Antarctica: Victoria Land, Siegfried Peak nord | reverse complement strand
TCGCCGCGTATGTGGAGCCGGATGATGTGCTCGTCGATGTCGGCGGCGGGGCGGGCCGCTACAGCCTGCCCCTGGCGCCGCGCTGCCGGGAGGTGGTCAACGTGGACCCGTCGCCCGCCATGGGGGCTGGATTCGTCGCCACCGCCGCGCGCGCGGGGATCGCCAACGCCCGCTTCATCCACAGCGGCTGGCCGATGGCCGACCCACCCACGGGCGATATCGCCCTCGTCAACCATGTGACCTACCTGACGCGCGATATCGTCCCGTTCCTGCTGGGCCTGGAAGCGAGCGTCCGCCGTCGGGTGGTGCTCACCGTGAACGATCCGCCGCCGCCCTCGTCGAATCGGGCGTTGTTCCGCCTGATCCACGGGGAGGAGGAGACCCTGGTGCCCGGCCATGCCGAGCTGGCGGCCGTGCTGTGGGAACTGGGTCGCCTACCGGATATCCGGGTGCTCGCGGAGCCGGGGGGGCCGACTGGGTGGGTGGCCCCGAGCCGGGAGGCCGCCATCGAGCAGGCCCTGGCCCGCTTCGCCAACGACCAGTGGACGTTCTGGCCGCTGTGGCCGGAACTGGCCGCCCATGCCCGTCAGGTGCTCGCCGCGCACTTCGACACACTTTTCGATGCGGCGGCGGATGGCTTCGCCCCACGCTGGTCCACCCCCGGACAAGAGGTACTGATCACCTGGGAGCCCGCCAGTTCCGCCCGATAATCGCCATTCGTCGCGTGATCACTCCGGTGCCATCTCGGCACCGGAGTTTTTGCTTGCCATTAGCACAAACAAGCCGTCCGTCACCTCCCTGTCCGGGCGAACCGGTCGGTGCGGTTGCGTCAGAAATCGGACGATGACTGGCAAGGACGGCCTGGCCCTGGTAGCGCGGCGGCGTTGCGTGTCGCGTGCAGGAGTTGCCCGTTGTATTGGCTACGCAACGCATCCGCCGCATGGGCGCAGGCCCAATGGCCCGAGAGGTGCTGCGACAAGGGGCGGTAGCATCCGGTGGCCGACGGAGCCGTGCGCGGTTCGTCTTGCCGTCGTGTTGTCGTTCTGCGCGGGGGGGGGTGCATGCTGACACGATGCCTTGTCTGGCTGCGCCGGCGCGTCCAGCGCGGCGTCGGCGCGATGCGCACCCGGGCCCGCCAGTGGACGAAGCCCCGCTCCGTCGCCCTGGCGACCGGCCTGGCCGGCGATCTCCCCCGCAGCCGCGGCGACTTCCTGCTGGAGAACGCGCTCCTGCGCCAGCAGATACTCGTCTTGCATCGGGCAGCGCGACGGTCGAGGTTCACCCCGCTGGAGCGCGGGCTGTTGGTGCTGCTCGCCAGTCGCCTCCGGACCTGGGCCAGCGCACTCCTGATCCTCCAACCCGAGACCCTGCTGCGCTGGCATCGCCAGGGCTTCCGGCTCTTCTGGCGGCGGAAGTCGGCGCCGCGCTCACGGCCCTCCCCACTGCCGACAACGACCATCGACCTGCTCCGGCGGATGGCGCGCGACAACCCGCTCTGGGGCGCCGAGCGCATCCGTGGCGAGCTGCTCAAGCTCGACCCCCGGGTGAGCAAGCGGACCGTCCAGAAGTACCTGGCCCGCGATCACTCACCTCGGCCATCCGGCCAGCCCTGGGCGACGTTCCTGCGCAACCACGCCTACGAGACCTGGGCCTGCGACTTCCTGCCGGTGACGGACCTGCCCTTTCGGCCGCTGTTCGCCTTCTTCCTCGTGGAACTGGGCTCCCGCCGGGTCGCCCACGTGGGCGTCACGCGCCATCCGACCGACGCCTGGGTCGCGCTGCAACTGCGCGAGGCCACGCCCTTCGGCGAGCGGCCACACGGCCTCATCCGCGACAACGACCGCAAATACGGGGCCTGCTTCGACCGCCTCACCGCCGCGAGCGGGATCAGGGTCCTGCGCACGCCCGTCCGCGCCCTGCGGGCCAACGCCACCTGCGAGTGCTTCCTCGGGAGCGTGCGCCGCGAGTGTCTGGATCACCTGCTCGTCCTCGGCGAGTGCCACCTCGCCCGCGTGCTGCGCGAGTACGTCGCCTACTTCAACGGGGCACGGCCGCACCAAGGGATCGGGCAGCGTCTACCCCACCCCGCGCCCGCGCCGCGAGCCAGCGAACGCGGCAGCGCGGTGGTGGCGCGTCCCATTCTCGGCGGGCTGCACCATGACTATCGGCGCGCCGCCTGAGCGCGCAGCACCGTGAAGCCATGAGCGGATACGGGAAGTAGCCGAGACAGCGATAGCCGAGGCCGCGGGGCGTAACGTCGGCCCCTGGGCCACCGAGTTGCATGGCGAGGGGTGCTTGCCGCGATGATGGGCGTCCGGTATACTTCCGCTCACAGCCATACACAGGAATAATGTTTCGTTCACCCGCATCTGACCTCGCACGGTGCGATGGTCGCACCCCATCCCCGGTGGTTCCGGATCCGCCTATCGCCGACGGTTGGACAAGCGCGACAGGAGGAACGGCCATGCACGCGGACCCGCGAAAATCCGGCTATCTGATGAACTGGCGGTGTTTCCGCGCGCTCGCGCTGATCGTGCTCGTCGCAACCGTCGTCGCTGCCTGCGGCGGCGGTGCGACGCCCAATCCGGGCGGCGTTGCAACCGCGACCACGGGGCAGGCGGGGGCGCAAACGACCGCCCAGACGAGTGCCGCGCCGGTGTCCGGGACGCGGGTTGCGACGGCCGGTACCACGCCGAGCGGGAGTGGGACCGCGAACCGGGTGCCCGCCCCGGCGGGTAAGAAAGACCTGATCATCGCTACCGGCACAGATATCACCACGCTCGACCCGCAGCTCAGCACCGCCGGTAACGATCCCAATGTGTCCTTCACGCTCTACGATAACCTGCTCTACCGTGACGCCGACGGGAAGCTCCAGCCGATGCTGGCGACCGAGTACAAGGCGGTCGACGATACGACCTGGCAGTTCAAGCTGCGATCGGACGTGAAGTTCCACAACGGCGACCCGTTGACGGCGGCGGACGTGAAATTCACCATCGAGCGGACCTATGACCCGAATACCAAGGGCTCGGCGGTGGCCTCGATCTTCACGACGATCGCCTCGATCGAGATCCCGGATGCCATGACGGTCGTCTTCAAGACCAAAGCCCCCGACCCGTTGCTGCCCGCGCGCCTCGCCTTCTATGGCGGCGAGATCATGCCGAAGGACTACTTTGCCAAGGTCGGTGCGGACGGGTTCAACCAGAAGCCGGTCGGGGCCGGGCCGTTCAAGTTTGTCGAGTGGGTCAAGGATGACCACCTGACGCTGGAGGCGAACCAGGGCTACTGGGGCGGTGCGCCTGCGGTCGAGCGAGTGATTTTCAAGCCGCGCCCGGAGACAGCGGCACGCATCAGCTCGCTCCTCAGCGGCGAGGCCGACATCGCCCTCAACGTCCCGCCCGACCAGATCGACCAGATCAACAAGAGCGGCAAGGCGCGGACGGAATCGGCCCTCTACGCCGGACTCTACGCGCTGGCGGTTAATTCGAAGACCCCGATTCTCTCGAAACCGGAGATCAAGCAAGCGCTCGCTTACGCGATCGACCGGCAAACGATCATCGACACCGTCTGGCGGGGCCAGGGTATCCTGCCAAGCGGCATGATCAACAAGGGGTCCTTCGCCTTCGACCCCGCCCTGCCGACGATCCCCTACGATGTCGCCAAGGCCAAGGCGCTGTTGAAGCAGGCCGGGTACAACAACGAAGAGATCGTCATCGAGACGACCCAGGGCTACGTCGCCAACGACCGCCTGATGGCCGAGGCGATCGTCCCGATGTGGCAGGCAGTCGGTATCAACGCGAAGGTCGAAATTGTCGAAGTGTCGGTCCGCGCACAGAAGAATAAGGAGAAGTCCTTCAAGGGGCTGTGGTGGACCGACCCAACCGACACCCTGGCCGATCCCGCAGGGATGGCCTGGCGGTTGCTTGGCCCCGGCGGCGCGCAAGATTACTGGCGCGACGCGCGCTGGGACGAATTGGGCAAGGAGGCGAACTCGACCCTGGATCAGGAGAAGCGCAAGAAGAACTACGAGGAGATGAACCAAATCTTCCTCAAGAACTTCCCCTGGATCCCGATCCTGCAACCTTACCAGGCCTATGGCGTGCAGAACTACGTCGAGTGGCGCCCCTACAGCAGCACGTACTTCAACCTCCGCAAGGAGAACCTGAAGCTCGTCAAGTAGCACGGCTCGCGGGGTCGAAGGTCGGAAGTCAATGGTGCAGCCCCTGGTGTACCATGCGACTTCCGACCTTCGGCGCGACGACCACGAAGGGAACAGATGGGCGCATACTTGCTCCGGCGTCTGCTGCGCACGCTTATCGTCCTCTGGGGGGTCTCGACGATCGTTTTCTTCGTCACGCGCCTTTCCGGCGACCCCATCACGCTGCTGCTGCCCGCCGACGCGCCGCGCGCGGAGGTCGAGCGGGTACGCGCGCAGTTCGGCCTGGACCGGTCCCTCCCTGTCCAGTACGGGGTCTTCCTGCAGCGCGCGGTGGTGGGGGATTTCGGCCAATCGATCCGCCAGCGCCAACCGGCGATGCGGCTGGCGCTGGACCGGATGCCGGCCACGCTGCAACTAGCCGTATTGTCGTTCCTCTTCGCCGCCCTGCTCGGTGTGCCACTCGGGATTATCGCCGGGGTCAGGCCACGCAGCATCATCGACAACGTCACGATGACCTTCGCGCTGGTCGGGCAGGCGGTGCCCACCTTCTACCTGGGCATCCTGCTGATCCTCTTCTTCGCGGTGCGCCTCGGCTGGTTGCCGGTCGGCGGGCGCGGCGAATGGCAGACCTGGGTGCTGCCGGTCGCCACACTTGGTACCTATGCCCTGGCCTCGATCGCCCGACTGACCCGTTCGACGATGCTGGACGTGATGGGGCAGGATTACATCCGCACCGCCCGGGCGAAGGGGTTGGCAGGGTGGACCGTCGTGTTCTGGCACGGCTTCCGCAACGCGCTGATCCCGGTGGTGACGATCATGGGGCTGCAATTCGGGACGCTGCTCGGCGGCGCGGTCGTCACCGAGACGATCTTCTCCTGGCCGGGGCTCGGTCTGCTGGCGATCAACAGCATCCGTAGCCGTGATTATCCGGTCGTGCAGGCCTCGGTCTTCCTGGCGGCGGTTGCCTTCGTGCTGATCAATCTGCTCGTCGATCTCCTCTATGGTCAGCTCGACCCGCGCATCCGCTATAGCTAGGCGGGAGGGCGTAACGGCGCGAAAATACGCCCGCTCGCGCACCCCACATCCGCGCACTCGGGAGGAAAGCATGGTCAGGGCTGTGGGCACCTTAGCAGGCACTGCCGAGTTGCCCGTGCGGCGGCGGCGCAGCCCCTGGAGGTCGATCCCGCCGTCGGTCGCCTTCTTCATGATCACTGTCGCCGTGATCGTCCTGATGGCGCTCTTCGCGCCGCTCGTCGCACCGTACGAGCCGAACGCCGGCACGCTGCGCGGGCGGCTGCTCGCCCCGTCCTGGCTGCCAGGCGGCGATCCGACCTATTTCCTCGGCTCCGATGAGCAGGGGCGGGACGTGCTGTCGCGGATCATCTACGGGGCGCGGATCTCGCTGACAGTTGGCTTCGCGGCGGTGCTGGTCGGCGGCATCCTCGGCAGCGTCCTCGGCCTGGTGGCCGGCTATTTCGGTCGCGCGGTCGACGAGATCATCATGACCGTGGCCGATATCCAACTCGCCTTCCCCTTTATTCTCCTGGCGATCGCCGTGCTGGCCGTCGTCCAGCCAAGCCTGACGACGCTGATCGCGGTCGTTGGACTCAGCGGCTGGGTGACGTACGCGCGGATCGCCCGTGCCCAGGTGCTGGGGCTGAAGGAGCGCGAGTTCGTCACGGCGGTTAGGAGCAGCGGCGGCAGCGACGGGCGAATCCTCTTCCGCCATATCCTGCCGAACATCCTCTCGCCCCTGATCGTGATTGCCTCGCTCGATCTAGCACGGACGATCATCCTCGAATCGACCCTCTCTTTCCTCGGACTTGGCGTGCAGCCGCCGACCGCTTCCTGGGGGTCGATGCTTGGCGCTGGCCGCGAGTACATCAACACCGGGCAGTGGTGGATCGCGACCTTCCCCGGCCTCGTCCTGACGCTGACGACAATCGGTGTCAGCCGCATCGGGGACTGGGTCCGCGATGTCCTCGATCCGACGCTGCGCAACGTCTGACGAGAGGCGACGGTTCCCCGCTGGTGCCGCTGCTCGCTCTAGGCCGCCCGCCTGCCCACCGCCGACCGTGGACCGGCGACTGTCACCGCGAATGGAGTGGACGATGGGGCGCTACCCGGTCAACCTACCCTATGTCGGGATCGCGTCGTTTGCCAAACTGCCGATCGTCGAGGACCTCGCTGCGGTCGATGCGGACATCGCGATCCTCGGGGTACCCTGGGACGCCGGGGTCGGCTATCGTCCAGGGGCACGCTTCGGCCCGCGCGGCATCCGCGAGTACTCGACGCGCTTCGCCTTCGGCGAACGGGGAATGCAACCGAACGGGTATTGGGACATCGAGCTGGGCGCGCGCCTGCTCGCGGGCGCGCGGCTCGTCGATTGCGGCGACGTTGACGCCCTGTACCTCGATGTTGACTACACCTTCGATGGCATGAGCGAGGCCGTCCGCACGCTGGCGGGGCGGGGGGTGCTCGTCGTGGCGCTCGGCGGCGACCACTCCGTCACCTTCCCGGTCGTCCGCGGTCTCGAAGCGGTTGGCCCATTCGACGTCATCCATCTCGACGCCCACCTCGACTATAACGACGCGGTGCATGGCGTCCGGTTGGCGAATGGGAGCCCGATCAAACGGGTCAGCGAGTTACCCTTCATCGGCCACATCGCGCAGCTCGGTCTACGGGGGATTCGCGCTCGCGAGGACGCCTTCGCCGACTCGGTCGCGCGCGGTAACACCATCGTCACGATGGCGCAGTTCCAAGCGCGCGGCGTCGACGCGATCCTCGACGCGCTGCCGTTACGCCACGGGAGATGTTACGTCAGTATCGACATCGACGCGCTCGACCCTGCGATCGCCCCTGGTACCGGCTCGCCCGAATTCGACGGCTTCTCACACGCGCTGATGCGGGAGACGCTGCGCGGCATCGCCGCCCGCTGGCCGGTGGTGGCGTTCGATCTAGTGGAGGTCAGCCCGCCGCTCGACCCGGGCGGGCTGACCCAATCGCTTGCCGCACAGCTCATCCTTGAGTTCGCCGGGGCGGTCCACGCGGCAGGGCGGGACCGGCGCGGCTGAGCTCAGACACTGTCACGCGATGTCCTGACCACGGGAAATCGCCTCACCGCCGTTTGGTGCAGCCGTGCATGAGCCACATGGTCGCCCGAAAACGATCGTGCCGATCTGTGGAGGTAACTCCGCTCCCCCTCGTGCGCTGAACGATCCTGTTCCCGCCAGACGTTCGCCAGGTCGGTGAGCAGTCTTCCAGGAGTACGGGTCTGGCGAGCGGGGTGAGGGGGCTGGTTCGTGGGGTTTATTACGGCGGCGTGGCGGATCCTCGCGCGCCGACGTTATTTCTTCGCTGTTGCGGTTCCCGCACTCCTGACCGGTTCCCTGTGCTGGCCGTCTTACTCCATCCGCAGCCAGCTCCTGGCACTCTCGCACCTGGACTGCCAGCAGATCACCTTGGATGGAGTAAACTGCCAGCAGATCACCTTGGATGGAGTAAACGGCCAGCACAGGCAGTTCAACGTTCGGCAACCTCACCAGCCCTTTCGGGTACGGTTTGACCACCACGTACTATCGGCTCGATGGTGCAACACTCGTGCCGGTCGGTCGACGTGGAGCCTGGACTCGCACCCTAAGTAAGATTGCGCGCGCGGGGCTTGCCGACTCTTGCACGGGTGACCCAGTCGACCGCGGGCCGCTGCTCCCAACGGCCCGGACGCCGGATGCGGCCGTGGCAGGCTTGCTTAGCGCCGCCGCGAGGGGTGATCAGGCTGCGGCGGAGGCTTACCTCGCTGGGGCCCAGGCTAATATTCAGTTCGCATCTGAAGGTAATGATGTCTGGGGGGTACTTACCAGTCGCCTTAAAGCAGCGCTACCCGGCTTGGCCTCACAGCCACCAAAATGCTCACCACCCGTATCTATTTCAGGAAATAGGTCGGTGACCGACTGCGTCTTCGCAGTCACAAAAGGCTCGCTTAGCTCCTTCCACGTCATCTCGCTTCCGGCCGTCGACGGTGGTGGGTGGGCGGTCGATCGAATGGAGACACCGTGAGGGTCCTAACTGCCCATTGAGCCTCCGCGGTTAAAAAACCCGATGTGCGGGTTTTGCCGCCTTGCGGGATGGGACGGGCCTCCGTAGGCTGGTGGTGCTTGACGCCGCGCAGCCAGACGGAGGCCCGCTATGGAGCTTAACACGTTCATCATCGCCGCGTACTGCCTGATCGACGAGTGGCTGGCGGCGCAGCCGCGCCTGCGCCAGCGCGGGCCGCAACCCGCGCTGAGCGACAGCGAGGCGCTGACCATCGAGGTGGTCGGCGAGTACCTGGGGCTCGACACCGACGCGGGCCTCTAGAGGGTGTTAGGCACCTGTTGGTGATGACTGTGCATCCAATATACAGGAGGGAGGTGATGGCGAGCGCATCGCGCCTGCTAGCGGGCCGGTACGGCCCGCTGGTGCTCGTCTGGGGTGGCAGGTCCACGTAGCATCGCCTCCACGACGAAATAACGGCACCATAATCGACAACCGGCAACCAGGGGTGCCTAACACCCTCTAGCGCCACTTCCGGCGACACTACGGCGACTGGTTCCCAGCGTTGCGACTGATCCATCGGACCACTTTCGCCCGCCAGTCCGCCAACCTGTGGCGGGTCAAGGAGCGGCTCTGGCAGCTGTGTTAGCCGCTTGAGATATCCATTCGGGTCCAGCGCCACTTTGATGTGACGAGCGGCAGCGCTACACTCCGCCAGCGCGCCACCGGCGTGTGCGCTGTCTTCGCAACCGGTACGCGATGAGGAGCCGCTGATGCTGACTCGCTTGTTCCGCCGCTGTGCCCAGCTTGGGCAATCCTTTGCTCGTTCGCTCCGGCAGCGTCTGGCGACCGCGACGAAGCCCGCCGAGCAGGGCGTCGCGGTGGGCGCACGCACCGACCTCGTGCGCAGCCGACCGGCCCTCGTCGCCGAGAACGTCTTCCTCCGCCACCAGCTCGGCATCCTGCGACGCGCTGTCAAGCGCCCGAGCTGTACTCCGGCCGATCGGGCGCTCCTGGTGCTGCTCGCCAGTCGCCTCCGGGCCTGGCGCCTGGCGCTGCTGATCGTGCAGCCGGAGACCGTGCTCCGCTGGCATCGGCAGGGCTTCCGCCTGTTCTGGCGATTGAAGTCGCGGCCCCGGTCAACGCCGCAGCCCAAGGTGGCGGCCGCGACGATCGCGCTGATCCGGGCGATGGCCGCGGCGAATCGGCTGTGGGGTGCCGAGCGCATCCGGGGCGAGCTCCTGAAGCTCGGCATCCGCGTCGCCAAGACGACGGTCCAGCGGCACATGCGCGACGCCCGCCCGCCGCGCCGCACCGGCCAGACCTGGGCGACCTTCCTGCGCAACCACGCGCGCGAGATCTGGGCCTGCGACTTCCTGCCGGTCACGGACCTGCTCTTCCGGCCGCTCTACGCCTTCGTCGTGGTCGCCCTCGATTCGCGCCGGGTCGTGCATGTGGGCGTCACGCGCCAGCCGACCGACGCGTGGGTCGCCCAGCAATTGCGCGAGGCCACGCCGTTCGACCAGCGGCCCCGCTACCTCGTCCGTGATCGCGACAGCAAATACGGGGCGACGTTCGCCCGCGTCGCGGCGGCGAGCGGCATCACGGAGCTGCGGACGGCGTATCGCGCACCGCGACAGAATGCCACCTGCGAGCGGTTCCTCGGCAGCATCCGGCGCGAGTGCCTGGACCACGTCGTGGTGCTGGACGAGGCCCACCTGCGGCGCGTACTACGCGAGTACGTGGCGTATTTCAACCAGGACCGACCGCACCAGGGGATTCGGCAGCGCGTCCCTGGCGACTCCGCGGCAGTCCCGGCGCATGCGGGCAGTGGGGGCACCGTGCGGGCATCCCCGGTGCTCGGCGGCCTCCACCACGCGTATCGGCGAGCCGCGTAGCACCGACGGACAGGCGAAGCGGCCAGGACAGCAGGCGACGGCGCTGAGATCGCCGATATGGTAGGCGTAGTTCGAGCCCCAGCGCGCGAATTTGGAGTTGTTGGCCGCGATCCCGGCGAGGTTGGCGAAAAGGTTGCACGCGCCGCGCAAGTAAGGGCCTGACGCGACGGGAGATGCTACGCGTGTACAAATGCTTCGTCGTCCGAGCGATCGAGCAACGTTAGCAGAACTATCCGGGGGCGGCGAGACCAAGTGCCCGTGCTGCCATGGTGTCGTCTACAAAGACTTTGCGCCGCGCCGGGACAGCTAGCTGCGAGACGGGTTTGACGTAGGAACGTCAATGCTGGAAGGAGCGTTGCCCCTGGCCAGCAGAACTGAATGCGTTCGCGCCCTTTTTCGTTAATGCGGCCATCTCTGTAGGATCGGTGGGGGTATGCGAACGATTGGGGGTATGAATGGGGGTAAGCGCCATAGCGAGGGGCGTCGGCGGTGACGCCGACGCCCCTCGCTATGGCGCTATTGCTGGATTTTTTGTGGAGCCGACCAGGGGACTCGAACCCCTAACCTGCTGTTTACAAACAGGCTGTGTCGCCGTCTGCGGGTGTTCGCCGCTGTACGTGGCTTTGCCCGTTTGCTTGCTCCGACACGGGAAATCGCCCCCGCGAAGACGCGACGGACACGGGCGGACGCCGATGGACGCGGCGTAGTGATCGCGAGCTGCTACAGTAGCTGCTACAGTGCGACGAAAAAGCGGTGGTGACTCCTGCTCGCTCGACGACGAGGAGAACGAGCAGGACGTGCCGCCCAGCCGCAACACCGCTAGGGATGAGCTTTTCGGCCAAGACAGGGGGCGGCATGTGCCGCCCCCGTCGCCGACTCGTGGCGGCGTCGCGTGCTACGGGAGTTCGTCGCTCGCCAGGAACTGCGGCACGCGCCGCGCCTTGGTCCCCTGCTCGAAGGCGTAGGCGAGCTTGATCAGCGTCGGCTCGCTCCAGGCCCGCCCCATGAAGGTGATCCCCACCGGCAAGCCATAAGCATACCCGGCGGGGACGGTCACCAGTGGGTAGCCCGCGATCGCGGCGGGGGAGGAACTGGCCCCCAGGAAGTGATCGCCGTTGCGCAGGTCGGTCGGCCAGGCGGGCTGGCCGGTCGGGGCGATCAGGGCGTCGAGCTTGTAGGCATCCAGCGCCGCGTCGAGCCCCTCCGTGCCGCCGAGGCGCCGATTCTGCGCCAGCGCATCGCGATACGCCTGCTCGGTCAGCGGCCCCTTCTCCTGGGCCTGGAGGAAGAGTTCCTGCCCGAAATAGGGCAGCTCGTCCTGCGCGTCGCCGTCGTTGAAGGCGATCGCCTCCGCGAGGGTGCGGACGAAGGGGGCCTGCGGGAAGCGCTCGTTCTTGACGCGCGTGGCGAGGTAGGCGTTGAGGTCGGCCTTGAACTCGTAGAGCAGGACCTCCGTCTCGCCGGTGTTCTTCGCGATCGCCTCGGCGTTCGGCAGATCGGCGGGGTCGACGATGGTCGCGCCGAGGTCGCGCATGCGCGCGATCGCCGCCTCGATGATCGCGTCGGCCGCGGCGCTGTAGCCGAAGAAGGTCTTGCGGGCGACGCCGATGCGCGCCCCGCGCAGGCCATTCGGGTCCAGGAAGGGGGTGTAGTCGGCGTGCCCTTTCCCGGCGCTGGCGGCGGTCGCACTGTCGCGCGCGTCCACGCCGGTGAGCGCGCCGAGGAGCAGCGCCGCGTCGATGACGGTGCGCGCGTGGGTGCCGACCGTGTCCTGGCTGTGCGCGATCGGCACCACCCCCGCCCGGCTGGTGAGCCCGAGGGTCGGCTTGATGCCGACCACGCCGTTCTGGTGGGCCGGGCAGACGATCGAGCCGTCGGTCTCGGTGGCGAGCGCGCCGACGCAGAGGTTGGCGGAGACGGCGACCCCCGAGCCGGAGGAGGAGCCGCACGGGTTGTGCGTGAGGAGGTAGGGGTTGCGCGTCTGCCGCCCGCGCCCGCTCCAGCCGCTGGTGGCGTGCGTGGAGCGGAAGTTCGCCCACTCGCTGAGGTTCGTCTTCCCGATGATGATCGCCCCCGCCTCGCGCAGCTTGCGCGCGACGGTGGCGTCCTGGGTCGGGCGGCTGCCGACGAGGGCGAGCGACCCGGCGGCGGTGAGCATCTTATCGGCGGTGTCGATGTTGTCCTTGATCAGGATCGGCATGCCGTGCAGCGGGCTGCGCGGCCCTTTCGCCTGGCGCTCCGCGTCGAGGGCGTCGGCGATGGCGAGCGCGTCGGGGTTGAGCTCGATCACCGCGCGGAGGGTCGGCCCCGACTGATCGATCGCGGCGATCCGGTCGATGTACATCTGGACGAGGGCGCGCGCGGTCAGCCGCCCCGCGTCCATCTGGGCGCGCAGGCCCGCGATCGTCGCCTCGCGCAATTCTTCGTGCGGGAAGGGTGCGGCGGCGGCACCGGCTTCGCCCGTCGCGCCGACCGCCCCGACCAGGGCCGGGACCGCCGGCGCGGCGGCGGCGATGGCGCTCGCGCGCAGGAACATCCGACGGCTCAGCTTGCTCGATGGTCCGTGCTCGCCCATGTGGCCCTCCTCACCCCTACGATGCCGCGATACGACCAGTGTTGAAACGGCCTATCCGACCGTCACCCTAGCACCGTATCCGCCGGAACACAAGACGCCGCCGATCCGGCGGGCCCGCTTGCGCTATGAGCGTTCCCGTATCGGCATGCCGACGTCGAGGCGCGGAGGGGCGGCTGGTGCGTGGAGATGCGGAACAGAGGACCCCGGGGTCGACGAGGCGTGGTCAGCCCGGCCCCGCCTGGAACATCCAGCCGATGCCGAACCGGTCGATCAGGTCGCCATACGTCCCGAAGAACTCGTCCTTGAGTGGGTGGAGGATCATGCCGCCGACCGCGAGCTGGTCATACCGGCCTTGGAGCTCGTCCTTGTCGCCGGCGTGCAGACAGACCGTGATGGTGTTGCCCCGGATCACCCCTTCGGTCCCCAGCATGTCGGACGCCAGCAGGGTGATCCCGGGCGCGGTGAGCGTGGCGTGCAGGATGTGGTCGTGGAGCGCCGGGGGCAGCCGGGCGGCCAGCGGGGTTTCTCCTACCTGTGCTGGCTGTGTGCGCCGTTTCACCCGATCATCGATCCCCCGCGCAGCGGGGAGAAGTTTGGAGGAATGTGGCTTCTGGGTCACCCACCCGACCTTGAGGTGAAAGCCGAGGGGGACAGCAGCATGGTGGGAAAG
>JAABUM010005471.1_pt1 | contig 13336 bp, 13 predicted proteins | sample 5559161 | NCBI WGS metagenome assembly JAABUM01 (sample SAMN10711868, study PRJNA513369) | rock metagenome | isolation source: Antarctica rocks | place: Antarctica: Victoria Land, Siegfried Peak nord | reverse complement strand
GCGTCTCCCGAGTCAGGCTGCCGCCAGCTTCACCGACCTGCCACGACAGGCCAGCCGCGGAGTCCTCTCACCTCCACTCGGAACATCAGCGCCTCGTGGCGCACCACAGACCATCTGACACGCCCCCTGCTGCGTCAGATCCAGGACGACCGGGGGCACAACCGCCGCAACCGGCTCCTTGCCTGGGTGCTGCGGCTACGGCTGCGGCTACGGCTTCACGGAGCAGCCGAATGGGACACCGTCTCCGCGCGCTGCCAACGTCAGCTGGCCCGGCTGCTGTGCGCCCACGCGCAGCGAGCCCTCAACGCCTCCGACCGGCGCCAGCTCGACCGAGCCCTTGTCATCGTCGACCTGATCGGCATCAGCAGCGCCGCCCAGCGGCCGGCTGCCCGAACAGGCGGCGGCGCCCAACCGGACACCAGGTCCCTGCGGCCCACCTCCGGCAAGCGGACCACGGTCCGCCACCCCAGGAGGCAGCCACCTTGACACCCGGCACTTGCTACCCGGCGCTTTGTGGTCGTTCGCGACAGCAACCGGGCCGTCCCGTTCGGCGGACCGTGTGGAAGCTCGGGCGTGACCCTTCGGGCGACGGCACCGCTGCCTCGGGTCGGCGCCGAGGTCGAGGTGGATCAGGATGACCGTCGCTCACGCAACGGCATACGGCGCTGAGGCCGACGGCTGGGGATGGACGTGCCAGATGTTGTGCCTGCCGAGGTCGTCGGCCTGTTCGTCGCCGGCCATGTCGTCCGCTACCGCCTGCTCGCCGGTGCCGTGGGCAGACCCGCACGAACCTGCTGAGACTTGCTCTACGTTCGGTTGCCGCGTCCGGCTCCTGTGACCGTGCCCCACCTAGAGGCATGTCCCTCTGAGGGGCTCGCCAAGAAGGGCCACGGAAGTAGCGCCGAGCGGCGCAGAGCTACAGAGATCTGCCTGTTAGAGCATCGCGCGTGATCCCGCCGACCCAGCTCGAGCCGCGTCTCGGTCCGACAGCACCCTCGCAGCAGGTACCGACCGACGCCGTTGTGGACGTGGCTGGGCAGCGAGCAGGTGGCCGCCTACGCGGCACACCAACGCCACCATCACCCACCAGCCCAACAGCACCATCAGGCTGGAGAGCACAAGGGCGCCGATGCCCGTGCACACCCACATCGTTACCGACGACACGTCGCCCCACTCCCCCAGCGACCGGGTGCTGCTCTACACCGACGGCGTCACCGAGGCCCGCTCCCCCGACGGTGACTTCTTCGGACCCGAACGCCTCGCCGACCTGATCAGCCGCAACCTCGCCGGCGGACTGCCCACCCCCGAGACGATGCGCCGCGTCGTACGCGCTTTGCTCACCCACCAACAAGGCCAGCTCTCCGACGACGCCACCATGCTGCTGCTCGAGTGGCACAGCGGCAACGAACAGGCGCTGCTTCCCACCGACCCGCCCTGACCCGAACAGGTCCTCGATCGAACCCGGCCCCGCGGCAGTGTCAGCCGCGCACCCTGCACGGTCCGCTGCCGCTGCCGCCGGCGGAGACGGAGTCAGATCCTCCCCGGCCGGACGCGCACACCGCTGCCTCAGACAGGGGATCGAACGCCGCCGGCGCACACGTGAGTCCGACCAGCCACCAGGCGGACTCGGACCCGGCATGCCTCGCCAACTCAGCTGTCAGCCCGGCCGCAAGTCGCTGTCAAGGAATTTGTCCATGCCCACCCGGCGGCGGCTGGCTTCGCAGACGGCGACCCCGGCGACCCGGGAGCCGAGCTTCGTATCAGCCGCCCAAGTACGGCCTGCCCGGCCAGCACGTTGACCGGGACCAGCCACGTCGACGACACGAGATTCGGCTCGTCGAAGCTTGCGCACCCCACCGGGCGACGACTGCGTCATACCCGACTCGCGCCGACCTCGACTGACCTAGGTTTGGGGGCACGTGTTCGGTCGTGCTCGTGTCAGTCGGGCAGCAGACTTGCCGGTTTGTCAGCGGGCAGAGCCAGCAGGGCGTAGGCCCCCGCTGCCGCGGCGGGGACGCCGAGTGCTGAGCACACCGGCAACAGTCCGACTGCTGAGGCGGCCAGACCGGTCACCGCGGCGCCGGCAGCTTCGGTCGCGACCAGAGCGCCCATCAGCAGGCTCAGGGCAGAAGCGCGAAGCCCGGCTGGCAGTCTGGGGCTGACGACGACGTTCGCCGGGGCGATCACCGCGAACAGCAGACCGGTGGCGGCGAACGCGAGCACGGCCAGTTTCGTCGGTCCGGTGACACCAAGGCCGATCGCTGCAAAGCAGCCGACGGTGACCAACCCGCCGGCCAGCGCATAGGCCGCGGCGTAGCGCAGCAGCCGCACGGGGTTGGTGTCGGCGGGGATCGCGGCGGTGGCGACAATGCTGACGATCGCTGCCAGGGCGACCAGGGCGCCCGCCGTTGCCGGGCCGGCGGCGAGCACGCGCAGCACCAAAGGTGCCGCCACCGCGGTGAGCGAGGTCGCGGTGAGCATTGCTGCAGTCACCAGGAGCACGGCGCGAACGATCAGCGGGTCGCGCTGTAGCGCCCGCCAGCCCCTGCCCAGTGCCCCGCTCGCCGGGCCGGCACGCGGCGCCGTGGCGGGCGGCAACCCGGCGAGCAGCACGCCGGAGGCGGCGAAGGACGCTGCGTTCACCAGCAGCGCGGTAGGCCCGCCCAGCACGGCAGCCAGCGCTCCCCCGGTCGCATACCCCACCGCAACGGTGAGGTCCTGGGTGATGCTGCTCAGCGCTACCGCCGACGGCAGCAACGTTTCCGGGATGACCTCGGGTCGTAGGGCCGCGCGGGCAGCTTCGAACGGGGGCGTGGCCAACCCGGCGCAGAACACCACCGCGAGCAGCAGTCCGACCGGTAGGGGTAGCGCTGCCAGTGTGAAGGCTGCCGCCCGCACCAGGTCCGCCGTGACCATCACCGTCCGGCGCGGCCAGCGTTCGCTCGCGCTCGTCAGCAGCTGTCCGGGACCCAGCCACGGCACCAGCGAGGCTGTGGTCACCAAGGCCGTAACCGCCGGCGACCCGGTCCGGCCGTAGACAAGCAGCGACAGCACCAACCTGGCTGACCAGTCACCCACCTCACTGACCAGCTGCGCTGCCCACAGGCGGCGGAAGGCCGGCACCGCGAGCGGACGCGACAATGCCGCTAGTCGCCCGCGAAACGCGTTCAAGCCCCTGATCGTCCTCGCCCAGTCCGCTGACCAGCCCGACTGCGACCATCCCACACCGTCTTCGGCGGGTTGTATGGGACGGCCATCGGCCCATCCGATAGCGCTGTACCCGGGTGGCATCGCCACCAGTGCTACATCCGTGTTGGTCAGGTCCACTTGTTGCCGCGCATCGCAGGACCTCCTTCCAGGTCAGCCAGCAGTCGGACGGGGGTTGGTGCTCAGGTCCACTTGTTGCCGCGCATCGCGCAGGACCTCCTTCCAGGTCAGCCAGCAGTCGGACGGGGGTTGGTGCTCAGGTCCACTTGTTGCCGCGCATCGCAGGACCTCCTTCCAGGTCAGCCAGCAGTCGGACGGGGGGTCGTGCTCAGGTCCACTTGTTGCCGCGCATCGCAGGACCTCCTTCCAGGTCAGCCAGCAGTCGGACAGAGGTTCGTACTCAGGTCCACTTGTTGCCGCGCATCGCAGGACCTCCTTCCAGGTCAGCCATTCAGCCCTTACAGGACAGGCACGCGCGTGTCACACTGAGCATTCCGATAGTCGCAGCACGTCAGTTGGTATGTCGGAAGGTCGACAGGTTGGAATGAGCAGGTGACAAGCGCGTCCGGCCAGACGACACGAGCTGCCCCTGGTTCCTGCGTGTCTGCGCGCCGAGTTCTGCTTTCTGTGCGCGGGTGGGGGGTGTGGGAGCTGCCCGCCGCCACCCGGCTGCTGATTGCCGCGGTGACAGTGCTGGCCGCCGCGTGGGCATTGTCGGCGGTGTGGGTAACGCCGCTGCACGCCCGGGACCTGATCGCGTTCGCGGTGCTGCTTGTGGCGGGTGCTGTATCGGTGGAGACATCCCGGCGGGTTCCTGAACCGGCCGGGATGAACGCCAACGACATGCTCGGCGCGTGGCTGGTGCCGATCGCGGTGCTGCCGCCGGTGTACTCGCTGCTGGCGCCGGTCGCGCTGATGGCCCTGACCCAGTGGCGGGTTCGGCGCATCGCCCCGTACAAGCGGGTCTACTCGGCCGCGGCGATCGGGGTGGCGCACGCCACCGGGTCAGCGCTTTTTCATGCCCCGCCTGGGCGGTGGACCGACTGGGGGCTGCTGACTCAGCACCCGATACCGATCACGGTGGCGCTGCTGGCGCTAGCCGTACTGGCGAAGGTCCTCAACGCAGGCCTCGTCGGTTTGGCGGTCAAGACCGCCGACCCTGAGGCGAGCTGGGCCGACGTCTTCGTCGTCGACCACGGACAGCTTGAGATCACCGAGGTATGTGCCGGGGTGCTGATCGCCCTGGTCGTTGGCCTGAGCCCGTTGCTGGTGCTGCTCGCGCTAGCGCCGGTGCTGCTGCTGCAGCGCGGCATGCTCTACGCCCAGCTGCACGCCGCTGCCCGCACCGACGCCAAGACCGGGCTGCTTAATGCTGTTGCGTGGGAGCGGGAGGCCGCGACCGAGCTGGCCGCGGCCCGGCGAAACAGCCAGCCGGCAGCGGTGCTGCTGGTCGACATCGACCACTTCAAGCGGGTCAACGACACCTACGGACACCTGGTCGGCGACGACGTGCTGCGCGGGGTCGCCGGCGCCCTGCAGGCGCAGGTACGCGACAGCCACGACTTGGTCTGCCGCTTCGGCGGCGAGGAGTTCGCCCTGCTCCTGCCGGGACTGGACGCCGCCGAGGCGCCGCGCGCCGCCGATAGGCTGCGCGAGCGGGTCGCCAAGGTGATCACGGTCACCGACCGCGCTTTGGTGCAGGTGACCGTATCTGTCGGGATCGCCATCGCCGACGCGGGTAGCGGGCCCGCCGCCGACGTGCTCGAGCTGCTGGCCGCCGCCGACCTCGGTCTGTACCAGGCCAAAGCCCAAGGCCGTGATCAGGTCCGGCTACTGGCCCGCCCCGACCGCCGAACCCGCTGAGGCCGGCAAGCACCCCCCCCACGGGAAGCGGCACACCGCAGCGCAGGCCCGGCCGTCGGCGAGGTGGGGCGCTCAAAGTCTTTGCCCGGCGGGATCCCACGCTCGGGGTGGGTGCGGAGCGACGTCAGTGGAGCTTGCTGGACTGCGAGCAGCTGACGGCCGACGCGGCACACCTGGCGATGCACCGGGTAGTCCCCACCGGTCTGCAAACCCATCACCGGATGTCGAGTCGATCGATAGGGCCAAGGGTCGCGACGGCGCGGTCGGCGAGTGCGATCTCGCCAGCGATGTGCAGCTTGGTGTCGCCGCAGGCAGCGCGTCGCAGCAGGGCACGACGACGTGAAAGCCACAGCAAGATGTCGAGGCGGTCGGCGGCGTCGGCAGTGGCGGCACCCAGCGGCAGCAGCGGGCGTGCTGCTAGGACGACCCGCTGCAATGCAACGGCTCTCTCGTCTGTGGTCATGTCAGCACCATCGCCCGGAGGCGCTGCCCCCTGTTGCTGCAATCGGCGTAGGACCGTCGACGAGGAGGGCGGCGAGCTGACCCCAAATACCTACTTGACCTGGCCCTGACTGGTGGATTAGGAACGGATCTGCTGCCTAGACCTCGGTAGCAGTTCTGCCGCCACTCGTCGCGCTGCACAGCAGCCGGGGTGCCCTCACCGGCCACGGCGCGCAGGGGTACAGCCGTCCGGGACACGGTCCGCTCACGCGACAAGATCGGCAGGCCGAGCGCATGCGGGAGGACACGCGATGATCTTGGGCGGGGACGTGGCCGACATGCTTCCAGTGCGGGCGTCGGAAAACGCCGCGGCCGTACGACGTAGCTGATGTGACGGCGGTCCCGGAGCACGGCGCAGCGCTGCTGCTGCTCTACGACAGCGCGCTGCCCGAGGTGTACGGCTACCTGGTCGCGCGCTGCGGGGACCGTGTGCTGGCCGAGGACTTGACCAGCGACACGTTCCTGGCCGCGGTCGCCGCCCCGGCCGGCGTGCCGCGCACGACCGGATGGCTGATCGGTATCGCCCGGCACAAGCTGGCCGACCACTGGCGGTGGAAGGCGCGGCAGGACCGGCTGCTGGAGTCAGTCGCCGGCGGCGGCGACGACGAGGACCCGTGGGAGACGCCGCTGGATGTGCTGCAGGCCCGGACGGTGCTGGAGAAGTTGAGCTCGTCACACCGGGCAGCGCTGACGCTGCGCTACCTGGACGGTTGCAGCGTCCCGGAGACCGCCGAACTGCTCGACCGCACGGTGCACGCCACCGAAGCACTGCTGGTCCGGGCCCGCCGGGCCTTCCGGCACGACTACGAGGGATGCAGCGATGCCTGAGCCGCGGACCGATCCGCTGGACGCGCTGCGCACCCCGATCACCCCCGTCGCGCCGGACCCGACCTTCGCCGCTGACCTGCGTGAACGCCTCGTGCGAGCCGTGCTTGCACCCACCTCAAAGGAGCACCCCATCAAAACCGACCTGAGCATCCGACCGCGTAACGGCGCCCGCCACGGCGACGTCTCCTACATCACCCTCGGGCTTCCCGACCTAGCCCGCGGCCGCGCGTTCTACGGCGCCGTCCTGGGCTGGCGGTTCAGCCTCGGTAGCAGCGGCCACGGCGGTGCTCAGGTCGAGGACATCATCCCGATGATCGGCCTGTGGGACGGGGAACAGCCGGCCGGCGGGCGAGTGCACGGCGCCGTGCTCGGCTTCCGGGTGGATGACATCAACGCGGCAGTCGCGGCCGTGCGGGCGCACGGCGGCACGGCCACCGACCCGCATCGCGAGCCGTACGCGCTGGCCGCCGAAGGTCACGACGACCAGGGCATCTCGTTCTACCTGCACCAGATGCTGGCTGCCGCAGACGATTCGAAGTACGGAGAGTTCCACAACGGGGATATCGAGGGTGACGTGTCGTACCTGACGATGGTGGTGCCCGACCTCCAAGCAGCCCATGCCTTTTACAGCGGCGTGTTCGGCTGGACATTCAACATCGGCCGCGCAGGCGGCGCGCAGGTCAGCGGTGTCGCGCCGCAGATCGGCATGACCACCCAGCCCGAGACCGGGCCGGCCAGTCCCGGCGTGATCCTCTGCTACCGAGTCGATGACATCACGGCGGCTCGCGCCAGGGTCCTCGTCGCCGGCGGCCAGGCACGCGAAGTAGCGCAGCGGCCCTACGGCCTGGAGATACTGTGCGCCGACGACCAGGGCACCTCGTTCTACCTGCACCAGCTCTCTAGGCAGTAGCAGGCAACCCGAGATTCACCGTTCGAGGGCGTACCGGGGCGGCGCACCGCGTAGGCGCCGGTCGCTCCTAGCCGCGCTGACCGCACCTGCCCACGGTGGACGAGCAGCCGACGGATGCGCCAGTCGTGGGGCCGCAGAGACTCCAAGTAGCGGAAGGCTGACCGGTACTGGCGGGTGGTCTAGCTTTCCCGCCGGGCCAGAACCTGCTCACGCAGGATGTCCTCGACCGCCTCAGCCCTCGGCGACGGGCTGCGCCGGGTCGCGCTACCGCTGCTGGCCGTGCACCTGACCACCGATCCCCGCCAGGTGGCGCGTGTCGCCGCCGCCGGCACCGTCCCGTGGCTGGTGTTCGGCCTGCCGATCGGAGCGCTGGTCGACCGGTGGGACCGGCGCCGCACCGTCTGGATTGTTGATCTGCTGCGCACCCTGGTCGTCGCGGTCCTCGCCCTCGCCGCCGCCGCCGGCGCCCTGAGCGTCGCCCTGCTGGTCGCCGTGACCTTCGTCCTGGGCACCGGTGAGCTCTTCAGGGGCGCCACGCCGGCGAGGAGGCGAACGTGACCTAACTCGCCGTCCTGCTGCACAGCCCGATGCTGGGGCCGCTGAGCTGGCGTCCCACCGCCGATGCACTGTCGGCCGCGGGAAACAGCCGGGGGCGGTACCTGACGTGCGGGCCGGGTTGACCCACCCTCCCTACCTGCACTCCTATGTCAGCGCAGCAGCCAACGCCGTCGACCAGACCGACAGCGGCACTGCGTCGCTGCTGGGACACAGCGCCTCCGGTCCGCTGCTGCCGGCGATCGCCCTAACAGCAGCGACGCCGATCTCCGGGTTGATCTACGTCGATGCCGCGCTGCCCTATCCCGGCCAGAGCTGGTTCGACACCGCGCCGTCCGAGCTCGGCGCGCACCTGCGCGAGCTGGCTCGCGACGGGCAGCTGCCCCCATGGAACGAGTGGTTTCCCAGCGGTGCCGTCGACGAACTAGTCGCAGACCTCGACCTGCGACGACGCTTCCTCGAGGAGCTCCGCAACGTTCCGCTGTCCTACTTCGACGAAACACTGCCCAGTGCCCGCTGGCAGGGTCCGAGCGGCTACCTCCAACTCAGCCCGGTCTACAGCGGCCACGCCGCCCGTGCCGAGCAGGCGGGGTGGCCAGTCCGGCACCTCGAACTGTGTCGTGACACTCACGCCCCGGCCGCGGCGGGCATCCCCTCGCCGTGGATCGGGTGCTGTCGCTGGCGGCCGGGGGTCTTGTGGGTGAACGGGTCGAGGCCGGCGCAGAGAATGTGCATTTCCCGGAGGTGTTCGTGCGCGTCGTGCTCGCCGAGCTCACGTCGCCAGGCGGCGAGGTCCTCGATCCGTTCGCCGGCTACGGAACGACGCTGGTAGTGGCTGAGCAGATGGACCGGGTCGGGGTAGGGGTCGAGCTGCTGGCCGAGCGGGTCACGCTAGCCCGAAGCCGGCTGCACGGCTCCGGTCGCATCATCGAGGCAGACGCCCGCAACCTCACTCAGTTCGGCCTCGAGCCGCCTACCGCACCCGTGACGGTGACTACGAGAGGTACCTCGAGGAGCTGGGGCAGGTGTTTGCAGCGGTCGCCGGTCTGCTGCGTCCGGCAGGCCACCTGGTGATCAAGGCCGCGACGATCCGGACCGGCAACGTCGTGACGCCGCTGGCGTGGGACATCGCGCGCATTGCCGGGCAACATCTGGTCCTCCAAGGTGAGACGTACCTGTGGTGGGACGAGCCGGTGCCGTGGGTTAGCGGGGACTACTGCCTGCGGTTCCAGAAGGCTGGCTAGCCTGCCGGGGCCCGGGGCTGCTTGGATTTACGGCGCTGCGGCACCGGCTGGGGTGTCTGGGGCCGGTTCGCTGGCTGCCGGGTCGATCCGGCTCGGGACGAGATCGTCCGGGTGGGGTTGGGGGCCTGGCACGTCACGCATCCCGAACAGCGGGCTGAAGATCACCCACAGCACGGACAGGGACCCACCGGCGGCGGTGGCATACAGCGTGGGACGCACCCCGATGATGCTGGCGACCGCGCCGCCGGTGAGCGCTCCCAGCGGCATGACGCCCCAGACAATGAACCGGGTGGAGGCGTTCATCCGGCCCAGCAGGTGCGCCGGGGTGACGGCCTGGCGGTAGGAGACCTGCGCGACGTTGTAGACCACGCCCATCATCCCGGTGGCGAATCCGGACACCGCGATTAGCAGCACGCCGTAGCCGGGGAACGCCGACGGGCCGGCGAACAGGAACGGGATGACGACCAGCTCGGAAAGCCAGATGATGCGGGCGCTGCCCACCGCCCGGGTCAGCCGGGCGCAGACCCCGGCGCCGGCCAGGCCGCCGACCGCGGACAGGGCGAAGACCACGCCGACCACCCGGGGGGATGCGTGCAGCACCCGGACCAAAAAGACGATCTCCAGGCTGCCCCACATGGCGCGGAAGAAGTTGCCGGTGGCGGTGCAGCCGACCACCTTTGACAGGATCGGGTGGGCCAGCACGAAGCCGAGCCCCTCGGCGATCTCGGTACGCAGCCGGATCCCGGCCGCCCTGGTGGCCGGGGGCGCTTCGGGGTCGGCGACCGCCGCGGTCGCCGCGGTGGAGACGGCGAAGCTGACCGCGTCGAGCAGCACGGCGTACGCCGCCCCCACAGCCGAGACCAGCAGACCGCCCAGCCCCGGCCCGGCGAACTCGGCGAAGGACTGGCTCGCACCGATCTTGCTGTTGCCCTCCACCAGCTGCTCGGTCGAGACCAGCACCGGCAGGTAGGACTGGTAGGCGACGTCGAAGAACACGGTCAGCACGCTGGTCGCGAACGCGACGACATAAAGCTGCCAGATCGTCAACACCCCCAGGACCTGGGCCAGCGGAACGGTGGCGATGACCAGCGCCCGCAGCAGATCCGAGCAGACCAGCACCCGCTTCTTGCGCGCCCGGTCGACCAGCACTCCAGCTTGCAGAGCCACCAGCAGGAACGCCGCGCTACTGGCAGCGCTGAGCAGCGCGACCTGAAACGTCGTGGCGTGCAAGCTGAGCGCGGCCAGCAGCGGAAGCGCCAGGAAGGTGACCTGCGAGCCGACCTCGCTCACCGCCTGGCCCGACCAGAGCAACGTGAAGCCGCGGTGGCGCCAGAGCCCCGCCGGCGCCGGCCCGCTCACCCGCCCGCCACCGGCCGGCCGGGATCAACTGCCGCATCGCCCACGCGGGTCATCGTGAGCGAGTGGTTTACTTCTGTCAATGACTTATGAGGCCGGGTCCATGGCCGGAGCCGAACCCGCCCCGCGACGCCGGGTCGCCACCGACCAGGAAGTCAAAGCGCTCGCCTCCCCGCTGCGGCTGCGGATCCTGCGGGTGTGCCTGGGCGAGGCGCACACCAACCGACAGATCGCAGCAACCCTCGGGCACGACCCCGGGACGACGCTGCATCACGTCCGGCGTCTCGTCGACAACGGGTTCCTGTGCGCCCTGCCGGTACGTCGCGGCACCCGCGGCGCCCGCGAGATCCCCTACCTCGCCACCGGCAAGTCGTGGCAGCTCAGCACACCGGCGTCAGGGCGGGTGATGCTCGACGCGTTCCTCGACGAGATCGCCCATGTCCCTGCCACCGACATAGACAGCAGCCGTCTCGGCCTGCGCCTGCCTGCCCAGGACATGGACGAGTTCCGGGACCGGCTCCAAGCACTGCTCGACGAATACGCCCAGCGGCCCGACGACCCGGCCGCCCCGGCCTGGTCGGTGTTCCTCACGGTCCATCCCGACCCGAACCGGCCATGACCGTGCCCCGCTCTCGGGTAACAACTCCACTTGAACCGGAGTGAGCGCACCGAGCGCTCTCGAGGCCAGCTCGCTGGAAGTTTGGCCGCTCCAGGGGATTTAGTAGGGGCCACTACCGGCTGGCGTCCCCCACCCGACGACCCGACCACCGGTACCCAACGAGCTCCCCCTCGGTGATCCCCTTCCGGTACTCCGTAGCACGTTCCGCAAGCCGGCAGGTCCAGCCGGACAGCGTCCCGTTGACGCTCGACGATCGGCCCGCTCGGTATGGCGCTCGCGACGGATGCCATCAACAGGTCCGCGGTTGGGTTGCGACAGTAGGGCACATGACTACTGCTCAAAGCCCGATGGCGACCGGGACCGGGTCCGAGCGGGAGGTCTTGGAGGCCTTCATGGACTTCCACCGCGGCGTGGTCGCGCGCAAGGTGGCGGACCTGCCAGCGGACGCCGCGCAACGCGGACTGGTGTCCTCGCAGACCACGTTGGCGGGGCTGCTGCGGTACCTGGCGGTGACCGAACGTCAGTGGTTCCAGCACGTGCTCGCTGGCCACCCGAGCCGCCAGGCGAAGGCGACAGCGATCCCGACAGCAGCTGGGTCGTCAGCGAGCGCGACTCGGTCGAGGAACTGGTGGCCGCCTACGAGCGGGAGTGCGAGCGCTCCCGCGCTGCGGCGACCGCTCACCGAGCTGGACCACGCAGTGGCGCACCCGATCCTGGGGCAAGTCTCGCTTCGCTGGATCTACGTCCACATGATCGAAGAAACCGCGAGGCACGCCGGGCACGCCGGGCACGCCGACATCCTCCGCCAGCTCACCGACGGGTCGACAGGCGTCATGTGACGGTGCCCGCTCCAGCAGCGCTCGCCTGTGCAGGGCCTCCCCGTAGCCCGAACGATCAGCGGCACACGACATAGCCGGGAGGGCTTCCCGCAGCGAGATGCCGTCCGTGCACGCGCAGGCGGTTACCCCAGCGCGAGCATCGCCTCGGCCACCTCGCCGGCCGCCGCAGCAGGCATCGCAGTGGCGGCCTCCTCAAGGACCAGCAGTCGCGCTCCGGGGATCTCCCGCGCGATCGCCTCGCCGTTGCCGGGAGGGAAGAACAAGTCGCGGCGACCGTGAACGACGAGCGTGGGAACCTCGATCCCGGGCAGACGCTCGCGCCAACGAGGGGTGCAGTCAAGTTTACGGAACACCATGCCTAGCTGGTTGGCCATCTGGACCGAAGGCGTCGTGCCCGGCGTGCGGTCCCAGACGCGCGCGGCGACCGAGCGCGCCGCGACAGGGTCGTCGCCAAGTATTCTGGCGCCGCGAGACGCGAACTCCGCCACCGCCTCGCGGTCGGACCAATCAGGCATCGCCCGCGCGAACAGCCGGCTCATCGCCGCCTGATCATGGTCGGGGAGGTCCGCGTCGGGCGGGCCGGGCGCGACTGCGCGGGTGCCGACCAGGGTAAGCGCCGAGAACGCGCCGAGATGGTCCAGCGCGGCTACCTGGGCCACCATCCCGCCAACGCCGATCCCCGCCAGGTGCGCGGGCCGGCCGCCGAGCGTGTCGGCGAGGGCGGCCGCGTCGCCAGCGAGATCACGCAGGGTGTAGGCGAGAGCGTCCGGATCCGCGGTCGTCGACTGGCCACTGTCGCGCAGGTCGTAGCGCACTACGCGGCGCCCGCCGGCGGCGAGGTGCCTGCAGAGCGCGTCGGGCCACGACAGCATCGTCGTCCCGCCCGCGAGCAGGACAAGCGGTGCCTCGTGATCACCGAAGGACTCGACACCCAGTGTGACCCCGTTTGAGCTGACGGTTCCCATGACGTTCCCCTCGTCGGCCTGAGTCGGTCGCCTCACAAGGAGTCAGACGGCCAGCAGGCGTAGGACTCATCGACCTGGAGCCAGCACCCGACGATCAACCTTGTACCACCTGATGGGGAACTCTCGGTGCGCTCGATTGTCTTGCAACGATGAAGGCGATCCGTCCCGCAAGCCAGTGAGCCTCCGCGGGAACGTCGCGGGTCAGGCCGGTATCTGCCGTTACGAGGTGTTGCGTAGGCCTGGTTCGGTGACGATTCCCGCACAGGTGCCCTATACGGGCCGCAAACTGCTTCAGCTGACTACGGCGCCGGGCAGCTCGCCCGCGCGGTGGATCTGGGTTCAGTACCAGCCGTAGGTCTGCTCGTGGTACCACGCGTTGCAGGGGCCGCCGTACCGCTGGCCGATGTAGTCCAGGCCCCAGGTGATTTGGGTTGCGGCGCTGGTCCGCC
>JAABUM010005470.1_pt1 | contig 13337 bp, 22 predicted proteins | sample 5559161 | NCBI WGS metagenome assembly JAABUM01 (sample SAMN10711868, study PRJNA513369) | rock metagenome | isolation source: Antarctica rocks | place: Antarctica: Victoria Land, Siegfried Peak nord | reverse complement strand
GGTTCTTCAGCAGGAAGCCCAGCACCTGATGACAACATGGGAAGATTCATTTATTGAAATGAAAGCGCACGAGGCTCGGGACCGCGATCGCGAGGCCGCCGCCGACCACCGGCGCCGCCACCGGATTCTTCAGCAGGAAGCCCGCCTCCTGATGCGGAAATAAGAGAAAGGTCGGTCAGCGCGTATGGTGGCCGAGGAGTATCAGAACCGCGACCTTGAGGCCGCCGCCGACCACCAGCGCCGCCACCGAATGCAGCCCAGGAGTGTATAATCACACCCCTTGAGGAAGCCCAGCACCTGCCACAGACGCAAATTTGGGCGCATCGAGCTGGAAAGCATTTTTGTAGGGTACAGTTTTACAAAAGCAAGTGCAGCGCTGTGCCAATGCGACCGCGTGCAGTCCGCTTTGTTGCAAGAACTGAGCGTTGCTGTCCGATTCAAACCCCGACAAATGCCGCAGGACACATGTGTCACACGAAGACGGAGCAGGCTTTTCCAACCGAGGCTGCACCTGGAAGGGATTGTCCAGCCGTGGCAGGCCATCAAATCGAGGCAGGCTCAAATCTGCCAGCACCAGCGGCGACGCCGCACACTGCTGCAGTGCCGGTCCTGCTGCCGCGCCTGGCATCGAGTTCAGTCCGCTCCCCCCGCCCTGCCGGTGCACCACACTGCGGGCTGGCATGCTGATGCCGTGCTGCGTCACCGCCGCTGTGGAGAGCTGCTGCAGCTCCGCAGCGTGCACAGGGCCCGCCAGCAGCGCCGCGGCCGCAGCAACTGCCGCCAGGCCGGTGGCTGCATGGCGAAAGGCTCCGCCATCCGCCTGAGCTGCGTCGTCTGCCTTGCCGCTGCTGCGGAACGCTGCAGTTGCCGTTCTGCGGTCCCGCGAGCCGCGGAAGCGCTGCGCTGATTTGCTGTAGCTGCTGTCGCTGGTCAAGCGGGTGCTGTAGCCGTCGCTGGTCAAGCGGGTAGCGCCGTGCCAGCAGCTGGAAGTGCTGCTTCCTGACGCAGGTCTGCTGACGGACCCACCAAAAACCGGCGTGCAGGCGATTTGCAGGCCTCCAGCTGCTATCTGGCTACTCAGCGCTGGCAGCATGGCGCCCACTAACGTGCAGTAGTTGCAGGTGGAGTCGCGACCGTGGATATGTCTAACTGTTGTGCGGCTGATGTTGCAGGCAGCACCTGCATTCACACAAGATGCTCTGAGTGATAATGCACTGGCACATGATTTGCAGCAGCACGTGTGGGGCAACTCGAAAGTGGTCCCGCCGCGATATGCGCAGTTCAACAGGAATTCGTGCATGTCAGAGAAATATGTATGTAGCGGTTTGCACCTGATATGTATGTAGCGGTTTGCACCCGAAGAGCTCTGGTGCAGGTGATGAGCGAATTTGAAATGGTTCACCGGGCGCCGGAGCCGTGATTGATCCAGCTCGGTCTAGCAGGTAAATAGACTGCCCTTGCGGGTTATGACAACTCACAAATCTCGCGTTTGAGCCATTTGTGAAAGATTGCGTGCTTGATCATGCCGGAAAATCTTCCTGGGGACGCTCATGCTTCCGACACAAGCCTGCCGGACCAGCTGCCCGTCTGCAGTTTCCAACTTGCGCCAGACTCCTTGTGTCCAATTGCAGCACTGTTCGCGATTCCTCCTGGCACAATGCAGGCCGTTTAAGTTGCACAGCTGCACGTCTTGTGTGATCACACTCAGGTCCAGTTCCACCGTCTGACGCCACAAAAGGCAATCACAGAAGTCAATAGAGGAATACAGTATGTCAAAGCGAAGTGATCTGGGCTCGGAACGCCAGGTGAGCTTCATGCCTAACCCTTACCATGCAAACGTGGGGCCTCGTTGTGCGGCACAGCACACGTCCCTACCAAGCTGTTCTGACCTTTGCGTCGTTGTCGCATGCAGCAACTCCTGATGTTCCACGATGAGGCCGTCCGACAGCACGATCAGGTGACCGGTCGACACTGCCGCTGCTTGCGGTCCGCAGCTGCCTCGTGTTGTGCTGCCACCGCCCAGACTTTGTGACTTGCACGTCCTGACAGCGATTGTGCAATTGTGCGATCCATAACCACACAGCAATGGCGGATTCCCCCTGGTGTCGCCTCTGGCATGCATGCACCGGCCGTGCCGCAATTCACAGTGGGCCAGCCATAGTCACAGCCGCCCGCCAGCCGGCGCCCAAACCTGTTGTCTGGCGCCGCAGATCCTGGACGTGTTTGCGGCGGTGGACCGGCTGCACCTGGTGGATGCGCAGAGCCTGCGCAAGAGCGCCGCCAAGGCCAAAAGCGTCGGCGCGCCGCTGGTGTTCTCACTGTCCCGCGGCCCCAACAAGCCGGCGCACAAGGTGCAAAGATCCTTCCCGATGACGCTCTGGTTGCAGTACTGTCGCTTGCTGTTTTCAAGCTCTGATCCCAGACAGTGGGAGCCCCTCACGTCAGGTGCTGCCATCAATGTCAGGGAGCTGCTTCAGGGTGTCGCGTGACCTACCGGCTGATGTCAAATGCCTGCGAGACGGACGCTGGCATGTGCAGGTGGACGCGGAACGGCTGATCCGGGCGCTGCCGAGGCACCTGGCGGCGTGCCTGCTGGGACGGCTGCCCACCGCGGAGACGGCCGCGGCGCTGTCCTCGTCAGTGGATCTGAGCGGCAAGTCGTGCGAGGTGCACCTGTGCGAGGGGCTGCGCCTGCTGGCGGCGCTGTGCGACATGGCTGCCCGCACGCCCTCCCTGTGCCACGTGCTGGAGGTGAAAAATATGGCACTCCCTAAACCCTAAACCCTATGAAACGAACTCATGTGAGAGTCGAATGGCAGGCAGCTGGATTCTTCTGCCCCTGGTTCAGGCATGGCACATCCATGCGGCTGCATGAAGGGGCGGTTGGTATGGATTGCTGGCGCATGGCCTTCCAATCAACCCTACAACCCTTGCAGCAGCAGCTCAAGTGCATCGTTGGCGCATTGCAGGATGCTACGTTACAGCGGGCTGTGAACTGTAACCGCATGCTGTTTGGCAGTCAGCTTGCTTGAATGACCTTTGCATTGCATACTGCCGCAGGACGCCGCGTTCCGGGAACAGGTTGTGGACCTTGCGTTACTGGTGCTGGTCAGCATGGCGGGGCCGGACGTCGACGACGCCCTAAGGTGATTGAAGTCTGCCGCGCGCCTTGCTGGCTCACCTTCGCACCTGGGCCAGGGTCAGGGCGGCGCGGCCAAACGACACCGCGCCGCTGCTGATGCAGGAGATTGCTGATGCAGGAGATTGCTGACGATGTTCTGATGCATCTCATGCAGTGGAAAATGCAGCACCGCCTCGTTCCGACTGTTGTTGTGTTACCCACTTGACAGCGCGGTGGCGTCGCCAAGCGCGGCCGGTGCCGAGGCTGCGCTCGCGAGAGCGGAGCTGGTGCCCGGGGCGCTGTCGGCGCTGGCGGCGGGCGCGGAGCTTGCCATCTTGTGCCCCCCCAAACCCGCTCACTGCTTCGTCCCGAACCTCGACGCGCTGTCCCTGCCTGTGCACAGCGCGGCGGCGTCGCCGACGGTGCATGGCGCGGCGGCGGCGCTCGCAAGGGCAGAGCTGGTTCCCGGGGCGCTGTCAGTGCTGGCGGCGGGCGCGGGGCCGGCGGCGGTCACCCCTGACGGCGCCACCATCCAGCTGGGCGCCGGTGGCCCGGCGGGCCACTTTGAGGGCCTCGCCTCGCGGCTGCTGGGCCTGCTGGCGTCAGAGCCGCTGCTGGACGCCATGTTTGACGGTGCGCGGGTCTGCATGAAGGAGGGTCGAGTCTTGAAGATGGTTTGTGCGTGCTGGGCCTGCCGGCGTCAGAGCCGCTGCTGGATGCCGCGTCTGACAGTGCGCGGCCTTTCGTGGGGTGGGGTGTCAAATGAGTTGCAGCTGCTGGGCCTGCTGGCGTTGGAAATGCCGCTGGACGCCATGTTTGACGCTGCAACATTCGGCCAGGGTTGGGCACAGCAGGGCAGGTCTCGCATGGTCACCTGCATTGTTTCGTGCTCAACCGTGCCACTTCTGTGGTGCCAACTCCGGACTGATTCGTCCAGGCGTGTGCGCGGTCATGCGCATGGTGCAGGTTGCGCTGGTGGCGCCCTCTATGCGGCAGTGGACATCTGCCAGCTGGCCATGGTCTGGACTGCCGAACCACACCTGCTCAGCAACTGAGACGACCAATGTCCTGTGCAGGCGTCTGCACGGTCATCCGCATGGTTCGGGTCGCACTGGAGGCGCCGGACGCGGCGGTCGACATCTACCAACTGGCCTTCCATGCGGGCGTCGCCATGGAGGTGCTCGCAGAGCTGGCCGCCACGCCGCTGTTCTACCACAGGTAAGAAGTGCTCCATTAGCCTTCAGGTACTCGAGAAGTGTGTGACGATCCGCGGGCATCGCCATGGGAGCGCCCGCGGAGGGGTTGGCCTCTGTCACACCGGCTTGAGAACCGCAGAGCAGCCTTCCATATGGGTTTCACCACGGAGGGTTTATGTTTTAGGGTTTAGGGCGCCTCGCAGAGCTCGCCGCCACACCGCTGGTCTACCGCACGTGCGGCCCCCTGCAGTTCTCGTTTGAAAGGGCTGATCCTGAGACTTGTATCAGGCGCCCAGTCGCGCAGCACGCTGTGCTGCGCCAAGATCGGCATCTGACCATGCCAGAGGCTGCCGCTGCAGCGCGCAACGCCGCCGCCGCCATTCTGCCTTCAGACCTAGTGCAGTACCTCAACCTAATCCAGTCATTCGAAACCAATCGGAGCGCTCTGCACACCCTGCTGCAGGCTGCTGCTGCACGACCCTTCGGCAGCGGCGGCGCTGCGGCTCATCCTGGCATCACTGGCGCTGCATGACTCGCCGCTGGCGCCTTGTGCTCGTGTCGCAGCCGTTTACGACCAGTGCAACTGGGAAGCTTCCTGCTGCTGCAGGCTGCTACTGCACGACCCCTCGGCGGCGGCGCCGCTGCGCCTCGTTCTGGCGTCGCTGGCGCTGCATGATGCGCCGCTGGCGCCGCCGCCCTTCGTCCGCGGCCCGCGCGACCGCTTCCAGCCCACCAAGCTGCCCGCCGAGGTCACCACTGCTCGCGGCAAGGGTGCGTGTCTGAGCCCAGGTCTTTACTCAAAACGTGCAGATGATTGCCCGTTGACCGCACGACCGCTTCCGCTCCGCAGAGGTCACCACCGCACGCGACAAGGTTGCGATTCGAGAGCCCTTGCCACACCATGACCCAGGCGTGGAGCAGACGACCTGACGGCTCCCGACTGTCAGGGGGCGGCGACTCCGCATGTTCCACGAGCGACTGCAACCGTTTGAGCAGTCGTGAAGCACAGCCTCCAAGGCACGTGGTGCTGTCACTGATCCAGCAGGTGTGCGGCAATACAAAAATCTGCCGGTCACCCAGCAGGATGACAGCGACTGAGTGAGGATGACAGTCATCAGCTGCTGCCTAAACCCTAAGATGGATTTGAGCTGGGCCCCTGGATCATTATTGGCAAATGCTGCATGCTTCCAATTGCACAGTCATCCAGATAGACCCTCCTCCCTAGGCGGCGCCTCAAATCGATGTAGGCTGCCGGGCTGCGAGTCATCGGCTGTCCCTGACCTCATTCGCCCCCCATCTGGGCAGCTGAGTGCAGGCTGGATGCCTGGCATCGCAAGAACCAAGGGCTTTCCTTTGGGGAAGTGATACTGCCATGCATTGTTGTACATGCACGAGTTGCTGAAGTCCGGTCTTGGTGCCGCCAGGTTGCTGACGGCGCGGGGCTGCGCGCTGCTGATGATACTGACGGAGCGAGAGGATGCTGGGAGAGTCTTTCTAGCTGCTTCGAGATACGGCAGAGCTGATGCCCAGCCGGCCACCCAGTATCTTTCCCAGCCTTGTTTCTCAGTTGAGGTTTGCAATATGTCTCCAGGTGCGGCGGAGCTATTGGCGGCCCGCGGCTGCGCGCTGCTGATGATGCTGGCGGAGCGGGAGGAGCCCAGCTTCCTGGACAGTGTCGCGGAGCACGCCGCTTCCACCGTCGCGGCGCGCGGCATCGTCGCCCGTCTTGCACGTAACACAGGTTCGCCTTCCTGATCGTCCTGGACGCCTGGATGGAAGGTTGCATCAGATGGCAGGTTTAGGGTTTCAGGGCATGCCTCCCATCGGACTTTGTTTCATTGCAAGTTCCGAAACGCAATCTGATCTCTGCCAGCGCACTCCTGCAGAGCTGGTGCTGCGGCGGCCGCCGGTGGCGCGGGTGCCAACTGTGCCCGGCGAGGCACAGCTGGCGCTGGCCAGTCTACGGGCCTCGGAGATGCTGGGGGACGACAGTAACCACCGCGCCGCGCTGATGGATGCGCTGGCGGCGCCCATCGCGGCGGTGCTGGCGGCGCCGCGGGCCGACTTCGAGTCCCTGTGGTGCGGAGGTAAACATCCTGAAATACAAAGATGGTTCATTCCAGACTGAAGAACGGTGCAGTGTCACAGCTGGCTCTACAGCTGGCTCTACAGCTGGCTCCGTCGTTTGCAGCGGTGCTGGCGGTGCCACGGGCCAGTTTCGACCCTAAACCCTAAACCCTAAACCCCCCTGCGGTGCGGAGGTGCGCTGGAAGGCATCTGCACCAAACGCTCCTCTTGGTCTCCATTAGGTCTACCAGGTTCGGCTCGCGCGCCTGCAGCGGCTGCTTGCGCTGATGTTTGCCGACTTGCGGGGTGTCATGTGGTGGTCTTTTGTGTGCCACCCAACGCCGTCCAGCTGGGAGGCAAGCAGCCTGGAAAAAAGTAGCAGCAGAAAACTGAACACCAGAAACTCTAAACCCTAAACCCTAAACCCTAAGGAAGTGGCAGCAGAATACTGAAGACCCCGAACTGTCACTGCAGGCAGCGGGGCGGCTGCGCTGCAGGGAGGCAATGCCATCCCGCTGCCCATCGGCAGCATCACGCCCCTTGCGCTCAATGCGTCCAACGTGATATCTGCCACAGCGGGGACGCTCGCCAAGGTGTGTAGGGTTTAGGGTTTAGGGTGTTGCTCTTGTGCGAAGTCTCAAGATGCATGGTCAGCAAGGTGCAGGCGCCATCCAGCACTGGTGCACAGGAAGCAACACAGGAAGCAGCAGAATCTGCTTGCCAGGGGGCCGGTTGCCCTGGCTTCCGTCTCTGGCCAACTTGTGCCAGGTTGTAGGGTTCAGGGTGTTGCTCTTGCGCCAGGAACGGAATAACATGCCCCCGCTGCAGGGGCCGCGGTCGGCGGCGGGAGCGGCGCGCGCGGTCGCCGTCCTGAACGTTCCTGCTGTGAATGGAAGTGCGACCATGTCCGATTCTAGGGTTTAGGTCCGATTCGGCTCGCGCAGACGCAGCCGCACGCGATGCAGGGGGCGCGGCCGTCGGCGGCGGGCGCGGCGCAGGCAGGCGCCCTGGAGCGAGGCATCCTGCTCTTCAAGCTGCTCGGAAATTTGCACGCGCCATCTGCTGAGCTCCCCGAGGTCCCGCCCGCCCACCATCCGGAGCAGAACCGTGGCCCACAGTCTTTTCCTTTGGAAGCCCACCACCTCTGTCAACCCATAACTCACAGGGTTTCAACGATGCAGCAGTGTTCCCACAGACTTGCCCGGAAACCCTAAACCCAAAACCCTAAACCCGGACGAGGCCTCGGGGGCGGCAGCCAGCGTGCATCTGTGCATGAACCGTGGCCTGAAAGGCTGTGTCGCTGTTTGTCGCCGGAAAAGGCGGCAAGCGCCGCACCCAGCGCGGCGCGCGCGGCGGCCCTGGAGCAGGGCCTCCAGCTGTTCAAGACTGTCTCCGCCATGCACGCGCCAGATGAGGAGGGCCACCCAACTTTCGCGCACCAGGCACTCCTTCATCGATCATAACACGTCCGTGCGTCTGCGTGATGCCACACCCGTCCAGGGGGTTTATAGGCAGCACGCTGGCAACACGAGGAAATTTCTGGCCGAGTGATTTATGCCGAGTCGCAGTTGCCTGAGGCGCGATGTTGCTATTTGAATCAATCGTTGTATTGTGTGTCTGCAGGATCACTTTGCATGCCTGCTGCGGAGCCAGCTGCAGAGTAGTGCGGCGGCCGAGGCTGCCGCCGGCAACCTCGAGGCCCTCACAGCCTGGGCACACAAGGCGCGCTATTAACCCTAAACCCTAAACCCTCTGAGCGATGCCGTGGCGCAGAGGCGCTACTGATGTTGTCGGCACTGGCCCCCTGCCCGGCATCCGCAGCACAGGGCAGCTGTGTGAGATGCGCAGGTCGGTAAATTTCCCACGAAAGGAATCAAATAAAACGTAATCTCGGTGGTGTGGCCGTGCCCGGCCGTTTCTCCACTCGCCGAGCTTTTCTCGCCTTTCCTGCACAGCTGCACAAGACGGCGCGGGAGGCGCCTGGCGGCCCTTCGGCGGACCTGCTGATGACACCTGAGGATTTGGGACTCGGGGAGGACCTGGCGGCGAAGCTGGCGGCCATGGCAAATGGAGACTTCCCGCCGGTGCGATGTAGAGTTGGTCGAAAAGTTAAGTTTTGTAGGGTTTAGGGTTAAGGGTTTAGGGTTTTCTTGTAACACACTACCTGCCGGTGAGACTCTCCTTGCATGGCCCCGGGGTGCGTCAAAGGCTGCTGGCTACTGCGCTACTGCTCTAGCGTAGCACTTGCAGCTGGACGCTGCCGCTCCTGAATGCTCTGCTGTCAAATTCAGACGCCGGCATCGCAGGCTACCGAGTTGTCTGACATGAAACTTTTTTATAAAAATAGATTATTTCGAATTTTACTTTGTGGTGTGCCACATGCGCAGCCGCAGCAGGCGGTAATGCCCGGCGGTCCTCCCGCGTCCTCAGGTGCCACGAATCCCTAAATCCTAAACCCGAATCCCGCACGGTTTTCCCACAGCACAAGCTTGCCCCGCACAAGCTTGTCTGGTGGCCGCATCCTCCAGCGTTCTGCTGGCGAATGCCAGCTACCACTCGCAACCCTCCGGCATTTGGCACAGATCAGCCGTTGCTGCAGTGCGACTGGGCACATTCTTGATGTTTTTCTGTACGCTGTCCAGGGCTTTCAGAGGGCCCAACTCCAGGCTCTAAACCCTAAATCCAGGCTCTAAACCCTAAATCCATCTGCAGGGCGGGCGCCGCCACCTGGCGGCAGGGCGAGGGGCCGGCCGCCTGGGTCGGGCCGCAGCAGCGTCCGCGGCAGCGGCAGGGGTCGCGACGCCGTCCAGGCGGCCGGCAGCGGCGCTCCCCCTCCGCTGCCCGGCGCACATCAGGCTGCTGCAGCGGCAGCCGGGGCGGCAGCAACCGCGGCGGCCAGCGCCGGCGCATCTCCCGCGCCCAGCTCTGCGGGTGCGGCACCAGCATGACCGCCCCTCATCGATGAGTCTGTCTCCGATACATCTGCATGTCGTCATCGGCACCCATGAAATTCCACAGTGCGCAAGGTGTGAGCCGCCGCGAAACCTGCAAGGAAATGCAGCTGGACAGGTTGTCCCACTGGCGGGGCCCTCAACTCTCAGCCTCAACATCCAACCATGAATGTCCCGCAGGTAGGACGACGTTCTCGGGCGGGCGACGGGGGCGGCCAGGCTCCGGCCGCGGCCGCGGCAACGGCAACGGCCGCGGCGGCTCAACCACCCAGGACGCAGGGGAGGGCGGCAGGGGTGGCGGCTGCGGCCGCGGCGTCGGAAGGTCATTGTCCACCCAGGACATGGGCGGCGGCGGCGGCAGCGGCGGCGGCGGTGACGGTAGGAGGACTCGCGGAGACTCGCATGGAGAACAGGGCGCCGAGGGTGGCGGCGGCAGCGACTCTGAACCTGCCAGCCAGCGGCCCCGCAATGTGTAGCGCACACGTGATGCGCTAGCGTGTGCGGCGCGCAAACTGCAGCAACGGGTTTCATGCCAAGGGACAGTCTGGGATCAGGAGGCCCGCGACGCCGCGGCGGCTGGATAGCACTGCAGGGCCATCGGAGTTCACATACCGGAGGTTTCAGAATTCTGCCAGTTTCAGTAATCCGGCAGATGCTCAGTGCTGAACAGTACGACGCCTATGATCGCTGCTGTTCACTGAGTTTGCCAGCGAGAGAGTCATTTCAGGCGGCTCGAGGCCTAGAGCTGTGGGCGTGTTGACACATTGTGACTTTTGAACGACCTTGCAGCTTTCTCGAGGGTTTAGGGTTTAGCGGATTCTGGCATGAGGTGATGATCACAATGGCGAAATTACAGTACGTATCACACAGTACACACAAAGGCTACAACAGCCATGCGCGGGCGTTGAGCCGCGCATGCGAAAACGCGTCACATGCATGGCAGTCTACACACAGTCCTAGGTCAGAACAAAAGTTCACAGGAAGGCATGCAGCAGGTACATCAGCCCGCACAGGAACCAATGCTTGCGCGGCAACACCCCTACAGAGCAACTCATTGCTGAAGCCTGGACTCCAAAACCTCGCGTTGGAAGCAGAGAACTCGTTCCATGACCTGATGATCCAAAACTGGGGCGGCTGCTGCTCTGGCAGAACTCCGCCGCAAGCACAGCCGGCGGCAGAGTGGCGCAGCCCGCCCGTGCGACGCGCCCCTCGAGTGAGCACCGCTGAGCGGCGCTGCAGCCGCCTATTGTACAGGCGGCGTCGCCACGGTCAGCGCTTGAACTCTGGACTTCGGCTCATCCCAGAGCCCCGATCCCCGAATCCCAGAAAGTGATGGCGCCGCCGCCTACGGTCATCCAGGCGGCGGCGCCTTATTTTTACTGTTCCAAAATTCTACAGCGCCTAGCGCCCGGCGGTGGTGCAGAAGGGGTCGTTGGCGCTGGAGCCTGAGGGGCATGTGCCCAGGTAGTCTGCGTCCACGGCGCCGCCGGTACCGGGCGCGCAAATGCCATAGATGGTGAGCACGTCGCCGGCCCGCGGGCAGGTGTTGGAGGCGGGGCCGGGTGAGGCGCCGCCGCTGAAAGTCACGCAGGCACCCTGCAGCAATAAGCAAAGCCGAGGATTCATGAATGGGGGTTTCGGGGTATGTGTCAGACGAAGCGCCGCTGGGGAAGGCCATGAAGGCACCCTGCAGAGGTGAGAGAAATCCAGGGTTTAGGGTTAGGGTTTTGTGCCATGTGTCGGGACCCCGCTGATGAAGGTCACACAGGCACGCTGTAGCGACAGGCAGCAATAAGCAAAGCCGAGGATTCATGAATGGGGGTTTCGGGGTATGTGTCAGACGAAGCGCCGCTGGGGAAGGTCATGAAGGCACCCTGCAGAGGTGAGAGAACTCCAGGGTTTAGGGTTAGGGTTTTGTGCCATGTGTCGGGACCCCGCTGATGAAGGTCACACAGGCACGCTGTAGCGACAGGCGAGCGCAAGGTTTGCTTTCTTGGGTGTCAGATTCAGTGATTCCGGAAGTGTTATGGGTCAGACGCCTCTGAGTCGTGCATGCGCCCTGTGGAGCAGCAGGACACACCGCTCCAGGCGGCTGCTCTCGGAGAGCTCACGGCGGCCCCGCCTCACGATGTCGCAAGGCTGGCAGGCTCAAGAAAGGACACCCTCCGAGGCACTGCGACCCTGCTTCCTACTTGCCGGCAATTTAATGATAATTAGCAGCCGGCGTTGATATGCGCATGGCGCGCGGCGTGCGTGGGCGCCACTCCAGGGTGGGGTCCCGCTCGCACCTGGATGTTGAGGAGGTTGGGGCTGGCGCCGCAGGTGCCGCCGATGGCCGACGGCGAGAAGATGACGTCACTGCGCCACGTCACGCACAGGCCCTGGACGTTAAATACCGTCCCGGAGCCGCAGTTGCTGGTGGTGAGTACCGGCGGGCCGGCAAAGTTGTAGTCGGACGCGACGCACAGGCCCTGTAGCAAGGGGATGAACAAATAGAGTCAGAGGGGAGCGAGGGGGGTGACCAAGACCTTGCAAGGCTGCTTGGCGTGCGCGGAGTTTCAGTCACTGCGACGACAGAGGCGTCGACTGGGCCACAACGCGGCCTATCTGCATGCGAAGTCTGCCTAGAGGAAGCTGGTTGCAGGATGCCGGCGCCGCTGTGCAACGGCTGTCATGCCAATGGTTTGTGTGTGCCGGCACTGCCTAAACCCTAAACCCTAGCATGCTGGCGGGCCTGCACCCTCCACCGATCGACAGCATCCGACACCACAACATGCAAGGGCGCTCTGCTGGGCGGCACTCCTGCTGCAGAATGAGGACCGGAGGATGGCCACGCCACAGTGCAAACTTCATCTCTTTCATACCACCCAGACACGAGCGCACCTCCACATTGAGAGTGAGGCCGGTGCGGCAGCTGCCGCCCACGACGAGCGGCGACACGCCTCCGGCGAGCGGCGTGCGGCAGGCGCCGTAGAAGTTCATCACCGCCAGCGCGCCGCAGCTGCTGCCTAAACCCTGCAGGGAGCCGAGGGTGACGCTGACGCAGACACCTGCAGTCGGTGAGCACCGGAGTCGCCGCAAGTCACACCGTCAGCTTTGTACTGTAATGCATTGGTGCCAGCGATGCTGCTGCACCGGGTGTGTCCATGTGGCTGTGCTTGATCACTTCAAGCCAGCAAGCAGAGGGCGCATGGCTTTAAGTGAACGCGATGTCAGCAAGCAAGCCCTCGGTGTGGCCGCTGCTGGTGCTGTTTCAGCAATCTGCCGCAGGAGTCATCCGAAGCTCTTCACGGAAAAGACACGCGAACACGGAGTAGAACGGAGCCTGCTGGTCAGAACGGGCGGGGGTCTGCACCTTGGTAGTTCTGTGCCGTCCCCGCAACACAGCTGCCGTCCGGGTTTGGCTGCAGCGCTCCATAGGTGGCCCCGTTGGGCGCGCACAGGCCGAACAGGTTGAGCACGCCGCCGGTGTCGCAAGCCACGGCCGAGCCGATCACCAGCGGCGAGATGACGTCGGTTTGTCTGCGCGGGCAGAGTTCAACGCATTTGGCATTTAGGGTTTGCAATTCAGCTGCTGTCCGGATAGGATAGGGTCACAGCAGCTCCGAGGACGCCCACGAGTGCAATGCGTGACACATGGGATGGTGACTTCGTGTGCTGCAGCTGGATGCTCGATGTGCGAAAGATCAGGGCACAAATCATGTTGGGTTTCCGATCACGCTCCAGCCACACGTATTTGATCGAGTTTTTATGAACACCACTATGTAAACCTTTTGAAATTTGATCCTTCTGTCTCACCCTGTGGGCACGCAGAGCAGCTGGATGTTGAGCAGCGTGTTTGCGCCGTTGATGCAGGAGCTGGTGTTGAAAACGGGGGAGGTACCGGCCTGGTAGGGCCTGCAGGCAGTGTGGGCAGTGTAATTAATTCGTTATTAACAAAGGTTGTTATTAACATGTTATTAACAGATTCCAAACACAGGCCATGTTTGGAATTCGTTGTTA
>JAABUM010005469.1_pt1 | contig 13339 bp, 15 predicted proteins | sample 5559161 | NCBI WGS metagenome assembly JAABUM01 (sample SAMN10711868, study PRJNA513369) | rock metagenome | isolation source: Antarctica rocks | place: Antarctica: Victoria Land, Siegfried Peak nord | reverse complement strand
CTGGTCGCGCCCGGCACCAACCTCTTCGCCCCCAGCCCCTTCGAGACCCCGCGCACCCCCGACGAGGTCTTCGCCATCGTCACCCCGTTCCTGGCGACCGCCCCGGCCCCGATGCCGGGCCTGCCGAACACCGGCGGCGGCTTCGCGGCCGGCGGCCTCGACCTCTCCCGCTTCACCCGCTAACGACACACGCACAGTACCGAACGTTCCGAGACCCGGCGGCTTTGGCCGCCGGGTTTCGGCGTCTATGCTACCCTTCGTGAACATCGAGTAGGCACACAGCGAAGGAGGAGCGGGTGTTGACAGCCGCCGAACGCGCCGCGTTGATCGAGCAGTACGCCACCGGTGCGGATCGTCTGCACGCGGCGCTGGCCCTCATCCCCGCCGAGGCGCTGCAATGGCGTCCGGCAGCGGGAGAATGGTCCGCGCACGAGGTCATCGTACACTGCGCGGACTCCGAGACGAATAGCGCCGCCCGGATCCGCTATCTCCTCACCGAAGACGATGCCCTGATCCTTGGCTACGACGAGGCGCAATGGGCGATCACGCTGGACTACCATGCGTTGCCGCTCGCACCGGCGCTCACCACGATCGCCGCCGTACGCGCCAATACGGTACCGCTGCTGCTGCACCTGCCCGAGTCGGCGTGGTCGCGCGCCGGACGACACAGCGATTCGGGGCGCTATAGCACCGAAGATTGGCTCCGCATCTACGCAGAGCATCTCGAATTACACGTGGCGCAACTGAAGAACAACCTCGCGGCCTGGCAAGCGCGCGCAGAATGACGCTCCTCGTAGAGCGATAGACGATATGGTCGGGCCGGTTCCGAAGGTGTGATCCGCTTACCGCGCGGGTTCGCGCAGCCAGCGCGAGAAGTCGGCTCCGAGCAGCACCGGGTCTTCGAGGAAGAAGCCGGTCGGGATCGTCTCGGTGCTGATCCGCATTCGCAGCAGGATCGGCCCGTTCGCCGAGCGGGCCTCGCGCAGTGCCTCGCGCAGCCCCTCGGGTGTGCTTGCCACCTCGTGCGCCGCCGCCCAGCCACAGGCCCGCGCCACCCCGACGAAATCGGTCGTGACGGCGGCGGTCGGCTGCCCGCCGGTCGCCAGGTACACGCCATTATCGAGGATCAGCAGGACATATTTCTGCGGCTGCAGATAGCCGATCGTGCTGAGGGCCGAGAAGCCCATCAGGGTCGAGCCATCTCCCTCGATCACCAGCAGCGATTCGTGTCGCGCCTCGTCGGCGATCCCCAGGGCCACGCCGAGCCCGATCGCCGCCGGCAGGCCCATCGCATCGAGCACATAGAGATGGTTCGGCTTCCGCCCGACCACTTTCAGCATCTCGCGGATCGTCCCGCCGAGGGTCAACACGATCGGATCGTCCGCAAAAACCTCATCGACGATCCGTAAAGCATCCGGGCGTGACAATTCCGTCGGCATGTTACCCTCTGTTATGTCGTTTCGCCGCTCGCCCAGAATACAGGATGTCCGCTGGCAACACCCCTATCGACGAGCACATTCGATCGCGCAACCATGGCAGCATAGCGCCCGTCGCCCTGCTGGTCAATGTCGGCCCCGATCCCCGGATACTTCCCCAAGGAAACACCCTCGCGGCAGGCCCCCCTGTATCACCGGCGCGGCGCATAGCCCGCACCGTCGAAGCGGCACCGGCCCACGGTCTCGCCCGGCTAATCCCTTGCCCCTGGCACCACGATCCCGCCATTGCGGGGCGCTTCCGCGTCAGCGAACGCGGCTCCATCCGGCACCCGATAGCCGAGGCGCTGCGATAGGGCGTTGGCGGCGGCGCAGACCTGTTGCGCGATCGCCGGGAAGAGCAGCGGCTCGATCGCCCACGATGGCCCCGAGATGCTCATCGCGGCGATCGTTTTCCCTGCCCAATTAAAGACCGGGGCGGCGACGCAGCAGACGCCGCGATAGGCTTCTTCCCGATCGGTCGCATAGCCACGGGCCTGGATCGCCCGCAGCTCTGTGCGGAGGTCCGGCGCGGAGAGGACGGTCTGCGTGGTGAGCGGGACATACTCCAATTCGGTGAGGGTTTGATCGAGGGCGGCATCATCGAGGTAGGCGAGGAGCACCTTGCCGAGCGCCGTCGCGTGGAGCGGCGCGATGTCCCCCATCACAATGTCCAGTGAGCTTGCGGACGGGCCACGCTCGTGATCGATAACCACGGAATAGTGGCGTGACAGGATCGCGAGATGGGCGGTGTGACTCGTGACTTCCTGTAATTGCTGGAGAACCGGACGCGCCTCGACGCGAATATCGACGCGGCGCAAGTAACTGCTCGCCAGCTCGACGACACGGCTCGCCAACCGATATTTCTTCGTGCGCGGATCTTGTTCGACATAGGCGTGCTGTTGGAGCACCTGGAGCGCGCGGTGGACCTGGCTGGGATCGATCCCGACCCGCCGACTCAGCTCCGCCACGCCCGCTTCGCCGAGGTCCGCCAGGCTATCGAGGAGGGTAAGACCCCGCGCTAGTACGCTCATCGCATCCCTCCTCCGGGCATCGCCCGACCCGGCGTTTCGGCGCCTCTGCCGACCGTTGCCCGGTTGCCACCCCCTCGCCGAACGACATGCGCGATCTCTACCGGCATCCCGACCGCCACCATTGCAGGCATCGCGCCACCACCAATGCCCTCGCCGTACGAAAGGACGGTGCAAGCGTTACCATGCTAGATCGTCCTGGTGCGGTGTATGCCGCGATCGGATGCGGACAAGCGCCTGTTTGACGCGGCGGCGCGCTAGACGAGGACATCGAATCCCTGCGCGCTGAAATCGGCGCACAGAGCGACGATGCGCGGCCAGGTCGCGGCGTGATCCGCACCATCGGCCCAGGATTGGCGTTGCGCCTCGGTCTCGAACGCGATGTCGATCTCGTACTTCGTCTCCGAGTCATACGCCCTAATGAGTGTAGTCGACAGAAAACCGGTCTGCTTCGTGATCGCGGGCACATACACCGTACGATAGAGCCCTTCGAGCGCCCGCCCCTGCCCGTGCTGCGTCGTGAGCTGGATGTGGAGTGTGATCATCGTCAGCGCCTCCCTCGCTCGCCGTCATGGACACGGCACTTACCCCTTCGTTCGATGCTGTTCCGAGAGCACGACGACAGCTCAGGCCGTGGCCGCCGCGCGCGCGCCCCGCTCGGCGGGCAGCGGCAAGCGAAATACCGCGCGCGCGGTACCCGACAGCACCCGTTCCAACGTCACGTCGTCGAGCTCGAGCGCGCGGTACTTGGCGAGTTCCGCCGCGAGATTCAGCAGCGAATCGCTGCCCATCATCACACGCTCGGGGCCGATCCCTTCGATGAACCACTTAATGTCGTCGGGCGCGCTCCAGGAGGTATCGAGGATGACATTCGGGCACTCCTGCGCGACGACGAAGGCTTCCGGCGCATAGATCGTGTGGCCGCTGTGGGCGAGGATGAACGTCGTCTGCGGATACTTCTTCGCCGCCGGGAGCATCAGGGAGGGCAGTGCGAACGGGACGCCGGGGCCGGTATGGATCATCAGCGGCACCCCGAGTTCGGCGGTCGTCTCGTAGACCATCTGGGCATCGGGGGAGAGCGGCAGCACCGCGTGGCCGATGGTATGGATCTTCAGGGCGACGAAGCCGAGATCCTCGACGCAGCGACGCGCCTCCGCGCGATAGACCGCCGGGTCGCAGTGTGGTGACATGCTCATGATGCCGAAGATGCGCCCCGGATGCTGCTTGGCGAGCGCCGCGATGCGATCGTGGACCGCAGCGGGATCCGGCGCACCGGGATAGGGCTGGACGATCGCGGCATCGACCCCGTTCCGATCGAGCGCCGCCACCAGGTCGGCCTCCTCGATGTTCAGGTTGAAGACCCGGCACGGACCGAGGTGCTGGTGGACATCGATGATCATCGCCCCTCCCTTTCGTGCTTGCGCCCGGTGAGGCCGAGCGCATCCCGCAGGTAGCTGCGGCATGTCGTGGCACACTCCAGCGCGCTATAGGCTGAGTAATCCATGTCGTCCACGATCCACCCGTCGAAGCCGGCGTTCTTGAGGATCGCCAGCAGCGCGGGGAAGTCGATCGTGCCGCGCCCGAGTTCGACCATGCGCCACTTCGAGTCGACATGGTAGCCGCCGCTATCGCTCGGCTGCGCAGGGCCACCGTGCCTGGCGGCAAGCGCCCAATTGTGATTGGGCGCGAGATCCTTGAAGTGGACGTAGCCCATCCGGCCGGCGTAGCGCGCGAACGTCTCCACGACGTCGTAATCGCCCATCGCGAGCTGCGCGGAGTCCGGGCAAAAATGCACCAGGCTCGCATCGGTCCCCGCCATGAAGCGGTGAAACGGGGCCGACCACTCGAAGATACCACCCCAGTGCTGGTGCCACGCGAGTTCGAGGCCGAGTTCGGCCGCGATCGCCGCATAGCGGTTCGCCGCATCCGCTACGACCGCCACGTCATCGGCGCTCACATCGTCCGGGCTGTGGAGGTTCGGCTTGTGTCCGCCGTCGAGGAGCACCCACTTCCCCCCCGCCTCCGCGACGAAGTTCGCCACGCGACGAAATTCCTCATCCTCCGCCGTACGCCGGGCAGGATCGAGGTAGGTGAAGTGGCAATACGCGCTGGACAGGACCAGGCCATTCCGCGCGACGAGTTCACCGAAATATGCGGCGCGATTGATGAACTGTTGGAGCGGCGCGCCGAAGACCTCCACACCGTCGAAACCCGCCGCCGCGATCTCGTCCAACCCGCGATAGATATTCTCCGGGTGCCCATCGCGCCACCAGGGAGCCATGCCAAAGCCAACACCGATCGTCATCGCCCGCTCCTTCGCGGCGCGTACCCCGCGCCGCCATCGCCGCACCAGCGCGGCGTTCTGAGGCCGGGGGCACCCGCCCGCCGGCATGGTCCGCATCGACCGATAAGCACGATTCGCCGCCGCAGTGTCACGTCGAGGGGTAGAGTCCGAGCCGAGGCGTGTCCCGCACCAGTAGTCGGGGTAACCCGGACAACGGCGGATAGATACCGCAGAGCCACAGCGGCGCGCTATCGCGATCCCGCGCGTCTAGCCCTTGCCACCCGAGGTAGCGACGCTCTGGACGTAGTATTTCTGCGTCCAGATGAAGACCAAGACAACCGGGATAACCGTGATCACCGCCGCCGCCATCACCCAGGAGACCACCGTCTCCGGGTCGCCACGGAAGAGGAGCAGTCCGACCGAGGCGGTCATCCGGCTCGGGTCGCGCAGGTAGATCAGCGGCCCCAGGTAATCGTTCCAGTGCGTGACGAAGCTGAACGCCGCGACCGTGACGACGATCGGCTTGGAGAGCGGCAACATGATCCGGGTGAAAATCTGCCACTGGTTCGCGCCGTCGAGCAACGCGGCCTCGTCGAGCGAGAGGGGGAGGCCGCGCAGGAACTGGCGGATCAGGAAGATGTAGAACGGGTTACCGAAGAAGGTCGGCACGATCAGCGGTTTCAACGAGTCGAGCCAGCCGAGATCGCGGAAGATGATGTACTGCGGGATCAGCAGCACCTGACTCGGCAGCATCAACGTGCCCAGCAGCACGATGAACCAGAACTCTCGCCCCCAGAACTTCAACCGCGCGAAACCGTAGGCGACGAGCGTACTCGACAGCACCGTGCCGATCACCGCGCCGACCGAGTAGATCGCGCTGTTGAGGAGGAAGCGCCCGAAGTTCTGGACCGACCAGATCCGCAGGAAATTGGAGGGGGTCCACTCGTTCGGCCAGAGGGTCGGCGGGAAGAGGTTCAATTCGCCGCGCGATTTCAGCGCCGTCATCACCATCCACAGGAACGGGAGGACGAAGATGAAGCCGAGCGCGATCGCGAGCGCGTAGAGGAGCGCACGACCGAGGCGCGCCCGGACCAACTGCGCATTCCCGGTGGGGGCGGGTGTCGCCCGGACGAAAGTAGCACCGCTCATAGCAAGCCTCCGGTGAATTCCCCGCGCGGGGACGAGCGACGAAGCGGTCGCCGGTCGCGCGGCCGCTGCCTGGTAAGCAGGAGGGCGCGACTCAGACGTTATCCCCCGACTCGTAGTAGACCCAGCGCCGCGAGGCGATGATCTGGAGCCCCGACAGGGCGAAGATAATCAGGAAGAGGATCCAGCCGAGCGCGGTGGCATACCCCATCCGCAGACTCTCGAAAGCCTGACGGTAGAGGTAAAGAACATAGAACAGGGTCGAATTGGCCGGGCCACCCTCGGTGATGACCTTGGCGAGCGTGAAGACCTTGAAGCTGCCGATCACGCTCACCATCACGTTGAAGAAGATCGTCGGCGAGATCAGCGGCAGCAGGACGTTGCGAAAGCGCTGGAACCGGTTCGCGCCATCGATCATCGCGGCCTCGTTCAACTCGGTCGGGACGTTCTGCAACGCGGCCAGATAAATCAACATCGGCACGCCCAGATCCCAGACGCTGATCGTGATCAGGGCTGGCATGGTCCAGGTCTCGCTGAAGAGCCAGTTCGGCCCCTTGATGCCGATCAGGCGGAGGGCGGCGTTGATGAGGCCGGTGTTCCCGTTGAACATCAGGGAGAAGACGAGCGCGGTTGCCACGCCACTCGTCACGGTCGGCAGATAGAAGAGCGTACGGAAGAGGACGAAGCCCCGCAACTTCTGGTTCAGCAATTGGGCGAGCGCCAGGGAGACCACATTGATCGCGACGACGTGGAAGATGGCGTAGTAGACCGTGTTCTTCAGGGTGATGCGGAAGAGCTGATCGGTCGTGAAGATCCGCTGATAATTATCGAGGCCGACCCATTTCGGCGTACCCAGAACCCGCCAATCGGTGAACGAGAGATAGAGCGAGGCGATGAACGGCCCGAGGGTGAAGACCACGAAGCCGATCAGCCACGGCAGGATGAAGAGGTAACCGGGGAGATTGCGGCGGAAGCGCCGAGAAAGGCGCTGCTGCCGCGCTATCACCCGGGGTTGCACCAGTGTCGTCGCGCGCGTCGCCATGCGCCATACCTCGCTTGTCGCCCCGCCACCCGATGCGGTGGCGGGGCGCGCCCGGGCGTGGAACTACTTGCTCACGTAGGACGGGACGCACCCGCCGAATTTCACGTTCTTGTTCATGTCATCCTGCAACGCCTTGGCGTCGGATGGCTGCTTCGAGCCGAGGACCAGTTGCTCCGCGAAGGCGGTCATCGCTTGCGAGGCTTCCAGGCCGTCGCCGTGATAGAACGACGTCGCGTACGACCCGGTCAGGATGCCGGGGAAGACCGACATGTGCTTCGGCGGCGCGTTCAGGTAGGCGGCACCGCCGGCCGACGCCTTGAGCGCGGGCAGGAGGAGCTTGTTCTGTGCGAGCAGATCCTGCGTGATGGGACCGGCCAGGTGCTTCGCGAAGGCGTATGCCTCGTCGGGATTCTTCGTCTTCGCGGAGATCGCGGTCGAGTCGCCATCGGCGTGGCCGGTCGGGGTGACATCCTTGCTCTTCCGCAGCGGCGGGGCGATGTCCCACTCGAAATCCTTGACGTTCTGCATGAGGAACGTGAGTTGCCCGGTGCTCTCCTCCATCATCCCCACCAGCTTCGCGGCGAAGGGGGAGGTGACGCCCTGATCGACCAGCGACTTGCTCTGGTCGGGCGGGAGGATGATCTTATCCTTGCTGTACCAGTCGCGGATCATCGTCAGGGCCGCGATCGAGGCGTCGGAACCGAGGGTGTATTTCGGCGGACTGCCCTTGAAGTCGGTCGGCGCGCCGCCCGCCGTGCGGATGATCGGATCCCAGTTGTATTCCACGGTCGCGCCGAGCTGCGCGCCCCACCGCTTGCCATTGCCGCCCTGGGTGATCTTGAGGGCGATCTCGCGGAAATCGTCGAAGGTCCACTGGCCGTTCAGGTCGTCCCAGGGATCCTTGGCGCCCACTTCCTTCAGCATCGTCTTGTTGTAGTACCACGCATGCGGGCTGAGGACGAAGGGGAGCAGATAGACCTTGCCGCAATACTGCTCCAACCCGACGAGCCCGTAGTCCGTGTTGAGATCGATCTTGTCCGCCTTGAGCCGATCGCCGATGTCGAGGATCAGGTTGGCGTCGTAGTACTTCACCATGTTCCAGACGTCGTCGATGAAGGTGTCGGCGGCGGTGCCGGCCGCCATCGTCGTTGCCAACCCGGTGCGGAAATCGGCGCCGGGGAGGGCTTCGAGCGTGACCTTCACGCCGGTGCGCTCGGTGAACTGGTTGATCGAGCCCTTGAGGATATCGGTGCGGTACTGCGCCCAGAAGGTCTGATAGCGCAGGGTGACATCCTTCTTGAGGTTCGGCGGCGGGCCGTAGTTGCCCGAGGCTTTGGGAACCGTCGCGGTCGATCCGCTCACCGGGCTACTCGTTCCGACGACAACCGTCCCAGGACGCGCGGTCGCGCCCGCTCCCGCCGCCGGGGCGGTGGTCGGGGCGCTGGTCGGGGCCGCCGGGGCCGCTGTGGCCGGTGCCGGGGTAGGGGTGCTCGTGTCCACGCCACCCCCGCAGGCGGCGAGGAGCGCTGCGGCACCCAGGCCACCGGCCAGGGCCAGGAAATGTCGTCGCCCGATCTGGCGCGTTCTTGGGGTCGCCGAGGTATGGTCCATCGCACCCTCCAGAGATAGTGCCGCCCTTTTCATGGACAGCATGAGCAAAGCCGCCATGCGGTGCATGACAAGCAGCAGGACAACGACCTGTTGGGCATCCGCTCTTCGATTATGACTCGCTCATTACTCAGATACTACAATTCGATTGCAATAATGTCAATGGACTGTCGGACAAATTGTCGTATCAGGATCTTAGGGCGTGTCCTCAGTTGTGGTAGGGTTAGGGTGGAGTGGTGAGTGGTAGCGCGAGGCGGGCGGGGATGACGCGGCGATACGGGTTGCGGGACGATCAGTGGGCGCGGATCGAACCGCTGCTGCCGGGGCGGGTCGGGCATGTCGGGGGGACGGCGCGGGACAATCGCCTGTTCGTGGAGGCGGTGCTGTACCGCTACCGGGCGGGGATCCCCTGGCGCGACCTGCCGGAGCGCTTCGGCCCCTGGAAGGCGGTCCACACGCGCTTCGGCCGATGGGCGGCGAGCGGGGTGTGGGGGCGCGTGTTCGCGACCTTAAGTGCCGCTGCGGATGACGAATACGCCATGCTGGACAGCACGATCGTCCGCGCCCATCAGCACAGCGCCGGGGCGCGGAAAAAGGGGGCGGCGACGAGGCGATCGGGCGGAGTGCGGGCGGCCTGAGCACGAAGATCCACGCCACGACGGACGCCCTGGGCAACCCGACGGGTTTCCACCTGACGGGCGGGGAGGCGTCGGATCTGGCCGGGGCGGATGCCCTGCTGCCGACCCTCGTCGCCGCGACGGTGATCGCGGACAAGGGGTATGACGCCGAGGCGCGGGTGCTGGCGCCGCTGCGCGCGGCGGGCAAGACGGCGGTGATCCCGCCCCGGCGCAACCGCGCGACACGGCGCGCGTACGACCGCGAGCTGTACCAGGCGCGGCACCTGATCGAGAACTTCTTCGAGAAGCTGAAACAGTACCGCGCCATTGCGACCCGCTACGACAAGACCAGGCGTAACTTCCTCTCCGCCATCCAGCTCGCCGCCTCGGTCATCCTCCTCAACTGAGGACACGCCCTAAGCAACCGCAGCTGGATCGCGCGGCGCGCGCGTCACCGAAGAAACCGATGGCTAATCGTGGCGAACGCGATAGCGCATGAAAAACTCGTCTTCGTGCAGGTAGGCAGTGTGCAGGGAGAGGGGCACGGGTGCCTCGAAGGTCGGCCCATTCACCAGCGTCAGCGACTCGCCGCCACCGATGATCTTCGGGCCGAGCGTCCAGCAGATCTCGTCCACCAGCCCCGCCGCGAAAAGGTTGCCATTCACGTTCGGTCCCCCTTCCACCAGGAGATACCGCACATTATATTCCTCGCGCAGGGTCCGCATCACCCAGGTCAGGTCCGGCTCGTCGCCGGGCGCGATCAGCAATTCCGCGTGTGCGGAGAGGGCGGCGCGCTGCTTCGGCGGCGTCCCCGCGCCGCTGACGATCAGGCGGGAGACACCGGGATAGGTGAAGTAGCGCCGAGCGAGCGGCAGATCGCCGACCCGACTGAGCAGGATCGCGAGCGGGGCGGCGGGCAGACCGCGCGCCTCCCGCGCCCTGGCGTAGGTCGCGCCGACACGGGGGTCGATATTCTCCGCGCGCAGCGTCGCCGCGCCGTTCAACACGGCATCGCACGCGGCGCGGATCGCCTTCATCAGTCGCTTATCGAGCGCGCTGCCGATCCCGCCCGCACCGCCGTTCAGCGCCGCCTTGCCATCGACACTCGTCACCATGTTCAGGAAAAGATAGGGCCGATCGGCGGGCGGCTCCGGGAAATCGTCGCGCAACGTGTCGTAAATCGTATCGGGGTCGAGCTCGCTCGCCACATCGGGGTAAAGACGCTGCATCCCTGATCCTCGCTTTGTTCGGCCACGCCCCATCACACCGGTGAGCGATAAGGATTCGTGGCGGTAGCTCGTCGCTCACCCTATCGCACGATACCTACCCCCGCTCCACCATGCCAGCTACGAAGCCGAAGGGAGCGCCCCCGCGCTCCCCGATGCCCCGCTATTTCTTCTATGCTGGCCTTTTGTGTGTGGGTGGTGCCGTTGAGGCGGGATGGCCGTTAGATGGGCGTTGCCGTTGGTCTAAATACCCACGAAGGGCACACTGTCCGCCTGCGCGGACTGGAACGCTCCAGCCCCTACTTCCTCTCGTCCCCCTCTGCGTCTCTGTGTCTCCTGTTCCGTCCCTTACCCTCGTCCGTGCTCTGCGTCTCTGCGTCGCACCAGTGATCCCCCGCCCCCGGTCAATGGCTGTCCCGGTGCGCCGCCGCCGCCGCCCACATCGTCGGGCGTGGCGGCTCCTGGCCGGTCCAGAGCGCGAAGGCGAGCGCCCCCTGCTCCACGAGCATCGGCAGGCCGTCGAGGGTCGCCAGCCCGCGCGCCGCCGCCGCGCGCAGCAGGACCGTCTGGCGATAGGCCAGATCGTAGACGAGCGCGTGCTCGGGGAGTCGCGCCAGGAGCGCGGCGGGGAGCGGCAGCGGATCGTCGTCCCGCCAGCCGGTCGGGATGGCGTTGATCACCAGATCGGAGGCGGCCAGCACGCCGCCGAGCCACGGATCGTCGAGCGCCAGGAGATCGGCGCGCGCATCGTCCAGCGCCGCGACGAGGGCGGCGGCGCGCTCCGCCGTGCGATTGACGACCGTCAGTTGCGTCACGCCCGCATCGAGGAGGCCCACCGCCACGCCGCGCGCCGCCCCGCCCGCGCCGAGCAGGGTCACCCGCCAGCGATCCAGCCGGGCACCACCGAGGCGCAGCGGCCAGAGGAAACCGCCCACATCGGTATTCTCGCCGCGCAGCCGCCCGTCGCGCTTGATGATCGTGTTCACCGCGCCCGCCCGTGCGGCCAGCGGCGCGATCTCGTCGAGGAGCGGGATGACCGTCTCCTTGTGCGGGATCGTGACATTCGCGCCGAACCATTCGGGCGCGCGGAGGGCCGCGACCGCCGCCGCCAGCCCCGCCGCATCGGTCTCGCACAGGCCGTAGCTGGCCGCGATGCCGAGTTGCGCGAAGGCGGCGTTGTGCATCGCCGGGGAGAGGCTATGCGCGATCGGGGTGCCGATCAGGGCGGCGCGGCGCGGCGCGGGCGCGCTCATCGCTGGTACTTCTTGATGTTGTCGAGGTGCTCCTCGTAGGTGCGCGCGAAGGCGTGCGTCCCATCCCCCTTGGCGACGAAGTAGAGGTAATCGGTCTGGGCCGGGGCGAACGCCGCCTGGATCGATTTGAGGCTCGGGTTGCAGATCGGGCCGGGCGGCAGGCCCGTGACCTGATAGGTATTGTACGGCGAGGTGACGCGCAGATCGGCGGGCTGCACGAGCGGCCACCAATCGCTGTCCTTGCCGACCGCGTATTGCACCGTCGGGTCCGATTGCAGCATCAGCGGGGGATTGCCACGCAGGCGGTTGTAGTAGAGCCCCGCAATGACCGAGCGCTCGCTATCGATCGCGGCCTCGCGTTCGACGATCGAGGCGACGATCAGCGCCTGATAGAGGGAGATTCCTTCCGGCAGTTTCTCGCGCATGTTCTGCGGCACGCGCGTCCCCCAGTTGTCGAGCATCAGCCCGATGATGTCCTGCGGGGTGGCGTTGGTCGGCACGCGATAGGTGTCCGGGAAGAGGAAGCCTTCGAGGCTCGCCCCCGTCGGTCGCGCGGAGAGGTAGCCGTAGCGACTCGGGTTGGCGTCGCGCACGGCGGCGTTGAACTGCTCGCGATCCTTGATCAGCCCCTTCTCCACCAGCAACTGCGCGATCTCCTCCGTCCGCCACCCCTCATGGGTGCGGAACTCGACATAGGAGGTCGCGCGCGGGGTCGCGGGGGCATCGCTGGAGACCGCCGTGATCGAGTCTAAAATCTCATCGACGCTCATGCCATTGCGGAGAGTGTGCGAGCCGGGCACGAACTGCGTTTCCGCGCCGCGCAGGCGGAGTTTCGCCTTGAAATACGTGCTCGAGTTGATCAACTTGAGATCGGTGAGGCGCTGTGCCACCGCGTCGGAACTTTCGTCCTGGGCGATCGCGAAGAGGACCGGACTGGTGTCACCCGCGCGCGCGCGATCGAGCGAGGAGGTGAAGAGGCGCTGACCGAAGAAGAGGGTCAGCAAGGCGACCGTGGCGATCGCGGCCACCTTGAGGGCTTGCAGGGTCAGCCGCAGCACGCTTCCATACTCCTTCGATTGCCGGAGATCGCCAGTCCAGTGTTCAACGGACACACCGAGCGGGCCAGCCCTCGCTAGGGCCGCGACACTCGCCAGTCAGGCGCACGATATAGGACTGGCCGAGAATTGTAGCATGCGCTCTGTGGCAACAACGCGCGGTGGAGGGGCGCGGTTACGACGCGCTGCCTAGTCGCGCGGGCGGAACATGGCATTGGGCGCGGACTGGAAGCCGAAGCGGGCGTAGAAGGTCTCGTTGGTCGGATCGTCGGTGGTGAGGATGAAGTGGGTGCGCTTGAAGCGCTCCACGCAGCGGCGGACCAGATCGGAGCCGAGGCCGTGCCGCTGGTAGTCGGGGTGGACCCCCACCTGCTGCAAGGTGGAGACATAGACCCCATCGGAGACGACCCGCGCCAGCCCGACGAGGCGCGCGCCATCCCAGGCCGAGACGACGAAGGTCGAGTTGAGGAGGAGATCGGGGAGCAGGTCGCTCAACTCGTCCCAGCCGAGCGCCGTGAATAACTCGCGGAGCTGCTTCTCCGGGATCGCCCCACCCTCGCGGATATCGATCTGCGCCATCGCTACCTCTCTCGCACCGCGCCGAT
>JAABUM010005467.1_pt1 | contig 13342 bp, 20 predicted proteins | sample 5559161 | NCBI WGS metagenome assembly JAABUM01 (sample SAMN10711868, study PRJNA513369) | rock metagenome | isolation source: Antarctica rocks | place: Antarctica: Victoria Land, Siegfried Peak nord | reverse complement strand
GGCGCACTGCTCGTCCTGGGCGCTGGCGCGGGGCTGTACGGCTTCTGCGGCAGCGCCGCCGCGACCGCGTCCGGCAGCCCGCGGCTTACGGTGCCCACCGCCTCCCCCAGCGCCTGCAGCTCCTGCGGCAAGGTGCACACGAAGGCTTAAACGAGGGCAAGCGATGGTCGTTGCTGATGTGGTGGGTGGCCGCGCAGGCCACCGCACCAGAACACATCGGCCTGTTGGAACATGGCTGCACGGCGAATACAGACATTTTGGAACGGAACCAATGTCATCTGAGACGAGACGAGGTGAAAAGAGACAATCACAGCAAAGCATAGTATGGAAACACAAGGCGCGCCTCATACGTCATGTCGTCTGGTTCCACAGAGTCTTCCGACATGTAGCCGCCCTCGCCGTCGGTGTAGTCCGACCCGGCTGCGCCCAATTCCCCATCAGGACCTGCAGAACGAGGGAATGCTTTGTGCGAAAGTACTGTGCGCGTCCAGTGCCGCCGCCACTGCCGCCGCACAGCCAGAGCTTGCCCGACACGGGGTGCCAAGCGGCTACAGAGCGACAGCTTTCCCAACCATACTGACGGCCTTCAGGCAACGCGTTGCGGCACGTCTCAGCTCAGCAGGAAGCATCGCTCATCGTAGCCGGCGAGCTCCAGGAGTGTACGTGCTGCTCCCCCTGACCGCCGGCTTCTGAACAGACGTCCACTGTGAAAATGTTTGGGATTTTCAGTTATATCCCACGCACCATAGCCGGCGAGCTCCAGGAAGTGCGCGCGCTGCTCCTCCTGCTGCAGCCGCAGCGCAAACTCCTCGTCTGTCGGCGCCTCCGCATCAACTGCTTCTCCTGCTTCCGCCGCACCGCCGCCGCCGCGCCGCCCGGCCGCTGCGCCACCGCCGCCGGCCGCGCCGCCCAGCGGGAATGCCGGCGGCAAAGCCGCTGCGGAATCCATCGCGGCGGTCGCTGCTGCAGGGCGCGGCGCGGTGTTCTCATCGCCGCCGCTGTCGCCGCCGCTGTCGCCAGGCTGCATCGGCGCCTGGTTCTCGTAAGATTCCCGCCCTGCTTCCCGCCTGTTGCAGACGACTGAGTTTTGTGTGTTATGTTTGGTCTCCTCCCGATGTTCCGGCAGGCGACCGCAAGACAGACGGAGCTGGCGAGGCTGTGTGACAGAGCAGGCCATCGCCAACGGGATGCAGGGATCGGCTCACATGGGTGGGGCTGCGGCTGGGGCTGGGGCACGCTGCGCCTGAGCAGCCAGCCACGCAAACGCGCGCTCCTGCTCCTGCATCGCCTTTGCCAGCGCTAGGTCGTCGGCCTGCAAGCCGCATGAAGATGTTGGGTCGATGAAACCATGGCCTCAGTTGCGTGCGATGCGGGCACCAGTGACAGTCCATGCGGGATCGCGCCCAGGCATTGTTGCACAGGCCCCGCCCAGGCCGGCCCTCCTGCTCAGTCTAGAGAGAATTCGAGGTTCATTTTATACATTATAAGCGGCTGTTCCCCTCTGCTTCTGATTTGTCCTTGCTGTCGCCAGACACCCTGGCTGCAGGTCAGCGGCATGGACACTGCGCTGTGACAACTGCTCTGTCTGACAGCCTGGTACCATGCACATGCTATGGTGTGTGACTGCACGCCAGTTGCAGACGGCACAGGCATGTGGTTCTAGGTGACAGAACAACGGTGTGTAATGCTGCCTGAGCAAGCTCATGGCAGGTTGCCTGTGGTCGACCGCGGTGAAAGCCCTTGGCACGCCAACAGTCAGAGCACCCTAGTTGAGACCGTGGCGCGCGTTCGCTACTGTATTTTTGACAATTCGTTCGCAATTTACGGTTGCAATATGCATACGGCAGAGCTGTGGTGAGTTGCTGGCAGTTGGAGGTTGTCCAGGGATGCCCAAGTGAAGTTCTGGGCCGTCGCCTTGTTTGAGCACGGCACTGCGTACCTCTGCAGCGCGCTCTGGTCCCGGGTTCACGCCGACGCTGCGCAGAATGCTGGCACTGGGCAATGATTCATTTTCCATCGTGCTCCGGTGTCAGTGTCAGGTTCTGGGCTGTTGTCCACCACGCAAGCAGGATCAGCGCAGGTGCTTGTGAAAGCTGGACAGAGTGTGCAGTTTGAGGCGGCCACGGACGGGAATGTGCAAATGTACCTGAATGCATCCGACAGCTGCATTTGCAGCCCTCCTGTCAGACACAGGGGTTCAGCCAAAGTGACCAGGCGCTGAATTCTTCCACAAACGAGCGGCGGCGCTGAGTGGAAGTTCAACTTCCGAGCGCCGCTGTCGTCTCCTCACTGCCGAAAGTGATGTCAGTTCTAAACTTACGGATCACGTGTGTGCAGGTGCTTCCGTGGGTCAACGACAATGCCAACAAGGTTCCAGGCCCGCACGTCGTGCGGCCGCTTCCTCCGAGCAAGACCTCGACACCCTCAGCTGTCAGACCTTGACGGCGCCATTTGCTGCCGGCCTGTCCAGCAGCGGTGTCTTTTCGGTGCCCGCGTCCACAGCGCCCGCCACCACCTTGGGCTTCCGCTTGGGCGCCTGCTGGTAGAGCGCGCCCAGCGACAGGCACAGAATCAGCGCCGCCGTGCCCTTTGCGTCTGCGGCAGCGACAGGCATGCCTGGTCAGAACGCAGTGTCTGATTGGTGTGCAAAATAGTAAGCAGTGCAGTGACGCCGGTTAGACACTGGTTATCTCCCATTATGCTGCACTTATCCGATGCCATTTGACAGTCGCAAACACATGCTTCCAACGTACACCACCGTGTCAGACGTCGGCGCACCCGAGTGCTGGTCCCAGATGAGGATGTTGGCCAGGATGGTGATGAACTTGCAGATGTTGCCGATGACGGTGACGGTCGTCGCCGACACCGCCTCCCGCAGCTTCCAGGAGAAGAAGTTCATGGCGAGGCCCACCGCGCAGCCGGCGCCCAGCGCCCACAGCCCCGGCACCGTCAGCTGCAGGAGAACATACTTAGTGGCTAGGAACGTGCAGGAGCCCGTAGCCCCGGTCTTGCTGTGCTGCAGAGTGGCAGGCAGTGGAAGACCGAGCTCAAAACAACAACAACACGAACTTTCGAGGTTTGTGGAGGTCTGACTTGCAGGCAGACACGGTTGCAGACATGCCTAAGCGCACCCAGTTAGAGCCGAAGATGATGTCCGACTCCCCCGACAGGAAGCTGATGGGCAGGATGAGCGGCACCGCCATGGCATTCTGCGCCATACCAACAGTGGAGTGACGTCAGAGACTGGGCTATATCAGACACTACGCAGTGACCATGGAATCCTGCCACTCACGAGGCCATGGGTGCGGTCCACACCTGGTATGGAGCTGACATGACATGTACTGTGTAAACTGCGAAAATGCCTGCGGCTTTTTCACTGGTGAACAACGTTCTCATTATAGCACAGCGTGGACTCTCACGTTGTAGTAGGTGCGGGACCAGGTGGTCATGGGCACGGTGTCGGCGACGTGCTTCATGATGACGGAGTCGACGACACACAGCGCGTACCACAGGCCCACCCACACGTAGCCCCGCGGGCTGAAGAAGATGTCATTGTACGTGTACGCGATTGCGCCCACCAGCACGCCTGCGGGCGGCGAGAGCATCCTGGCGTGTGTGCGTGCATAAAGGCGGGCAGGCCGGCGAGAATCTGACAGTCGCAGGGTCATGCAGGAGCAAGTGCAGCTGTCGTCATGTTGTGCGAGACACCGGAAGGAGTGATGCACCTCCCGCCATGCAGACACTGGCAGGCACAACAATTTCGGATAATGGTTCATTTCGTAAATGATCTCAGCGCTCACCGGTGAGGGAAATCCAGGAGCGCAGCGTCGGCAGCTCACGGCCCAGGAACAGGAACTCGATGACGGACACCACCAGCGGGATGCTGGCCCGGAAGCAGATGATGGTGTCCACTGGCACATACTGCGGTGGACGTTGCACAGGAGCGTCAGCGTTGGTGGCGTGGCAAAGAAGCGAATTGTGATATGGTTGGGTTGATTGTGCCTCTGGAAGCAGATGATGATGTCCACTGGCACATATGGCGATGCAGGCGCATGGGAGATTCTGCAGCTGTGATTGTTGTGCTGCTGCATGTTTGTGCTGCTGCAGTCTTGCTGCTGGACCACAGCAGCGGCGAGCCACATGCGCCAGCACGCTGCTGCTGCTGCTGCCACTGTCACAGCTGCTGCTGCCCTCCCGGCTGGCGGGCGCAGCGGCGCTCTGCAGGCCCAAAACCTGGGCCCCGGAGCAGTGCAGATGATGGCAGACGATGGCTGCACCGCCCGCTGCGGCGCCCCGCTGCCACCTCGGCTGCTGCGTAGTCTCTGCTGCCACCGATCGGCCCGAGAAGCTGATGCAATGGCTTCGATGTGAGATGGCGCCCACCTGCAGCGCCTTGACGTTGCAGTAGAGGAAGCCGGCAAAGCAGGTGACCACCGCAATGTACTTCCTGCCCTTCTCCCAACTGCACAATGCAGAATAACGCAATTATGTGCGGTCTGTTTTGAGTGATTTCAGCCGGAAACACAAGGCAGCGTGTCAGCCCGCAGGAGCGGCTGGCCAGTCAGTGGCCAGTGGCGTGAGGTACACCGGCGTCTGGCACAGCCTTCGTCTGGCGTGCTGGAAGCTTTTGACAAGGCAGGAGCACCTGACATGAGCCGGCCGTCAAACGCCATAGCGCGGTGGGTCTCCAGGCAAGGCAGAAAAACAAGACGGTCCAGCGTGAGACAGGAGCTATGTGGGGCCCAAGGCCTGGGGACTCACTGGAAGGGCTCGGCGTCCACTATGCCGGAGCCCGCCATGATTTTGACCATGAGAGCCGACGACAGCAGCTGCGTGAACAGCACGAAGGACGGCGCCGGCACGATCGTGACGCACACCTGCATCGGGAGGAGGGTTTACAGAGTTGTAGGGTCCATAGAGGTGGAGCGTGCATGTGTCAGTGAGTGTGAACCGCCCAGCATGTTGCGGCCCTCGTCAGACAAGCCTGGAGTGAAGCCCGACCTGGAATGCGCACCGCCGCTCGGCGTCATGCACAACGGATGCATTGGAGAACACATCAGTCGTGCCGGGTGGCGAGCGGCCAGTAGCATTTCCGTTTGCGGCGTGTGCACCTTGTTGATAATGAGCAGCGAGCTGCTGCACAGGCTGTAGATGACGATCAGCGTCGCCATCTTTGTCGTCGCCCGTGCTTTCTCTGCATATGCAACCCCCCACCGCGCTGAATCGAGAAAGGATAGGGGTCACATCTGCCTTGCAGGGGCAGGCGGCCCTATTCTCACAGGGCTATGCTGCAGACGCGAGCTGCTTTGGATTTAGAAGAGCAGTACATAATGGCTCTGGTATGGCACCCCAGGCTGGAAGGGGAGTGGCTCGGCAGGAGCATGCCAAGTGGGCATGAGCAGTCACAAGAAGAAGGGTAGGCACCTTTGTCCACTGCATAGTGCTGGTATACCATCGATCCCAGCAGCACGAGGATGCCCACGCCGCCCAGCCTGCAGCACATATTCCCAAACTCTCGGTCGTCAGCAAGATCCTGTTGATGCTGTCGGCGCTTGGAGCGCCGCGTCGGCGTCAGTGGTGGCGGCCCAGTGGAAAGGATGCGCATCACTGCAGCATCATCTACGACAACGGCGCAAGCATTGCGCTGCTTGCTGCATGGTTGCCGGCGGTGCTGCGCCAGACGCAGCCGCGGCGAGAGGGGGGCCTGCCAGGGAGTAATCTGTGCTCACGCTGCGGCGGAGGTGAGGGCTGCGGGCGAGATGCCGGCGAAGCCTGCGCGGCTGACCTCCGCCTTCACGGCCTGCCCCACCATTGTGGTGGCCAGGCTGGTGGTGTCATTCCCGCCGGCGGCCATGGCGTCGGCCATGGTGCCCTCGGTGCGTGGTGGCGGCGCGGCGGCGGCCCGTCACCGGCTGGGCCTGGTGCTGGCGGGACAAGCTGGCAGCTGCACGCCTCCTCTGATCGATGGCCGCGTTCTCGAATCCACCAGCGCCCTGCACAGTCCTGCACAGTTAGTACAGAGGTCGGGTGGAGCCAGCTGGACAGAGCTTGCAGGGGCACAGGGCCTCTTGAGGCGGTTGCATGAGAATATCTCAGGCAAGGTGCGAGGGTCTGGAGATAGTGAAACGAGTTATGCTCCAGCTTTCTCTGGCAGAAGCATGCTCTTTCGACAGCAAACCCCCGGCCTGGCATGATCAGACCAGTACAGTACAAGTAGATCGCCGCGGCTGTGTGACGTGCTACAGGTCCCGAAGGCATTCTAGTGGTAGATCGCGTTGCACGCGCAGCTACTGCAAGCGGTCGAGCGATGGCCAGAAGCAACGCCCAAGGTGCATGATCTCACCGGTGACTACTAAGTTGCCCTGTTGTACACGCACGCCGCGGCCGCTGCAGCACCAGGTGCAGGCGTAATTAGATTCCACCGCCTGTGTTGATACGCAAGTTGTGCACTTCTACAATGGGCAGGCTGCATGAACCCCGGGTGCTTTTAGAGTATGTGCTCTAGCATGATCATCCAGCACCTAGTGAACTAGGGAGCCGAGAAGAGATCTTGGGCCACGTCATCGTCTTGTGTGTTTGTCACAGCTCAGATTCGCTTCAGAGCCGCTCACAACAGCGTTCCGATACATCACAGTGCTCGCATCCTCTCCGGCGCAAGCTTTCACAGTCTCTGAGCTACTTGCGTACGTCAGCTCTATAGCGAACGCCGCACCGTGTGGCTACGGGTCGACGGTATCCATGAAACAGCGACTCCCCAGTGAGGTATGGTAACAACGTGGTCTTTCCTGCGCGAACGCGGGCGTTGAACGTCTCACAGGATTGCACGGTAGTTGTTGATCCGTCAGACAAGTATCGAGCTGGGTTCAGAAATGGTTGAAGCTTCAAAAGCGAGGACCCTCGCTCGGGTCACAGCAGGTTCGCAAGGGTGATGTTTCCGGTCCAGCGTGCGCCCAGGATGCCGAAGAATGTGTTTTGCTCGTCGAAATGTGGTTTTCGGACGCAAATCAATTCACCAGCGCTCGCTGTGGTGGGTCACTGAACGAGCGGTTTATTAGGGTAGCTGAAATTTATGGCCGCAAATCAGCTCTGACAGGCCGCGGGTTGGTAGATTCGTGACATGTATACAAATTCAAGTGTTGCTCGTAGAGTCGATGGAAATGCGTGTGCTGGTCAACTGGGGCTAAACACTTTGGAACATCGAGCTCAGATCACCACACTCTGCATTTGGCAGGAGTTTCAATAAGCGATATTTTGCTGGAGGATCCAGTATGGTTCCCGATTTAGAGTGTCAGTGATTCCTCATACTCGGCCGAAGAGGTTTCTGAACACGCCTTGCTGGCTTCGTGCCAACCTGCGCGCGCAGATGCATGGTAGAGTTACACTCACTCCCGGTGGACGTACAGCATGTGTTCCGGTTGAATTTGGGAGAGAGGCAATACTCTCCTGTTTCAAGCCTCGGGATCACATGCCTTGGCAGCACATTCCCTCAACACCGCTGTGCTGCCATGCAGGTGAGAGCTTCCAGCCAAGACGCCACCATGCCCGCCCTCATGGACTCTGCCGTTCTGCTCGCCCCCGACGCCGCGCTCGCAGCGTCCAAGGCGCAGCACGAGCTCGAAGCCCTCGGCCAGCTGACGTCGGGGATGCTGGCGGCCGAGACGAGGCCGCCCGTCAGCTCCGGCGCGCTGGAAGACTGGCAGGTAAGCGCACAAGGCGAGCGCTTGCCGTGTTGAGCTTCCTGGCAGCGCACAGCTGCATCAGGATGTCATCATGCCGCCTGCAGCACTGCAGATGCTATATCTTGTCAAGCCGCCTCAATCTCACTGCGTGCTTGCCCTGCATGTAGCTGCTGTCGCTGGCAGAGATCCAGACCGCCCTGGCGCCTGACTGGGCGGCCGCCGAGGCGGCCGCCGCCGTCGACGGTGACTTGCCGGACGCCGGCCTGCAGATCAGCCCGAGCAAGGCGCGCCCCGCCCGCACCCGCCGCGGCCGGCCGCGCAGCGCCTCAGGCAGCCGTTCCTCCTGCGACGACGATAGAGCTAACGACGGGTCGGATGCCGACGCCGAGGCGCCGCCCGCCAAAGGCGACGCCCAAGGCGCAGGGTCCTCTGGTGCGAGAGCCGGCAAGGCAACGCCGCTGCCGGGCGGCAGCTGCCGCCCGGGCGGCATTCGCGCCTGGAACCCTTTCGCCGGCCTGCGGCTCATGGGGCCGCGCCACAAGGCGGGCTCCCACATCCTGGACCTTGCGCCGCCGCCCGCGACCGAGGCGGCAGACGCGGCCAAGCCCGGCAGCGGAGTGCCGCCGACGGCAGCGCTGTTCCCGGCGCGTGATGCGTCTGTCGCCCCGCCAGCGGCTGAGCCGCATGGCCTGGCAGACAGCACGCCGGACATCGACGCTCCAGCTGCCGCCGCAGGCCTGGTTGCGGCGGCCGAAGCAGCGGCCGCCAAGGCCGAAAAGGCAGTGGCGCCTGCCACAGCCCCAGACTATGGTGAGCCTCCCACCAGACGAGCGTTGCCGGTGATGTCGGTGCATGCTGCTCTCAACAATGAGTTGTTTAATCCATCATCTAAGGGTGGATTTGTCCTTCTGACGGTTGATCGGTTGATCGTTTGGGATGTTAGTGTTCTTACACACTAAAGGTTGACACGCAAAGAGTTCACACACGAACGGTTCTTGCCGCAGACACTGCCAAGGAGTGCGGCGGCCTGGCCGGCAGCAAGTCCATGTCCAAGTCCATGACTGACAGCCGGCTGGCGACAAAGTCGGGCGCCGCCGGCAGCTCGGGCAGCAGCGGCGGCAGCGGCAGCGGCGGCGATGACGGCGCTCCCCCTTCTGAAGTGGCGGTGGCGCAGAAGCTGCCGGCTACCGCGACAGACTACAGCCTGCCGAGCGGCAAGAAGGCAGCGAAAAAAGGCAAGAAGAAGCGTTCACGTAAGTGAAGGGCGAAATAGACGATTTGCGCGGAACCTGACTTTGCACGATGATATACAACCTTGTGCTGCGGTTCGACGGATGGCCGCTGCACTACACCGGGAGTGCATCTGCGGCCGCTTGTACCTGTCGTTATAAAAGCATTCGATGACAGCAAAAAATTGTAGTTGGGCCTCGACGACAGAAGTCTCTGCACTGCGACGACTGCACTGTACATGATAACGAAGAGTTGCAATTATGTCACATGCCCCGACGTGTACGATAGAGACTGTAGCCAGATTGTCTAGGTGGAGGGTCGGAGAGATTGTCGTTCAGCTTTGGTCAGATTGTTGGCATGTGTGGCGTAGGGCGCTACCTGCCTAGAAGGCACCTGTCTTTTGAACTGGTACGTTCCGTTAACAATCTTTTTGCGGCAAGCTTGCTTGCCTTGAAATGGTGCACATTGGCGCCTGTGGGCAGCGAACTTGGTCTCTTAGAGAAGAGGCAATGCTGTACCTAGTCTGCTCGTGTTGGGCTTCTTCTTGCTGTCATGTCTCGGGGACGGTAAGAGAATTCTGCGCCGTTATTAACATCTCGCTCTGCTTCTTCACATCTTGATCACCTCACTCCAAGCTTCGTCTGGAGCCATCAGTTCAGCTTTTTAGTCGCCCATCCACTATTTGACACCACGCCAGCCAGCTGTCGTGTCAAGCTGCGGCATCCCTCCCTGGGCTTGCTCAGTCCAGGCGCCCATCATCATTGCCTGTGTGCGTCACCACATTCTCGCCACGCACTGCTGCAACACCCGGGCGCCCTGCAACCGGCCCAGCCCTCATGTGCAGCCGCTGTGCCGTCTTCGCGCAGCAGGGCAGGCAACTTGCTGCGGTCACGCCTTCGCTGCACCGTATTGCAACCGTCGTGACACCCCACCGGGGTGTGTCAGCAAATCCCCAGCTTGTTTTGCCCCCAGCGGCCATCCCCTGGAGGGCGGCCGTTCGGCAGCACACGCAACATCCAGGTGTGTACGTCTGATCGGCCCCTGATCCCCATCCCTTTGAGCGCCTCCTCCGAGTGACCTGGACGGCTGCGCAAAAGTCTTTCCCATGCCGTTTGCAAGTTTCGGCTGGCGTCCAGCTCCGATGTGTAGAGGCCGTCGCATGTCAGGCCTGCCCGTCAGGCCCCGCCGCTCCAGGTTCCGGTGTGAGACGCGCCCGCTTACACGCCCAGCTCAGACGCGTGGATACTGCCGCGGGGCGGGCCCACCCTGGGGTGTTTGTTTCCGCCAGGGTGTTGTCAGGGCATGGGCGTCCGTTGATTTAAACGCCCAGCTCCGACATGAGCCGCTCCGCGGCCGCCTGCTGGTCGTCGTGGTGCTCGGCTGCCGCTCCTTCCGGCTTCCCCTCTGCCGCGGTGCCTTCCGCCTTTGGCTCCTCCGACTGGCCCTCCTCTGCGCCTACGAAATACGGTAAAAGCCGTTCAAAGAACCATGATGGAGCATAGTGGAAGGAGCGTCAGGCTGGTCGTCGTGGCCCTGAGCCGCGCCTTTGGGCTTGGAGCCCCGCAAGTTGAGAAAGCGTGGGATGGATGACAGCGCATACTCGCAGGCCGCCACCAGGCTGCAGGCCAGCACAACAGCTGCTGCAGGACCCGCAGGGCAAGGTACACAGGACTGAGCGCCATTGCTGGCATGGCAGGTTTGCCTCACCGGCGCTGGCGTTGCCGCCGGCCGGCGAACGGCGGGGGCGGCGGCGCGCCGACGGCGCCAGCCAGATCTCGCGCACGCCCAGCACCTCGCTGCATTTGACAGCAACAGGGTTTGCCGCTTTGAGTTTGAGGATTCGAAGTGAACATGGCCAATCGTCATGCTGCTGCACGTGGCGGCCTGAACCTCATTCATGCTGCCTGGGTCGGCCATGCGCCAGCTCAACTGATCGAGACACAGCACTAAGATTCGACAATGTGACATGCACAGCCCACAGAGGAGATGATGCCGCTCGATGCTGCTGCTACGTCAGGCAGTCAGGAGCATGCGGCGTCAAGCGAAAAGCGCATTCTTTCATGCCTGGAGACGCACCCGGTGCGAGGGTCTTTTGCCACCTCCACGATGTGGCCCGCCTCGAAGGGGTCCTTGCCCTCGTTGTCCTCCGCTTCCGCCTGCATCATTAGCAAGCAGTGGCGTCGTTAAAAGGATCACTAGTTTAGTATATGAGTAACGATGCACGGTCGTAGTGACGATGGACGGGCATTGATATAGGGACAAACAGTAGCTGCAGGAGAGCCCCGCTCCCCGCTGCAAGCCACAGACCGACGACACGCATGCATGCCAATGTGCCCGCTTGTGCCCTGCAAAGATGCACCTTGGCGTCGGCCGCCGCCTGCTGGTCTTCGCCCCAAAGCCCGGGCTGGCTGCGCTGCGCGCCGTCGCTGCCGCCGGTCGCGTTGCCGCCCGCAGCGGCGTCGCCGCCGGCGGTCGGCTCCCCGCCCTCCTCCGCCGCCGGCGCCGCGGCCTTGGAGGCTGCGGCCGCTTCGGCGGCAGACGTCGCCGTCTCCCACAGCTGCTCGCGCGTCAGCGGCTGCCTGCGCATCAGCAAAGAAATGCGATCGGCTATATAGTTTGTTTTGGCAAACAGCAGTGAAATGGCATGGAGGGGTTTGGCAACGCGAAGTGATATTTGTGGTGCAAGGGCTGCTGCAGCGAGAGAGATCCGAAGACGGCTTCAGGCCATGCAGAGCACAGACATGTCAGCAAACATATACAATATCATCTCATCTCCGCTGCTCAGTTGCGCACCCTGTGGCCTCGTCGACGGCAGAACGCCAAGCCAGGCGGGGCCCGCGCCCGCCGCCGCCCCGCCCACCTCCGCTACGACCTGCAAGCCATGACCTTCGCGTAAGAGTAAGCGACCCTCGTGATTGGCAACATGGCATTCCGCAAGGTGTTGCCACCGAAAGGACGCCAGAGCGGCGGGGACCCGCTGGACATCTGGCTTGCTGAAACACCAAATCGATGACGCTTCCACGTGGCGGCAAAACAAAGAATGCCGCTTGAAAAGCCACAGATACAGAGGACAAATGAAAGCTGATTGCGTCACCCACCGCGGCCGCGGCCGTCACGCCCGCCACGGCGATTTCCGCCCCCTGCGGGGGCTGCGTCCCCAGCAGCGCCGACCGCGCCGGATTCAGCTGCTCCCGTCGCGCCGTCGTCGCCCTGCTGGCCGTTGCCGCCCTGCAGCCGACCAACAGAAGGTGTCGTCAGCAATCCGGTCAGCTTTCGGTAAGCCGCCCCTGCGCGTCGCCTGCAGGGGCCGATGCGCTCGACCGCTTTCTAACGTAATTCATAGCTTTTAAAGTCATAGTGGCAGCTGCGTTTGCCGTCTGCGGCAGTTATAGGTGTGTGATCCCGGCAACCATGTAGTCGAGAAAGTGTACCGGGTCCTGCTCCCGCTGCGCCTGCCGCTGCCGCCGCTCCCGCTCACGCTGCCCACCACGCGGGCGTGGCCGCCCGCGACGCTTGTTCCGGCCTGCCTGGTCGCCCGCATCCGAGGCGTTGGCAGCAGGCTGCGCATCCTCGGCCAGCGGCGGAGTGGGAATGCCAAGCTCGGCGCCGGGCTCGGCCATACTTGCGGTGTGAGTGTGGTCGGGCTTGATAGCGCAGAGCGGCGCAGGCGCAGCAGTCAGCAGCGTTCGGTGGCTTCTGTGCAGCAGATCGAGTTGATCGACAGGGGCTCCGGCTGTGTCAGCAAGCGCTGCTGTTGCGGGCGATTGGCTTTGCGAATGGGTACAAAGTTCGAGATGCGTCGCCACAGTCGCAAAGTCGGAATGAAGAGCTTGCAAGAGCGCTGCGTCCTTTCGGAAACTCCGGAACGGCGGTGACGGATACTGCACTTCTGCGCCTGCACCAACCGCCGCAGAATCATGCACACGCGGCTTGCATGACGATACATGCAGATGCTGGCGGCTGATGGTCAGGTTCAAGAACAGGCGAGCAAACTCGCGTCAATCCCATCGCATCAAGGGCGTCGCTGTCATACTAGCTCTGCCGCTGTGTGCCGGATGTCATGCCGAAATTCGATGCCGGATTATCGATTCTCTTTCATGCAGGTATCTGGTGTGTGAGATCCTGTGGAAGGACGGCAAGGTCGACGACTCCATCAGTGCGCAGCGTGCCTGGCGCACATGATGTGCAAGTCATCCTGTTTCCTTTGCAGACGTCGCAGTGGCCGCCACGCACTATCTTGCACGCGTGAGCAACTCGTGTGGACATGACAGACGAGGCGGCACTCATCGGCGCCATCCGTGACAGCGTTGCCCAGAATTTCGGTGACCACGGCGCCGGCACCAGTGCCACATCACTGCAAGGTCATAGTTGGAAATGCCTACGCAACGGACTAGTCCACGCATGATTATGATTGCACAGCACTTGATGCTGAC
>JAABUM010005466.1_pt1 | contig 13342 bp, 11 predicted proteins | sample 5559161 | NCBI WGS metagenome assembly JAABUM01 (sample SAMN10711868, study PRJNA513369) | rock metagenome | isolation source: Antarctica rocks | place: Antarctica: Victoria Land, Siegfried Peak nord | reverse complement strand
CCCCCGCCGAGGTGTACGCCGGGACACACCCGGATGCGACGACAGGCGACGATTTCAAGGAAGGAGAGGGGTCCGCGTTTTGCGTTTTGACATCCGCCTCGCTGTCTTGACAAAGGGGTCCACTATATGTCGGTATCGTGTTCTTGCGATTCGCTGGGTCCCAAAAGGATTCGTTCGTGCAAGGAGTTGGCGGTATTTGAGTGTTGTCGGCTGCACAGACAAACTTACCGTTCATGTAGACGTAGTTCGTATGGATACTGTCGTAGCAAGGAGATGTGGCGCCTACGGCGCTACAGGCGGAACGGCCAGACGGGTCGTTCAGCGGCGGAACGTATGAGCCATCGTTGGCTCTGTAAATCGTGACCGAACTGATGCTATTGAGGTTCTCGCCCGCGAGCATCGTCACCAATTGATCTAGAGCGTCCTGGTCCGCGATATCAGTAGCGCCTTCAGCAGAGGCTACGCGCACCGCTTCTAGCGCGGACTCCTGAAACGCGCTGTGCGTCTTATAGGCCATGCCTACTTCGAGCGTGCCGAACAGCAGCAGCAGGAATACCGGGATGACGAGCGCGAACTCCACCATCGACTGACCATGCCCATCGATACGCCTACGTTTGAGGGCGGTGCGTTCACGGTTGCGCGAAGCTGTCAGACGCACGTAGCGCCTCCAAAGGTGCACGGTCGGACGTTCCCTATATGCCATAGGGAGTAGGCGATGTAGTAGCCTACCGTGCTACGATAGGCGCATCCGCGACGGCCGGCAATGGGTAAATGGTGCTAGTCCGTTCGGCGGCGTGTCTTCCCGCCGCCGTAGGGCTTATGCAACCTCGGCCGCGTCGCTGGCTACGGGCGCGCCGCATGGTGGGTGTGCCCGTGGTGAACGGCAGGCGCATGACGATATACAGCCCTATCCGATTACAATGCGTCGTGCGGAGATGGGCTCAGGACGCGCGAATTATCCGCAGGGACGCCGGACATCACTGGAACCGCTGAACCACACCCATGGCCACGCGGCTCGATGGACCCTGACGGGCGCCCGACGACGGTGTGCCGCGGGGACCGCGGCGGTCCCAGTGGAAACGCGGGGCGCCAATAATTCACCCGCCCTGACCAATGGTGTAGGGGCGTATCGCGATACAGCCCTGTCCGATTAAAATATGGCGCATGGATCGGGGTGTAGGGGCGCGCCCCACGATTGTGCGGGGGCCGGGGCGGCGCGCGTGTTCCTTGACATCCCCACCATCCCTGCGACAATGGTCCTGGGAGGAGGACGCGCGTCCTCCTCGTCCTCCGCAGGCGGGGCGCCGGGGGGCGCGGCGCGGATGCACGGCGTTGCACGAGAAGTGGTCGGCGGGCTGAGCGCGGTGCACGGGCGCGTGGCCCGTGCGGGTGCCCGTGCGGCGCGCGTCTATCGCCCCAGGCGCACGGATGGCCGCGTCTCACCATCGTGGGGCGCGCCCGTCGGGCATGCTCCAAGCGCCCCTAAATGGACTTGATCCCTACCATCTTTTTTCGGCAGGACAAGAGCAGCGGCGCACCAAAGGGCATCATCCACATTATTCGTTAGGAGGGCACAAAAAGGATGATTCGCACGAACACGGAATACAAGCGGGCTCTCGACACGGTGCGAGAGAATAGCGCGCGCGCGGAGATGGAGCGAGCGGCTCTCGCCGAAGAGGGTTTCGACACAAACGAGATAACGACGCTCATGGAGCCCATCCTGTCTTTCCATGCACAGATCGCCGACGAGGTAGCCTTGTACGAGCGGGCGCGCGCGGGAGAGGTCCCCGCGGTTGAGCGTGTGACCGACCTCGGCTATACCCTCATCTATGCGCGCATCGCCAGCGGTCTGAGCCAGCGCGACCTGGCCGACAAGCTTGGAGTGGACGAATCGGTTGTCTCGCGCGCCGAGCGCAACGAGTATCACGGCGTCACAAAGGAACGCGCCCAGCGCGTCCTCGATGCGCTCGACGCCAAGATACGCGTCGATGTCGATCCGAAACCTCTGGTCCACACCGCTGAAGAAGCGCCCATTGCCCTGTCCCTCGTCGCCGCCGACGCTTCGCCGGTACACACGGCGGAATCGCGTCCCTGACGGCGCTGCTCGGGATCGGGACTACCCCTGCCCGACACATGGGAGAAAGGCTACGCGCTCCGTGCGACCATGACGGAGGCGGGGCGCAGGCGTGGGCCGTGCACCGCCGCTACCGTCGCCACGTCCGCTGGCAACGGCTCGCCGTCGCGCCCGCGCCGCTCCCGTAGAGCCAGGCGCGCGTGCCGGGCGATCAGCGCGGCAGGCAGGGCCACGCCGAGCCGCGTACGCGCTTCGGCGACGAGCGCGCGCACTAGCGGTGAGTCGGGCGTATCGAGCGCGCTCGCCAGCACGGCCCCGATAACCTTGTTCGTGGCGTAGGCGTCGAGCGCGCCGCCACCAATGGAGTCACGCCGCAGCAGCCATAGCGCCGCCGCCTGCGCGGCGTACGCCGGATCATCGGCCGGAATCGGCGCGATGGCGAGCGCCAGCACAAGGGCGGTGTTGGCGTCGTCCCTCGCCTCAGCCACGACGACCGCGTAGAGGCGCAACTCACGTCCATTGGTCACGGCAGCGTAGGCCGCGCCGATCTCGTGGGCATGGCCCAGCGCGCGCCAGGCGTCATCGTCGCCAAGGTCGTGCGCGAGCCGACGCACATGCAGCGTCACGAGCGGACCGCTATCGTCCGCGAGGGTGTAGGCGCGCAGGCCGCGCCCCTGCCCATGATAGTCGCTCGGCGTCAGGCCCGCGCCGGGACGGTAGCCGAGGTGCGCCAGCAGCGGCGCGACGAGGCGGCTATCGGTCGCGGCTAGGTCCCACGCGCCGGGTCGGGCGCGTCGCGCCGCCAGCCTTTCCAGCAGCCGAGCGCCGTGGGCGCCGGCGCGCGCGACAGCGCGTTCGCGCCGCGTCGGGGCGTAGTCGGTCGTGCGCGCGCCGGAGGCGGCGGAGACGGCGCGCAACACGTCGGACGACAGGCGCAACGGCGGCGGCGGCAGGGTCATCGCACGGCGGGATGTCGCCTCGCTATGACCGGATGCGCCGTGACGAGCCGACGGGCGCGTATGACGTGCGGGCCGCGCGCGGTACGTCGCCAGCTCGGTCTCGGGCAGGGGACGCTCGCGCAGCCAGAAGCGGCCAGCGCGGTTAATGATCGGGGCGTCGGGATCCGCGGCCATACGCCGGTAGAGCACCGACGACATGGTGCGGTCGGGCGTGACGCCACGCGGCCGCATCAGCCCGTCGGCCACGGCCACGGCGGTCAGTTCAGGGACAGTGAGCGGGCGCTCGGCGTGCGCGAGGATGGTGAGGGCAGCCTGCATGTAGGTCATAAGAAGACACGTCCAGTATCGCCGGGCGGCGACGAAGGGGGAGGAGAAACGGTGGCCGATCGGCCATCGTTTGTCCCAATGTGGTATACTATCTCCTTATATTATGTCATGTTAGGCGCCATAGCGCAACCTGATTGGGCTGATGTCAGGCGACCGCGCGACCGAAGGAGCGCGCCGCGATCACCACCGCCACTACGGCGAGGACGGCCAGGATCACCACGCCCTTGACCACGCTCGCATCCCCCAGGTGGTTGTTGAAGATCGCACGCGCCGCGTCGACGGCGTAGGCCAGCGGGTTGACCGAGGCGATCCCGCGGAGCCAGCCGGGGGCTAGGCTGAGCGGCAGCAGCACGCCTGAGAGCAGCAGCAGCGGTAGGGTCGCCGTGAACAGCAGCGGGGCGAAGGCGTCCTCGCTTTTGAGCCACAGCGCCAGCGCATACGAGATCGAGGCCATGAGCAGCCCGATCAAGGCGATGAGCCCCAGCATGACCAACACGCCGAGCGGATGGATGTGCAACCCAAAGGGCAGCGCGACCAGGATGAGCAGCAAAGACTGGATGAGCAGGGTGAGCATGTCGCGTAGCGCGCGGCCGAGCAGCAGTGAGAGCCGGCTCACCGGGGTGACCCGTAGCCGCTCGACCACACCGAAGCGCAACTCAGCGATCAAGCTGAAGCCGACACCTGAGGCGCCGAAGAGCCCAAGCTGGATCAATAGCCCCGGCACGAAGACGTTGTACGCGCCGCCCGGCGGGAAGCCGGGCATGGCGGCGATCGACTTGAGCAGCGGCGCGAACAGCAGCAGGTAAAGCAGCGGCTGTACCACCCCGATCACCACCCACGCGGGGTTGCGCAGAAAAAGGCCGAGGTAGCGCAGGAACACGATCCAGGTGTCGCGGAGTGTTTTCATCGTACATTCTCCTTACCGCACCGCGGTAGAATTAAGCCGCCGTCTCGCGCAACGAGCGGCCGGTCTGACGCAGGAACACGTCGTCGAGGCTGGGGCGGGTGAGCGCGATGGTTTGCAGTTCCAGGCCGACGCCGTCCAGGTGGCGTAAGATGGCCGGCATGGCCGTTTCACCACGCTCGACGTAGAGCCGGATCACGTTGTCGTCGCGTTCGGCCTCCCGTACGAAGGGCAGGCCCTGTAGGAGGTCCAGGGCCGCCTGCTGGTCGCCGATGACCCCTAGCGTGACGACATCGCCGGCGATTTGCCGCTTGAGTTGTTCGGGCGTCCCCTCGACCACGATGCGCCCCTGGTCGATGATCGCCAGACGGTCGCACAGGGCGTCCGCCTCTTCCAGGTAGTGTGTGGTCAGGAAGACGGTCATGCCGCCGTCGCGCAGCCGGCGGATCTCGTCCCAGAGGCGGGCGCGACTCTGCGGGTCGAGGCCGGTGGTGGGCTCATCCAGGAACAGCAGTTGGGGCTGGTGGATCAGGCCCAGCCCGATGTCGAGGCGACGGCGTTGGCCACCGGAATAGGTCTCCGTGGGCCGATCGGCGGCGGCGGCGAGTTCGAGTGTGGCGAGGAGTTCGGCGGCGCGCCGCCGCGCCGCCACCGCCCCCAACCCGTAGAGACGCGCCTGGAATACGAGCTCGGCGCGGCCGGTGACTTTGGGGTCGGTCCCGCCGCGCTGGCCGACGTAGCCGATGCGCGCGCGGACCTGCCCTGGTTCGCGGCGCAGGTCGCGGCCGGCGATCGTGGCGTCGCCGCCGCTGGGCGGCAGCAGGGTCGCCAACATGCGCAGCGTGGTCGTCTTGCCGGCGCCGTTGGGACCCAGGAAACCGAAGACCTCGCCGGCCACAACGCAGAGGTCGACCCCCGCGACCGCCTCGACGACGCCGCCGCGGGTCTTGAACGTGCGGCGCAGGCCACGGGTCTCGATGATATGTTCTCCCCCAGGCGGGAGAGACTGCTGAACGGTCATGGCTGGATGCTCCTTTCCGATCTGATGGCGCCACTCTCGGCATGGGAGAGGGATCGCTGGACACGCATGGTTGGACGCTCCTTTCTTAGGTCATGTGGCGGCTGTCTTTTCAGCGACGGCGCCAGCAGTAGGCAGCGCTGTTTCTATGGACGAGGTCGGCGTTTCGCCGTCCCATCGCGCCCAATCGGGATCGATATCCCAGGCGAGGCGCCCGGACCGGATGTCCGCGATCACCGTGCGGACCCACGCCAACTCGGCCTGCCGCAGCGCGCGCATATATTCCTGCTCTACAAGGTAGAGGCGCGGTAAGTGGAACTCCTCCTGCAACGAGCGCAACGCCGTGTCGAGACCCGCGATCGCGCTCTCCAACGCGACCACGCGCCTTTGCAAGGTAGAGACGGCCTCCTTGGGCGGCAGATAGGCCAGGAAGCTGACCGCGACCATGAATAGCGGGTACTCGGCCACCGGCGTGGAAAGCAACGCGTTCAGCCATGTCTGAAACTCCTCACGCCCCTCGTCCGTGATGCGATAGACGGTGCGCTCGGGGCGCTTGCCCTCGCGGCTGGTTTCCAGCGGCTCGACCAAACCGTCGCGCGCCAGACGATCGACGGCGTCGTAGAAACCCCGGGTCTTGCCCGCCGCGAAGTCCTTGTGACGCTCACGCATGAGGCGCTGCATCTCATAGGGATGCCGCGGCTGCTCAATCAGCAGGGCCAGGACCGTCAAGACCAGCGGGTTGGGCGAGGAACGAGGCTTAGACGTACTACCCATATTGCATTCTCCACTATTGTTAAAAACACTATAAAGCATTCCGCTAGTGACTGTCAAGCGCTCAACCTACATAGGAATATATTGCTATCTCAAAATATGTTGATTTTATAAAAATATTCGAGTATACTGTGGCTATTGAAGAGAAGGAGATGACGTTATGACCGTTATGACACAACGCGACGCGGCGGTCGATACCGCCCTCCAGGCGCAGCGCGCGCTCATGGAAGCGATCCACGCGACGGCCGATCCCGCCTGGCTGCATCTGGACCTGACTATGGGCCAACTCAAGGCGCTGTTCGCGCTGACGGACGCGGCCCTGACCGTGGGCCAGGTGGCCGACCTCATGGGCCTGAGCAAGCCGACCGCGAGCCTCTTGGTCGACCGCCTCGTCCATCTCGGCCTCGTCGAACGCACGGAGGACCCTCAGGACCGCCGGCGCACCCGCGTCCGCCTCACCGCCGCGGGCCACGACCGCGCCACGCGGCTCCGTGAGGGCGGCGAGGAGCGCTGGCGCTCCTTATTGAGCCAACTCGACGCCGACGACCTTGCCGCCTGGACCCAGGGCGTGCAGGCGCTCGCCCGCGTCGCCGCATCAGCATCCACTCCACTCATCAACGCCACCGCCTAGTACGACAACGTTAGGTCCGCCTGCGATTGAAATCGCATGGCATACCACGGACACTGACGTGTCTCTGGGTGGGGCGCTCTGTGCGACTTCAGTCGCCGTTGTTTGCCATGCGACTTCAGTCGCAGGTCAATGTCACGTTGTAGTACTATAGACCGCAGCTATGCCCGCATCGATGATGCCTATATTGACAAAGGAGATAGAGAGTCCTATGACCGCCGCATCACCCCCCGCCGCCGGCGCTGGCGCCCGAACCGGGTCGCCGGACACCGCCGAACCGCAGAGTCTGAGCGCGACCATGAGCCGCCAGCGCGTCCTCCTGGTCCTCACCAGTGTCATTCTGGGCATGCTGCTCGCCTCGATCGATCAGACGATCGTCGGCACGGCCATGCCCCGCATCATCGCCGACCTCAACGGCCTGGACCACTACGCCTGGGTCGCCACGTCCTACCTGCTCGCCTCGACCGTGGCCGTGCCCATCTGGGGCAAACTCTCGGACATCTACGGCCGCAAACTGTTCTTCATCGGCGGCATGGTCCTCTTCCTCGTGGGCTCGGCGCTCTCGGGGACCAGCCAGAGCATGACCCAGTTGATCATCTTCCGCGCGATCCAGGGCCTCGGCGGCGGCGCCATGATGCCGATCGCCATGGCCCTCATCGGCGACCTCTTCCCGCCTGCCGAACGCGGCAAGTGGCAAGGTGTGCTGATGGCCGTCTTCGGCCTCTCTTCGATCATCGGACCGACCGCCGGCGGCTGGATCACCGACAACTGGGGCTGGCGCTGGACCTTCTACGTCAACATGCCCGTCGGCGCCGTCGCCCTCGTGGTGGCGCTCCTGGTGCTCCCCGCGGCGGGCGCTCGCCGGAAGCATCAGATCGACTATTGGGGCTCCGCCGCGCTCATCGCCGGCGCGGTGCCGCTCCTGCTGGCCTTCTCCTGGGCCGGCACGCAGTACGCCTGGGGCTCGACGCAGGTCATTGGCCTGCTGGCTCTGGCCGTGGTGATGCTCGCCGCCTTCGTCATGATCGAGATGCGGGCGCCCGAGCCGATCATCACCCCCGCCCTGTTCAAGAACCGGACGTTTAGCATCTCCGTGCTGGCCACCTTCCTCACAGCGGCCGGGATGTTCGGCGCCATCATCTATCTGCCGCTCTTCGTACAGGGCGTGCTGGGCAACTCGGCGACCAGTTCGGGGGCAGTGACGACGCCCATGATGATCGGCTTCATCGTCAGCAGCATCGCGGGCGGACAGATCCTCTCGCGCACGGGACGCTACAAATTTCTGGCCGTCGGCGGGTTCGCCGTGGCCGCGGTGGGCCTCTTCTTGCTCTCGCGCATGGGCGTCACCACGAGCAACGGCATCGTGGTCCGCAACATGATCATCATGGGCCTGGGCATCGGCGTGAGCATGAGCCTGTTCACCATCATCGTGCAGAATGCGTTCCCCTTCAGCTATCTGGGGCAGGTCACGGCCAGCCTGACCTTCTTCCGCTCGATGGGCAGCACGATCGGCATCGCCGTCTTCGGCTCCATCATGACCAACCAGTTCCAGCGCGCCCTGGCCCACAATCTCTCGCCCGCGCTCACGCGCGCCATCCCGCCGCGACAACTCGCCGCCTTCAAGAACCCACAGGTGTTGCTGGCGCCGGGGGCGGCCGGACACATTCAGCAGGCGTTCGCGCGGCTGGGGCCACAGGGGCTCACGCTGTTCCGCCAACTGATGGGGGCGATCCGCGTGAGCCTGACCAGCGCCATCACCGACCTCTTCTTTGTGGGCGGCTGCGCCATGATCCTGGCGCTGATCGCCGTGCTCTTCCTGCCCGAGCTCCCGCTGCGCACCCGCAACCAGGCGCCCGGCGTCGAGAGCGCGGTCGAGGACGCCGCCGAATCGCTGCCGCTGGCTCCGGACCGCGCGGAGACCCCCGCGCTGGTCGGGCAAGGCGCGCGATGATGAGGAGATGAGGCGCCAGTCCGCCTGAGAATCACCCGTTGTCCAGCACGATGATCCCGCGCTCGACAGCCACGCGGAACGCCCCGGAGCGCGAGCGGACATCCAGCTTGGCCATGACGTTGCTGAGGTAGGTGTCCACCGTCGAGGACTTGATGCCGATTTTCGCGCCAATCTCCTTGTTGCGCAGGCCCTGCCCCACCAGCGTCAGCACCTCCCGCTCACGGTCGGAGAGCGTCCCCGTGGCGACGATGCCGGAGCGCGATGTGTTGGCCTTGAGTTGTGCGGTGATCTCGGCGCTGAGCGCGTGCCCGCCGCGCGCTACCTCGCGGACCGCCGCGATCAGCTCCAGCGCCGGGTCGCTCTTGAGCAGGTAGCCGTTGACCCCGATGGCGAAGAGCGCGCGGACGTACTGCTCATAGTTGAAGCCGGTCAGGGCCAGGATCTTGACCTCCGGCAAGTCCTGATTCAGCGCGCGGGCGACCTCGACGCCGTTGAGGTCGGGCAGGCTGATGTCGAGCAGCACCACGTCGAGGCGCATGGTCTCAGCCAGGGCCAGCGCCTCGCGCCCGCTGGCCGACTCGGCCACGACCTCGATATCGGGAGCCTCGCGCAGCAGGCTGCGCGTCCCCGCGCGCAGCGGCATGTGATCATCGACCAGGAGCACGCGGATCATACTACGACCTCCTCCGGCGTCTTTACAAGTGGAAGATCGACCCGTACGGTAGTCCCCGCGCCGGGCGCCGAGGTGACGTGTAGTGATCCGCCGGCGTGCCGGACACGCACGCGCAGGCCAGCCAAGCCCAGATGCCCCGCCCGCGCGAGATCCTCGAAATGGGCGGGGACGGCGAAGCCCACGCCGTCGTCGGCCACGTCGAGCCGCAGCCCATCGCCCTGGCGCCGCAGGGTGATACGCACCGCGCGCGGCCGCGCATGGCGCAGGCAGTTGGTCAGCGCCTCCTGGGCCGCGCGATAGAGGACAAGCTGCGCCTCCGCGGGCACGTCCAACTCCATAGTCTCGGGGTCCGCCTCGACCGTGATGGGGACGCCCGCGAGCGCGCCGCGCTCGCGGGCCAACTGGTCGAGGGCGGCGTGGAGGCCAAGATGGTCCAGCGCGGGCGGCCGCGTGGCGGCGCAGAGGGCGCGCAGTTGCGCGATCAGGCTTTGACTGATGGCGATGTGGCGGGCCGTCGTGGCGCGGTCGCGGCCGTCAATGGCAATCTGACGCTGGAGGGAGAGGGCCGTCTGCAGCGGCTCGTCGTGCAGGTCGGCGGCCAGGCCCGCGCGCTCCTCCTCCTGCGTGCGGCTCAGGCGTTCGTTGAGCGCGTCGAGCGTGCGGGCCTGGCCGCGCAGGTCGTCGACGAGGCGGGCGTTGCGCACGATCGCGGCGAGGTGGCCGCTGAGCGTGGCGAGCAGCGCGCGGTCCTCGGCGCGGAAAGGCTCGCCCGTAGACTTCGGGCCGAGGCAGAGGTGGCCGGCGAGCACATCGTGGGTGCGCAGCGGGACGACCAGGACGGTGAGATAGCCATACTCCAGGGACACCGCGCGCGGCTCATCCCGCACGTCCGCCGCGGCCACAACGAGGGCCGGCAGCAAAGCCGGCTTGTCGATGCCGGCGTCACCACGGACGTGCACGCCCCGCGCGTCATCGTGGACGAGCAGCGCGGCGAAATCGAGGTTCATCAGCCGGCGCAGCGTCGCCGGGAGCCGCGCGCCCAAGGTATCGAGGTCCCCGGCCAGGGACAGGTCGCGGCTCAAGCCCTGCAACGAGGCGCGATAGTCGTAGCTGTCCTTGAAGATGAGGCGATCGAGGGATCGCTGCAGCCGGACACGCGCCCAGCCGAAGGACAGTCCCGTGAGCAGCGCGAGTGCGATTGCAAAGACGACCGACCGGCCGGGCTCAGGGATCGCATCGAATATCCGATGCCGCACGAATACGGCCGCGGTGAGGGGCGCGAGCAGCGCCACCCAGAGCAGGCCGTGGACAAGCCAGCGCTGCACCAGGTGGACATCTAGCGCGTTGTGGCGTAGGATCACGTATGTCAAGCTAGCGGGGAGGAGCGCAAGGGCGAGAATGGCTTGCTCGGGAGCGAGGAGCGCCGAGCGGTGCAGCAGGGTGGGTACGAGATACAACCCGACGAAGGGCAGGATGCCGGCCACCGTCCCGACACCGATGATGGCCAGCCCCCGCCGAGCGGCGCGGTCGGTGACCGTGATCAAGCTGTAGATCATGAGCGCGGCGCCTACGGGCAGGTACACTCCCAGGACCGAGAGGCGCAGGACGGAGGCCAGGCCGTAGAGCGCCGGCCACACCAGGGCGGCGACATACAGAGCGATGATCGCGCCCGATGGCGCCGTCACCAGACGGCGCTGAAGCGTCGTCCCGCGTCGGATCGGGAACGTGAGGAAGAACAGGACGAAAGCGGCGGCGAAGAGCGTGACGAACGCGAATTCAGCCACCGCGGCGAGCGGTTCATCGCCGTCGGCGGACGGCGCGAGAGCGAGGGCATAGGCCGTCGTGGCGCAGAAGGCGTAGGCGACACGCCCGATGAGGGGCGTCGGCGCGCGCAGGACGACAAGCAAGCCGAACAGGAAAAACCAGGGACTGAGGAGGAGGAGCGGCCATGTCGTGCGGCCGGAGGCCACCTCCGCCGCGTCGACGACGGTCTCGCCCGTCGCATGCCGCACCACCAGCCGTTGGCCGCGCCATATCTCCCCTATCCCTATATCCCCGCGCCTGGGCGGGCGGGTGTCCACGGTTTGCACGACATCGCCCGCCCGGATGCCTCGATCCCACAGCGCGCTCCCAGGTCGCACCCAGGCGATCCGCGCACGGTCCCCATTTGACCAACTCAGCACGGCGGAGACGCGCGGAGGCGCGAGGAGATAGGAAACATTGAGCAGGAGGACAGCCCCATAGGCAAGGCCCACCAACGCGATCAGGGTCGCGCTGATATGAGTGCGCCAAGCGACCGTATGCATACGGCGCGCGCCGTTGTGTCTCAATGCCAAGCTCACGATCCCCCCCTTGTGCAGGGTATCAAATGTCATCTCCTTTGGAGGAGGGCCGCGAGGGCGATCCTATTCTCCCGATCAGCCGTCATGTCGGGGATCAACGTTCCGGCGCGCAGGCGGTATGCCTCGGCGACAGCCCACGCCACCCCCGCCGGCCCTCCCCCCCACAGCGCCGCGCGGTCGTCGGCAGTGGGTGCGGCCTCGCCCACCCCGATACCTTGTAGGCGAGCGTACGTCAAGGGGACCGTCGGCCGTCCCAACGCGATGTCGGTCTTGGCGGTCGCATCGGGATGGAGAGCCGCGATGTCATTGCTCAGCTGCAACACCATACCGAGACACGAGCCGAAACGGGCGTACACATCCCCAATCGCCCCGTCCGCGCCTGCAGCGTGCGCGCCAAGCCGGCAGATCGCCGCGACGAGGGAAGCCGACTTGCCGGCCGTGACGACGAGCGCATCACCCACCGTCCACCCCCAGTCCCCGGTCGCGGTCACGTCGGCGTGCTGGCCGCTGCACGCCCGGAGGCTGGCGCTCAGGAGGATGTCAGCCGACGCGGCCCCTCCCGGCGTCGCGATCAAGGCGTGTTGCGCCAAGAGGAGCAGCCCCGTCGAAACGTTCAAGAGGCTGGACAGGCCCACATCAATATGCAGCGGACGTTCCTCGCCATCCTCCACATCGTCCAGGATGTCGAGGCCCACCAAAAATCTCGACCGCCGCCGCGATCGGGATCGCCCGCGTCCACGCCCCCCCGGCGGCGGCGCAACAGGTCCAGACCAGCCGCGCCCACCGCGCGTCGGGGATCTTCGACAGGATGTTGCCCGGCAAGCCCAGGGCGGCGGCCAGCGACGCTCGGTACTCCGGCGTGATCGGCACGGCCGCCAAGAGTGCGCGCGTATAGTCGGCGACGGCCGCGGACGGGGCCGCGGCGTCTGCGGCCCCATGCCCGCTGGCGACGGCGAACGCCCCCATCACCAGTTGCCCAAATCCGTGGCGGTCAAGAATGCCGTGCCACCGTCCAGCAAGCGCGCGCGCAGAGCATCGAGGGCCGCGCCCTCGTGCCTGTCCAAGCCCGCGGCCGTCGCGCGCTCGCGCAGCCACCCACTGTCCTGCAAGCGAGAAATGCCGCCAGTGACGAGATCGTGGACGATATCTGCCATCGCGGTCACATTCACCCGCTGCTCCATCACCAGTTCGTCGTACATAGCTGTGTTCATCGTCAGAGCCTGCTCTTTCCACCCGCTTGCGGGCGCTAATCCAGCAGCGCGTCACGCCGTACATCCAGCATATCCGTCTGCTGAGATCGCCGGTATCCCCTAAATACAGGAGGGGTAAACACAGGTCCATAAGTTACAGGATACCTGCGGCGCTTTGGAGGCTGTACAGTGACTATCAACGGGCGCCGCACAGGGCGGCGACGGAGTGAAAGGAGGGCATACCCCAGGATGCCCGTTGTGCAACCAGCGCGAAACCAGCCGGCGGTGACAAGGTGGGCGTGCAACAGTATCGGACAGAGGGATGTACAACTGCATCCCTAGCGAGGCTCCGCCTCAGACCGACGAGACATGACGCGAAAACGTGACTCAATCGCACCATATGTGCCCCCTTTAGGAGTCCAACCTTGCTCTGAGACTGCGCTCAGAGCAAGTGGCTCCTGGCGGAGCAGTTGCCCTTGAGTCCCGCTGGGTGTACGCTCTCTCT
>JAABUM010005463.1_pt1 | contig 13347 bp, 14 predicted proteins | sample 5559161 | NCBI WGS metagenome assembly JAABUM01 (sample SAMN10711868, study PRJNA513369) | rock metagenome | isolation source: Antarctica rocks | place: Antarctica: Victoria Land, Siegfried Peak nord | reverse complement strand
GGCGCGGCCGGGCAGGCGCAGCAGGCGGCGCAGCAGGTCACCCCGGAGCAGGCGGCGCAGGCCGCGACGAACGCGCGGAACGCGGCCTGGTCGACGCTCCTCGGGCTGGGGCTCGGTACGGGGGCGGCGACGCTCGGCGGCCTCCTCGGCACCCGCAGCGAAGTGACGGTCGACCGCGCCGATGTCGCCAACACCCGCGAGGGGATCGTCCGCTAACGACGGCAGCAACGACGGGCCGGGGCGAAGCATCGCCCCGGCCCGAGTGCAGGGGAGGAGATCACACGATGACACAGACGGTGGAACAACTCGCGACACAACTCGAGAAGCTGAACGCGCGCCTGGAAAAAGCGCAACGGCAACGTCGTGGGCCGCTGAGTGCGGTCAGGCCATTCTTCTTCGGCGCGCTCCTCGGTGCTGGCGCGGCGCTCCTCTACGCCCCGCAGACCGGCGAGCGGACCCGCGAGATGCTGCGCCGCAACGCCCAGGAGTTGCAGGAGAGCGCCACGCAGAGCGCACAGACGGCGAAAGAGACGTTACAGAGCACCGCCGCGACGACGCAGGATGCCGCGCAAAAGACGCTGGCCCAGGTCACTGACAAGGTTAACGCCACCGTGCAGGACGGACGTGCGAAGACGGACGAGATCGTCCAAGGCGCGCAGCAGGCGGTCGCAGACGGGAACGAGAAGGCCCAGAAGGCCGTGCAGGATGGCGGCGAGAAGGTGCAAGCGGCGGTCGAAAAGGGCGGCACCAAGGCACAAGTCGCCGCCGATACCGCCACCGATAAAGCAGCGGCGGCGCAAGAGCAGAAAACGCGCTCTCGTCCGGCCTGAAGCGCACCTTCTACCATCGGCCTCATAGTCCGACGAGGGCCGAGTAGCGGACGTGGAGAACGAAAAGGGGCATACGATGGCGAACGATCGGGGCATCCGCGAGGGAATGCAGGTCTACGGCGCGGGTGACCGGTTGCTCGGCACCGTCGAGCGCGTCCGTGAGGATGGCTTCGATGTGGCCGGGGAACAGTACGCTCAAGCGGCGATCGCGCGGATCGCGCAGAACCGCGTCTATGTACGAGATGCCGGCGTCACTGCGACGCGGAGCGCTGCGGCAACCAGCCAACAACTAGTCTCGGAGCAGACGGCGAACACGATCCGTGTGCCGATCGCCGAGGAACGCCTCACGGTCGGCACACGGCAGGTCACGCTGGGCGAGGCGAAGATCCGCAAGACGGTGGTCGAAGAGCAGCAGACCGTCCCGGTGACGCTGACGCATGAAGAGGTCCACATCGAGGAGGTCGCCGTCGCTGAGCGACCGGCGACCGGGGCGATGCTCTTCAAGGAAGAGACGATCCGGGTCGCCCTGCGCGGCGAAGAGGCGGTCGTCACGAAAACAGCTTTCGTCACCGGCGAGGTCGTGATCGAGAAAGACGCCGTGGCCGAGGAGCGGCAGGTCACCGACACCGTCCGCAAGCAGCGCGTGGACGTGGATGAGGCGTACCGGCAGGCCCGCACCGGCTTCGAGCAGGCGCACACCGCCAGCGCAGCCGCCACGGGGCGCACCTTCGAGCAGGCCGAGCCGAACTATCGCGCCGGCTTCACCGCCGCCCATGACGAGCGTTACGCGGGCCGCGAGTTCGAGGATGCCGAGTCCGATCTGCGGACCCAGCACACTGCCGAGGGCCAGGATGAAAGCATCTGGGCACAGTTGCGCCAGGACATTCGTGCAGGGTGGAACAAGGCGCGCGGCCTCTAGGGCGCACGAGGCCGGATGGTGAAGGGACACGGTGGGGGGACGATGAGCAGCAATGGGGAACCCGCTCAGATCGCTCCGGGGATGCCAGTCCTCAGTCGCGATGGGGTGGCGCTCGGGGCAGTCGAGCGCTTCGACGGCACGCAACTCCAGATTCCGGGCTGGGCGATCCCGGTCGAGGGGATCGCGCGGGTCGCAGACGGCATCGTCCATCTGCGTTTCCGTCGCGATGAGTTCCGCGACGCGGAAAGCAGCACGACAGCCGTGCCAACGGAACAATTGGTGATCCCGCTGGCCGAGGAACGTCTGAGCGTCGGGACGCGCGAGGTGATGATCGGCGAGATCGTGATCCGCAAGCGCGTCGTCGAAGAGGAGCGCATGGTCCCGGTGATCTTCCGGCGCGAAGAGGTCGAGTTCGTCCGCCTTGCGCCGGGGGAGCCGTTGCCCGCCGGGTGGGGAGCCGACGCGGGGGCACAGATCAGCCGTTTCCCGCTGCACGGCTGGGAGCCAACGTTCGACAAGGCCCCGGTGGTGAACCGCGAGGTCCGCGTTACCCGCGCCGCGCAGGCCGAGCAGGATGATGTTACGGCCACGGTGCGCCGCGAGCGCATCGAGGAGATCGAGCGCACGAGCCGTGAGCGCTAGTACGTCGCATACGCGAGCGCTTGGCCCATAGCGGGCGACGATTCCTGACGGGAGAAGCAAGGTGGGGCGACGCAGGGCTATCTTGCCCCCATAACTTTGTTCCCCTGCTCTCCCAACAAGAGTGTTGTATGGCACGCGACACAGTGGCCGGATGATGATCCGACAGTATGGAGGAATGGGCGATGAGTCGGTCGATGGACATCCAGGAAGGGATGCAACTCTATGGCGGTGATCAGCTTCTCGGGCGCGTCGAGAGCATTCATGGCGACGGTTTCCACGTCAACGGCTTGCACTACACGCGCGACATGGTCACCCGCATCGAGCACAACCGCATCTATCTCGGCGATAGCGGGGTCGGGGCCACGACATCCATGACCGACAGATCGCTCGGGATGACATCCGGCAGCGTCGAGACGACGAAGCTGGGTACCACCGATGTGACCACCGGCATGCGCGACACAAACGCGGTCGGCGCGGTCGGTATGGCCTGCGAGGATGACCTGACCGATGGCGAGTTGCGCGTCCCGCTGGCCGAGGAGCGGCTGACCGTCGGCAAGCGCGAGGTCGATCGCGGCGAAGTCGCCATTCGCAAGACGGTGGTCCAGGAGGAGCAGACCGTTCCGGTCACGCTGACGCACGAGGAGATCCGCGTCGAGAAGCGCGCCGTCACCGACCGCCCGGCGACCGGCACCAACCTCTTCCAGGAGGAGACGATCGGCGTCGCCCTGCGTGGCGAGGAGGCGGTCGTGGCGAAGGAAGCGGTGATCACCGGCGAGGTCGTGATCGAGAAGGACGTCGTAGGCGAGGAGCGCCAGATCACCGACACCGTCCGCAAACAGCACGTCGATGTGGACCGGACAACTCGGACCGTATCGGGGGCGGCGTCCATACCGACCACGACCGCACCGGTGACCGACACGAGCGCGACGCCGGCAAGTGGGGGTACGACGACGGCATACGGCTCGCAGCTGCGCGAGTCGATGGTGGTGCTCGGCGCGGACAACGAACGGATCGGCGTGATCAAGGAGGTCCGCACGAACGACTTCCTGGTGAACCGACGCCTGGCCCGCGACGTCTATGTGCCCTTCAGCGCGATCCGAAGCGTCACGAGCGAGGGCGTCATGGTGACGGTCAATGCGGGCGATGTCAACGACCAGGGGTGGCCCAATCCTTAATCACGGGCTTTCGCGACACTTCTGGGAGATTTGCGCCCCTTTTTCATCACACCGCCCAGGGGACGGCGAGGTGGATGCCGTAGGGGCGCAATAGCGGCCCGCCGTGGCATCTCAACCATTCGTCCGTACACGGGTTCGAGGCGCTGAAGCAACGCGGAAAGCGACACTCTTGGGAGTGCATTAATTTCTCAAACAGCCAATATCGGTCGACAGAGGCGCTTCGCCTCCCGGACGCCGACCATTGGATAACCAACCGCTGGCAAGGTTGTTGCGTTAGTGAAGCTTTGTCGCATAGCGTGCGGCACCGATGGGATGGGCCCATTGGGGTCCGACTTAAGGTATGGAGGAGTTAGGCATGAGCCAGTCAGCAAAGCCCCGCGAGGGAATGGAAGTCTACGGGGCCAACGGCCACGATCTGATCGGCACGATCTCTCGTGTTCACGGCAACGGCTTCGATGTGGCCGGGCGGCATTACACGCTCGACCAGGTTGAGAGCATGGGCGATGGTCACATTCACGTACGCGGCACCGGTGCCGGTGAGGCGCGGGGCGCGGGCATGACCTCCGGCCAGGAAGCGAACACCCTGCGCGTCCCGGTTGCCGAGGAGCGGCTGACCGTCGGCAAGCGCGAGGCCGATCTCGGTGAGGCAACGATCCGCAAGACCGTCACCGAGGAGCAGCAGACCGTCCCGGTGACGCTGACGCACGAGGAGATCCGCGTCGAGGAGCGTGACGTCACCGATCGTCGCGCGACCGGCACCGAGGACCTCTTCAAGGAGGAGACGATTCGTGTCCCGGTGCGCGGCGAGGAAGCCGTCGTGGCCAAGGAAGCGGTCGTCACCGGCGAGGTCGTGATCGAGAAGGAAGCCGTTTCCGAGGAGCGCCAGATCACCGACACCGTGCGCAAGCAGCGCGTGGACGTGGACAAGGCGTACCAGGAGACGCGCGGTACCCTCGAGCAGGCGCACACTACCCGGGCGAGCGGCACGGGGCGCACCTTCGAGCAGGCCGAGCCGAACTATCGCGCGGGCTTCACCGCCGCCCATGATGAGCGCTTCGCGGGCCGCGAGTTCGAGGACGCCGAGTCCGATCTGCGGACCCAGCACACCACCAGCGGCGCCGGCGACACCTGGGAGCAACTGCGCCAGGAGGTCCGCGAGGGCTGGAACAAGGCGCGCGGTCGCTAAAGGACGCCACGCGGAAGGGTGCGGCCATGAGCGAGTACATAGAACCGAGCGCGATCACACCAGGCATGGCGGCCTTCAGCCTGGAAGGTAAGGAGATCGGCGTAGTCGAGATGGCGGATAGCGATGATCTCCGCATCGCGGGGCGCGCGGTACAAGCCACCGACGTGGTCGGGACCGACCGACGCGGTGTCCATCTCCGCCTTCCCGCCTCGGACTTCGCCACAGGCGCGACGAGCGGCGATGTGGAGCATTCGGTAGGCGTGGCGGGTGACCAGCAGATCGCCGCGACGCGCGAGCCTGATGCACGCGATGGACACCTTGTCATCCCCCTCGCCGAGGAACGGCTGACGGTCGGTACTCGCGAGGTATCCCTTGGTGAGGTGATCATCCGTAAGCGGGTGATCGAAGAAGAGCAGATGGTGCCGGTCATGGTCCGGCGCGAGGTGGTGGAAGTCCTCCGCCTCGCGCCGGGCGAGGGGGTGCCGGACGACTGGAAGAACGATCCGACGACCGAGATCGCGCGTCTGCCTTTGAGCGGCACCGAGCCGATGATCGCCAAAGAGGCGTTCGTGACGCGCGAGGTAACCGTCGAACGCGAGGCGCGCGCCGAGGAGCGTCAGATCACCGATACGGTGCGACGCGAGCATATCGAGACCGATGCTGGCTATCTCACGGCCCGCCCCGCTTTCGAGCAGCACTTCGCCGCGCAGCGCGGAACCGGCAGCACCAATGCCGCCGGGTTTGCCGCCGCCGAGCCGCATTACCGTGCCGGTTTCACGGCCGGCAACGATCCGCGCTACGCGCAACACGACTTCGCGACCGTCGAACCGCAGCTACGCCAGGAGTACACCGCCGCCGCACAACCGGGCGACGATACCTGGGAGCAGTTGCGGGAACGGATTCGCACAGGCTACGACGCCGCACGGGGCTAATACACCACGTCGTACTAGAGCGGCGTAGGATCAGGAGAGTATCAATGGTCACTAGCAGCACGATGACGAACACGAGACATACCGTGGTGGGCGTATTCGACGGCCCGAATCACGCGGAGCAGGCGTTGAACGGCCTGAAGAGTCATGGTTTCACCCCCGAGCAGGTTTCGGTGGTGGCACAGGACAAGCGTGATGTGCAGCAGATGGCCGAGAACACCGACATGGCCGGCGGCGAGGGTGCCGCGGCCGGCGCGGTGACCGGCGGCGTCCTGGGTGGCCTCGCGGGCTTCCTGGTCGGCATCAGCGCGCTGGTTATCCCCGGTATCGGCCCGATCGTCGGCACCGGCATCATCGTCTCGACCCTGGCCGGGGCGGGGATCGGCGCGGTCGCCGGCGGCCTCGTCGGCGCGCTCACCGCGCAGGGCGTGGACGAGAACGATGCCCGCGAGTATGAGGGACATGTCAAGGCCGGTAGCATCCTGCTGACCGTCCACGCGGAGTCCGCCGCGCAGGAACAGCAGGCGCGCGAGGTCTTCAACGGTGTCAGCGGCGGCAGCGTCCGCAGCTACAACCGTCCCAACTAAACGAGCGACACCGCACATCCGCTGAACATGTAGGCTGGGGTGAACAGTATCGTTCACCCCGGCCTCTTGTTTTGTGAGTGGAAAACATCTATTGTACCGCGTAGGTATGTACCGGACAAGAGACGTGCCCGCCGATGGATGAGGCGCGGAATTTTGCCCAGCGGAGCGTGTACGGCGCGAGCGACTGTATGCGGAGGAGGGGGACATGGCCAATCTCAGCAAGCATGTCGACAAGGCATACGAGGACAAGGACTTCAACGATCTCGCCGATGCCCCGATCGATGCGCTCGAAGGGCTCTCGAAGGGGGACGCCGAGGCGCTGCAGAAAGCGTTCAACATCAAGACGATCCGCCAGCTCGCCGAGAGCAAGTTCGTTCTGCGCGCTCAGGCGATCACCAACCTCGCCCAGGCCCAGAGGAAGTAAGCAACGCCCGCGCCACACGGTGTAGGCCGCAATGAACAGGAGCGGCCCGGTCTGCATGCAGGCCGGGCCACGTCGTGTACGTCGTTCTTCGCGCCGTCCGGGGCCGCGCCTAGGCGGTGCGGTGTCCCGTCGCGACGAGATCGGCGTCGATCACGCTGTCGGCCAGGGTCGGCTCGCTGCCGAGCGACGGCTGTTGGGTCGGGATCGCGATGGTGAAGGTGGTCCCCGCACCGAGCATGCTGCGCACGCCGATCGTGCCGCCGTGCGCCTCGATGATCGCGCGGGCGATCGAGAGACCTAGGCCGTTGCCGCCCCCATCGGCGCGGCGCACGCGGGATTTATCGCCCCGATAGAAGCGCTCGAAGAGGCGCGGCAGATCCGCCGCGTCGATCCCGGCCCCGTTGTCCTCGACCTCGATGATCGCCCTGTCCTCCCGACGGGTCGCCCGTAGCGTGACGGTGCCGGTCTCCGGTGTGAACGCGACCGCATTGCCGGTCAGGTTGATCAGCACTTGCTTCAGACGGTCGGGATCGCCCTCCACCGGCAGCGATTCGGCGACCTGCCAGCTGACCGTGCGCTCCCCCGCGATGTAACGGGTCTGCTCGCCCACCTCGGCCACCAGCGCGGCGAGATCGAGCGAACGCCGGTCGAGCGGTGGGTGCGCGTCGAGGCGCGAGAGGGTCAGCAGATCGCCGACGAGGCGCGCGAGACGCTCGATCTCGGCGTGGGCGGAGCGCAGGGCGCGTTGCACCGTCTTGGTATCGCCCCGGTCGGCCCCGAGCAGCAACATCTCGATCAGGCCGCCAAGCGCGGTGAGCGGCGTTCGCAACTCGTGCGAGGCATCGGCCACGAACTGCTGCTGCGCGCGCAATGTCCCTTCCAAACGGTCCACCATCCGGTCGAATGCGGACGCCAATCGGCCCAGTTCGTCGCGCCCGGCGGGGAGGTTGGTGCGCTCGCCGAGGTCGCCCGCCGCGATCAGCTCGCTCGTCGCCGTGATCCGCGGGCGGTGCGCGTCACCGAGACGCCCAGCGCCGCCCCGATGATGATCGCCCCGCTCGCCCCGAGCAACAGGATCAGACGCAGCCGTGCCAGCAAGCCATCCGCCGCCCCCAATGAGGTGGTGAGCTGTAGCACGCCGGGGGTGCCGCCATTCAGGCTGAGCGGCACCAGCAACACCATCGCCCGCGCGCCTTCGGTGCCGAGCGTCTTCGGCGCGACCGGCCCGGCCAGCGCTTGCTGGACCTCCGCGACATCACAGGCGGGCGGGGTCGGCTGATCGGGGATCGCCTGCGTGGCGACCGCGAGCAGGGTGCAGTCGGTGCCGAAGATCTGTGCGGTCGTCTCGCGTGAGGAGACTTCCATCAAGATGCCGCCGAGGCGGTTCACGTCGGTCGTCGGCCCCTCGCCATTGCCGCTCGTCGGCCCCCCGCCACCGACTGGCGTCGCACCGTACACCGGGAGCGTGCCACCGCCCGTGGTGCTGGGGAAACCGTTGCCGCGTCGGAAGGGCGCGGGGCGGTTGATCGCGTTCCGCGCCCCGGTCAGATTCCGCTCCCTAACATCATCCAGCAAGAAACGTTCGACCTGCATATAGATCACGCCGCCCAGGATGCCGAGCACGGTGATCAGGATCGCCACGTAGAGGGCGGTCAGGCGCAGCGATAGGGGGGTGTCGCGCAGCAACCTTCGCATCGGGATCACGCGCGCAGCACGTAGCCGACGCCGCGCACCGCCTGGATCAGCTTCGGCGGGCGGTCGCCTAACTTCTCGCGCAACGCCCCGATGTGGACATCGATCACGTTGCTATCCCCCGCGAAGGTGTAGCCCCAGAGGCGATTGAGCATCGTCTCGCGCGGGAAGACCTGACCCGGATGGGCCAGCAGCAGATCGAGGAGATCGAATTCGCGCGGGGTCAACTCCACCGGGCGACCATCGCGGCGCACCTCGCGCGTGCCGCGATCGAGGGAGACATCCCCCGCGCTGAGGACGCGGTGGAGGACGATGTCGCGGCGGCGCAGCACGGCGCGGATCCGGGCCAGGAGTTCCTGAAAGCGGAAGGGCTTCGGCACATAATCGTCCGCGCCGGCGTCGAGCCCCGCGACCCGCTCCGCCGTCTCGCCCTTCGCGGTCAGCATGATGATCGCCACATCGCCGCGCGCGCGCAATCTGCGGCAGACCTCGACCCCATCGAGGCCGGGGAGCATCACATCGAGCAGCACCAGATCGGGGCGGAAGCGATCGGCGATCGCCAGGGCGGTCGGCCCATCGGCGGCGGTCTCGACCGAGAAGCCCTCGTAGCCGAGGCCCATCCCCAGGAATTCGATGATCGTCGCCTCGTCATCCACGACGAGCACCCGTACCTGGCGCTCGCCCCCGTTCTCTGTTTGTACGCTCATGGTGGCCTCCGTGAGAGAGTCGTGAGTCGTGAGTCGTGAGAGAAGTCGGCAGAGAGGGTGAGTGACACCGCCGCTACTGGCTACTTGCCACCGACTACTGACTACTCGCTCAGTATAATCCTGTTCGATGAAGAAAGGATTAAGTGAAAAGGCGATCACGATGAGCGATCCGGTGAAGGGCACGGGGGCGGATCGTCGGCGTTTTCCTGATCTGGTCGGGGGGTTCGAGGATACTCTTTGCGATGCCGTTGTAGCTGTCGAGCGACGCAACACGGACGCTGCACTCAACAGTCGCACTCCCCTACGAGGGGCCAGCCACAAGCAACAGGAGCAGGAGGTACCGGCTGAACGGGGTGCCGAGCCAGGATTAATGCTCGACGCCCCGTTCGACTGGTAGCCCCTGTGCTCGCAGCTCATGCGGTTCTGAGCGCGCCCTGGTGCCGTGCGGCGCAGGCCAGGCGCTGGACGACAGGTGACGAGTCCGCCCGATAGCGTGCTGCCGCGAAGCACGCGATCACCCCGGTTGCTGGCCGTACTCCTCGTCGGTGACGTGCTCACCCCAGTTCGCGCTGTTGCCCGCGTCGTCGACCTGGAGCATCGCCAGGTGGGTCATGAAGCGGTCCGGGGCCGCACCGTGCCAGTGGTCCTCGCCGGGCTCGAAGAAGACGCGGTCGCCGGGGCGGATGACCTCGATCGGCCCCCCACGCCGCTGGCAACGTCCCATCCCTTCGGTAACGAAGATCGTCTGGCCGTTGGGATGGGTGTGCCACGCGGTCCGCGCGCCCGGCGTGAAGTGGACGCTGCTCGCCGATACGCGCGACGAGCCGGACGGCACCGCGACCGCATCAACGAAGACCGCGCCGGTGAACCACGTGCTCGGGCCGGCGTTGGTCGCGATGGAATTCCGAGTAATTTGCATGTCATCCTCCGTCATTGTGTCGTTCGCCCGATCATGAGGAGCGTCGCTGGGCAGCGATCGTAAGGATCGCACGTACGCGTCGGTTCGTCTGTCGGATGGTGATGGCACTGGTGGCGCTCGCCAATACGAACCAGGGCCGCCACGCTTCCGTCGTCCCGATCGCGGTACGCGCTTGGGACCATCGCCGCTATCGACGGTACCCGTAGTCGGCGGGATTCGGCCCCGGCTTCCTTCACCACAGGGCACCCGATCGCGCACAACCGCGCGCCAGCGGCAGCGCGCCGCATGCCGCAGACGATAGGCGTCCTCTTGGCCCCCGCTTAGCCCATTGCGGCTACCGACGACGACACGTCGGGGACGCGCTCGGCACCGCCCCGACTTCGCCGACAGTTGCGAGGGCAGACCAGGGAACGAATGGCGCGACAAGCGAGGCACCAGCCTACGATCCTTGCGGCACCGGAGCCGCCGCCGCGATCAACCCGGCCTCCCGCAGGTCGTCCCAGAGTGCCGCAGGGATCGTGTGCTCGAAGGCCGCGAGGTTGTCATCGATCTCTTGCGGCGATTTCGCGCCGATCACGATGCTCGTCACCGCAGGATGCGCGAGGGGGAATTGCAGCGCCGCCGTCAGCAAGGGGACGCCGTGTCGAGCGCAGATCGCCTCGATCCACCCGACGCGCTCCAGGATCTCCGGCGACGCGGCCCGATACTGGTACCAGGCACCGGGGCGCGCGCCGGTGGCGAGGATGCCGCTGTTGAAGACCCCGCCGAGGAAGACCCCGATCTGGCGCTCCGCGCAGAGGGGCAGGAATTCGTCCAGCGCCTTCTGCTCCAGCAGGGTGTAGCGCCCGGCGAGCAGGAAGCAGTCGAAGTCGGCCTGACGGGCGAAGCGCGCGAGCATCTCCCACTGGTTCATGCCCGCGCCGATCGCGCGGATCACGCCCTGCGCGCGCAATTCCGCCAGCGCGGGGAAGATCTCGTCCAGCGCCTCCCGCTCATGGTCATCGGGATCGTGGATGTGGACGATGTCGATGCGGTCGGTCTGCAACCGCTTCAGGCTCTCCTCGATACTCCGCAGTGCGCCGTCCCGGCTATAGTCGAAGTAGAGGCTGCCATCGGCCGTGATCCGCTTGCCCACTTTCGTGGCGAGGACATAGCGGTCCCGCTCGACCCCGGCGAGCGCCTCGCGGAAGCGTCCCTCGCTCAGCCCGGTGCCATATTGCGGCGCGGTGTCGAGCAGGGTGATACCGCGCGCCAGCGCGTGCCGCACCGTCGCGACCCCCTGCGCTGCGGGCACATCCGTCCGGCCGATGAAGACGGAACCGAAACCCATGCGGGTGATGGGCACGCCGGTTCGCCCGAACGTGACGGTGGCAGTTGGGGAAATCATTGGTCGTGACCTCCGTTGCTAGTGCGCGGACGCCGCACCCACCAGGGTGCCCCGCGCCGCACGGTTGCCCGGCCGTGCGGCGACAATCGTGCCCCGGATGGATGCCGCGCCACATCCGAGCGCCGTACGTCCTCTCGCATGGCGGCGATTAGAGCCGCTCGCCGATCGCCTTCGGCTCGAGGAAGTTCTGCAAGTAGTCCGGGCCGCCCCCCTTGGCGTTCGTGCCGCTCAACTTCATCCCGCCGAACGGGTGGACGCCCATCAGCGCCCCGGTACACTTCCGGTTGAAGTAGAGATTGCCGACCGCGAACTCCGTGCGGGCGCGCTCCAGCTTCGCGCGGTCGCGCGTGTAGAGCGAGCCGGTCAGGCCGTACTCCGAGTCGTTGACGATGCGGAGGGCGTCGTCGAAGTCGCGCGCGCGCACCAGCGCCAGCACCGGCCCGAAGACTTCCTCGCACGCGATCCGCGCCGTCTCCGGCACGTCGGCGAAGATCGTCGGCGCGATGAAGTAGCCATCGCCCTCCACCGGCTCACCGCTGTAGGCCAGCCGTCCCTCCGCCTTGCCGGCCGTGATGTAGTCGAGGATGGCGCGATACTGGTGCTCGTCCACCACCGCCCCGACGATCGCCTCGCCACCCCCCGCACGCCCGGTGGTGACCGTGGCGCGCGTCCGGGCCACCACCCGCTCGACCACCTCGTCGTAGACCGCATCGTCGATGATCGCGCGCGAGCAGGCCGAGCACTTCTGCCCGGAGAAGCCGAAGGCCGCCGTGACGATCCCCTCCGCCGCCGCATCGAGGTCGGCGTCCGCATCGACGATGATCGCGTCCTTGCCGCCCATCTCGGCGGTCACGCGCTTCAGCCAGCGCTGGCCCGGCTGCACCTTCGCCGCGCGCTCATAGATACGGATGCCGATCTCCTTGGAGCCGGTGAAGGCGACGAAGCGAACTTTCGAGTGGTCCACCAGCAGATCGCCGATCTCCCCGCCACTCCCCGGCAGGTAATTGACCACCCCGGCGGGCACCCCCGCCTCCTCCATGATCTCGACCAGCTTGTAGGCGATCACCGGCGTGTTGCTGGCCGGCTTGAGGACGACGGTGTTCCCCGCGACGACCGGCCCCATCGTCATCCCGGTCAGGATCGCGGCGGGGAAGTTCCACGGTGGGATGACCACGCCGACCCCGATCGGGAGGTAGATCAGCTCGTTCGCTTCGTCGGGGAGGTGGGCCAGGTCCACCGGCCCCGCCAAACGCAACGCCTCGCGCCCGTAGTATTCGAGGAAGTCGATCGCCTCGCAGATCTCCCCCTCGGCCTCGTCCCAGGCTTTGTCCAGTTCGTAGCAGAGCCACGCCGCCAGCTCCAGCTTGCGCCGCCGGACGATCGCCGCTATGCGGAAGTTGACGCTCGCTCGCCCCTTGGCGGGCAGCTGCCGCCACGTCTCGAACGCGGCGGTGGCGGCGGCGACAGCGTCATCGGCGTCCTGCGGGCGGGCGCGGGCGACCTCGCCGACGACCTGATCGCGCTGGCCGGGATTGATCGACCGCAGCCAGGCACCGGTCTCGCGGCGCTCGCCGCCGATGATCAGCGGATAACGCCGCCCGAGTTCCCGTTCGACCTTACCCAAGGCCGCGCGCATCGCCTCCCGATTGGCGGGCACGGAGAAATCGAGCGATGGCTCATTCTGGAAACGCTCGCGCATAGTGCTATTGCTCCCTCGTGAGGCGGTCCATTCCTCGACCGCCAGCGCATACATCCGGTACAGGGCGCTCAACGCGCGTGACCATAACACGCCACGGTCGCGCGCGGCGAATCGGGGCCGACTATGCTCGTGCAAACACCCCGCCGAAGCCGTCGAACGAATACCGCCGCCGCCACTGACTACCGTCCACCGACTACCGAACACTCGTCCTACCGACCGCTCTCCCCCCCGAACTGCCCGGCATAGAGGCG
>JAABUM010005462.1_pt1 | contig 13347 bp, 11 predicted proteins | sample 5559161 | NCBI WGS metagenome assembly JAABUM01 (sample SAMN10711868, study PRJNA513369) | rock metagenome | isolation source: Antarctica rocks | place: Antarctica: Victoria Land, Siegfried Peak nord | reverse complement strand
CGCAGGCTGGCCAAGGACTGGGAGTGCCTGAACCGGAGGGCGCTCGCTTTCCTGCGCCTGGCCTCCATCCGCCTTATGGTCCGGAAACTATGCCAAACAAAGGGATGATCCCGGACAGACACTAAGACGCTCCGCCAGTTGGCGAGGGCTTACCTGCGCTGGCTGGCGTGGCAGGATTGCCCTCCCTCAGATTCTGAGTAGGCTTCGGCCGCGGCGGCGTGGTGAGCGCACGCCGCAGTGCCTCGTCACGGCGCTGGGCTACCTCTTCCTCGCTAGGAGCGTTTGATGGTGCTTGCTTGGACAATGATGTATCCCCTCATTAGCAGCGTAGGCTTAGCTTCGAAGCATTCTGTCAGCAACCAAGTATTTGCGGTCTCCGCGCCATGATGAAGCGCCGGGATCATGAGAAGGAGATGCGGAGGCTGCTATCGCAGCCGCCAGACACGATGCGCCAATTCCTACAAATCGTGAAATGGAATCAATCTATCAAAGCGCACAATGAAGATGATCGCGAGGTGATTCTGACCTCGTTTACTTTCTTAGAAGACTCTCTGAAAATCTTGTTGAAAGTGCATTTGGGGCTGAATTGGCAGGGAGGTGGAAATCGTCTGTTTGACAGCGATGGCGGGCGAGAGGCGGTATTAGGATCGCTTTATTCTCGTATGATATTGGCAGAAGCAGTGGACCTCATAAGCAAAAACTGCGAAGCCGACTTGAGAACTCTAAATCTCATTCGTAACACCTTTGCACACACTGGACATTATCTCAAGTTTGATAATGCGTCGCTCATATTTTTTTCAAGCCTGCAAACAATCTCTAGTTTGGGAGAACAATATGATGTGACAATCGCGGATACGGGCCAACTTGTAGTCAGTGTGAACCTGCGAACGCCACGCGCCAAAGTACTAGGCTTTATCATACTATTCTGGATGTTCTGCTCCACCGTAAGGCAAGACGGAGGGGGCAGGCTCTTTTCTAATCTCTTCGGTCCAGGACTGCCATTGCCAGATAGATTAGGTCCACAACCGATGCCAGATTCTGTACACGAGAATCATATACAAGAAATTCGCGCAAACCCACCTCGGTCATCTCCGGCATGACCCAATCTCCGCGGGTTCGGCAGTATCAATTATAGCACCCATCATGCGCATTCCTACATAGGAATACAGGTTGCTATGTCAAAGAGATAATAGGAAATACGGGCCTAAGCAGGCTCGAAACCTGAGACCACAGTCTCTAGAACATGGCTCAAGACAGCCCTTCCCAGAAGCCGGACGGGTTCGCTGGCATGAGTGGGCGCACGCGCAGGCGGCGCTGGCAGGAACTCTTGCCCTTCAAGCGATTGCCCTGATGCAACGTGCTGGAGGGTTGACATGCTATCTCCTTTAAGCCTGGTCGGCCACGGAAGTGGCGCACCATAGGCCGGCACGCTGTTTGTCTCCGTTAAGAACCGTCACAGCGCCGGGACCGGCCCCCGCTGCCGTGCGGCGATGGGCATCCGGCCGTAGCCGTGGCGCATGGCGCCGGCCACCCCGCAGCGGCCTGAGCGCCCTCCGTTGCGGATCGCGCCACATGCTGCAAGGCGCCCGGCTGCCTGTTTTCCTACCGCTGCGGTCCGGACGCTGTTAACCTCCGGCGCAAGAACAAGCAGGGAGTGATCCATATGGCAGCAACGCCCCAGCCCCGGCGGCGGGCCTTCCTCAACGCGGCCCTGCTGACGGGCGCCGCCCTTGTCTCGGGCGCCGCCGACCTCCCGCCCCCGGAAGCGCCGCCGGGCATCTGGGCCGCCAGCTACTGGGCCGTGAAGCGCCGCGACGGCCAGGACATCCGTTTGGCGATGTATCGCAAGCGCCTCGGCGCCCCCGCCCCAGGCGACGCGCTGCGCCCCGTCCTGCTCCTGGTTCACGGCTCCTCGCCCGCGGCGCTCGCCAGCTTCGACCTTTCGGTGCCGGGGCACGACGAGTATTCGCTGATGAACGTCTTCGCCCGCCTCGGCTACGATGTGTGGACCCTGGACCACGAGGGCTACGGCCGCTCCACCCGGACCGAGGCCAACTCCGACATCGCCAGCGGCGTGCAGGACTTGGTTGCCGCCACCGACCTCATCCGCCAGGAGACCGGCCAGGCCACCGCGCACCTGCTCGGGGAGTCGTCCGGCGCCATACGCGCCGCCGCGTTCGCGATGGAGCAGCCGGGCCGGGTGGGCCGGCTCGTGCTCGGCGCCTTCACCTATACCGGCGCCGGCTCCCCCACTCTGGCGAAGCGCGCCGAGCAGACCGAGTACTACCGCACCCACAACCGCCGCCCGCGCGACCGCGCCATGCTGGAGAGCATCTTCACCCGCGACCGCCCGGGCACGACCGACCCCGATGTCATCAAGGCGTTCGTCGAGAAGGAGATCGTCAACGGCGACACCGTGCCCACCGGCACCTACCTCGACATGACCGCCCATCTCCCCATCGTTGACCCCGCCCGCGTGCTTTGCCCGGTGCTGCTGGCCAAGGGGGAATACGACGGCATCTCGACGATGGAGGATCTGCAGGACTTCTTCGCCAAGCTCCCGAACGGCGACCGCCAGTTGTCGGTCATCAAGGGGGCGGCGCATTCGGTGATCGTCAGCCGCAGCCACAAGGCGTTCCAGCACGTCGTCCAGGCGTTCCTGTCCATCCCGGAGGTGCCTGCGACCGGCTGATCTACGCGCCCCGCCCATGCATGGCCCGGCGCCAAGACCGGCCGCGTCCTCATTTCTGGAAGAGGCCGCTGCAATTGGTCCGGGCGCAGCGCGCGACCTTCCCGCGCGACATGGAGACGGGCGGCGGCAAGGTGGACTAAAAGGGGCAAGCCTGGCGCGCGGGGCCGCGCGCCCAACCTGAACCAAGCACCCATGGAGAGGAACGATGGAATTCGCATTCCCGGACAAGGTCCAGCGGCTGCAGGCCCGCCTGCTCGCGTTCATGGACGAGCACGTCCATCCCAACGAGCCGACCTATGCCGCCCAGCTCGCCGGCGCCGCGGACCGCTGGCAGCCGGTGCCGGTCGTGCAGGAGCTGAAGCAGGCCGCCAAACGCGAAGGGCTGTGGAACCTGTTCCTGGCCCATAGCAGCCGCGGCGCCGGGCTGACCAATCTGGAGTATGCGCCGCTCGCCGAGGTCATGGGCCGGGTGCAATGGGCGTCCGAGGTGTTCAACTGCTCGGCGCCCGACACCGGCAACATGGAGACCCTGGAGCTGTATGGGACCGGGGAGCAGAAGGCGCGCTGGCTCGCGCCGCTGCTGGACGGCGACATGCGCTCGGCCTTCTGCATGACCGAGCCGGAGGTGGCGTCCTCGGACGCGACCAACATCGAGACGCGGATCGAGCGGCGCGGCGGCGACTACGTGATCAACGGCCGCAAGTGGTGGTCCTCCGGCGCCGGGGACCCGCGCTGCGCGCTGCTGATCGTGATGGGCAAGACCGACGCCAACAACCCGGACAAGCACCGCCAGCAGTCCATGATCCTGGTGCCGCGCAGCACGCCGGGCGTCACGGTCCGGCGAATGCTGCCGGTGTTCGGCTACGACGACGCCCCGCACGGCCATGCCGAGATCACGTTCGAGGACGTTCGCGTGCCGGCGGAGGGCATCCTGCTGGGCGAGGGCCGCGGCTTCGAGATCGCGCAGGGGCGGCTGGGGCCGGGGCGCATCCACCATTGCATGAGGACCATCGGCCTGGCCGAGCGCGCGCTTGAGATGATGTGCCGGCGCTCCCTCGCGCGCCACCCCTTCGGCAAGCCGCTGGCGGACCAGGGCGTCACGATGGAGCGAATCGCTAATAGCCGCATCATGGTAGACCAGTGCCGCCTGCTGGTGCTGCACGCGGCCTGGAAGATGGACACGGTGGGCAACAAGGAGGCCCGGCGCGAGATCGCCGAGATCAAGGTGTCCATTCCGAACATGGCCTGCCAGGTGCTGGACTGGGCGGTGCAGATGCACGGCGGCGGCGGCGTGTCGGACGATTTCGGCCTGGCGAAGATGTATGCCACCGCCCGCACGATGCGGATCGTGGACGGTCCGGACGAGGTACACCGGCAACAGCTCGGACGGCTGGAGCTGGCGAAGTACCGGCCGGCGCGGCCGAACACCATGGCTGCCGAGTAGGTGGCGGGCGGCCCGCGCCGGCCGGCCAGCGGGGGAGCGACGGCATGACAGGGGCGCCGCAGGGCGTCCCGGCGCTCGTTGCCCCCTTGGCCAACCACCGTCTGGACGAGGCGCGGCTGGCGGCCCACCTGGCGCGCGAGCTGCCGGGGTTCGCCGGGCCGCTGGTGATACGGCAGTTCCAGGGCGGGCAGTCGAACCCGACCTACCACCTGCACACGCCCGGCGCGGACTACGTGCTCCGCAAGAAGCCGCCGGGCACCTTGCTGCCCTCGGCGCACGCGGTGGACCGCGAGTTCCGGGTGCAGTCGGCGCTTGCGGGATCGGGGGTGCCGGTGGCGCCGATGCTGCTGCTCTGCACGGACGAGGGCGTGATCGGCACCATGTTCTACGTCATGGCCCACCTGCCGGGCCGGGTGTTCGGCGACCGCGCGCTGCCCGGCCTGCCGCCTGCGGACCGGGCCGCGATGTACGACGACATGAACCGCGTGCTGGCCGCGCTGCACACGGTGGACTGGCGGGCCGCGGGACTGGAGGGCTTCGGCCGACCCAATGCCTACGTCGCCCGGCAGATCGAGCGGTGGAGCCGGCAGTATGTCGCCTCCGACGCCGGGGACGTGCCGGAGATGGACCGGCTGATGGCGTGGCTGCCGGCCCACGCGCCGGCAGCCGACGAGACGGCCATCGCCCACGGCGACTACCGGCTGGGCAACCTGATCTTCCACCCGACCGAGCCGCGCGTCGCCGCCGTGCTGGACTGGGAGCTGTCCACCCTGGGGCACCCCCTGGCCGACCTCGCCTACAACTGCATCCCCTGGCGCCTGCCGGTGTCCATCGAGGGCCTCGCCGGGGCCGATGCGCCCGGCATCCCCGATGAGGCGTCCTATGTCGCCGCCTATTGCCGCCGCACCGGGCGGGACGAGGCGCCGGCGCTGGACTTCTTCGTGGTGTTCTCGCTGTTCCGCTGGGCGGCGATTGCGGCCGGGGTGTATCGCCGCGCGCTGGACGGCAACGCCGCCGATGCCGGCGCCCTGGCCATCGGCGAGAAGTTCCGCGTCCTAGCACAGGCCGCCTGGGCGCTGGCCCGGCGCGCCTGACCCTGGCACCTCCGCCCTTGCGCGTTGACGACGGGCTTGGGAGCAGTGGGGCCGGCGCGATGACCGGCCGTTCCCGGCTCGAAGGGTGCAGGCAGGCGCATTCCATTTTGGGATGCAAGACCCCCGCCTTCCAGGATGCCTGACGGCCGGAGAGCGGCCACGGCGCGCAGCGGGTCCGGCCCATGCCCGTCATCCCGTGGGTCAGTGGTCGTCGGCGGCGCCTTCTCCGCCCAACTCGGCGGCGAGCTGCCGGGCCGCACGTTCGAGGGCCGGTGAGGACCGCGGTCCCGCACGCTTCCCGCTGCGGGCCAGCCGGCGCCGCATCTGCCGTGCCGCGGCCAGGATCAATCGTGCCAGCGCCTCGTCGGACAGCACGGCCGCAAGCTCGTCCAGCTCGGCCGGGGACAGCTTCGCCGCCATGCCGGTGATGCCGTCCTCAGCCTCCGATGGACCGTGCCGTGACGGTGGCGCCTTCTCGGCCGGCTCCGCCCGCTGCAGGCGGGCAGCACGGGCCTTCGGTGGACCAGGGCGACCAGCGCCCGGCGATGTAGTCGCGGTGGCGGGCGAAGGCAGTCATGGGGCAGGCTCCTTCATAAAGGCGCACAGCGCCCGCTGTCACAAAGGCGTACGGCGCCCGCTGGCGTTCGAACCCAGCGCCCGGCGGGTGCGAAGGATCGAGACGTGCCGCCCGTCGCCGTCACGCTCCGGCAGAGCCGCCAGGAGCGCCGGACACGCCGGGACAAGCTTCACATCCGCCTTCGCATCCCCCTAGCCCCTGCCGGTCAGGGCCGCGGACGATACCATGTTGCGGCCAGGTGGGAAAAGGCGGGCACGGCTGCCACCCGGCGCCTCAGGGCGCCCGGCCTTGCCGGCATGGGCGCCCTCCAGATCGCAACCGGCAGCCGCTTCGGTTCCGCGATGACCCGACAGGCAATGGCCCATGTCCGGCCAGCGCCGCCGCCACCGGACGCGGGCCGAGCAGGGTTCGGCGCTGGCTGCATAGCCTGCCCGACGCCAGCTGCGGCGTTCCTGCCGGGCGGGCATGTGCGCGTCGGGCTGGAGGACGCGGCGAACCTGCGTCCCGGCATCGCAGGTGCCGGCAACCCCTTGCGTCCGAACCCGTGCGGTGGTCAGAGAGCGCCGCACCAACCTGGATCACCCCTCATGAGCAACACCTCCAACCCTGGCCTTCCCGATGCCGTGCGCCGCTTCGGGGCGCCCCGCCAGAAAGTTCCTCCGTTCGCGCGGTTCAAGGGCACCTCGGCCTGGCACAAGGATCGCAGGCGCGCGCGGGAGTACGCCCGGTTCCGCGCCGCGGAAAAGCAGGCCAGCCAAGCCCCGCGGGCACCAGGCGCCTGATCCGCTGACGGCCTTCGCCGCTGCGGCCTGAGAGGAAGTCCGCCCCTGGCTTGACGCGTGCGGACGTTTTTCTAGCGTGGCGCGAAGCAAGCCGGAGGACGCGACCATGACCACCCGACGGGGGCTGCTCGCTGCGGCGGGGGTCGCGTTCTGCGGCGGCTGCCTGCAAGGCGTCGCGCGCGCCCAAGGTAACTGCGCCGGGCACGGCGCCGACCCGGCGCCCGGTCAGCGTGGCCGGGCGGCAAGTCAAGACGGTGGACGCTCATGCCCACTGCATCTTCGCCGACGCGCTGGCGCCGCTCGGCTCCGGCGCCCAGGCTGCCATGCCGCCGACCAAGGGGGTGGAGGAACACTTCCTCGCCGCGCCCGGCGCCGTCGAGGCACGGCTGCGGTCCATGGACGATATGGGCGTGGACATGGAAATCCTGTCCATCAACCCATTCTGGTACGGCGGGGACCGGGACCTCGCCGCCAGGATCGTCAGCCTGAACAACGAGCACTTGGCCGAGCTGTGTGCGGCGCATCCCGACCGCTTCGGCGCCTTCGCCTCGCTCGCCATGCAGTTCCCGGACCTCGCGGTGAAGCAGCTTGAGGACGCCATGCGGAAGGGGGGCTGAAGGGCGCCGCCATCGGCGGCAGCTTCTCCGAGCCGAAGTACCGGCCCGTCCTGGCCAAGGCGGAGGAGCTGGGAGCGATGCTGTTCATTCATCCGCAGGGCACGCCGGAGCTGGCCAAGCGCTTCGCCGGCAACGGCTGGCTGGGCAACACCATCGGCAGTCCGTTGGACACCACCATCGCCTTGCAGCAGTTGATCTTCGAGGGCACGCTGGACTGCTTCCCCGGCCTGAAGGTGCTGGCGGCGCACGGCGGCGGCTACCTCGGCTCCTATGCGCCGCGCAGCGACCACGCCTGCTTCGTGTCGCCGCAGAACTGCAACCCCGGCATCGCCTTGAAGAAGGCGCCGACGGAATACCTGAACCAGCTCCACTTCGACTTCCTGGTGTTCACGCCGGAGGCGCTGCGCCACCTGGTCGCGCAGGTCGGGGCCAGCCAGGTGATCCTGGGCACAGACTTCCCGATCCCGTGGGAGCTGCACCCCGTGGACCATGTGCTCGCCACCGCGACGCTGCCCGACGACAGCACGTCGCTCCCTTGCGCGCCTATTCTGCCTTGGCCGGATCAGCCGCGCGCAGCACCTGCCACACGCGCTGCGCCGAGGCCGGCATGTCCAGGTGGCGGACCCCGGCCGGGCGCAGCGCGTCCAGCATCGCGTTCATCGCCGTCGCCAGGGCGCCGGTCGTCCCGGCCTCGCCGGCCCCCTTCACGCCAAGCGGGTTGTTGGGCGACGGCACCGGCAGGTCCTGGATCGTCACCCGGCGCAGCAGGTCCGCGTGCGGCATGGCGTAGTCCATGAAGCTGGCGGTCAGCAGTTGCCCGTCCTCCTGATAGACGCACAGCTCGCCAAACACCTGGCCCAGCCCCTGCATGATCCCGCCCAGTATCTGCCCGTCCAGCAAGGTGTGGTTCAGCACCACGCCGCAGTCGTCCACGGCGACGTAGCGGATGATCTCGACCATGCCGGTTTCGGGATCAACCTCGACCTCGGCGACGTGGGCGCCGCTCGGGAAGGCGCGGCTGGCCGGCAGGGAGCTTAGGGTGTCGAGCGGGCTGGTCTCCTCGTAGCGCCGGGCCAGTTCCAGCAGGCCGATGCCGCGGTCGGTCCCGGCGATGCGATACTCGCCCGCGGCATACTCGATGTCGGCTGCCGCCGCCTCCAGCGCGTCGGACGCCAGGGCCAGGCCCTTCTCCACCACCGCATGGGCCGCGACCTGGCTGGCCGCGCCCTGGGACAGCATGGAGCGGGAGGCGAAGGCGCCGCCGCCGAACACCGGGGGTCCGTCCGGGTTCCCGGCCGACAGGGTAATGGCGCCGGGGTCCAGGCCCAGCACGCGGGCGACGATCTCGGGGAACACCGTCTCGTGGCCCTGGCCGGAGGAGTGGGTGGCGGCATGGACGGTGATGCCGCCGCCGGCCTCGAAGCTGATCAGCACCTCGTCCCGCGGCGACACGCCGCCCGCCGGCTCCACGAACACCGCGCAGCCGATGCCGCGCAGCCGGCCGCGGGCCAGCGCCTCCGTCCGGCGTGCCTCGAACCCGGCCCAGTCCGCCTCCTGCGTCGCGGCTTGCAGCAACGCCGCGTAGTCGCCGCTGTCGTAGGCCGCAGCCATCGGCCCGCCGGTCGGCAGGCGATAGGGAAAGGCGTCGCGCGGCACCAGGTTGCGGCGGCGCAGCTCCAGGCGGTCCGTGCCGGTCTGCCGCGCGGCCTCGTCAACCAGCCGCTCGACCATATAGGCCATGTCCGGCCGCCCGGCGCCGCGGTAGGCGGTGATGGGGATGGTGTTGGTCAGCGCCAGGCGGTGGCGGCCATGGACCGCCGGGATGCGGTAGGTGCCGGTACACATCATGGAGGGGTTGAGGGTGTTGATGAGCGGCCCCGTCGCAACGGGGAACGCGCCCTGGTCGCACAGCCATCTGTGCCGGATCGCCAGGAAGCGGCCCTCCGCGTCCAGGGCCAGCTCCCCGGCCATCTGCAAGCCGCGGCCGTGGTAGTCGCTGAGGAACGTCTCGGTCCGCGTCGCCACCCACTTCACGGCGCGGCCGGTACGCCGGGCCGCGAGGGCGAGGGCGGCGTGCTCCGGATAGGCCGGGCCGCGTATGCCGAAGCCGCCGCCCACGTCCTGCGCCCGGATGCGGATGTGCTCGGGCGCCAGGCCGGTCTGCGCCGCCAGGCTGTCGCGCAGCGCCACCATGCCCTGGGTGCCGGTCCACAGGTCCAGCACGTCGCCGTCCCAGCGCGCCAGGGCGGCCTTCGGCTCCATCGGGTTGCCGACCACCCGGGCGCTGTCCAGCGCCAGCCGCACGACATGGGCCGCGGCGGCAAAGGCGGCGTCGGTCGCGGCCTCGTCGCCATAGTCGAAGTCGAAGCACAGGTTGCCCGGTGCCTCGGCGTGCAGCAGCGGCGCACCCGGGGCCAGGGCGGCGGCGGCGTCCGCGACGGCGGGCAGGATGTCGTAGTCCACCAGGATCAGCTCGGCCGCGTCCTGCGTCTGTGCGGCGGTGACGGCCACGACCAGCGCCACCGGCTCCCCGACGAAGCGCACGCGGTCCAGCGCCAGGGCCGGGCGGGGCGGCTGGCACAGCGCCTCGCCCCGGCCCTTGAACGGCATCAGCGCCTGCCCGCGGTCATAGCCTGCGGCCACCATGTCCGCCCCGGTCAGCACCGCGGCCACGCCGGGCGCCGCCAGCGCCGCCGACACGTCAATGCCGCGCACGGCGGCATGGGCGTGGTCCGACCGCAGGAAGGCGGCGTGCAACTGGCCCGGCAGGGTCCAATCCGCCGTGTAGCGTCCGCTCCCGGTCAGCAGCCGCCCGTCCTCGCGCCGGCCCTGGTAGTGGTAGGTCATGCTGCGCCCTCGTCGTCCTGGTCGGGGATACCGGTGTCGGGAATATCGGTCAAAAAGCGCAGTCGCCTAGAGCGCGATAGGTGCAGGCGGATGCACTCGTCATGCTCCGGGCTTTGTTTCTGCAGGCGTGTTCACCGCCCGGGCTGCCCAACCCGATGCGGTCATGCCCCAGGCGGGCTTGCGCGGCCTGCCGAACCGACGGCATCCGGCCGCGCCGGGCCGCGCAAGCCGGCTCGGCTTCCAGGTGCCTGCAAGCCTGCAAAGGCTCGCTCAGGGCAACGCCGCCGCAGGCCGCGCCGCCCCGCCGGCCAGGGCCGGGCCGTCGAGCGCGGCGCGGTCCAGCCCCCGGTTCACGTCCAGGCCGGTCAGGCGCCACTCATGCACCGGGACCGGCAGCGGCACCGGGCGCAGCAGCCGTTCCAGGAACCGGGTCGGCCAGCGCACGCCTTGCAGCGGCACATGCCCCCACGCATCCACCTCGGCCAAGGCGCCGCGGGTCGGCTCGAAGCCGTTGAGCGTGAAGCGCAGCCGGCGCATCAGCCGCTCCGCACGGTCTATGTAGAGCGCAAGCTCGTCCCCCTCCGACAGGCCAAGCCCCGGCTGCATGCGAACGCGCAGCACGTCGCAGTCATGCGCCTGGCCATCCACGGTCACGCGCGCGGTGCCGGACAGCTCCATCGCCAGCGTCCGGTCCGCCGCCCACTGGCCGGCCAGCAGCATCGGCCCCAGCAGGAACAGGCTGTAGCAGTCCGCGACCACGGCCGCGGCGTCGCGGCGCGGCCTGTCGAGCGCCTCCACGCCGTTATACCAGACCCGGACGCCCCCCTGCGTGCCGGCCCCGGCCTGCCGGACCACCTGCTTCGCCCCGCCCGGCCCGGCCTGGGCCTGGACGGCAACCCGGTCCCGCAGCAGCAGCCGGTCCTGCGAGCGGCCCCGGAACCCGGCGTCCACCAGCTCGGGCTGAATACGGTCCGCCAAGCCGAGGAACGTGCCGGCGTAGCCGACGCTGACATCATCCATGGCGGCAAGGGCCGGCAGGCCGTGCGCCCGGGCGCTTGCCGCCAGCAACGCGCGGGCGCCGGGCGCCGTGGCCTGGTCCCCCAACGGCGCCAACGGCGCGGCGCACCCTTGCAGCAAGGGCAGCGCCGGCAGGGCCAGCGACGCCAGCATCAGGCGGCGGAGGGCATCGGGCTGCTGCATGTCGCGTCCTGTCCAGGGTGCCCAGCGCATAAGGTGTGCCCGGCGGAGCCAGGCCGCACAAGCCTGCTCAACCACGAACCGGCTGCGCCGCCGGCAGGGCCGCCCCGTCGTCCAGGGCCAGGTCTTCCAGCCGCCGCCCGCCGGTGGAACGGCGACAGCGGCAGGCGGTCCAGCCGTGCGCCCGTGTTCACGCTTGCCATGCGGTTCTCCTCCGGACGTTCGTCACCTGCGCTCCGCGGCGCTTCCTCGAAGCTTGCTGCCCGGGGCATTAAGCGTCAATCAGGCTGCACTAGGGGCAGGCTGCAACGCAGGCTGCAACACAGGGGCGGGGCGGCATGACGGAACGGTTCGGCACGGTTGCGGCAAGGGTCCAGGGCAGCGGCCCGGCGCTATGGCTGTTCCACTCCCTGCTGGCCGACGCCAGCAGTTGCGCGCCACTCGCGGCGGCGCTGTCCGCGGCGCACCGCGTCTTCCTGCCGGACCTGCCGGGCTTCGGCGGCACGCCGGCCGCCGGGCCGGGGCTGGACGCCGTGGCGGACCGGATGGCGGAGGCCGTGTCCGCCGCCGGGGCGCCGGCCGTCGTGCTCGGCAACGGCTATGGCAGCTTCGTCGCGCTGGTGATGGCGCTGCGGCATCCGGGCGTGGCGAGCCGGCTGGTGCTGGCGGGCACGGGGGCCGCGTTCTCCGACCCTGGCCGCGCGGCGTTCGCCGGCATGGCCGCGGCAGCCGGCGGCAAGGGGCTGGCAGCCATCGCCGACACCGCGATGCGCCGGCTGTTCGCGCCGGACTTCCAGGCCGCGCACCCCGGCCTGATGTCCGAGTGCCGCGCCCGCTTCCTGGCAACCGACCCTGCCGTGTTCACCGCCGCCTGCGAGGCGCTGGCGGCCCTCGACCTGCGGGGCCGGGTGGGCGCGCTCAGGGTTCCCGTGCTGGTCATGGTCGGCGCCGACGACGAGGCGACGCCGCCGGCCATGGCGCGGGTGCTTGCCGGCCTGCTGGCGGACGCCACGCTGATCGAGTTGCCTGGCCTGGCGCATGTACCGCAACTCCAGGACACGCCACGGTTCTGCGCCGCTATTGCGGAGTTCGTCGGCCAGCGTGGATAGCCGCGCGCTGCCAGGGTGGGCATGAGACGCCGAATGGCCATGATCTTTGACGGTCAGGATTAAGCGTTAGCTGACCATGATTAAAGCAGTCAAGTAAAGTAGTATCGAACAAATTGGTCTTTCTGTAGCCTGCCAGATCACCTTTCCACTGCGGTGTTGCAGTAAGGGTGCATGATGGCGCAGTTTTCGCTTCCGCCCAATCCGCCTTCATCAACTGGTTTGGCATGGTCGCATGATGTTGAACGCACAGGATCAAGCAATCCATCACACGTCGGGCAGCGTAGTGCTACTTCGATAGATTGCCCGCCAGCTTCACAATTTCAGACTGTATAACAGGTGAGAGATCAGCCTAACACTTATGACCTGATCCCGCACGCATGATGGCACGAGCTGCTATGGCAGCGGGTCTCCTCCGGTTCTTACAAAACTAAGCAGACCTCTGGAGGTCTCCGCACAAATGGAAACCTAAGTAGGTTTGCCCAGCCTGATTCCACCGGCAACCATGTTTGTGGCAAGCCACGTAAACCTGCTTAGATGGGCCGGGAATCAGCTCTACATTCTTGACTCTGTCAGGTGCTCTTGGCTATTAAGAGGTGATTGTGTCAGATAATTAATAGAGGCGTTCATGAATTTGTCAAGCATAGGGCTAGGTAGGCTCTTATTCATAGGTATGGGCCTTTTAGTCGTAAGAATAGCTGTTCGGACCAGCCTGCCTGTTGTGTCAGAAGTTTTATCGTGGACATCTCTCTTGATTATTGGATATTGCGTGTCGGTTATGTATATTCGAAGAAAGCGTTAGGGTCTAGGGACAAATCTTCTCGGGTGGCCACGGGGCGGCTTTGCCCCGTGGCCTGCCTGAGCCATCATGGTGTTGCGAGCATCACAGGGGACCTAAGCAGGCTTCCTTGGCTCCACGCACGGGAGGTAATATCGGGCCATTGTTGACGTAAGCTGGGTGTTTGTCATGGCGGGTCGGTCTCCTTTGGTT
>JAABUM010005461.1_pt1 | contig 13349 bp, 9 predicted proteins | sample 5559161 | NCBI WGS metagenome assembly JAABUM01 (sample SAMN10711868, study PRJNA513369) | rock metagenome | isolation source: Antarctica rocks | place: Antarctica: Victoria Land, Siegfried Peak nord | reverse complement strand
TCACCCGTGTCTGGCAACGCATCCTCGCACTGACCGCCGCGATCTGGCACAACGACAACATCGGCCACGCCATCAAGCGATCACTGACCGCCTACGACCACTGACCCTTGGAATTACTCATCTAGCGTTGATGGTGACGTCGGCACTGAAGGCCTGGATCACTTGAACGGAGACGGCGTGCGCAACGCCAGGGTATGGCACGCCTTTTGGGCGTGGACAAACGTAGTGGAGGCGGTCGAATTCGACGAGGGTGAGCAGATTCTCACCGGCCGGGTCCCGGCCCGCCCGCGGTGCGGCCCAGTAGGTGCGGGGTCTGTCAGCGCCATTGCGGCAGGTACGACACCGGTGAGGGGCACTGCATGCGGGCACCGTGCAAGCAGTGGGGGATGTCGATTGCCATTAATCCTGGCCAGTTTGACAGAAATTTTGGCCAATCGTGCCGTTAATCTTGGCCAGTGCCGGGGGCGGCTGTCGGTGCCTGGGTCCATGATGGCGGCCAAGATCCCGTCGATTGTGGTGGCATACCGTGGTGGACACGCCTGGCGTCACGGACGTTCGGGATGCTCTGGTCGTAGTGCGGTGGCGCGCGAGGGGCGGCGTCTGGCGGTGGGCTCGGGCGGACGCCGGTCTGTTGGCCGAGCAACTCTGGCGGGCGGGTCCGGTGCGGGTGGGTGCGCAGTACCGCAACCGGCCGGACCGTCACGGACTGTACTTCTGGCCGCGTACTGGCGGGCATGTGCGTTACGAATCGGCCCGGCAGGTGGCCGCGTTGATGCGCCTGGACTTCGAAGGCCGGGCGGATTGTGTCGGGTTTCGGCCGGTGCGGCTGCGTTTCCGCCGGGGCGCCGTCACGGTCGGGCATGACCCGGATTTCCTGGCAGTTCAGGTGGGTGGCGATCAGGTGCTCTACGACGTCGCACCCGATGGGCCGGCCACGGAGAAGGTTATGGCTCGGTGGGCCGAGACCACGCGGGTCTGCGGGCTGGTCGGCTGGCGTCACCAGGTGCTTTCCCCGCCGTCCGGCGTCTGGGCTGCGAACCTGGAGGTGCTGCGTCCGGCTAGGTTGCCCCGCTGCCATCCGCCGGACCGGCTGGCCGCCCGGCTGCGGGACGTGTTCGCCGCCGGCCGGTCTATTGGGCAGGGCGCCGCGGCGGGCGGACGGTATCCGGCGCTGGTATTGCCGCATGTCAAGCATCTGATCTGGCATCGCCGGTTGGCCGCCGACCTTCACGTGTTGCTGGATTTCGACACGGTGGCCACGACGGTGGGGGACGAGGGGCCGTGTTGCGGTTGAACCTGGGGGATCTGATCGAGTGGGAGGGCGCCGAGTACACGGTCGCGGCCACCGACCCGATGGCGACGCTGCTGGTGCGGCTGGCCGACGGCCGGCGAATATGGGTCGACCTGCCGAGCCTGGCCGCCGCCGGGGATGTGTCCCTGCGGCCGATCGCCGGGCGGACCGCCGGCGACGGGGTCGGCGCTGGTGGGCCGCCGCTGACCGGGCCGGAGGCCGAGCGGGCGTTGTGGTGGCAGGCCCATCTCAACGAGGTCATCCACGGCGTGCCGAACCCCGACGATGCGTCCCTGACACCGCGGCCGGGCTACGAACAGGCGAGCAAGACCGGGCGCCGCGAGGTGCAGGCACGCGAGCTCCACGCCGCCGGGGTCACAGTGTCGACGCGCACGCTGCGCCGCAAGGAGGCCGCCTACATCCGCGGGGGTCTTCGCGGTCTGCTGGACCATCGCGAGGACAACCGCCGAACGACCGAGGTCGATGTGCGGGTGACCGACGCCGTCTTGGCGGTCTACGAAAGGGCCGCTGCCGGGATGGCTCTGGATACCCGCAGGCTTGGCGCCGGGGTGTCTCCAGGACTTCATCCGCAGCTCTGCGCCGAATCTGACCGCGACCACAAACGTCGGACACAGGTGCGTCGACCGTTATTTGTCGGTCTGTGACAGCTTCCTTACCGGCTCCGCTTGTAGGGTACCCCCCGTCACTCGCAGTGGGCGTCGGAGGCGGCGCCACAACCCGTTAGTATACTCCAGTCGGTCCTTCCTACCCGATTGGGGGCGCTGCGGTGGTAACAAGTCACTCAGTGCGACTGACAGCCCCTGCTGCACTGCGACTGTCGCCAGTTCCAGATAACCACGACCGAGTAAGCCAGTCAGGTCACTTGGCGCTGCCCGCTGCAATCTCCGCCGAGCGCGAGAGATTCGCAGCCCACAAACGAGTATGCAAGACGACTCTGATCGTACCCAGATTGCTCCTGAAGGCGCCAGCGATCTCAAACCTCTGGCGGCCCAGCCCGACTACGCGGTGGGTGGCCGTGGAGTTCCGCCCAGTAAGACCCTTTACATCTTATAGCGGGCTGCAAAAACTTCGGAAGTGCGCGCTAAGTGGGCTGTTCAGGGTCGGCCAGTTGCTCGCGGGGGCAGCCTTAGCTGTAACTATGACCGCGTTGCGGCTTCGGCGGGCTGAGGCGATGACCCGTCTTGTGATTTTCGCTGCCGTTGTTAGCCTCTTGGATAATGGAGTTACCTTGACTCATCATCCCATCATTGCTGAAGACCGAAGGATGTTGATGCGGTGGTAAGCTCTGAGCGCCCAGCCAGTCAGCCAACTCGGCGAGGCCCAGTGACGATTGTCGTACCGACGTTCAACGAAAGTGAAAACGTTGCACTACTGGTTGCGCGTCTTGCGATCAGCCTTTGTGCCGACGACGCTGATATTCTGTTCGTCGGTGACTCGAGCGATGATACGCTGGATGTGATCCGGCAATGCGCGGCGCTGGCCTCTATACCGGTCTCGGTGATTCACCGGCCAGCGGGCGATCGCGGCGGTGGTTTGGCAGGCGCGGTATGTATCGGCATCAGGCGAGCGCGATCAAATCTAATTGTGGTGATGGACGGTAACCTGCAACATCCACCGGAAGCCGTACCGCGCCTGATCGATGGCCTCGAGGTCGGCGTGTGTGACATCGTCATTGCCAGCCGGTACTGCGCTGATGGTCTTCCAGCGGGCCTTGGTTCGCGATGGCGTCGAACGGCATCGTCCAACTCGCCGCTTCTGGCCAGATGGCTCTTTCCGATCCGGGTGGGGAGCCGGTGCAGCGATCCCATGACCGGGTTCTTCAGCTTGGACCGGCGGGAATTGAATATTGCCGCCCTCGAACTCGGAGGATTTAAGATTTTGTTCGAGATACTAGCCAGCCATACATTGCGGGTCCGGGAGGTGCCGATTGTTCTCGGTGGGCGATACGCAGGGAATTATAAAGCCTCCTGGCGGCAGGGTGGCGAATTTATACTTCCGGCTCTCGACCTTCGGCTGCGGTCAAGAAAAGCCTTCAGAGGCGTGGACAACGTCTCGCACCTTGAGGCTGACTACACAGATTCGCCGTCCTGGCCGGGAGCCGTCATCGGCGAGAACGCGATGGCGTTGTCGGCCACCCAGAATGGGGAGATTTGATGGCTACTCAGACCACGGTACTCGACGCCCGCGAGGGATCAACTCAGAACGGTGTGATTCCGCAGCAGCGTTCGGATGCAGCGTCGGCCATCTTACGACGATCTGAAGGAGCTTCGAGAAGATCTGGCTTCCGCTCAGACATAGAGGGTCTACGTGCGGTCGCAGTGATAGCGGTCGTTTTATATCACTTCCGTCTCCTGGGGCTCAGCGGTGGATACGTCGGGGCCGACATATTCTTCGTGATATCTGGATATCTAATTACCCGACAGCTGGTCGGAAAAATGGGTCGATTCGACGAATCGCGTCGACGTACCATCACTAAGTTCTACGCGGGTCGTTTTCGCCGGCTGTTCCCGGCCGCAGCTCTTGCCCTGGGCGGAACCCTCATTCTTACCCGCCTGTTCGCCCCAGCCCTCCAGCAAACGTCCATCTACACCGACGCCATCTTCGCTTCGATATACTCGCTCAACTATCGACTTGCGGTCACTGGGACCGATTATGTACACCATGGCGACACTGTCTCACCTCTGCAGCACTTCTGGTTCCTTGCAGTAGAGGAGCAGTTCTATCTGTTTTGGCCGGCCCTCCTGGCCATCGTCTTTCTGGTATTCAAGACCCGATGGATAAGGGCCCTCCTCGCGCTGCTGATCGTGATCACGGTCTGGTCCCTGTATGAAAGCTACGTCGTGACCAATGTGGCACAGCCCTGGGCCTACTTCTCCCTGCTCACCCGAGCCTGGGAGCTGGGAGCAGGCGCACTAATCGCGGTGGCGATGGTATCCGGGGCCAAGATCCCCCGCCTGCTCGGTGAGCTTCTGACGGTCGGCGGACTCGCTCTGATCGGTTACTCGATCTTCGCCTTCACCGACGCTACCGTCTTCCCGGGGGTCGCCGCGGCTGTCCCCGTGACTGGCGCGGCGTTCGTGATACTCGGAGGCACCCGCCAGGGTCTAACAAGCAGTGCTCTCTTGGCTGTGGGGCCGATGCGATTTGTTGGGAGGGTGTCGTACTCTTGGTATCTGTGGCACTGGCCATTACTCATCCTGGCGCCGTATATCCTCAAGCACGAACTGTCGCTGAAGGAGCGACTTATCTTGCTGGCACTTACGCTGGTGGTGGCGACCCAGTCATTCTGGATCGTCGAAGAGTCGACCCGGGTCCTAGCCCTGATCTCCTGGCGCTGGCTGACCGTCGGAGTTGTGGGTGCGCTGACTATGAGCCTGATAGCCATCTGCCTGAACATCAACGAGCCTGCGTTGATCGGCAAGGCGCCCGGTGCCGCGTCCCTGGCATCGGGTGCGAGCGGCAGCGCTGCCGCACGGGTGTCCGGCATTCTCGCGCAATCGATCAGCACTAAATCAGTCCCGGCCAATCTTCAGCCAAGTCTGCGGGCGGCACCGAACGACGTCTCCGCCGATTACTACAACGGATGTCACCAGAATTATGCCTATGCCGTACCTCCTGCCTGCGCATACGGTGATGTCGCCAGCAAGAATGTCGCCGTGCTCTTTGGTGACTCTCACATGGAGCAGTGGTTGCCAGGTTTTGATCTGGCTGGCAAGGGCAAACATTGGAAGATTATCAACTGGACCAAATCCGGGTGCGGATTTGCCGATATCTCGGTCTTCAATAAGACCCTGAACCGTATTTACACTGAATGCGACAAGTGGCGTGCGGCGATTGTTGATAGAATCAGCGTTTTGCATCCGGCCTTGGTCGTGGTGAGCGGCCGCGAGGATGTCGCCGACGGACAGGTGAGTGTTGCCGATTGGATCACCGCATCGAAGAGGGGTGTCGGGAAATTCACAAGGGCCGGGATCATGGTTGACTTTCTCCAGGATACGGGCCATCTGACGAGTGTCGTTCCTGAGTGTCTGGCGGCGAACTTGAACGCTGCAACTCGCTGCACCTTCAGTGCGGCTGGATCGTTCATACATCCGCAACTTCACCAAGGTCTGGCGGCTGGGATGAAGAGCGTTGGTGCGGATGTCATAGACCCAGAGCCATGGCTGTGCGCAGAGGGCACGTGTCCGGTCATCGTCGGCAATCTGTTGGTCTATCGAGACGACAATCACCTGACAGCAACCTTCAGCCGGTGGCTCGCGCCCATCATGGCAACGATCTTGGTGAAGTGAATTGACCACGATAATTCGCCTCGACATCGGTTGCCGTCGCTCGTCGATCCCGCTGTCGACGGAGTTAAATAGTGGAGGAATGAAGTGACCCTCTCTGTCCCGGTCGTTATACCCGCTGTCGAGCCGGACCAGCGTTCCGTCGCGCCGGTCGCCCTCCGGTTGCCGTCTCCGCCGTCGGATGCCGAGAAGACCTCCTACTTCGGTCGGCAGTACAGGTGGATTTCCCTCGTCTCCTATGTAGGGTTTCTGCTGATCTTCATCGGTCTGCTGCTCTTCGTCTGGCGCAGGCCGTGGGCCGTGGTCTTGATGATTCCGCTCGTCATCACGGCGATTGGGGCTTCCGTATCGCTCATCACGGGTTCGCGGGCACGGGGTATGAAGCTGTCCGACCATCGGAAGCTCGTCGACAACTGGTCTCCCGACATATTTCCCCCTGTCGACGTGTTCCTGCCGTCGGCAGGGGAACAGTTAGAGGTATTGCGCAACACCTACTTGCACGTCAAACGTCTGAGCTGGCCTGCAGCGGTGGAGGTGTGGGTCCTGGACGACTCCGGTCGCGACGAGGTCAGGGAGCTTGCGGAGGATGTCGGATTTCACTACCGATCTCGGCCCGATCGCGGCCGCCTCAAGAAGGCCGGAAATCTCAAGTACGGTTACGACCAGTCCGATGGCGATCTGATCGTGATCTTCGATGCGGATTTTGTCCCGCGGCCGGACTTCCTGACCGAACTTGCACCGTATTTCGACGATCCACGAGCGGCGATTGTGCAATCGCCCCAGTTCTTCGACCTGGCCAAGGACATGAACTGGCTGGAGCGGGCGGCCGGTGCCACTCAGGTCCTCTTCTACAGCTGGGTACAGCCGTCGCGTGACCGCTTCCGTGCAGCGATCTGCGTTGGCACCAGCGCGATGTACCGACGAAGTGCGTTGATCGAGTCCGGTGGGTTCGCTCAGATCGGTCACAGTGAGGACGTGCACACCGGAGTCAATCTGATTCGAGCAGGGTACGACGTGCGCTATGTCCCGATCGTGGTGTCCAAAGGTCTATGTCCCAGTGGGTTCGATCAGTTCGTCACCCAGCAATACCGATGGTGTACCGGCTCCATGAGCCTGCTGTTCTCCCGCGGGTTCCACCGGATGAAGTTGTCCCGGATGCAGAGGCTGTGTTATTGGTCCGGATTTCTGTACTACATCACCACCGCCGTGAATGTCTTTGCCTCATCCATCCCGCCCATCCTGATGGGGTTCTTTGCGGCCGATCGGGTCCAACTCTCGAATTATGTTTTCGTGTTCGCAGCGATGGTCTGCCGGCAGGCGGTGGTGCCGATCATCAGCCGGGACCGAGAATCGCTACTGGGATTGACGCGGATCCAGACTACGTATTCGTTCGCGCACGCTCTGGCACTTTGGGACGTCCTCCGCAAACGGACCGACAGCTGGGTGGCGACCGGCGACAAGCGAAGGTCTCGAACTGCGGTCAGAGTAGGCAGGATCGCACGGTGGTGGACCCTTTCGATCCAGGCCCTTCTGTGGATTGCCATCCTGATCGATGTTCCGAGATATGGTCTTGGCGCGTTCTGGCCGATGATCCTGTTGGCCGTCATGAACCTGTATATCGTGCTGCCGATCGCGCGAGGCGATGCGGACGCCAAGACCACCCTCAAACTGCCCCGCAGCATTCGGGTTCCCGGCGCAAAGGTGGTGTCTGAGTGACCTCGCTCCAGCTGGAGGCGGGAGAGGGCGCGCGTCCTCCCGCCGAGGGCAGGGCCATCGAACTTCGCGTTCGGGTCCGGCCACGTGGGACCGTGCGCTCGTCGCGCTGGGTCGTTGCTGTCTGTCTGTGCCTCACGGCCGGGGTGGAGGTCGTGCATTCCATCTGGCTTTCTGTTAGCACCTCGCCGTTCGAGGACGAGGGTCTTTACCTGTACATCGGTCACCGTGTCCTTGACCACATCGCAACCGGCTCGCCGATCACCGAACGACCTGGTTCGTTCTTCTCGGGATCACCATGGCTATACCCGCCGCTCGCGGCGTTGGCCGACGATCTGGGTGGCCTCGCGGCCGCCAGAGCTCTGAGCCTGCTGTTCGTAATCGGTGCCGGTCTGGCTGTCTACGGCGTGGCCTCCGAACTTTTCGGGCGGTGGTCCGGTCTGCTGGCCAACGCAGTCTTCCTGTCCAACGGCTCGGTCATGTACCAAGCGCACCTCGCAACGTTCGACAGCATGATGATGTTCCTGATGGCTACGGCGTGCTACGTCGGAGTGAAGAGCGCCCGGGCAAATCATCTGACGTACGGACTCGTCGTGAGCGTCCTGCTGACGTTGGCCTGCTTCACGAAGTACGCAGGTGTCGCCTACGTTCCGGTCGTTGCCCTGGTGTGTGCCGCAGCAGGCTGGTCCCATTGGGGATGGCTAGTGGTCAGAAGGGCCTTGTATGTCATTCTCGCCACCATTGGGCTGATCTATTTCTGGATCCAGCTCTTCGCGATCGACCTGATACCCGGTATCGAGTTGACCACCCTGGACCGAACAGCCCTCAGCCCGGCTTCGCCGTCAAAGCTGGCAGCTCTTGCCGTTGTGTATTCCGGTCCCTGGATCGTTGCCGCTCTCATCGCCTGGCTGACTGGTCGCCGCCGGGATCTGTTCATCGGGGCGGCCCTTATCGTGGGGACGGTCGTGGGACCCGTCAGCCAGATTCGCATGCACGAGTCCACCTCGTTCGCGAAGCACCTTGCCTTCGGAATGGTCTTCGCAGCTCCGCTCGTCGGGCATCTCTTGGCTAGGTTACTGAAGGTCACGCGCTTCAAAGCCCTCCCGACGGTAGCCGGCTTTGCAGTGTTGCTATTGGTCATCGGCCTGACGACATCGACCCAATTTCTGACAGCCTGGGTTGATGACCGGCCGCTCGTGCAGCCGTTGCTGCAGGCGCTCAAAGCGAGCCCCGGCAAAGTCGTGCTGTCCGAGCAGGGGGCGGCTGAGCGTTACCTATTGAGGAACGAGATCGGCCCGAACCAGTGGGCAGACACTTACTCATTTCCGTATGACCACAAGTCACGAATGCCCGCGTACCTGGAAGCGATCCAACAGAGCCATTTCGGTGTTATCAGCCTGTCGCTGACGACCACCTACGGCAAGGAGATCTACAAGTACCTGATTACGAACTCCACGCCATACATCCTAGGGACGAAGGTTCCACGGTACTTCAGAGGAGCTCTCGTCGGCTCGTGGCTGGTGTTCGTCCCCAGGGCGGATGGCTAGCGGTTGGCGATCCTAGATCTTCGCTGCCGGGTTCGCCTTAAGCGCCGTTTGTGTGCCCTAGCTGCCGACGAGATCAAGGAGGTACCTCGGATTATTGACCGTCCTGGCTCGGAACGCCGCGGCGGCGTTGGGATGGCTTTCCAAGTCATGCTGACGCGTGCCCGCATAGTCGAAGTAGACAAGCGCTTTCACGGTGTCGGGATGAGCCTCTGCCCAGTCGAATGTTAAATTGACGGTGGATGCCGTATCAGAAGTGGCGCTGGAGTCACCCCGAGCCCACTCAGCAAGCATGAACGGTTTACCGATCCGACCCGATGCGTCGGTAAGGTCGTCGAGACCGTTCGGCCCTGTAACCGCGCTGGCGGCGGGAAGGTTGTAATCCGGGTACGCGTCCGCAGCGATCCAGTCCACTTCGGTGCTTCCCGGGTACCAGGTGAAGGGAGCCAGCTTGTCGACGTTCGGCTGGCCGATGTTGGGCGACCAGACGAACGCCGCATTGGTTGCGGCCGCGAAGAACTTGTGGATATACCGCCATGAAGCGATGAATACAGCCGGCGATGTCCCGCCTGCAATGTCGTATTCCGGATACCAGGACCCGTTCATCTCCCAATCGAGTCGGAGAAAGACCGGCTTTCCGTAGGCTTTTACATCATGAGCCTGCTGTGTCAGATAGGTGTCCAGACTCCCGCTCAGTACGGCGTGTCCGGACATCCGTACGTTCCAGGAGACCATCGGGGTGGTTCCGGGCCAATCAGCGCTATGGCCTATGGCGCGCGCGACACTTCCGTTGACTGCTGTGTAGGCGTTGAAGATGGCCGGATGAGTAGTTATGCCTACCGTCGTGTTGAAAGACTGGATGAGGTCGGTAGAAGTAGACACACCAGTGTATGCGCGGCCAGACGGCGGCTCGAACTTGGCAAGCGGTCTCACTGGAGCCTGGGTGATGATCGAAGTCGTGGAGACGACCGCACTGGAGCGGGCACCCTGGATAGCCGCAAGCTGTACAACATATGGGACTCCATTGGTGAGATCGTCAAGCTGCGCGGAGCTTTCGTTGAAGGGAACGACGGTAATATGGGTCGGAGGCAACGTCGAAACCCGGTAGGAATTGACCGGACCGCTCGTCGTTGGCGCAGATGGTGTCCATGATAGGTGAATAGATTCATCTTCAGCGGTGGCAATGATGGCAGAAGGTGGGTTGACCTCTGCGATGGAGGTAACCGGCCGAATGGTGTCACCCGGCTTCTGGGCATCTGCTCGACCGGACGGTTGCGACCGAAGCGCACTGACTACCAGAAGAATCGAGACCGCAGCAAGGGTTCTAAAAGACGGCACGGTAGCCAGGCACCTCCTCGGTTCGGGCCCGTGCTGATCCGTGACCATCGACAGCGCGAGGTCGGTGGGAACAGCAGGGGCCTTTGGTTTTCATAGGGATCATTCCCAGCCTCGACAGCCCGCCAGGTTGTGACCGGATGTGAGAGACTATGACACAGAGTAGCGAACGCGCGACTAGTTGAAGTGATCGTTCTCGATTTGGTCGACCTGCCGGTTGCGGGGGGTGACGCGCTGGCACCCTCGGACCGAGCTGGGTAACGACAGATCTCACGAACGTGCGTGGCAAAGGAGGTCTACGGAACGGTGTGTTGATCAGCGACTGGCGTAGCCCCCCCGGGTGGGGGTCTTATCGCCCCTGATGACGGAATTCTTTCGGTGAGTACGTCTGCGAAAGGGCAGCCCGGCGGGTATGTTCATCGTTCGGACGGTTGTGATCTGCTACCAGGCTGACAGGGCTAGCCGGGCCGCGGTGACCGCTGCCGGGGTGCCGGCCAGCCGGAGGGGGGCGTGCGTGTCCGAGCCGATCTCGAACCAGATCACGCCTTTGATGCCGGCGCCCTTCATGTAGGCGAAGAGCTTTTGGACCCATGCGATCGGATCTCCACCCTGCTGCGTCGTCGCTGTCTCGTTGATCCAGATCTCGTCCCTAGGGGCGATGTGCCTGACGACTTGAAGTGTGGGATCGAAAAGGAGTTTGGGTGAGATCCAGGATTGCCGGGAGTGCGCCTTGCGGCCGAAGTTATAACCGTCAATCCCCACGATATCCGCCCAGTCGCCACCCGGAAACGATTCCGTAATGGCCGACGCGTTGTTGCCGATCATAATGTTCGGACTGAATACCCAGTGGAGGTTGACTGCCCCCTGGTGTCGCAGCGTGTCCCGAACATGCCTGAACGCCTTGACGTACGCGGGGGGACTTCCGCCATTTCTGAGAACCGACCATGGGTACCAAGTGCCATTCATTTCCTGTGCGAATCGCATGAAGACCGGCCCACCGTAGGCGGCTAGGGCTCGACCCCACTGTTCGAGGTATTCATCGAATTTTCCACCGGCTATATTTGCTAGGCGATAGGTCGGTTGCTCCACCCCCTCGATGGGATTCCATGGTTCCCATGTGATCTCAGGAACCGCACCTGCCATCTCGATTGAATGCAGAGTATCTAACGGAAGAGCAGACTTCAAACTCCAGGCTACGTAGAGGTTGATGATATCGACGTGACGTTCTACCGACCGTCCGACGGTCAATTCCGCGGATAGACTGTTTTGGCCATCCCCAGAAATCGACAACCCGAAGATCCGCGCCTGTTCTGGTATCACTGTCAGAAACTCGAAGGTGCCGATGGCGAGGATCACCGAGAAGATGACGCAGACCACCGCCCGAAAAAAAACACGGTTCACTCTGCCTGTTGGCGGCGGGCCGACCAGCAAGCGGGAAAAACCCGGACCGTTGAGTCTTATCAAGGCATTAGTACCTCCGTCGGGAACGTGCGAGCAGGTTGAGTGTTTGAGCTGAAATTCTTTGGTTCGCACGACGATACTCCACGGCTTTCTGGTGTCACGTTCGGCGGTCAGTGGTAGGTTTATCGGCTCTTCGAACATGGTAGACAACCCATGTCGTTTGTTGCCAAGCCGGAATTTGTCAAGGTGGTGGTTGATTGCGCCGTGAGGCGTTGTTGTCCGAGTGGAGGTGAGAGACCGCCGGCGTTTGCCTGTCGTAGCAGGTGGGCGTAGCTGAGGGCAGTCCGGTCCAGGTGGTGCTGGAAAGGATGGGAGTAGCCCTGACAAAGCCGGGACGTGTCAGTACTGCCAGATGACGCGGGTCCGGCGAGCGTGATGAAGAGGAGTACGTGAGGAACCGGCGTTGTTACGTCCTGAACCCTGACACCGACTCTAACCAGCTCAGGTGGCTTCGGATAGGCGCACCGACAGCCGAACAGGCCGGGTGAGGCGGAGTCGCCGTAGTACTCGGGGTCCGGGAAAGCCGGACGGCGTGATCACCTCGGCAACGGACCGGGTGGCGCGGACCCTTCCGATGACGGCGCGGGTCGAAGCGCAAGTATGTACGCGCAACACCTATCGTGATAGGAAACGCTGGCCGCACGACACATGGTGGTCCTGAGCGCCATCTCATTGGTTTCTGGTGTCGTCGGGCTGCGGCAGCGGCAGGTCCATGCTCGGGCTCCTACCCGGTTCGTACCCGACGGCTGCGGCCGCGATGCGTCAGAAAAATGACGTGTTTAGCGGGACTTGCCAGTCAGGACATGACTGGAATACCAGGGTCTCGAGCGTGGCGGCGGGGCAGCGGGTGTCCCTTCTGCGCCGGCACCCTGCCCACGTCCACCAACAACCTCGACGACCGGACCAGGCAGATCGACGAGCTGATGCACGTTTCAGGACACCAACTCATTCTGACCTACCAAGCTGAAGAGCCAGTCTGCCCAGAAGCGCTCAAGCCGGGATCGGGTGGGCGCCCAGTATGCGTTCCAGCAGGCTCAACGCCGTCAACGACTCATCATCACCATCTGGTGGCGGTTCGGGTGGCGGCCGGTCGTACCAGTCGGCGGCCGCCGGGGGTGCTGGTCGGTGGCGGTCCGCGATGTGCAGGACCAGTCGGTAGGCCGCCCGTTCGATCCGGTGACGTACTACTTGCCGGTGGATAGTTTCGGCGACGCCGAGCTGCTCGGCCAACGCGGTGAGGCTGGTGGAGGTGACGACGGCCCACCGGCCGCGGCGGGGCGCGGCGAGGTGGAACGCGGCGAGGGTTTCCAGTGCCTCGTACACCGCCGACCGCGACAAACCCACCGATGCGGTGAGGTCGAAACTGGTCAGCGGCTCCTTCGCGTGTTCCAGCGCTTCGTACACCAACGCCGCCGGAATGCCCAGCTCCAGGAACACCGGCCGCAGCGCGTGCAGCTTCCCGCCTCTCCAATCCCGCCGCCCGGCCCGATCGGCGTACCTGGCCGGGAGAACCAGTTCGTACAGGTCGCCGTCGACGCCGCGGTTCCCGTCGATCAGCTCGATCAACGCATCCGGCCCTTCCCGCAATGCCCGCAGGTGGGCGGCGACGGTGGTGTGGTCCACACCCGCGCCGATGCTCAACGACCGGGTCCCGAAGTGCACATACCGGGAGCCGCTCATCCGGGCCGCCTGCCCGAC
>JAABUM010005459.1_pt1 | contig 13362 bp, 11 predicted proteins | sample 5559161 | NCBI WGS metagenome assembly JAABUM01 (sample SAMN10711868, study PRJNA513369) | rock metagenome | isolation source: Antarctica rocks | place: Antarctica: Victoria Land, Siegfried Peak nord | reverse complement strand
CCCGCCGCACGCACCGGCGTTGGCCTGCTGCAGGACGGTCCTTGTTGGGAAAGACTGCGCTTGCCGCCTCCCTCACCCCGGCCCTCTCCCGGAGGGGGAGGGAGCAGGCAAGCTGTTGCGGTCCTTGCTCGTTTCCTCCGCGGCCTGATTTCGGGTATGGCTGCGGCACGCGCCGGCTGTCAGCCGTGCAAGCCGCCCGGACCCCGCGCCCGGCCGATCCGCCCGGCCGATCCGGCAGAAACTAAGGACAAAGCATGAGCTACGTGGACGCCGTGCTGCAAAAGGACGAGACCGTGCTGCACCGCGGCCGGCTGCACTGGATCGTCTATTTGCGCGGCGTGCTGCTGCTGGTGCTGGCGGCCGTGCTGCTGCTGCTGCCAGTGGACCGGGGATGGCAGGTGCTGGTCAACTGGCTGGCGATCCTGGCCGCCGCGCTTAGCGTCCCCTTCCTGGTCCATGCCTGGTATGACCAGTGGATCACCGAGATGGCGGTGACGGACCGGCGCATCATCTACAAGCGCGGCCTGATCCGCCGCATGACGGCGGAGATGAACCTGGAAAAGGTCGAGAGCATCAACGTCGTCCAATCCATCCTGGGCCGCATTCTGGACTATGGCACCATAGACGTGCGCGGCACCGGCGGCGGGATCGAGGGGGTGCGCGGCATCGCCCAGCCACTGGCGTTTCGCAGCGCCATCACGGCGCGGTAGGGCCGGGCCGTCCTGCACGACACGGCTTCGGGGTACGATCCATAGCGGGGCACGATCCATAGATGGCCATACACGTCGCGCTCGTCCTGTCCCTGATCGGCAGCCTGGGGCTGGCGGGGGTGCTGCTGGTCTGGGCGGACCGCGTCGCGGGCGCGCGGATGCTGGTGCTGTTCCTGCTGGGCGTGTCGGTCTGGATCGTCGGCAACGAGCTGCCGACCTGGGCGGGACCGAGCTGGGACCGGCTGGGGCTGAGCCTGATGGCCGTGGCGCCGCTCGCCTCCTCGGCGTTCCTGCACTTCGCCGTCACGTTCTGCCGGGCGGACCGGGCGGCTTGGCTGGTGCGTCCGGGCTACCTGCTCGGCGGGTCCATGCTGCTGCTGGGCGTCCTGGTCCGGCCCGGCGAATACGAGCCGTTCGCCGGGCTGCGCTGGGTCGCCATGCCGAACTGGGTGGGCTGGGCGTCCAGCGTCGCCTGGGGCGTGCTGGCGCTGGCGGGGCAGGTCGTGCTGGCGCGTGCCTGGCTGGACGCCCGCGGGCTGCCGCGGCGGCAGATCGAGGCGGTGTGCGCGTCCAGCGCCTTCGGGCTGGCGTGCATGGCGGGCTATGGCGCGGCGGCGCTGCGGCTGGACGTGTATCCCTGGCCGTTGCTCGGCCTGCCGCTGTATCCGCTGATCCTGGTTTACGGCATCCTGCGCTACCGCGTGCTGGTGGCCAATGCCTGGGCACGGCGGGCCGTCGCATGGAGCCTGCTGGCGGCACTGGCCGTGGGGATCGTCGCCCTGGTGCCGCTGCTGCCGCCGCTGGCGGACGGCCCGGCGGAGCGCTGGGTGTCGGGCGCGCTGGTCGCCGTCGCCTGCCTTGCCCTGGCCGGGCCGGCGCGTCGGCTGGCGGAGCGCGTCGTGTATCCGGGCGGTGCCCTGTCGGCCCGGGATGTCCAGTCCTGGCGCGCGGCGCTGTCCCGGGCCGAGACCGTCCCCGACCTGGCGCAGGCGGCGTCGGCGCTGCTGACCCGGCGCCTTGGCCTGCCGGTTGCGGTCGTGGTCGGGGAAGCGGCGATGCCGGACGTCCCGGCCGTGCCCGTGCTGCGCTGCCATGAGGCCGAGGGCGCATGGCGGGTCGGGCTGCAGGGCTGGGAAGCCGCTCCGCCGGGGCCGCGGCGCCTGGCCGAGCTGTTCGGGGAGGTGCTGGCGGAGGAGGCGGCGCGGCTGCAGCTCGCCCAGGCGCTGGCCGTGCGGGAGCGGGAGCGGCAGTTGCAGGCCAGGCTGGCGGAGCTGGGCCAGTTGGCTGCGACCGTGGCGCACGACGTCCGCAACCCGCTGAACATCATTGGCATGGCCGCCGCCGGGGCGCCGGCCGAGGTGCGCGCCGAAATCCGCGAGCAGGTGGACCGCATCGCCCGGCTGTCCCGCGACCTGCTGGACTATGCCCGGCCCTGGGGGATCGAGCCTGCCGCGTGCGACTTGATGGAGAGCATACGCAGCGCCGCTCGGCACCGCCCCGGCACGGAGGCCGGGGCGGGCCTGGACGGCACGCTGATGGTGCGGGCCGACGCCCGCCGTCTGGACCAGGCGCTGGCCAATGTGCTGGATAACGCCTGCGCGACCGGCGCCCGCACCGCGGTCGAGCTGGAGACGCGGGACGGCATGGCCCACATCCACGTCTGCGACGCCGGGCCGGGCGTACCGGCCGACTTGCGGGACCGGCTGTTCCAGCCCTTCGTGTCGCGCAGCCCCGGCGGCACCGGGCTGGGCCTGGCCATCGTGCTGCGGATCATGGAGGCGCACGGCGGCGGCGCGCGGCTGACGGAGCGCCAGGACTGGAGCACCTGCGTCACGCTGACCTTGCCTTTGCTTGAGGGGGCGGCGCAGCCGGAGGTGGTGCGGGTTGGATCGCCGGCTGCTGAATCGTCCCAGGTTGGACCGTCCCAGGTTAGGCCGTTGGAGGCCGGGCCTTCGGACATCGGGCCGCTGGATGCCGGAACCTCGGACGCCGAACAGTCGGACGCCGGGCCGCCGCAAGCCGGGTCGTTGCGCGCCGGCGCCCCGGCGTGATGCCCGGTCCGGCCCAGGCCGCGGAGGACGCCGCTGCCCGGGTGCTGCTGGTGGACGACGAGGCGGCGTTCCAGAGGTTGGGCGCGGCCTGGCTGCGCGGCTTGGGGCATGAGGTCGCGGTCGCTGGCGACGGCGATGCGGCCGTGGCGCGGTTCGGCGGGTTCGCGCCCGATGTCGTCCTGCTGGACCTGGCGATGCCGCCGCGGTTCGATCCTGCCGCCGGGCTGGAGCTGATCCCGCGTTTCGCCCCCGTGCCGGTCGTCGTGATGACCGGCCACGCCGATCACACCCTGGCGCTCCGAGCCGCGGAGCTGGGGGCTTGGGACTTCCTGGCAAAGCCGGTGGAGCCGGAGATGCTCGGCTTCGTCGTGGCCCGCGCCGCGCGCAAGGCCCGGCTGGACCGGGAGCTGCGCCACCTGCGCCAAGGCGCCGCGACCGAGGACCTGGGCATGACCGGGCGGGCGCCCGCGCTGGAGCGGCTGCGCGCGATGGTGCGCCGCCTGGGGCCGTCCGGGGTCCCCGTCGTGGTGCTGGGGCCGACCGGGACCGGCAAGGAGCTGGTGGCCCGCGCGCTCCATGCTTGCAGCGCACGGGCCGGCGGGCCGTTCGTGGCCGTCCATTGCGGGGCGCTGGCCGCCGACCTGCTGGAAAGCGAACTGTTCGGCCACCTGAAGGGCAGCTTCACCGGCGCGCACCGCGACCAGCCCGGCTTGGTCGAGACGGCGCACCGCGGCACCCTGTTCCTGGACGAGGTGGGCGAGATGCCGCCGTCCCTGCAAGTCAAGCTGCTGCGCTTCCTGCAGGAGGGCACGTTCCTGCCGGTGGGCGGGCGCGTGCCGAAGCGGGCGGAGGCGCGCGTGGTCGCGGCCACTCACCGCGATCTGGAGGGCATGGTGGCCGCCGGCAGCTTCCGCGAGGACCTGTTCTACCGCCTGCGCGGCGTGGTGCTGCGGACGCCGCCGCTGTCCGAGCGGCGGGAGGACGTGCCGCTGCTCGCCACCCGGTTCCTGCGCCGGGCCGCGCCGCACGCGGGGCTGTCGCCGGATGCGCTGGGCTGGCTGGCGGGCCGCGACTGGCCCGGCAACGTGCGCGAGCTGCGTGCGACCGTCGAGGCCGCCGCGGCGCTGGCGGAGCCGGGCGCGGCGGTGGTGGACGCCGCGCTGCTGCGCTTCGCCGCCGGGGAGGAGGACGAGGCGGCGTCGCTGCCCAATGGTGCCGCCGGCAGCCTGGACGCCGCTATCGCCGAGTTGGAGACCCGCATGTTGCGCGACGCTCTGGCGGCCAGCAGCGGCAACCAGTCCGAGGCTGCGCGGCGGCTGGGCGTGTCGCGCGTGGGCTTGGGCAAGAAGCTGGCACGCTTGGGGCTACGGTAGCCGGGCTGGCCGACGCCGGCGGTCATGTGCTTTGACCGCCCTCTGCCCGTCCCCTTTGCCCGCCATTGCAAGCCGCCCTTGCGGCGCGGCACCACGGGGGCGGCACGGACCGCGTTCCCAGCCCCTGGACTGCCGCGTCGCTGCGCTCCTCGCAGCGACGGGTGCGGACTGGGCGCAAAGCGGTCAGGGCATAGGACGGTCGGTGCGGTCCTGGACGCCAGGGCGTTCACGCCCTGCGCCGGCCCCGGTCAGGCGAACCCGTAGAGCCGCGCCGGGTTGTTCACCAGTATCTTCGTGCGGATCGCGGCGTCCGGCACCCACTCGGCCAGCAGGTTTATCAGCCGGCCGTCATCCACGTCCTGGGCGGGGGCGAGGTCGGTAGGCTTGCGCCCGGCCACCGCCGCGCTGTCCGGGTGCGGCCAGTCGGTGCCCCAGACGATCCGGTCCGGGTTGGCCGCCACCAGCGCGCGGGCCAGCGGCGCTACGTCCGCCCAGCCCGGCGCCCCCGACGCGCGGTAGGCGCCGGAAATCTTCACGTATGCCCGCCCCGACCGCACTAGGTCCAGCACGGCGTCGAAACCCGGCTGCTCCATGCCCAGCGCCGCCTGGGCGCCGGCGAAGTGGTCGAACACCACCGGAACCGGCAGCGCCGCAAGCTGGTCGTGCAGCGGCGCGATGACGGACAGGCGCGAATACACCTGCAGGTGCCACGGCCGCCCGGCCAACTGCGCCATCACCCCGCCCAGCCGAGCCGCGAGCGCCTGGGGGTCGAACACGCCGGCCTGCTCCAGGTTGACGCGCACGCCGCGCACGCCTTGGGCGTTCATGGCGTCCAGCTCCGCCGGCTGCGCGTCCGGGCCGATGACCGCTATGGCGCGGGCGCGCTTGGGGCCGAGGCGGCGCACGCCCTCCAGCGTCGCCCGGTTGTCGGTCCCATAGACGCTGGGGGTGACGATCACGACGCGGTCCAGGTGCAGGGCGTTCTGCAGCGCCAGCAGGGCTTCCGGCTCGGCGGCGGGCGGGGTGTAGCCGCGGCCGGACCAGTAGGGGTAGGCGGCCGTATCGGGGAAGACGTGGACGTGGGTGTCGGTGGCGCCTGGCGGCGGGGCGAAGCCGGGGGGCGTGCGGACGGTGGGCGCCTCCGGCGTGGCGTGGGCGGAGCCGGCGCGCAGCAGGGCTGCGGCGGGCATGGCGGCGGCGAGCGCGAGTCCGGCGCGGCGTGTCATCATGGTCGGCCCCTCCCAGGGTCTGGCTTTGACCGGGATTACGGCACGGGCGGCGTGAGGTGTCCAGGAAATCGAGGCTTCCGCACCTTGCGTGGAAGAATTTCCGGCGCTAGCCGGAGCCGCCTGCGTCTGCTGGCGAGCGGGGTCCTCCCAGGTTGCGGTTTCCACGCGAGATGCGGGACACTCACCAAACCGAGCCAATTCCAATCCTGGTTCATAGAAGCGGGCCAGGGCCTTGCCTCATCTGGACCGGAGAGCAATCCTCAGCGCGTTGCAGTTTTGGAGACCGCAGAGTGTGGGCGGCAGCAAGCTCCATGCTGCATGAACATGGCCATCTATGGAAGCGCGGCAGGCCACCGCACTGCGGCCGATAAGGCTTGCCATGGACAAGCCTGGCGGCGAAACGGGAGGCGCGCTGCAAATATGCTTGGCGCTCTGCGTGCCTGCCACCAGAGTTAAGGCGCCAGACCGCCGCCGCTTCCGAGCACCCGCTTAACCATGTCCAGCAGTTCATCGAACTTGAACGGCTTGTGCAGGAAGGCGACGTAGCCTGCACAGTGCTTGGCGACGGCCGCCTCGCGCATTGAACTCATCATCACGACTGGAATGTCCCGCAGCGCCGGGTCGGCCGCCATGGCCCCCAGCACCGCAGCGCCATTCATCACAGGCATCATGTAGTTGCAGAACACCAGGGCAGGGCGCTCCCGGGCCAGCACGTCAAGTCCCTGCTTGCCGTTCATGGCAGTCAGCACCTGGTAGCCCTCCTCCGTGAGCACGGCGTCGAGCAGCTCTGCAATGCCAGTCTCGTCCTCCACCACGAGCACCGTTGTCATGGCCTGCCTCCCTGCCCGCGCAACGCGCAGCCCAGGTCGGCGGCAAGGCCAGCCCGCCTGGTTGATGCTTCATGATGCATCGCGACCGCACTCAACTGCCCCTGAGCCAGCACGGTCCCGGACGGGAACGCAGCCTTGCCTTCGGCTGACCAGCGGATCAACGCCCTGTTGCACCGGCGGTGCGCGGAATTGTGGCAGTGAACGTGGTGCCGTCCTTTTCGGTTGAGGTGACGGCGATGGTCCCGCCGTGGGCAAGCACTATTTCCTTCGTGATGTGCAGCCCTAATCCGAGGTGCATGGACCTCTCATCTGGCTCATCCTCCCCTGCTCCCTGCTTGAACAACTCGAATATGCTCCCGATGCCGTCTGGAGGGATAGGATTGCCCATGTTCCTCACCGACACTTTCAATTGATCCGCCTCGCCTGCAACGGCTATGGTGGTGGCGAAGCCTTCAGAACCATGCTCCATGGCATTGCCGACAAGGTTGGAGATGACCTGGCCGATACGGCTCCTGTCCCACTCGACCTCCATGTCCCCAGTCGTCGTCAGTTGCAAAACCCGGTTCGGGTAAAGAGCACGCATCTCCTCGATTAATTGTCTGATAAGCTGGGCGACATTCATCCCCGACCTGGAGATTTGGATGTCCGAGCCGAACTGAATGCGCGTAAGGTCCAGAAGGTCCTCTATGATGTTGATTGCCCGTGACGTGGCATTCTTGATCTGGATCGCCATCCTATCCTGCTTGGCGTTGAGCTCCCCGCTCCTGAGCAACTGCTCGGCGCACATGCATGCAGCGCCAACGGGATTGCGCAGGTCGTGGCCAAGTATCCCGAGGAACAGGTTGCGCGAGTGGTCGAGGAGCGCGGTGTAGCGTCCGACCGACTCCGCGACGGATTGATCGATGGCCTCGTTGAAGCGGATCAGGTCAGTCAAGTCCGCGCTGTCGAAGTCGCCCTTCCGGGCGATCCAGAGTTTCGTCACGCTTGCCCGCAGCGCCCGGTACTCTGAGACCATCTGGTCCATGTCGAAGCCATCGCTCAAGCGCAAAGCCGCATGGATTTCCGCCGCGGTGTGCTGACCGTCCTCTCTTGAGGGGCCATTGCCCTGAGACTTCCTCTGCTGCTCGGCATTGGTCTGGTAGGCTTCCAGGTCGTCCGCGATGAAGGCAAGCATCATCCCAATGTGGTCTTTGAGAGCGTCCGCCGTCATCCGGTTGCTGGCGGGCGTACGCGTCCTGGCAAAACCGGACCATTCCTCCACAATCTGCGCCATGCCTTCGCGGATGAACGCTCCCAACCTGATCTCACCTACATCGCTTTTATTAGGCACGTCGAGCATGAGAATGTTCACCTTGATCTTGTGACAGGTAACTGTTGCTTGCCAGTCTTGCTGGGTGGAGGAAGCCTACTCCTCAGACTTCTGGGATGGACACAACCGCTTCGGCTTCATCCGGCTGCGGGCAATGCGGCCTGAGCATGGGACTGATCTGGCACATCATCAGGCAAACCTCCTCGAAGCGCCTAGACGATGTATCGGTCCGTTGCACTGATTGATCATCAACAACCCCAGGAGGCACGCTGTGCAAGGAAAAAAGGTGGTGCCCGAAAGCACCACCAAGTTAAGGAGGAGAACCCCCTCCAGGAACTCTCCTAGAGGATCAGGGACGCTCGCAGCGCCCGCGATGCTTCAGCGCGTACGACACGCGAGATCGCCGTGATAGGTTCGGAAACTACCTACTAACCTCTTCTGAAAGCCTGGTCGGCCTGCTGCTGTGATGAGGGGGCCTTGTCCTGCCGGGGTATCCGTGGATTCCACCTGCCCATCAGCGGCTCGCTCGCTATTCGATGCGTATGCAGCCCAGGTTGGCGGCGGCGGCAGGCCGAACGTATCCAAGGTATGCAGCAGGGCGGGCAGCGTCCGCGCTTTCCTGAACAGAAACAACGGTATGTCCATCCGGCCCCGCCGGCACGCCTTTCGCTCCTGCACCAGCAAGACAAAGGCGGGGTGGGCGGATGTTGGACGGACTGGATAGGACTTGCGACGCGGCAGGGCTGCCGGACATGGCGGCGCATGTCGGACCCGCCGGCTGGGCGCGGCTGGCGCCCGCCATACGGTGCCGCTTCGGCGCGGCGCAGGCGCACCGGTCGCGCACCTACCACGGCGCGATGGACGTTTGGCGCTCCCCGGCTGGCCTTGTGCTCGCGCTGCTCGGCCGGGCGTTCGGCGGTCCCTTGCCCTGCCGGCGCGGCCTGGACGTGCCTGCGGAGGTGCGCGTCCGCCCCGTCGGCGCCGGCATGTGCTGGGAGCGCCTGCTGCGCTTCGGCCCCGGCCGGACCGAGTGCGTGGCGTCCGCCAAGCTGGACGACCCCGACGGACGCCTGCTGGAGCGCACCGACGCCGGCCTCGTCATGGAACTGGACGTGTTCGAGCAGGGCGGCGCGCTGGTGTTCCGCAGCCGGCGCTATCTGCTGCAACTCGGCCGCTGGCGCGTCCCGATCCCCGCGCTGCTGACCCCCGGGACCTGCGAGGTCCGGCATGAGGACGCCGGGCCGGGCCGCTTCCGGTTCACGCTGACCGCCAGCCATCCGGTCTGGGGCCTGACCTTCCGCCAGGATGGCCTGTTCCGCGACCCCCTGTTCCACGAACCCGCCTTCCACGACTCCAAGGAGACCTCGCCATGTTGAGCGCAGCCTTTGCCGTGCTGTCCGTCCAGGCCGTGATGGGCGCCTTCGACAACTTCTGGCACCACGAGTTGGAGGCCAAGCTGCCCTCCACCGTCTCGGCCCGCTACGAGCTGCTGCTGCACACGTCGCGGGAGGCGATCTACGCCGTCCTGTTCGCCGGGCTGGCGTGGGCGGAGTGGCGGGGCGCCTGGGCCTGGGGCCTGGCCGCGCTGCTGCTGGTCGAGATCGTCATCACGCTCGCCGACTTTATCGAGGAGGACCTGACCCGGCGCCTGCCGCCGCTGGAACGGGTGCTGCACACCATGCTCGCCCTGTCCTATGGCGCGTTCGCCTCCCTGCTGGCGCCGGTGGCGGCCGGCTGGGCGGCGGCGCCGACCGCGGTGGGCGCCGTCAGCTATGGCTGGGTGTCGTGGCTGCTGACGCTGTATGCGGTCGGCGTCGGCGGATGGAGCATTCGCAACGGGATCGCCACGGCGCGGCTGTTCCGCCTGGCCGCCGCCGCGCCGCCGCCGCCCGTCGCGGGGCACGGCCCGGCGGTGCTGGTGACCGGCGGGACCGGCTTCATCGGGCAGGCGCTGGTGCGGCGGCTGGTGGCGGAGGGCCGCCGGGTGATCGTGCTGTCCCGCGACGCGCGCCGGGCGCGGACGCTGCTCGGCCCGGCGGTGCATGTGGTCGAGAGCCTGGACGCCCTGCTGCCCGAAACGCGCCTGGCCGCGGTCGTCAACCTGGCCGGGGCGCCGGTCGCGGGCGGGCCGTGGACGCTGCGCCGCCGGCGCGTGCTGCTGGACAGCCGCATCGGCACGACGAAGGCCATCCTGGGCCTGCTCGCCCGGCTGGAGCACCGGCCCGCCGTGCTGGTGTCGGCGTCCGCGGTCGGCCTGTATGGCGCCCGCCCGGCCGACGAGCCGCTGATGGAGGACGCGGCCGGACGCCCGGGCGAGTTCCAGTCCGACCTGTGCCGGGCCTGGGAGATGAAGGCCGCCCGCGCCGAGGCATGGGGCTGCAGGGTAGTCATGCTGCGCCTCGGGATCGTGCTGGGCCGGGACGGCGGAATGTTCCCGCTGCTGGACGCGGCGGCGCGGTTCGGCCTCGGCGCCGTGCTGGGCGACGGACGGCAGCCGTTCCCGTGGGTGCATTTGGACGACGCAATAGGGCTGATCCAGCACGCCATGCGGGACGGGCACATGCGGGGGCCGGTCAACGCCGTGGCGCCGGACTGCCCGGCGCAGGGCGGGTTCGTGCAGGCCCTGGCCCGGCGCCACGGCCGCGGCGTGCGGCTGCGTGTGCCGGCGAGTTGGCTGCGGGCCTGGCTCGGCGGGATGGCGGACCTGCTCCTGGCCGGACAGCGCGCGGTGCCCTGGGCGGCGCTGGAAGTCGGCTACTGCTTCGCGGCGCCGACGCTGCAAGTGGCGCTGGACCGGCTGGCCGGCCCAGCCGCTGTCCGCCGCCAGGGCGGCCTGTGGTCCGGCAGGGCTGCCAGCGGCCAGGTGGAGCAACAGGACCGGCGGCCGGCGACGCCTGGCACGGGCACTGCGGACCTAGCCGGCGCAAGGCGGCACGATGGCGCTAATGCCGTTCAGCACTGGCCCGCCGAGTGATTGGCCCTGGCGCCTTCCAACTCCTACACTGGCCCGGTGCCCCTTCCCGATGCCGCGCCCGCCCTTGCCTTCATCGCCCTTGTGTTCCTGCTGGCCGGCTTCGTGAAGGGCATGGTCGGGCTTGGGCTGCCCATCGTGGGCGTTGGGCTGCTGAGCCTGGTGACGACGCCGCAGCAGGCGTCGGCGCTGCTGGTCGTGCCCTCGATGGTGACGAACGTGTGGCAGCTCTTGGCCGGGCCGGGCCTCGGCGCCCTGGCCCGGCGGCTGTGGCCGATGATGGCCGGGATCTGCGCCGGCACCTGGGCCGGGCTGTGGGCGCTGGGACGGCTGGGCTGGCTGACCGCCGCCGCCGCGACCCGGGCGGAGGGCGCGCTGGGCCTGGCCCTGGTGCTGTATGCCGGGCTGAGCCTGCTGCGGGTGCAGCTTCCGCCGCCGGGCCGGGCGGAGCGGTGGGCGGGGCCGGTGGTGGGCGCGCTGACCGGCGCGGTATCGTCGTTCACCGGGGTGTTCGCCATTCCGGCGGTGCCCTACCTGGCGTCCCTCGGGCTGGACAGGGACGAGCTGATCCAGGCGCTGGGCCTGTCGTTCACGGTGTCCACGGTTGCGCTTGCGGCGGGGCTGGCGGCTGGCGGCCTGTTCGGGGCCGGGGCCGCAGGTCTGTCGGCACTGGCGGTGCTGCCGGCGGTGGCGGGCCTGCTGGCGGGGGGATGGTTGCGCGGGCGGGTGCGGCCCGGGACGTTCCGGCTATGCTTCCTGTTGGGCGTGGCGGGGCTGGGGCTGCACCTGGCGGTGCGCGGCCTGGCGTGACAGGCTGCGGTGCCCCGATGGAGGACCCGGCATGGAAGAACCCGGCATGACCGAGCTTTGGCGCCTGTCCGCGACCGGCCTCGCCGCACGCATCCGGGGGCGGGAAGTTTCGGCCCGGGAGGCTGCGCAGGCGGCGCTGGACCGGCTGGACGCGGTGAACCCGGCCCTCAACGCCGTCGTGGACCATCGCCCGGCGGACGTGCTGGCCGAGGCGGACCGGGTGGATGCGGCGATTGCGCGGGGCGAGGACCCGGGCGTGCTGGCCGGGGTGCCGGTGACGGTGAAGGTCAACCTGGACCAGGCGGGATGGGCCACCACCAACGGGCTGCGGCTGCAACGGGACCTGATCGCGCAGACGGATAGCCCGGTGGTGGACAACCTGCGCCGGGCCGGGGCCGTCATCCTGGGGCGGACCAACGCACCGGCGTTCTCGTTGCGCTGGTTCACCAGCGGCGGGGTGCATGGCCGGACGCGCAACCCGCGCAACCCGCGGCTGACGCCCGGCGGGTCGTCCGGCGGGGCGGCGGCGGCGGTTGCCGCAGGGATTGGGCACCTCGCGCACGGGACGGATATCGGCGGCAGCATACGCTACCCGGCCTATGCCTGCGGCGTGCACGGGCTGCGGCCGACCCTGGGGCGGGTGGCGACATGGAACGCCAGCGCGCCCGACCGCGGCATCGGGCCGCAACTGATGGCGGTGTCCGGCCCTATCGGGCGCACGATGGCGGACCTGCGGGCGGGCTTGCAGGCCATGGCGGCACCGGACCCGCGCGATCCCTGGTGGGTGCCGGCGCCCTTGGAGGGGCCGCCGGTGCCGCGCCGGGCCGCGCTGTGCTTGCGGCCGGGCGGGCTGGCCATCGTAGCGGAGGTGGAGGCGGCGCTGCTGGATGCTGCCCGGCGGATGGAGGCGGCGGGCTGGACCATTGAGGCCGTGAACGACACGCCGCCGCTGCACGAGGCGACCGAGCTGAACATCCAGCTTTGGCTCGGCGACGGCTTCGCCGGCATGGCGGCGCGGGCGGCGGAGGAGGGCGACCCGGCTGCCATCGCCATCCTGGAGAGCCACCGCGCCGCGGCGGAGGCGCTGGCGCCCGACGCCATCCCGCGCGCCCTGGTGCGCCGGGCCGGGCTGGTGCGGGAATGGCTGCGGTTCCTGGACCGGCATCCCGTCCTGCTGCTGCCGGTGTCGGCGGAGCTGCCGTTCCCGGACGACCTGGACTTGCAGGGGCATGCGGCGATGGCGCGGGTGTGGGCGGCGCAACTGACGCAGACGGCGCTGCCGCTGCTGGGCCTGCCGGGGCTGAGCGTGGCGACAGGAATGGCGGGGGATGCGCCGGTCGGCGTGCAGTTGATGGCGGGGCGCTACCGGGAGGACCTGCTGCTGCTGGCTGGGGAGGCGATTGAGGCCGGGGGCGTGCCGGCGTCGCCGGCCGATCCTGTGGTGGGCTGAGACGGGCGGTTCAGTCCCGCAAGTCGGTCAAGGCGGCGGGCAGGTCGCGTGAGGTATGGATGACCCTGACAATCTGCGGTGGCAGGGTTGCCGGACGATAGACCAGCACGAAGGGAAAGCCCGGCAGCGACCAAAACCGGTATTGGTCTCCAACCAGATCGGGCTGGACCCGCCCGGCAAACGGTCTGGCTCCAATCAGGCGGCCGGCCTCCGCAACAGCTTCCCGAAACCGCCGTGCGGCGGCCGGGTTGTCGTCCGCGATCCACCTCGCCGCTTCGGCCAGCGCGCGCCGCGCAGCTGGGGTGAGGGATGCCGGCGTGCTCACCTGTGGCGGAGTTCAGCCGCTGCGATGATTTCGTCCATTTCCTGCAAGACTTCGTCCAATGTCGAAAATCCGTCCCGCTCGGCCTCGGTCTGCGCCTCCTTTAAGGAAACGATGAAGGTTGCACGCTCAGCCTCCGCCTGTTGCAGCAGGCTGACTGCGGCGCGCATAACGTCGTCCAGATCGCTATAGCGTCCCTGTGCCACAACGTCGGCAACGAAGCGTTCCAGGTCGGGCGGCAAGGTCACGGTGTCCATGGGCAGCACGATAGCTGGTATAGGATGCTGTCGGAAAGGAGAAAGCCTGC
>JAABUM010001770.1_pt1 | contig 13363 bp, 13 predicted proteins | sample 5559161 | NCBI WGS metagenome assembly JAABUM01 (sample SAMN10711868, study PRJNA513369) | rock metagenome | isolation source: Antarctica rocks | place: Antarctica: Victoria Land, Siegfried Peak nord | reverse complement strand
GGCGGTCGATCCGGAGGTGCTGCTGCTAGACGAGCCGCTGTCCAACCTCGACGCCAAGCTGCGCGTCCGGCTGCGCGAGGAGATCGTCCGGCTGCAGAAGGTGCTAGGCAAGACAATGGTGTTCGTCACCCACGACCAGGAGGAGGCGCTGTCGATCTCCGACCAGGTTGCCGTCATGGACACCGGGCGCATCGCGCAGCTCGGCAGGCCAGAGGACATCTACGCGCGCCCGGCCACGCGTTACATCGCCGAGTTCGTCGGCCTGGCCAACTTCGTCGACGCCAAGGTGACCGCGCCCGGGCGGGTGGAGGCGCTGGGCCAGGTGATTGCTATGCCGACCGGCGACCTGATCGGCCGGGTCACGCTGATGGTCCGGCCCGAAGCGCTGTCAATCGCCGTAGCTGGAACCTGCGTGGCGGGACCGGCGCTCAAGGGGCATGTGGTCCAGCGCGCGTTCCTCGGCAGCACCGCCCGCTACTCGGTGCAGACGCCCCACGGGCTGTTGACGGTGGACGACGGCGCGCTTGCCGGCCGGCCCGCCGACGAGGACGTGACGCTCGCGGTCGCGGCGGAACGCCTGCACCTGTTGCCAGCGTAACCGATGAACCTGGAAGGCCGCATGATCGAACACTCCAACGTCACCGTTCGCGGTGCGAAGCTGCACGTCGCGCGGGCCGGGCGGGGGCGGCCGCTGCTGCTGCTGCACGGCTGGCCAGAGTTTTGGCTGACATGGGAGCCGGTGATGACCCGGCTGGCCGCCCGCTTCGACCTGATCGCACCGGACCTGCGAGGCTTCGGCAGCAGCGACAAGCCGGATAGCCCCTTCGGACCGGACGAGCAGACGGAGGATCTGGCCGCGCTGATTGACGCGCTCGGGGTCGGGCCGGTCGGGGTCGTGTCACACGACGTGGGGGCGACGATCACCCAAACGCTGGCCCGGCGCCACCCCGACCGGATCGCCGGCCTGTTCTTCTTCAACTTCATGTACCCCGGCATCGGCAAGCGCTTCACCGCGCCCGGCCACCTGCAGCATGTGTGGCACACCTATTTCAACCAGAGCGATCTCGCGCCCGAGCTGCTAGCCGCCTCGCCGGAAGCCGTGCGCCGGTTCTTCACCTACTTCCTGCGGAAGTGGGCGCACCGGCCGGAAGCGTTCGACGATGCGGCCATTGATGCGTTCGTGGCCAATTTCCAGGCGCCAGGCAACCTTGCCGGCGGGTTCGCCCACTATCGTGCCGTCGCCGCGCAACGCCGGGCGGAGGCGGCCGACAACCCGCCGGCACCGACGCCCATTCCGCTTCCGACCTGCGTGCGCTGGGCACAATGCGACCCGACGCTGCCGCCGGAGTGGGCCGACCGGCTGGGCGACTTCTTCCCCGACCTGGATTACGCGCCGTTCCCGGATGCCGGCCATTTCCCGCACCGCGAACAGCCGGACCGCGCGGCCGCGGAGATCGGAGCGTTCTTCGACCGGCTAGGAGCGCAGGGCTGGCGGACGTGAGCGTCGGCGCCCCCGCGGCGGAGGGCGTCCAGCCCGGTCGGAACTGGGTGGTGGCCGCGCTGGCGTTCTTATGGTTCTATAACGGCGTCAACTTCCTCGCTTTCAAGGTAGGCGTGGACGCGCTGCCCGCAGTGTTCCTGGCGGCAGCCCGGTTCACCGTGGCGGGGGTCGTTCTGCTGCCAGTGGCGACGTGGCGCGTCCTGGTGGCCGGACGCCCGGACGCGCGCGCCCTGCTCACGGCGGGGCTGCTGGGCGTGGTCATGCTCGTCGTGGGCCAGGCGCCGGCAATCTGGGGCGTGCGTTATCTGCCCGCCGGCACCGCCTCGGTGTTCGGGTCCACGCCGCCTCTTTACCTGGCGCTGTTCGCGTGGCTCGTCTTTCAGCGGCCACTCGGCCGGCGGCAACTGGCGGGAGTGTGCGTCGGATTCGTGGGCACGGCCCTGCTGGGGTGGAGCTCGGCGGCAGGCGGCGGCTTCAGCCCGCTCGGCGCGGCGGCGATCCTCGCCGCGACGGCAAGCTGGGCCGCTGGATCGCTGGCCGCGGGCCGGGTCAGCCTGCCGCGCGACCCGGTCGTCAACCTGACGGTGCAGCTCCTGACCGCCGGGACGTTGCTTTGCCTGCTATCCTGGCTGACGGGCGAGGCCGCGAGTGTGCGGCTGGGAGATGTCCCGGCCCGTGCCTGGGCGGCGCTGGCGTTCTTGACCATCGTCAGCACCTTGCTCGGCTACAGCGTGTTCACTTGGGTGAACCAGACCGTATCCAGCACTCTCGCGAACAGCTACAGTTATGCCGCGCCAGTGATCACTCTCGTGCTCGCGTCGTTGTTCCTCGGCGAGCGGCTAGCCTGGTCCGAGGCGGGCGCCGCCGCCGTCGCGCTCGGGGGCGTGGCGCTGATGGTCAGCGGCAAGGACTCGAATCGCCAGGCGGCGGCGTGACGCCGTTCAAGGTCGAGTGGAGTGACGCAGCGCTGGGCCGCCTGCGCCATCAGGTCCGGCGCTACCGCTTCCCGGCTGCGCCCGAGAGTGCCGGCTGGCGCTACGGCTGCGACCCGGACTTCCTGCGCTCCCTGTGCGCCCATTGGGTGGATGGCTTCGACATGCGGGGAGCCGAGGCGACGCTGAACCGCTTCCCGCAGGTGATCCACCGGGTGGGGGACATCGACATCCACGCCGTGCATGTGGTCGGCGAGGCCGGCGGGCGGCGCCCGCTGCTGCTGACCCACGGGTGGCCCGGATCGGTGTTCGAGTTCTGGGAGGCAGTCGAACCGCTGGCATTCCCGTCCTGCTTCGGCGGCAGTACGGAGGATGCATTCGACTTGGTCATCCCGTCGCTGCCCGGGTTTGGGTTCTCCGGGAAGCCGCGCACGCCGATCGGCGCCCGCACGACCGCGCGCTTGTTCGACACGCTGATGCGCGAGGGCTTCGGCTATTCTCGCTACCTCGCCCAGGGCGGAGACTGGGGTGCGGCCGTGACGGCGTGGCTCGCGCTGGAGCACGCCGGGTCGGTGCGCAGCATCCATCTCAACTCCGTGCTGGTGACGCCACCGGGCGAGCCGCAGACTGCGGAGGAGAAAGCCTGGCGTGCCGCCCGCACCGCCGCCGAGGACACATTCGGCGGCTACCAGGTGCTGCAACGCACCCGGCCGCACTCGTTGGCATACGCCATGGCGGACAACCCGGTTGCCCAGGCTGCCTGGATCATTGAGCGCCTACACGATTGGGCCGACCTGCGCGACCGGCCGTTCGAGGCGGTGTTCAGCAGGGACCAGATCTTGACGGAGGTGATGATCTACGTCCTCAACGACGCCTTCGCGACGGCCAGCTGGTTCTATGCCGCCGCGCCCATGGAAGGCGTGAGCGTGATGCCGGAAGGGCAACGGGTGCGTGTCCCGACCGCGGTGGCGGCGCACCCGGATCCGCGCGCGCCGTTCCCGCCCCGGACCTGGGTGGAGCGGGGCTACGACGTCGTGCGCTGGACCGACCTGCCGCGCGGCGGCCATTTCGTCGCGATGGAGGTACCGGAGCTGTTCGTGGCCGACATGCAGGCGTGGGCGCGCAACCTGCCGCCGGATTGACCCCTGCCAACTCGGCATCGGTCTTCGCCAGAATTGTTGACAATAATGGTGCCATGAAGGATGCTCCACCCTGTTTCCAGGGCGGCGCGAAGCCCGGCAAAGGAGGGAACGTGATCAGGTCCAGACGCGAGGCCATCAGGATCGCCCTTGGCGGCACCCTGCTCGTAGCCGCCTCAGTGCCCGCGGCCGCTCGGGACAAAGTGGTCATCTATACCGGCTTGACTGAACCTCAGTTCAACAGCGCCGTGAACGCCGAGTTCACCCGTCAAACTGGCATTGACGTGGAGATGCTGGTCATTCCTGCGGCCGGTGCACAGGTCGCCCGCATCCGCGCAGAAAAGTCGCGTCCCCGAGCCGATGTGGTCGTGTCCCAGACGATCCCGTTCATGCAGTCCATGGCCAAGGACGACCTGCTGGTGTCCTACAAGGCCAAGGCCGAAACGCCGGAGTACGTTGGCAAGGGCTATGCCGACCCGGATGGGTTCTGGCACGGGTGGTACTACCTCACGCCGGCGATCTTTTGGAACACCAAGCGCTTCGCGTCCGATCCGGCCCTGGCCGGCGTCAAGCCGCCCGCGACCTGGGACGACCTGCTCAACCCGGCGTTCAAGGGGCAGGTTGCGATGCCCAGTCCGCAAACCACCGCGATCGGCTATGTGCTGCTGGCGACGCAAATGTTCCGTCTGGGCGAGGACAAAGCCTGGGACTACGAGCGCAAGCTGAACGCGAACATCAGCCAGTGGACCGCCTCGCCGCAGCTCATGGTTACGCTGGTCGAGCAGGGGGAGGCCGCGGTCGGCGCCGGGTGGGTGTCGGACGTGCTGAACTCCAAGGTCGGGCACGGCCAGGCTATAGACCTCGTGCTGCCGCCGGAGGACGCCGTGATCGTGCACACTGCAGGCATCGTCAAGGGCGGCCCGAACCCGGACGGCGCGCGCAAGTTCATCGACTTCTTGCAAAGCGACGCCGCGCAGGCGGCCAACGCCAAATACGGCTATCGTCCGGCGCTGAGCCTGGCGGTGCCGCCTCCCGCGGGCATGCCGCCGCTGACGGCGCAGGGCGCCATAAACTACGACACTGAATGGGCGACGAAGAACTACGAGCGCCTGCCGAAGCAGTGGGCGCGCGAGACCGGACAGTGACGGATGGTGCAGCGCCGGCGGTGGCGGACACGTCCCGCTACAGGATGCCGCCCTTCCCGCGGCTGATCGGCCTGGTGCTGAAGGAACGATCGGCCGAGCTCGTGTTGGCTGAGGTCCAGGTGTTGGAGGACCACACCAACCTGACGGGCGTGATGCACGGAGGGGCCATCATGGCGCTCGCCGACCAGTGCGGTGGCATGGCCACCGGCGCCAACCTGCACGCGGGCCAGGGCACCACGACCCTGGAAAGCAAGACCAACTTCTTCGCCGCCGTGCCGATTGGAGATCTGTTGACGTTCGAATGCAGGCCGCTGCACCGCGGGCGCTCCACCATGGTCTGGCAAACCAAGGTCACACGCAGCGACGGCAAGCTCGCCGCCATCGTCACCCAGACGCAGATGGTGATGGCGGCCAGACCGCAAGCCGAGAGCGATTGAGGGCGGCTCACTACGGACGCGCCGCCGTGCCGTCGTCAGCAGCCCTGTGCAACACTGCAATGGAGTCCGCCCTGATTTGATGGGGACCATCAGGATGTTTGGGGTGCCCGCGACGGTGGAGGCGATCGACGATAAATTGGCCGGGTGACGCGAGCCCCGAAGCAAGCCAGACGAGTCGGTAAAACTATCCTGTCCGTTGCCGACGCCACCGCGGCTGAGATCGTGCAGATCAAGGTTTGGCTGCTCGGGATCAGCCCGATGGTGTGGCGGCGTGTGGAGTGCGCCCCTGGCGGGGGCCGTCGCAAGATTGGGGGTGCTGCGGCCAGTTGAGTATTTTCGCGTCTGTTCTCTGACCAAGGGTGGATGCGTGGCCTGGACGTTGAGGTTGGTGAAGATCGGGGTTGAGGGCGAGGGGCCGTGCACGGACGTCATGGAGATCGACCGGCCCGGTGACCTCCGCGACATCGCTGATTTGAGTCTGACCTTGGCCGAAGCGAAGCGGTTGCTGGCACGTGTCCAATAGGAGATCGTCGCCGCGCAGGCCAGGGACCACGCCGTTCAACGACCGGAATGCCCGCGCTGTGGCGGCGGGCAACGCGGTCGTGGTCGCGGCGGGCTTCAGCGAGTCCGGCCCGGCCCGGCCGGGCAGGTGCTGCAGCGCGACCTGATCGAGCAGGCGCGCCACCGGAGCATCGTGCTGCTGGGGCCGAACTGCCCGGGCTTCCTGAACGTGACGGACTGAACCGCGCCGGGTTTGCCGGAGGCGTGTTGGCTTGAGTGCTACGCGGCCATGGGCGTGTCGTCCAGCATGGCATAGTAGTTGGCTTCGGCCTCGGCCGGCGGGATGTTGCCGATGGGTTCGAGCAGGCGGCGGTTGTTGAACCAGTCGACCCACTCCAATGTGGCGAACTCGACGGCCTCCAGGCTCCGCCACGGTCCACGGCGATGGATCACCTCGGCCTTGTAGAGGCCGTTGATCGTCTCGGCCAAGGCATTGTCATAGCTATCGCCGACGCTGCCCACCGACGGCTCGATGCCAGCCTCCACCAGGCGCTCGGAATACTTTATGGACACGTATTGCGACCCCCTGTCCGAGTGATGGATGAGCTGGCCGCCAACAGGCCGCCGCTCGTGCAGCGCCTGCTCCAGCGCATCCAGCACGAAACCGGCGTGCGCCGAACGGCTCACCCGCCAGCCTACGATGCGCCTGGCGAACACGTCGACGACGAACGCCACGTAGACGAAGCCAGACCAAGTGCTCACGTATGTGAAATCCGACACCCAGAGCACGTTCGGGGCTGGCGCCCGGAACTGGCGATTGACGCGGTCGAGCGGGCAAGACGCCGCCTTGTCGCTCACCGTGGTCCTCACCGGCTTGCCGCGGATAACGCCAGCAAGCCCCATGTCGCGCATCAGCCTGGCCACCGTGCAGCGAGCAACAGAGACGCCCTCCCGCCGCAGTTGGTGCCACACCTTGCGCACGCCGTAGACGCGCAGGTTCTCATCGAACACGCGCTAAATCTCCCTGCGCAACTCGGCATCGCGCTTGGCGCGGGCGGGCATCCGGGACGGATCGGCACGCCGGGCCAAGTGCTCGTGGTAAACCGACGGGGCGATCGGCAGCACCTTGCAGATCGGCTCGACCCCGTACGCCCCGCGATGCTCGTCGATGAAGGCGATCATCGCTTGAACGGGCGGTCGAGCTCCGCCTGGGCAAAATAAGCCGACGCCTTGCGCAGGATCTCGTTGGCCTGCCGCAGTTCGCGGTTCTCGCGCTCCAGCGCACGCAGCTTCTCTGCAACATCGCTGGGCACGCCAGCACGCTTGCCGCCGTCAACCTCGGCCTTCCTTGTCCAGTCGTGCAGCGTTTGCGCGGCACAGCCGATCTTGGCCGCAATCGACTCCACCGCCGCCCAGCGCGTCGGATACTCGCCGACGTGCTCCTGCACCATCCGCACCGCGCGCTCGCGCACCTCGGGCGAAAACTTGTTCGCTGTTTTGGTCGTCATGGCTCCACCTTCTCAGGAGTTGGAGCCTCCGGCAAACCCGGCGCGGTTCAGTCTGCGGTTGTGCCGTGATCGCCGTTCTCCCCTGCCCGTCCGGTCTCTATCGCGCCCGTGTTGCGAGCCTCCTGCGCTGGCACCACGGTTCCGCGTCGACGCCAGCATTGGCGGCGATCCTGGCCGGCCAGGACGAATAAGGCAAGCCTTACATAAGGCTGGTAAGCACATTCCGCCCGCCGTTTCGCCCACGCCCGCCAGTGCAAGAGAAGTGCGCTTCTCTTGCACTGGACCGGACGGGCGCAGGACCGTAGGGTCGGGGCATGACCGAGCCCCCGATCGCGCTCCTCCCGGCCCTGCCGAACTTGCCCACAGCGCTCCTGCCAGCCCCCCTGCCCCGGCCGGCGGCGTCCCAGCCGGCGCAGGCCCACAGCGACGAGCATCTGCTGGCCTTGTGGCTGCACGGGCGCAGTGCCGCCACGCAGCGCGCCTATGCGGCCGACCTCAGGGCGTTCCTCGCCCATGTCGCGCGCCCGCTGCAGGCGGTGACGCTTGGCGACGTGCAAGCGTTCCAGGACACGCTGGCTACCCTGGCGCCGGCCACTGAGGCGCGCCGGCTCAGCGCGGGGAAGTCGCTTGCGCGGGCTATGGCAACATCGTGCGTGGCCTGGGCGTCGGCGGGGGTCAGTGGCTGGCGCGGTCTAGCGTTGCTTGCGAGGCCGTAGCGGCGTCACTTTGGCCGGCGGCGGCACTGGTTCCGGCCTCCAGCCTGCGATGGTTCTGGCACATTCCCTTGCTCGGGCATTGTCCACAATGCCCGGGAACCGGCGGCGCAGCTCGATGGCGGCAGATAGCTCGCCCTCGTCGAAGTAAGCAGCGCGGATGGCAGCGGCGTCAGATTCGGTGACCATGAACATGCTGGAAGGATGTGCTGTGTGCGTCGCGGGTGGCAAGCGTGCCGTGATCACGTCCGCATGACGCTGGGCACCGCAACAATCGCTTGGTTCGGCGGCCAACGAGACCGCCGCAAGATTGGGGCCGTGATGTTTTCGGGCGCTGAGCGGCGTGGTCCTTGGCAGGGGCAGAGACTGTGTCGTGTCGGATACCGGCCAGCACCAGCCTCGGTTCTGATTGGATCAAGCTCGGATTGAAGAAATCCTCAAAGAACGTTACGATTCCCAATCTTGCGGCAGCCCCGGGCGAACTGGGTGTGCACAAAGCTTTAGACTCGTGCACAGGCCGATGTGTGAGGATCGCGTGCGAATGCTTGCCATGATCCAATCTCTCTTTCGCCTGCCGACACCCCGGAACCCGACACGAGCCACCTCGATCTGTAGGACGAAGTCGCGCCCCTTGACAGTCGAGTGGCTCGGGTGCGGTCATCGACAGGAGGTCAACTCGGAGCAGCACGGGATGCGCCTGTTCGCGGCCACGATCGCCACCGAAACCAACACCTTCTCCCCGCTCCCGACCTCGATCGAGGCCTATCGCGAGAGCGTGTTCCTGCGCCCCGGCGAGCACCCTGCTGACACTCCGCTCATGTGCACTGCGCCGCTCTGGGTCGCGCGGCGCCGGGCCGTTGCGGAGGGGTTCACGCTTGTCGAAGGCAGCTGCTTTGCGGCCAGCCCGGCAGGGCTGACGAACTGCACCGACTACGAGACGATGCGCGACGAGATCCTCGCCCAGCTCGCGGCGGCGCTGCCCCTTGATGGCGTGCTGCTTGGGCTGCACGGCGCGATGGTGGCGCACGGCTACGACGATGTGGAGGGCGACGTGATCGAACGCGCGCGCGCCATCGTCGGCCCGGACTGCGTGATCGGCGTGGAACTCGATCCGCATTGCCACCTGACCATCAAGCGCGTCCGCCTGTCGGATCTCATCGTGCTCTACAAGGAGTTCCCGCACACCGACGTGGTCGAACGCGCCGAGGACCTGCTGACGCTTGTGCTCCGCACCATCCGCAAGCAGATCCGCCCCGTAATGTCCCTGTTCGATTGCCGGCAGGTCGGCTCGTATCCCACCACGCTGCCGCTGATGCGCGGCTTCGTCGATCGCACCGCCGCGCTGGAGGGCCACGGCGGCGTGCTTTCCGTCTCGATTGGCCACTGCTTCCCCTACGCCGACGTGCCGGAGATGACCGGGCGCGTGCTGGTGATCGCCGACGGCGACAAGGCAATGGCGGACCGGCTCGCTGCCGAGATCGGGCAGGAGTTCGTCTTCATGCGCGGCCGCACCGCGCCCGAATACCTGAGCGTGGAGGCCGCCATCACCATGGCGCTCCAGGTGAACGGCGCGCCCGTGGTAATCGCCGACCCCGCCGACAACGCGGGCGGCGGCGCGCCCACCGACAACACCACGGTCCTGCGGCACATGATTGAGCGCGGGATAGAGCGCGCGGCGTTGGGACCGATCTGGGACCCGGTCGCCGTGCGGCTGTGCTTCGATGCCGGGCTCGGCGCGGTGTTCCCATTGCGTTTCGGCGGCAAGGCCGGCCCTGCCTCCGGCGTTCCCGTGGACGCCGAGGTCACGGTGGCCGGGCTTGCGCGGAACTGCCAGCAAAGTTTTGGGCCGACCCAGGTGAAGCTGGGCGACTGCGCCTGTGTCCGCGTGGGTGGGATCGACGTGGTGCTGATCACCAACCGCACCCAGGCGCTCGGCCTCGAACTGTTCCGCAACGTGGGCGTCGAACCGACGCAGCGGAAGCTGCTGGTGGTGAAGTCGACCAACCATTTCCACGCGGCATTCGGGCCGATTGCAGCCCAGGTGCTGTATGTCGACAGCGACGGTCCGCTGCCGCGCGATTACGCCCGCATCCCCTATGCTCGCGTTCAGCGCCCCATTTGGCCGCTAGACGCGGAGACCACGCCTGCCTTGATCCTGTAGATCCTCTCCACGGGAAGCCTAGGCCGGCCTCACCCCCCATGGATAGGGCGCGCTCCCTTCGCGCATGCCGGCGACGTTGCCGCGATACATGGTTCGGATGAACGCTTGGCCCAGCGGGATCGAAGCCACCCCCTCCAGCGCCGCCTTGTTGATCGCCTGTGCCAGCGCCATGCGCCCAGCATCGTCGGGTGCCGTCAGCCAGTTGGAGACAAGCTGCTCCACATGCGGGCTGTCCCACCAGCCAAACCAGCCCTCCTTGCCGAGCCCGCGCACCGTGCTCGATGTCGCCGGCGTAGCCCATGCAGTGCCAGCGCCCCAGGTGTGGAAAATACTCCAACCGCCTTTCGCTACGGGTTCACGCGAGGTGCGGCGCTGGATCACCGTGCCCCAGTCGCTTTCCATCAGATCCACGTTCATCCCGGCACGCTTCAGCGTGTCGTAGGTCACCTGCCCGAGCGGGCCGATGGTCGGGAAATCGGTCGGGTTCAGGATCACCACCCGCTCCCCGTTATACCCCGCCGTCCTCAGCGCTGCGCGCACCCGGTCGGGATCGTGCGGCCCTTTCAGCAAGGCCGCCCCATCCTCGGACTCGTAGGGAGTGCCGCAGGGGAACAGGCTGTAGCAGGTGCGCCAGACGGATTTGTCGTCGGTGCCGTAAACGGCACCCATGTAGTCCTCCTGCTCGACCGCCATCATCACCGCGCGGCGAATGGCCTCATTGTTGAACGGCGCCTGCAGGTTGTTCAGCCGCATCACCGCGCAGTTGCCGGCCGGGTTCTGGATCATCATGCGGATGTTCGGATCACGCTTCAGCATCGGGATCAGGTCCGCGGTCGGGGTCTCCCACCAGTCGATCTCGCCGTTGCGCAGGGCGGACGCGGCGGTGGCAGCGTCGGGGATGATGTTCCACTCGATCCGGTCGTAGTATGCGACCTTGGCCCCGGTTGCCCAGTCCGGCGCCTCGGAGCGCGGCACGTAGTCCGCGAACTTGGCATAGGCCACGCGGCTGCCGGAGTTGAACTCGTCCGGCAGGAAACGATACGGGCCGGAGCCGATCACCTCGTTGATCGCTGTCGTCGGCGGGGTGCGCGCCAGGCGTTCCGGCATGATGAACGGCACGCGGGAGTCGGGCTTGGCGAGCACGTCCAGCAGCAGCGGGAAGGGCTGGCTCAGCCGAAGCTCGAATGTCCGGTCATCAATGACCACCCAGCGATCGACCACCTTGCCCAGCAATCGGCCGAACTCGTCCGCCTTTGCGAAACGTTCGATACTGGCAACACAATCGACGGCGCGAACGGGCGTGCCGTCATGAAAGCGCAGTCCTTCCCGCAGGCGGATGCGCCAAACGCGCCCGTCGGCGGAGGTTTCGTGTCCTTCCGCCATTTGCGGCTTGGGCTGGAGTTTCCCATTCACGGCATAAAGCGTGTCGTAAACGTAGTAGCCGTGGTTGGCGGTGACGGTGGCGGTCGTCCAAATCGGATCAAGCGAGACCAGGTTGGATTGGGGCGTGAACCGCAGAACGCTGGTGCGCGTGGGCTGGGCGATTGCGGGAGCGGCAAGCAAAGAGGCGGCAGTGGATTTGAGCAAGGTGCGGCGGCGCATGAGCGGCTCCTCGGGGGCTCCGGCATCAGTCTAGGCGTTCACGGGCGGACAGGGCAATGATGCTGCGGCTGAGCCAAGGGACGATGGGGTCTGGCGCCGGTCGCAGGCGTGCATGTCGAATGGATGGACCCCGCTCTGCCCGATCCGCGCCAGGATGCGTAGTTCCGCCCTTGTTCCATTGCGCCCGGCTGGCGGCTGCGCGGTCGCATACGTTTTCCTCCTTGTGCAGAGTCCTGCTGCCAGAACCGACCCCTGCCCCATGCGCCGCCCGATCGAGAGTCGCCAGCGACCCGCCCGGGCCATTCATGACCTTCTTCCCTGAATCCGCTTGGCGGAGTTATCGGCCAGGACCTCCGCAACACGGCCACTTGCGGGACAGCCATGGCGGTCTGGGTCAACAACAGAGCCTCCAAGATAACTTTATAAATTCCCTTCCGCGGCCTCAACCCAAACCCTCGTCACCAAGGGCCATTTGGCGACGCAGGTCGGCGTAACCAAACGTTGGATCGCCTGTCCGCCAAACGAACCTTAAACGGACAGTTGGCCAGTGATTTCTTCGTTGGGCGCTGCATCCTTACGAAGCGCCCACGCGTGGTTCAAGAAGTGCCATTTCCAGGCAACACCGGAAATCGATAGAGCTTTGATGGCAAAGCAATTTCTAGTTTTGGGTGTTACCCTGATTTGAACCACGCCCGTCCCGCCCATCCCTGCCCGCCTCTGTCCGACAAGGCATCATGCTCCAAACCCTGCGCCACCTGCGCCATCGCCCTTCCCTGCTGGTCGGCCTCACCGTCGCCATCCTGGCCGCCGCGGCGGCATCGCTTTCGCTGCGGGCCACAACGGCCGTGCTGATCGGGTGGGACCTCGGCGTCGTCGCCTATGCCGCGACGTTCGTGGTCGTGATCCGGCATGCGACCCCGGACAGCCTCCGGCGCATCTCCGCCCTGCTCGACGAGGGCCGCTGAGGCATGCTGGCCGCAACCGTCGTCGCAGCCCTAGCCTCCCTCGGCGCCATTGTGGCCGAACTCGCCCAGGTGCACGGCCGGCCGCACGCCGGCTGGACCGAGGGGCTGGCCGGAGCCACGGTGGTGCTGTCGTGGTTCTTCATCCACATGATCTTCACCACCCACTACGCGCACGAGTTCTGGCGCAGCGGTAGCGGGCTGAGCTTTCCGGGCAACGACCGCCCGACCTACTCGGAGTTCCTGTACTTCTCGTTCTGCATCGCGGTGGCAAGCCAGGTGAGCGACGTGTCCACCCAGTCCGCTTCTATGCGCCAGCTGGTGCTTGCGCACTCGATGGTGGCCTACCTGTTCAACACGGCCGTCATCGCCCTCGGCGTGAACATCGCCGCCTCACTCGCGGGCTGACTGACCGGCTGGCCTGCACGAAGCCTGCCGCATCTGGCCGGCTGGGTTCGTCCGATTGACACCGTCCACCGCATCAGTTGGGAACGGGCCTACAGCTGTCGACCATGAGCCGCCTTTCGCAACAGACTTCCGCGATGTGGCAACAATGACCTTGAGCCTGCCGTAGATGCTCCACTAGCCGACGCGCGTGAGCGGGCAACTCGGCCTTCTGACGGACGCAAATGATCAAGGCTCATGTCGGGTTCCGGGGTGTTGGCTTTGATCATCGGACGAGTGCGGCGATGAGGGCGCCGAGTAGGGCTTTGCCGCGTCGGCGCGCGTTGTGCACGAACTGGAAGAAGCCGAGGTAGAGTG
>JAABUM010005454.1_pt1 | contig 13368 bp, 10 predicted proteins | sample 5559161 | NCBI WGS metagenome assembly JAABUM01 (sample SAMN10711868, study PRJNA513369) | rock metagenome | isolation source: Antarctica rocks | place: Antarctica: Victoria Land, Siegfried Peak nord | reverse complement strand
AGACGCGCTGGCCGTCGATCTCGAAGGGGCGCAGCCGGTTGGTGACGAGCGCCTTCATCTCGATCGCGCCGCGCGCGGTGGAGATCACCGTCCAGTCGAGGTTGGCGATCCCTAACTCCTGCGCCAGTTCGGGCGGCAGTTCCACAAACGCCTCCGGCTGCAACTCGGCGGTGGTGGCGACCATCCGCGTCGGGATGCCGCCGGAATGGTGCTCGGTCAGGCGGTAGGTCGTCAGCATGTAGGGATAGCGCGGGTCGCCGATCGCGTGGAGTTGGTTATCGCCGCGTTCCCATTTCTTGACCGCCGGATTCCCCTGCTGCCCGTAGAGCGGGTTCTTGACCGGCGACTCCGCCGGCTCGTAATGGGTCGGTAGCGGGCCATCCTTCAGGCCGGTCGGGGAGAAGAGTTCGCTCTTGCCGTCGGCCATCAGCGTGAACGGGGACTTGCCGTCGATCGCGTCCAGCCCCTGCGGCCGCTGCGACCAGTCGGGGACGTAGTGCGGCGACTTCTTCGGCTCGAAGTCGAGTGCATCGAGGCAGCCCCACTCCCCCTTCTCCTCGTCCCACCAGGTGTAGCGCTTGCGCTCGCTCCACGGCTTGCCGTCCGGGTCGGCGGCGGCGCGGTTGTAGATCATCCGGCGGTTGGCGGGCCAGGCGAAGGCCCAGTCGAGGTGCGTCCCCGGCCCGTCCGGCCCATCGGCGCGGCGGGAGCGCGACTGGTTGTGGTCGGCGTGCGGGAAGACGCCGGTGTAGATCCAGCAGCCGGCGGCGGTGGAGCCGTCATCCTTGAGTTCCTGGAAGGAGGCGATCTGCTCGCGCACGGGCCAGGTGTAGCCGTTGATCTCCTTCAGCACCGCCTCGGCGGAAGGCTCGGCGATCGCGCCGACCTCCGTGTAATCCCAGGTCAGGTTCTGGATCGGCGCGTCGCGCGGATCCGTGCTCTCGGCGTAGAGGGCTTTGAGGCGCTTGCCGAGGTGGTAGGTGAACCAGAGGTCGGAGCGGATGTCGGCGCGCGGCTCCACCACCTGATCGTGCCACTGGATCAGGCGGTGGGTGTTGGTGTAGGTGCCCTCCTTCTCGCCGGGCAGGGCGGCGGGGAGCATGAACATCTCGGTCTTGATGTCGGCCGCGCGCAGCTTGCCGCTCTTTGCCTCGCGCGACTTGTACCAGTAGGAGGCGGTCTCGTTCTCGAACGTCTCGCGGATCACCATCCATTCGAGATTCGGCAGCGCCTCGCGGATCATGTGCGTGTTGTGGCCGCCGACGATCGGGTTCTGCCCCAGGATCAGCAGCCCCCGGATCGTGCCATCGGCGATGGCGAGGGTCATCGGCAGTTGCGAGTGGTCGCCGACGATCTTCGGCACCCACCCGTACCCCCAGCCGTTCGCCTTCGTCCCGGCGTCGCCGTACCAGGCGCGCAACAGGCTGACCATGTACTTCGGGAAGTTGTGCCAGGAGCCGGTCGGCGCGGTCTCGACCTTCAGATAGTCTTCCAGCGTATCGTGCGGCTTGTGCGCGTTCGGCTGCGGCAGGTAGCCGGGGAGGAGGTTGTAGAGGGTGGGGATGTCGGTGCTCCCCTGGATCGAGGCGTGGCCGCGCAGGGCCAGCACCCCCCCGCCCGGCCTACCGATGTTGCCGAGCAGCGCTTGGATGATCGCGCAGGCGCGGATCATCTGCACGCCGGTCGTGTGGTGGGTCCAGCCGACCGCGTAGCACCACGCGCCGGTGCGCTCGCGCCCGGAGTTCCTGGTGATCGCCTCCGCCACCTTCAGGAAGGTCGCCTGGGGGCAGCCGCTCACACGCTCCACCATCTCGGGGGTGTAGCGGCTGTAGTGGCGGCGCATGATCTGGTAGACGCAGCGCGGGTCTTGCAGGGTCGGGTCGGTCGTCGGCGGGCGCGAGGTCAGCTCCTCCCGCTCCTTGTCGGGGTCTTTCGGCCCCTGGTGGGTGTCGTAGTCCGCCGTCGGCGAGGGCATCTCCTGCCCGCGATACTGCCAGGAGGCGGTGTCATAGGCGTAGTTCTCCGCGTCCCACCCGGAGAAGAGGCCGTCGAGATCCTCCGCGCCCTCGTACTCCTCCTCGATGACCGTGGAGAGGTTGGTATAGGCCAGCGCGTACTCGCGGAACCAGAGATCTTTTTCCAGGATGTAGTTGATCAAGCCGCCCAGGAAAGCGATGTCCGAGCCCGCACGGACGGGCGCGTAGATGTCGGACAGCGCCGAGGTGCGCGTGAAGCGCGGATCGATGTGGATGATCGTCGCGCCGTTGCGCTCCTTCGCCTCCAGCGCGAAGCGGAAGGCGATCGGGTGGTTCTCCGCCATGTTGGAGCCCATGATCACGATGCAATCGCTATTGGCGATGTCCCACTGCGCCGTGGTCGCGGCCCCGCGTCCGTATGTGGCACCCAAACTGGGCACCGAGGAGCTGTGTCATATCCGGGCCTGGTTCTCGATCCAGATCATCCCAAGGCCCCCGCCGAAGAGTTTCTTCAGCAGGTAGTTCTCTTCGTTGTCGAGGGTCGCGCCGCCGAGCGAGGCGATGCCGAGGGTGTGGTTGACGACCTTGCCGTCCGGCAACTTCTCCACGAACGTCTCGTCGCGCGTCCGCTTGACCAGTTCCGCGATCCGGTCCATCGCCCAGTCGAGCGGCTTGTCCTCCCACGCCTCGGCGTAGGGCGCGCGGTACTTGACGGTGGTGAGGCGATTCGGATTGCTGAGCCAGCCGAAGGTGGCCGCGCCCTTGGGACAGAGGGTACCGCGATTGATCGGGCTGCGCGGGTCGCCCTCGACGTGGATAATCTCGTCGCCCTTGGCGTACACGAGCTGGGCGCAGCCGACCGCGCAGTAGGGGCAGATGCTCGTCCCGACCTTGTCGGCCTCTTCGAGGCGGGGGCGCAGCATCCGCGAGTCCGCCGACTCCGCCGCCTTGCCGAGCGCGTCCGCGCCGCGCAGTTGCCGGGGCACGGACCAATCGCGCAGCCCGCCACGCACACGGGACCAGAGGGTGTTGGGTTGGGAGTTGTCGTTTGCCATTGCGGGGCTCCGGGTTAGTAGTCAGTAGTCAGTAGTCGGTAGTTGGTAGTCAGAAGGGTGACGGCAGTTGCTAGTCAGCAGTAGTGGCATATCAGCGGCACCGCCACTGACTACTGCCTACTCCCCACTGACTACTCGCTTCGCCACACACGAATCGAGTCCCGGTACGCCCTCGTAGCTGACGCGCACGGGGGTGTTGCGCGCGTGGAGGCGGCGCAACTCGGTCGTATCGACGTTCGCGTTCCTGGCGAGGGTGAAGAGATAGCCGAGCCCCGCCTCGGTGACGAGGCGGAAGCGCATTTCCTGCACCACGATAATCCGCCCGGCGACGGTCTTTGTTTCGGCCATGGCGGTAGCGCTCCGCTCTTGCTGCTCGCGAGCTGTGATGATCGATCCGGGGCGCATCCATAGGCGAGTGGGGCGGTTGTCGCAGTCCTCGCATGGTCAGTAATAATACGTCGCGTTCCAATAGTAAAGGGTCCGGCAGCGACGAACGCCCCGCCGAACCCATCGTGTCCAGCGAACCACGATCGAACCGGGCGTACCGGCGCATGGACAGCGGGGAGCGCTACTTCCTGGTCACCTTCCGCAATACCCCGGTGGACCAGAGCGCCCAGAGCACGAGCAGCGGTTGGAAGGCGAGCCGGACCGCGCGCGCCCGATCCGATTCGAGCCCGAACGCGTCGATCCGCTCGACATACTGCGAGATGTTCCCGGGGAAGATCGCCACGAAGAAGGCGGCGGCGATCATGCCGATGAGTGTCCGCCGACGCGGCAACGCGATCAGCGCCGCGCCGAGCGTGATCTCGGCGATCCCCGAGGCCAGGACCACCGTGTCGAGCGGGAGCGGAAGCCAGCGCGGCACCTGCGCCTGGAAATCGTCCCGCGCCACCGTGAGGTGGGCAATCCCGGTGAATACCAGGGCCGCGCCGAGCAGTAGGCGGGCGACAGTTTGCACGCCGGACGTGCGCTCCGGGGTCGGGTCCGGGCTCGATATATCCATAAATACCCTCCGATAATCGCTGGTGGGCCACTATTCGTCCCGGTTGTGATCGCTCGTTCGCTCAACCCGCCTGGTGTGGCGATAGCCGATCTGCCGTTGGCTTCTCATGGACGGTCGACGTGGCCTGCCGGTGTTCTTCCGCCCCCGATATCCGTGTGGATCACACGGTGAACCGCAGCGGGCAATGCAGCTTCTGCGCCAAGACCCGGCTGCGATCGGGCGCGGTTCCGTGGCCGCCTTGCCGCCGAACGGCGGAGCAAAAGTGGCTCGTGTGCCCCGTCGCCGAACCCCAGGGTGCGAGAATGTAATCGCTGTTCTTGCAGAGGCGAGCTGTGCGCCCGTTTTTTCGCTCGGATGATGGGTAACGCAGCAACGTGCAGAGGAGGAGCGGATGAGGAGCTGGCGCGCCGCCGCCGCATTGCCGGTCATGCTCTGCGCGGCAGGGTTCCTATTGGCCGCGCCCGCCGGGGCCGCCCCGGCCAGCGTGACCGGCACCGCCCTCTCCCTCCAGCGGATCGCCCTGTCCCTCACCGCGATCCTGACGGTGCAGCTGGTCGACATCTCTCGGCAGGATGCCCCTGCCACGGTCATCGCCACGCAGACGATCCCGACGAACGGGCAAGCCCCGCACTGTGCCTTCGCGCTCGTGTACGACACGACCGCGTGCGCGCACGGTAGCTACGGTAACTACGGCACAGGTAGGCAGAAATGGGCGCATAGACGGGGCGGGTCGATTTTTCGCCCCGCCCGGCTCCTTAAGGTAGGGTATATTGCTGACGTGATGCCGCCAAAATGCCGCAATGCCGCAAGGGTCTCGTCTGAGGAGGTGAGTACGATGGTAGCGCCGTATGAAGGCCAGACGAATCGGCTGTTGGGCTATCCGGCCGATGCGCGGCTCCTGATCGTCAACGCCGACGACTTCGGGATGTGCCACGCGATCAACGCGGCGGTCCTGCGGGCGCTGGAAGAGGGGATCGTCTCCTCGACCAGCCTGATGGTGCCCTGCCCCTGGGCGCCGCACGCGATGCAGCTCCTCGCGGCGCACCCGACGGTGCCCTTCGCCGTCCATCTGACGATCGTCCGCGACTTCGACGGCTACCGGTGGGGGCCGTTGACCGCCAGGGATCGGGTGCCCTCGCTGATCGATGAGACCGGCACCTTCTATCGCAACGACCGGATCCCGGAGTTCTTGCCCCAGGCCGCGTTGTCCGAGGTGGAGACCGAGTTCCGGGCGCAGATCGACGCCGTGCTGGCGGCACAGCTTCGCCCCACCCACCTGGACTGGCATTGCCTGTGCGACGGTGGCCGGGCCGACATCTTCGAGCTGACCCTGCGGCTGGCCCAGGAGTACGGCCTGGCGCTACGGATCCACGAGCGCCCAATGGCCGCGCGCTGCCGCAGCGTGGGCATCCCCACGAACGATCACGATGTGCTGGACAGCTACGCGCTCCCCACCGTCGAGAAGTCGGCCCGCTACGCGCAGCTCTTGCGCGCGCTGCCGACGGGGCTCAGCGAGTGGGCGGTCCACCCCAGTCTCGGCGACGCCGAGGCACAGGCGATGGACCCCGTGAGCTGGCGGGTGCGAAAGGCGGACTTCGACTTCCTGATCGCCCCCGAGGCGCGCGCCATCCTGGATGAAGAAGGGATCGTGCTCGTCGATTACCGCGCGCTCCAGCGGTTGGCGGCGCGGTAACAGCGCCAGAGCGACCGGGTGTGGCGGCGGTTGAACGGAGGAGCACGCCCCCGATCGTCGGTGAGGAGTGCGGATCCCTGCGGCACGACGATGATGGGGGCGTGCTTCGCGGGTGGGGTGGGGCGCTGCTCGCGCTTATGGTGGCGGTCGCTCGGTAGCCTGGGCGCGCCCTTACGTCAGTTTCAGCGGCTGGCCGGTCTCCAGGAAACTCTTGAGGCTGGAGATGAGCTGCACCCAGGCGGAGGCGAGGCCCTGCGTCACGACCGTGTTCGCCGGGTCGATGCCGCTGTGCTGAAGGGACAGCTTGCAGGAATCGCCGAGCGGTTCGATCGTCCAGGTGACGGTCGTGGTGGGGATGTCGGCGAAGACCGCGCGCCAGGAGAGCACCAGCCGCCGGGGCGGGTCGATCGCCAAGACCTCGCCCGTGATCACCTTGCCGCCGACCGGATTGGTGTAGGAATAGGGCGAGCCGACCTGCCAGTCCGACTCGATGCGGCTGCCGAAGAAGGCGTATTGTTGCGTCATCTCGGGGTCGGTCAGCGCCTGCCAGAGGCGGTCGGGCGTGGTGCGGATATACAGCTCGTAGACGTGCGCGGGCGCTTGGTCCATCCGGTCCTCCTCGAGTAATGCTTTTAAACCGACCAGGGTCTCGGCCCAGGGGCGGGCGTACTTACCGACCCAGCGATCGTAGAGCTGCTGGATCGGCACCGGGTTGAGGTAGTGGAACTTCTCGCGCCCGACCTTACGCGACGACACCAAATGCGCCTCTTCCAGCACGCGCAGGTGTTTCATGCAGCCGAAGCGGGTCATCTCCGGGAGGTAGGCGCACAGCCCCCCCAACGTCTGTCCGTCCCGCTCGTGGAGGCGGTCGAGGAGCAGGCGGCGATGTGGATCGGCCAGTGCCCTGAAGATCGGGGTCGTCTCGTCCATGTCCCGCCCATTATCTGTGACCTTTTGGTCACCTTTTAGGATTATATGTGACTAAATAGTCACCTGTCAAGGCCGTAGCCCGGTCCGCGCGTAGGGGATGTGCCGTGCGGGTCGGTCGCGCTCCTGAGCGCTTTCAATGCGCGGGTCGGTGCGCCATACTCCCGGCAATATACGCTGGTGGTGGGCAGGGCGAGCGCCAAACCCCACCCGACGCATAATCAGCGATCAGACCGGGGGTGCCATGCTGATCGATCTCTACAGCGACACGGCCACGAAGCCGACGGCGGCGATGCGCCGCGCGATCGCCGAGGCGGAGGTAGGGGACGAGCAGAAGGGGGAGGATCCGACCGTCAAGCGGTTGCAGGAGTCGGTGGCCGAGTTGCTCGGCAAGGAGGCGGCGCTCTTCCTGCCGAGCGGGACGATGTGCAACGAGATCGCGATCAAGGTCCACACCAAACCGGGCGACGCGATCCTGGCCGACCGGCTGGCGCACGTCTTCGGCTCGGAGGCGGGCGGCCCGGCGTTCCATTCCGGGGTGCTGGTGAAGCTGATCGACGGCGAGCGCGGGCAGCCGTCGGCGGCGCAGGTGACGGCCGCGATCGACCGTGGCTCGCCCTATGTCGCGCCGACCCGCCTCCTCTGCGTGGAGCAGACGCACAATTTCGGCGGCGGGACCGTCTGGCCGCTCGATCGGCTGCGCGCGTCCTGCGACGCGGCGCACGCGGCGGGTTTGGCGACGCACCTCGATGGGGCGCGGCTGCTGAACGCGGTCGTGGCGAGCGGGGTCGCCGCGCGGGACTTCTGCGCGCCGTGCGACTCGGCCTGGCTCGATCTATCGAAGGGGTTGGGGGCACCGGTTGGTGGGGTGCTGGCGGGCTCGACGGCGTTCATCGCCGAGGCGCGGCGCTACAAGCACCTCTTCGGCGGGGCGATGCGGCAGGCGGGGATCATCGCGGCGGCGGGGGTCTACGCGCTCGAACACCACGTCGCGCGGCTGGCGGACGACCACGAGCACGCGCGGCGACTGGCGGCGGGGCTGGGCGACATCCCCGGCGTGACGGTGGAGAATCCCGAGTCGGAGACGAACATCATCTTCTTCGACATCGCCGGGACCGGCCTCGCCCCCGCCGCCTTCCTCGACCGGATCACGGCGCGTGGGGTGCGGATGGGCGCGATGGGGCCGACGCGGCTGCGCGCGGTGACGCACCTCGACATCGGCGCGGCCGACATCGAGACGGCGCTGACCGTGGTCCGGGAGGAGTTGGCACGAACAACGAAATCCGGGGGGTGACGAGGGTAGCAAACTGAACGTCCGTATCGCCGTGGGCTGCCGTTGGACTGCATCGGAGAAGGGCACATTGTCCGCCTGCGCGGACTGCACCGGAGAAGAGTAGTTCTCCAGCGCCATAATCCCCGCAGGTGCGGTCAGACGCAGCACCAGCGGAGCCAGGTGATTGCTGTGGGCTGCTCAAGCCGCGTGCCGCTGTCCCTGCTAGACCGCGCGGCAGATCAGCCCCTTCAGGTACTCGCTCTCTGGGAAACTGAGCAGCGTCGGGTGATCGGGGGCCTGGGTCAGGCGCTCGATGATCTGCGCGGGACGCCCGGCATCCACGCTGGCCCCGAAGACGACCTTCTGGAAGAGATCGGCGCTGATCAGCCCCGAGCAGGAGAAGGTGGCGAGGATGCCGTTCGGGTTCAGCAGTTGCAGCGCCAGCAGATTGATGTCCTTGTAGCCGCGCGTCGCCCGCGTGATCCCCTCCGTATTGTGCGCGAACTTCGGCGGGTCGAGGATGATCACGTCGAAGCGCTCCCCGGCATCGCGGTACTCGCGCAGCAGCTCGAAGACATCGGCCACGCGGTACTCGTCGCGCTCGCCGCCGAAGCGATTGAGCGCCATCTGCCGCTCCGCGAGGCGGAGCGCATCCACCGAGGTATCGACGTTGATGACCTGATCGGCACCCGCCGCCGCCGCGTAGACGGCGAACGCGCCGGTATAGGCGAAGCAGTTGAGGACGCGCGCATCCTGGCAGTAGTTGGCGACGCGGCGGCGATTCTCGCGCTGGTCGAGGAAGAAGCCGGTCTTCTGCCCGCCGAGCAGATCGGCGACGAAGCGCAGCCCGTATTCGCCGAACTCCACGCTCGGGGGTACGTCGCCGTAGAGCGCGCCCGTAGGGACAACCAAGCCTTCGCGCGTCAGCATCTCCGCGTCGGAACGCTCCAGGATGGCGACCGGGTTGAAGACCGCGCGCAGCGCCTCGACGATCTCCCCCTTGCGCCGTTGCAGGCCGAGGGTGGAGCACTGGATCGCGAGGATGTCGCCGTAGCGGTCGACGATTAGGCCCGGCAAGCCGTCCGACTCGCTGAAGACGACGCGGTAGGCGCTCGTGTCGGGCGGCAGCACGCCCGCTCGTCGCGCCTGGGCTGCGGCGATCCGGTCGTGGAGGAGTTCGGGGGTCAGGTCGCCCTCGGGGTCGCGCGTGAAAATGCGCGCCACGATCTGCGAGCGCCGGTTGAGGAGGCCGCGCGCCAGGAAACCGCCGCGTGTATCGGTCACGTCGATCACGTCGCCATCGGCGGGCATCCCATCGATGCGGGCGACCGCGCCGGAGAAGACCCAGGGATGATCCTGCTGGACGGGTTTCTCGCGCCCTGGCTTGAGGACGATACGCGGGCGTGTGGACATCGTTGTTGGCTCCCCTGGTCTGCGCGCTCGACCCGCCACCGGCGGTCGCGCGCGATCTCGGTCCGTACACCATGCAGGGGGAACGATAGCACGTTTGCGAAGGGGGATCACCGCAGAGACGCGGAGTGGTACGAGAGACGGTAGGAGGGAACGGTCAGCCGCAGAGTGCGCAGAGTCCGCTTGCGGGCCTTGTGGCAAAGCTCGTCCTATCCTTCTCCCGTTCTCTGCGTCTCTACGGTGATCGTTCCCACCCTGTGCTAGTATCGCGCCAGGTGGGGGCCGGATAGGCCCGGCGTATGTGAGGGAGAAAGCGCATGGCGAAGATCGCCTTTATCGGGGCGGGGAGCACGGTGTTCGCGCGGAATCTGCTGCGCGATCTCTACACCTTCCCCGAGTTGCACGGGTCCGAGATCGCCCTGATGGATATCAATGAGGAACGGCTCGGCGTCACCGAGGCGGTCGCGCGGCGGATCGCGGATCAGGCCGGGACCACGCCGACGATCACCACGACGACCGATCGGCGACGCGCGCTCGATGGCGCGGACTACGCGATCAACATGATCCAGGTCGGCGGCTACAAGCCCGCCACGGTGACCGACTTCGAGATCCCGAAGCGCTACGGCCTGCGGCAGACGATCGCGGACACGCTCGGGATCGGCGGGATCATGCGCGCGCTGCGGACGATCCCGGTGATGCTCGACATGACGCGCGACATGGAGGAGGTCTGCCCGGACGTCACCTTCCTCAACTACACCAACCCGATGGCGATGCTCTGCTGGGCGCTCTCGCGCGCCACGCCGATCAAGACGGTCGGCCTCTGCCACAGCGTCCAGGGGACGGCGGCGGAGCTGGCCGGGATCCTCGATCTCCCGGCGGACGAGATCGACTACCGCTGCGCCGGGATCAACCACATGGCGTTCTATACCAAGTTCGAGCATCGGGGGCGCGATCTCTACCCGGATCTGCGCCGCGTGGCGGAGGAGGGGAGCTATCCGGCGCACGAGCGGGTCCGTTTCTCGATCCTCAAGCGTTTCGGCTACTTCGTCACCGAGTCGAGCGAGCACTTCTCGGAGTACACCCCCTACTTCATCAAGGGGGATCGCCCCGACCTGATCGGCAAGTACAACGTGCCGCTCGATGAGTACCCGGCGCGCTGCGAGGAGCAGATCCGCGAATGGGGGACGTTGCGCTCGGCGCTGTTGGAGGCCGACCCGGAGGCGATCCCGAACTACGAGGCGGCGCGGCGCGGCAAGCTCGGTGGCGTGCGCGAGCGACGGCTGAAGTTCATCGAGCGGGAGGATCCGGCGCGGGCGGTCGAGTTGCGCGCACGCTGGCTGGAGGAGCGCGATCACAAGCTGAGCGGCCACAGCGGCGAATACGGCACGCTGATTATCCACAGCATGGAGACGGGCGAGCCGCGCGTCATCTACGGCAACGTGCCGAATCATGGCCTGATCGATAACCTGCCGGTGGGCTGTAGCGTGGAGGTGCCCTGCCTGATCGACCGCCAGGGGGTGCAGCCGACCGCCGTCGGCACCCTGCCGCCGCAACTGGCCGCGCTGATGCAGACGAACATCAACGTGCAGTCGCTGACGGTGGAGGCGGCGCTGACCGGGAAGCGCGAGCACGTCTACCACGCGGCGCTGCTCGACCCGCACACGGCGGCGGAACTCGACCTGGACCAGATCCCCGCGCTCGTGGACGACCTGATCGCGGCGCACGGCGACCTGCTCCCGGCGTTCCGGTAGTTAGTGAAGGGGGAGCGGGGATGACAGCGCAGGATATTGCGGCGCGACTGACGCCGGAGGTACGGGCCTTTCTGGAAGAGCGGCGTTTCGCCGTCGTCGCCTCGATCCGCGCCGATGGGCTGCCGCACCAGACGGTGATGTGGTATGCGTTGCGCGGCGACACGATCCTGCTCAACGAGGGCGAGGCGCGCGTCCGCTCCCGCCACCTGCACCGCGACGCGCGCCTGTCGCTCTGCGTGGAGGATGGGGAACGCTACGTGACCCTCAGCGGCGCGTGCGAACTCCAGTCGGACGACCAGGCGGCGGCGCTGGACGACATCGTCGCGCTGGCGGTGCGCTACGTCGGCGAAGAGCAAGGGCAGGGGCTACGGGCCGTCTTCGCCAAGGAGCGCCGCGAGACGATCATCATGCGGATCGCCGCGATCGATGCGCGCAACTTCTGAGCGTGGGTCGGTGGGGGACGCAGGGACGAAACAGGAGACACAGAGACACGGAGAGGGACGAGAGAGAGAACGTGAAAAACGATGGAAAGGGCTGATACGGGGTACATGGATCGGCGTGTGGATGAGGAACTCCAAACTCTTTCCGTTCCTCTCCCCTTCATCCTCTGTGTCTCTGTGTCTCCTGTTGCGCCCTTCCTTGGAGGTAAGGTATGAAGATCAAATCGGTGGAGGCGTTGCGGCTGACGGTGCCGCAGCAGGCGGCGATCACGCCGCCGCGTCGGCAGGGCTGGCACATCGACGCGGAGGTGGCGAACCCGATGTCGCGCTACCCGAAGGTGAAGGCGCACCGCAGCAAGTGGCTCCCGAAGTGGGAGAACGTCTGGTGCAAGGTTACGGCGGAGGATGGCACCTTCGGGTTGGGGATGACCAGCAACGGGCGCGTCGCGGCGGCGATCATCGAGGACCACCTGGGGCCGCAACTGCTCGGCGAGGATTGCCTGGCGACGGAGCGGATCGCGGACATGCTCTTCCGCATGACGAAGCCGTACGGCTCGACCGGCCTCGCGTCGTATGCGGTCAGCGCGGTCGATCTGGCGCTGTGGGATCTGCGCGGGAAGCTGATGCAGCAACCGGTCTACCAGCTTCTCGGCGGCCCCGCGCGCGATAAACTCTTCTGCTACGTGACCGGCAACGACGTGGACTGGTATCAGGAACTCGGCTTTCGCGCCTTCAAGCTCGCCTGCCCCTACGGCCCCGCCGACGGCCTGGACGGCCTGAAGCGCAACGTCGCGTTCGTGGCGGCGGCGCGGGAACGGATCGGCGACGACGCGGAATTGATGCTCGATTGCTGGATGGCGTTCGATGTCGAGTACACGGTGCGGCTGGCCGAGGCATTGCGCCCCTACCGCCTGAAGTGGATCGAGGAGTGCCTGATCCCGGAGGACTTCGACGCGCACCTCGCCCTGCGCGAGCGCCTGCCGTGGCAGACGCTGTCGACCGGCGAGCACTGGTATACGCACGTCCCGTTCGGTTGGGCGATCGCGCACCGGGCGGCGGACATCCTCCAGCCGGACATCAACTGGTGCGGCGGGCTGAGCGTCTGCAAGCGGATCGCGGATGCGGCGGACGCGGCGGGGATCGGCGTGATGCTGCACGCCGGGGGCAACACGCCGTTCGGCCAGCACTTCTCCTACGCCACCCCGGCGGTGCCGTGGCTGGAGTGCTTCGTCGGGACACCGCCCGGCGTGCCGCTGGCGGAGGGCTGGGGGCTGCCCGGTCAGGCGGTCCCCAGGGACGGCTGGCTCGTCCCGAGCGACGCACCGGGCTTCGGCCTGGAACTCGAGGAGGCGTGGCTGACGCCGTTCTTCGCGTAGGGGCAGCCCCCCGTCCCCGCGTCTCCCGCCTGCTCCCCCGGTCAGCCCTTGACGCCGCCGGCGGCGAGGCCGCTGATGACGAGGCGCTGGGCGAACATGTAGAGGATCACCGGCGGCACGGCGGTGATCAGGGCACCGGCCATCATCTGCCCCCAGAAGAAGACATCCTCGCCAAGCATCTGCGTCAGGCCCACGGTGACGGTGCGCGACGCCAGCGAGTTGGTGAAGATCAGGGCATACAGGAACTCGTTCCACGATTGGGTGAAGGCGAAGAGGGCGACCACCGCCACCGCCGGGGCCGAGAGGGGCAGGACGATGCGGAAGAGGACGCCGAGGCGGTCACAGCCGTCGATCAGCGCGGCGTCCTCCAATTCGAGCGGGATGCTGCGGAAATAGCTGCTCATCATCCAGGTGCAGAAGGGCAGGGTGAAGGTCGGGTAGACGAGCATCAACGACTTGATGCT
>JAABUM010005452.1_pt1 | contig 13371 bp, 11 predicted proteins | sample 5559161 | NCBI WGS metagenome assembly JAABUM01 (sample SAMN10711868, study PRJNA513369) | rock metagenome | isolation source: Antarctica rocks | place: Antarctica: Victoria Land, Siegfried Peak nord | reverse complement strand
GCCACCGCAACCATACACGGATGATCTCACGCCGCGGGCGTCACGCTCGCACCGACACACCGAAAAGAACTGCCCTGCAGCACTATTGGCGCATCAAGCCGATGCCCATGTCAGGAGTTCTGGACTCGATCTAGTTCACTCACGCGGGCAAGTGCCACTAGATACGATCGAAGCATCTCGGGGTCATATTCGCGACGCAGTTCGTTCTTAATCCACAGGATGTCAGCCGGCACCTTCTCGAGCGCCATCACGCTGACCGCGAGCATCCGATGGAAGTTCAGGCCGTTGCGGTCCTGAGCAACCAACCGGGCTCGGGCGGTCCAGTCGACTGGAAGGTTGCCTGGGTGCTCGACCATGCACGCGAAGAGCCACGACTCGGTTACGGGGGACGTGTTGCGGGTTGGGTCCAGGAGAAAGCTCGACAACGCACTCTCGACCTCTGGACGCGAGAGAAATTTTCTCAGATAGGCTACCCCGACTCTTGCCACTGGACCGAGGTCCTCCAGCCGTTCCAGAACCCGACGGAGGGGCGTTCGGTCTACTAATTGAGCCAAGCGCCAGAGTGCGAAGGTTGATCCACCCACGTCCACTTGCCCGTCAGCCTTCAAAGAATGCTCAAGAATCTTCCGCAGCGCGAGTCGCGCTTTCAGGTCCTGGTGAGAGTCCAGGAGATACTGCGCGTCATCTCGGCTAGGAATTCGTCCGGCTTCTACGGCCTTCGAGCCTGTCAGAAGCTCCGTTTTGTGACCGCTGATTACGAGGCCCCGTCTCCGACACTGCCGCTCAAAGACGCGCATGCCGGCCACGGCCTCATGCTTGGTGGCCCCTACGATCATCACGTCATCCATGTATCGCCAGTAGTTGACGCCCTCCGTCAACATGACGCTGTCCACGGCAGCCAGGTAGAAGTTGCCAAGCGCGCGCGACGCGTTCGGCCCCTGTGGCAGTCCTCGACCTGGAGTGCGTGACCACGCCTTCAAGAAACTTCTTAGCGTGGCTAAGACTTCAGGGCTGGCGCCAGCTGAGGCGAGCTCGCTCAGCAGAATCGCGTGATCAACGTTTTCGAAGTAGGCAGTAAGGTCGGTCTTAGCCACCCAGGAGCCGCCATGGCGGACCTCCTTGCCTACTCGTCGATGCCAGCGGACCCACTGTCGGGTTGATTTCTCAAAGAAGTAGTCGCCGGTTTTATCGGCGCGCGACGAGTAGACCCGTGGCGATAGTGCAGCCTCGATCAGCGGCATGAGTGCGCCAACGACAGCCTGGTAAGCGATGCGATCTTCGAGAGATACGAGAACGGCTGGCCGAGTTAGCATGGGTGTCTTAGGAACTTCGATTTCACTTGCCGCGTCGCACCTACCGGTTGTCGCTCGGGCTGAAGCCTCCAACAGAACCGGCCTAGGTGTTGCTAGGTGGTCAGCCCACCGAAGCACATCAGGGACCCATAAGTCGTTGAGGTCGGTAGCGCGTACATGCTTGAGGGCCCGAGGAATATCAAGTTGGCGTACCGACGCGGCTCCAGTGCCGCTCGTGCGTCGAGGTGCAGGCAACCTTGCGTCGTCCACTACCCACTGTCGGCCAATCTTTCGGCCCGCTAGTTGACTGTTCTGCAACCGCCGCTTCACCGTGGCCGCCGATACGCCCAAACGATGCGCCGCTTCTTCCACGGTGATGTCCAAGCCGGCTCCCATTCGGATGAGCGCGCGCGCTCACGCGGCGCTCACCTTACCAGCTCATGGGTGGCAGAAGCCCAGACCTATGATGAGCTGTCCAGAAGACCGGTGCACGCACCACGACGGCGTCCCGCAATCGCTCGTTTCTGCGCCGGTCCGACAGCAGACCTGGTGGACGGTGTGATCGACAAGCTTCTGAGCGTGCGGTGGTGACTGCTCGTGTAGCGCAACTGGTGTCCGGGTTCTACGTTCCGTGGCCGGGTGAAGTTGGACGTTTGCGGCGCGGTCTGAGCATGGCGCATCTGCTCGGCTACGCGCGGGTGTCAACGGCCGAGCAGAACCCGAGACCTGCAGGTCGATGAGCTGATGGCAGCCGGCTGCTGGCGGGTGTGGACCGATCATGCGTCGGGGGCGTTGGACCGACGGCCGCAGCTGGATGCGGTGCTGGAGCAGTTGCGGCCGGGGGACACGCTGGTGGTGTGGCGGCTGGATCGGCTGGGCCGGTCGTTGCGGCACCTGATCGAGGTGGTGACCGGGCTGGACGAGCGGGGGGTGGGGTTCCGGTCGGTGCGGGAGAGCATCGACACCACGACCGCCGGGGGCCGGCTCGTGTTCCATCTGTTCGGGGCGCTGGCGCAGTTCGAGCGGGAGATCATCCGGGACCGGACAGTGGTCGGGTTGGCGGCTGCGCGGGCCCGCGGTCGGGTGGGTGGCCGTCCGAGCAAGCTGACGGCGGAGCAGCGCCGGCAGGCCCAAGATGTACGACGCGCGCGAGCTGACGGTGGAGCAGATCGGCGCGGTGCTGGGGGTGAGCCGCACCTCGATCTACCGGGCGCTAGGCAAGACCACGAGACCAGCGCCCGCAGCCTCAGCCGCGCCCGCACCGGCCCGTGTGGCAGAGCCGGTGGCCGGGACGAAGGAGACGGCGGCCGGTGCTGTGGCGCTGCCGGCTCAGCTTCAGACCTTGGCCGGCGGGGCGCGGGCGGTGGTGCGCTCGCGGGGCCGGTCGCGCTGGTTCGTGGTGCAGGCCGACCCGGCCGATCCCGAGCGTGGGCCGGTGGCGGTAGTCAGCGGTCACACCTGCCAGAAGGCTGCGACGACCGCGTTGGGCTGGGCCCGGAGCCGGGCGGCGTCGGGCGTGGGGGAGGGGGCGCTGCTGCTGGTCCGGGCCGCCGACCAGATCAGCTCCCGGCTGGTGTGGGACAGCCAGGCCGGGCGGGGCGTCGTGCACCCCGGGCCGGCCTGACCGCCCGGCTGACCGCGGTCTGTCGAGACCTGTCGCGGCCGGCTAAGCCGGGCTGCTCGAGCAGCTCAAAGTCCGGGTGCGTACCTCGCAGGTGCGGGCGGTTGCCCCGGGAGGGTGATCTCGTCCGGTAGCGCGATCCTTGGGGGCTGGATGCGGGCTGTACCAGAAGGGGCGCGGGCGTCAGTGGAAGCGGGGTTGGCCGAGCTGGGCTTCGCTCTCCTGCTTGTGCACCCGTTCGTCGTGGCCGATCTGTCGGAACACGTCGGCGACCGAGGCGTACTCGCCGTAGTCGGCGGTGAACTGCGACACGAACGGCTCGGTTTCCCACTCGGGGTGCTCGCTGACCAAGGTGGCGTACTCGTGCTCGGCGTGGTCCTCGAAGTCGGCATTGAGCCGGTAGGACCAGGCCGGATGCAGCACGAACGTCAACCACGAGACCTGGTAGTAGACGAATGCAATCGCCTGGGGCAGCACGAAGAACCTGAGCCGGCCTTCCCGCGTTCCGGTCCGGGTGATCAGCTCGTCCAGGATCAGCAGGTGCCACTGCTCGTTGTCCTGTTGGGCACGGGACTCTGCGATCCGGTCGTAGATCCGCCGGGCCATCCCGGTCTGCTCATGCACGTGGGTGATCGCGATGTACGCGGCCTGCTCCCACGCCTGGTAGGGAACACGGGCCACCAGCTCCAGCACCTTGAACTTCGACAAGGTACGGGGCTTGCCGTAAAAGGCGTCCAGCGTGGCGAACAACGCCCGGGCCGCGAGCCCGTAGCTGCGCCGCGGCGACGCCAACGTCTCGGCCTGCGCCTCGACGAGCTCCCCGTGGGACAACCGAGGTGGAGCACTGCCCGGGCTGGCGGGTTGAGCCACAGGTGCGGTCACAGCAAGTCCTCTCGCAGGTGAGCCGGAGGGTCGGCGCGCGGCTGCCGACAGGCTAGGACGCAGGGGGACCGGGTCGGCGCCGGCGTCCTGGCCACACCGATCGTGGCGGTTCTGAACGGCCTTGTCGGAGCTTGCGGGCCGGGACCCGACTCTCCGGTGACGGCCCGGCCATGGCACGGGCGGACCGAGCCGGTTGCAGCGGAACGCCGGCAGGCTTCGCTGCCGGCTACAAGGCGGGGGTCGACCGGCTCGGACTCGAGGGCGAGTACCGCAAAGACGGGTTCGTGCACGCGCCATAGCGCTTCGCGCTGCCTGGCACAGGCTCGGCATCACCGTCGTATCGGCGCTCGCGCGCTGCAGATCGCCCGTTCAGCAGGGCGCGCCCGCAGCGTTGCTCGCCGGTCAGCGGATGGTGTAGCCACCGTCGACGAGCAGGTCCACGCCGTTGATCATGCCGGCGACGTCCGACAGCAGGAACAGCACCGTCGCGGCGACCTCCTCGGGTAGCGCGAAGCGGCCCGTGGGGATGAGCGCTTTGAGCGCCTCACCCTTCTCACCGGCCCAGGCCTTGCGGCCAAGGTCGGTGAGGACCACCGTCGGCGAGACCGTGTTGACGGTGATGCCACGCCCGCCCCACTCCGACGCCAGCACCTTCGTCAGCCCGACCACGGCGAACTTTGATGCGCAGTAGGCGGCGTGCTGGTCAAGGGCTACGCTGGCCGCCTGCGACGCCAGGTTGACGATGCGCCCGCGGCCCTGGGCGAGCATGAGCCGCCCGACGGCCTGGCAGACGAGGAAAGTCCCCTTCAGGTTCACGCTCATCGTGGCGTCGAACGCCTGCTCGGTAAGCTCCTCCGAAGGGGCCAGCAGGACGATGCCGGCGCTGTTGACGAGGAGGTCGATGCCGCCGAGGTCGCGCACCACGGCCTCGACGGTGACGGCGACCGCGGCTGCGTCCGTGACGTCGCAGCCGTAGCTGCGGGAGCCGCGGGCGAGCGCCTGCGCCTGGGCCGCCGCTGCGTCGCCGACGAGGTCGACGACCGCCACCCTGGCGCCGCGGGCCGCCAGTAGCTCGGCCACGGCGGCACCGATACCCGACGCTGCGCCAGTCACGAGGGCCGTGCGGCCGGCGAGCGACCCGGTCAGGTCGAGGGCAGGTGCCGCGGACGGCTCAGCGGTGCTGGTCACGAATGGGATTCCTGACGGGAGGAGGAGGGTGTCGGGACGGGGTCGGCCGCGGGAACCGAGGTGTGGGCGCCGGCCAGCCGCTCGGCGTCGCGAATGGTCTCGGCACGGTCGGCGACGTCGGCGTCCTTGAGCGTGTCGTATGCGTTGAGGACCTCGACCTTCGCCGCGGAGCCGGATGCGCGGTCGAACTCGTAGTCGAGCCACTCACTGGCGAGCCGTCGGGCGAGCCCGAGGCCGATGACGCGCTGACCGAAGCACAGCACCTGCGCGTCGTTGCTCATCACCGAGCGCTCGACCGAGAAGCTGTCGTGCGCGGTGACCGCCCGAATCCCGGCGACCTTGTTGGCGCTGATCGCGACGCCGAGGCCCGTACCGCAGACGAGCAGTGCCCGGTCGGCGTCGCCGGCGGCGACCAGTCGGGCGGCGGCGACAGCGACGTGCGGGTACGCCGTTGTGTCGGACGCACCAACACCCACGTCGATCACCTCGCTGACCCGGGGGTCGTCCTGGAGGTCACGCTTCAGCGTGGTCTTGTACTCAAGGCCCGCGTCGTCGCAACCGACGACGACTCGCCAACCAGCGCGCATGCGCCGCTCCCTTGCTCGTTTCGGTCCGCGCCCGACCTGGGCGCGGGTCCTGGCGTCAGGCGCCTCGGTCAGCCGCCCCTGACGGGGCCGAGGTGTGGTCCGGGGCGAGCGCGGCAGCGACGGCGCGCGCGAGCAGCACGAACGACGTCGCGCCCGCGTCCGGGGTGCCGATACTGCGCTCGGCCAGCGGGCGGGCCCGGCCGAGCCGCGGGCGTAGGGCGGCGGTCGCGTCCGCGGCCTCACCCGCGACGGCCGTCGCCGTCGCCCACGCCTCGGCCAGTGGCGACTGCGTCACCGCCTGGTCAAGGGTGTCGGCGAACGGCGCCCAGGCGTCGACCATCGTCTTGTCGCCGGGCTTGGCGGAGCCGAGCCGGACGACGGCGTCGAGCGCGGCCCGGACCGCCGCGGCGGCTGCCGGCCCGTCGAGGTCCGCGTCGTCGCAGAGTGAGGTCCCCGCCGCGGACAGCGCGGCGCCCCACAGCACGCCCGAAGTGCCACCGGCCTTCGCCGCCCACGCCTCGCCGGCGGCGACCAGGGTTGAGCGGGCGCCTGCACCTGCGGCGGCGGCGGTCCGGGCCGCAGCGGCGGCCGCGGCTGTGCCCTTGACCATTCCGCGGCCGTGGTCGCCGTCGCCGGCGACGGCATCGATGCGCCCGAGCTCGTCCTGGGCCTTCGCCATGGCATCGCGGGCGGCCTCTAGGGCGCGCGCGGCAGCAGCGGCGAGGGCCTGCGAGGCGGCGGTCGCGTAGGTGGCCGCCGGGCCGGAGACGGCGGCCGCGGGGGTGCCGTTGGTGCGGGTCGCCCCTGTGGCCGCGAACGCGCCGCGACCCTTTTGGTAAGCGGGGGTGTCAGCCGGGGCGCACCACAGCTGCTCAAGCTCGTCGTCGAGGAAGGTCAGCGTGAGCGAGCAGCCTGCCATGTCGAGGCTGGTCACCAGCTCGTCGACCTCGGGCTCGACCACGGTGAGCCCGGCGTCGCGCAGCAGTTTCGAGACCGTCCCCCAGACGACGAACAGCTCCTCGTACTTGGTGCTGCCAAGCCCATTGAGGATCGCGGCGACGCGGTCGCCAGAACCGTGGGGGCGTTCGGCCAGCACGCCGTCCACGAGGCGGCGGCCGAGGTCGGCGGCGCGGGGGAGCGGCTCCTGCGAGACGCCCGGTTCGCCGTGAATGCCGAGGCCCACCCCCATCTCGCCCTTGGGGACGGTGAACAGCGGAGTCGCGGCGCCGGGCAACGTGCAGCCGCCGAACGCGACGCCGAGGGTGCGGGTGAGGTCGTTGGCGCGGCTGGCCACCCGCTCGACGCCGTCGAGGTCGTAGCCCTGCTCAGCCGCGGCGCCCGCCACCTTGAAGACCACGAAGTCGCCCGCGATGCCGCGCCGGCGCGCGACCTCGTCCACGGGGGCGCTCGCGATGTCGTCGGTGACGAACACGACGCGGACCTGGACGCCCTCGCGAGCGAGCTGCTCCTGCGCCAGGGTGAAGTTCAGGACGTCGCCGGCGTAGTTGCCGGTGCTGAATAGCACGCCCGCGCCGGACGAGACAGCCCGGGCCACACTGACCGCGTCGGCCGTCGAGGGCGAAGTGAAGACATTGCCGACGACCGCGCCGTCAGCGAAGCCAGGGCCCACGACGCCGCAGAAGGCCGGGTAGTGGCCCGAGCCTCCGCCGACGACAACAGCCACCTTGCCGGGGCGGGTTTCGGTCTTTCGGACGACCCCGCCCTCTACACCGGTCACGGCTCCCGTGTGTACGTCGAGGAAGCCGGCCAGCATGTCCTCGGTGAAACGATGCGGGTCATCGTGGAGGCGTGTCACCCTTCCGTCCCTTCGAGGTCGGACGGGTGGATGACGGACTTGACGGACGTTGCATCGCGTTCGGCGGCGAGCAGTGCGTCGGCGCTGCGCGCCAGCGGGAAGTAGCCGGTGACCAGGGTGTCTAGGTCGACCCGGCCATTGCCAGCCAGCGCGATCGCCGTCGGCCACGTGTTGGCGTAGCGGAAGGTACCGGTCACCTCGATCTCGCGGGCCTGCAGCACGCCGAGCGGCACGGCGAGCTCGTTGCCGCCCATGCCGACGAGCACCGCGCGGCCCCCGGGGGCGAGGGCGCGCAGGGCGTCGCCGGTGGCGCCGGCATGGCCGGAGCACTCGAGCAGCACATCAGGCTGCACGCCGCAGTCGCGGACATTGCTCGAGCGGGAGTCGACGACCGCCGTCGCCCCCAGCCGGGTCGCGAGGCCCAGCCGGTGCGGGTTGACGTCGGCGACTACGGCCTCGGTAGCACCAAACGCGAGGGCGCACTGCAGGGCGACCAGGCCGATGGGGCCGGCACCCGTGATGAGCACGCGGGAGCCGGCCGCTGTGTGTGCCTTCCGGTTGGCCCAGATGCCGACCGACAGCGGCTCGAGCAGCGCGGCAGTGTCGTCGGACATGGAGTCCGGGACGTCGTGCGCGAACGAGCCGTGCACGGTGACGAACTGTGCCAGCGCCCCGTCTATCGGCGGGGTCGCATAGAACCGCATGGACGCGCAGAGGTTGTAGCGCCCCGCAAGGCATTCGGGACAGGTGAAGTCAGGGACGCCGGGCTCGATCGAGACCCGGTGTCCGACCCGGCCGCGGTCGACGCCGACGCCGACGTCGGTGATGACGCCGGACGCCTCGTGCCCCAGTACCAGCGGTGACTCGACCACGAAGTCGGCGATCCGCCCGTGCTGGTAGTAGTGCACGTCCGAGCCGCAGACGCCGACGGCGCCGACCTGCACGAGTACTTCTTCGGGGCTGGGTGTCGGCACCTCGCGCTCCTCGAGCACCAGGTCCTGCACTCCGCGCAGCACTGCCACCTGCATCGTCGTCATGTCGCTCCTCCTCGTGGCCTGCTTCTGTCGGAAGTGCCTAGCCTTCGTTGGCGATCTTGCCCGACTGGAGGTTCTTCGCGACAAGGGCGGGCAGTTGAGCGAGGAAGGGTTGGCGGTCGGTGACCACGTGCTTTATGAAGGTGTCGACGTTGCTTTTTGAGATAGTCGGCATGAGGTAGACCGGGTTCTTGTCAACGCTCTGGCCGCGGGCGATCTTGGCGGCAACGGCGAGGCCGGTCGCTAGCTCGACGGTGCCGTCCTGCAGGTTTGTACCGATGAAGTCGCCGCTCTTGACCGCCCTGAGGCCGTCCTCGATACCGTCGACGCCCACGATCGGGAGCTTCACCTTGGCCTCGCGGGTCGCCTGCAGGGCGCCGAGGCCCATGTCGTCGTTCTCCGCGACGACACCGTTGATCTTCGGGCCGAAGCTCGAGATCCAGTTCTTCATCTTGTTTACGGCCTCGTCGCGCTTCCAGTTCGCGGTGTCCTTGGCCAGGATCTTCATCCCCGGGTACTTGGCGAGGACGTTCTGGATGCCCTTGGTGCGGTCGAGCTCACCGGACTGGCCGAGCGGGCCCTGCAGAACGACGAGGTTGCCCTTGCCGCCGAGCTTAGTGGCCATCTGCTGCATCTCCTGCTCACCGGCCTTCACGTCGTTGGGCAGCACGCTGCCGGCGAGGTCGGGGCTGTTGAGCCCGGCGTTGACCGCGAGGAACGGAATCTTTGCGGCCTTTGCCTTCGCGACCTGCGGCGCGAGCGAGTCTGCCTGGACTGGGACCACGATGATGGCGTCGACCCCGGCGTTGATGAACTGGTCGACCTGGTTGGCCTGGGTTGCAACATCGAGGTTCGCCGAGTTCCAGAGCACGTTGATGTCACGGGCCTTGGCATAGGTGTCCACACCCTCCTTGCCCGCGGTGATGAACGACGACATGTCGTAGACACTCACGCCGATCTTCACGGCTTTGGGGGCGCCGGGCGCGGCGGCGTGGTTGGTTGAGGCCTTGTTCGGGTCGCCGGCGCCGCAGGCGGTGACGGCGAGCAGGGAGGTGGCAGCCGAGGCCAGGGCCAGGGTGCGTAGGGGGCGGTGGCTCATGACGGGTCTCATTTCCGGAGGCGGACGAGCAGGACGACAGCGGGAGGGAAGCAGGAGCGGATAGCGGTTCCGAGCGCGGGCTTGGCGGGGCCGAGCAGGGCACGGGGGCCTCGACGGGCGGGGCGGGGAGGGGACGGATGACAGGGGGCCGGGTCAGCCGCGCCGCCGGACCGACCACACGTCAACGGCGACCGCCGCGACGATGAGGACGCCCTTAATCACGCTCTGCCAGTAGGTCGGCACGATGAGGATGTCCAGGCCATTATTGAGCGTCTGGATGAGGACAAGCCCGAGGGCGGTGCCCCAGACGCTCCCGCGGCCGCCGAGCAGGCTCGCACCGCCGATGACGACAGCCGCGATAGCGTCGAGCTCGTAGCCTTGGCCGAGGTTCGGAGGGCCGGAGATGACGCGGGAGGCGAGCATGACGCCTGACAGGCCTGCCAGTAGGCCGCTCAGCGCGTAGACGCTGAAAAGCACCCGGCCGGTCTTGACGCCAGCGATCTGTGCGGCGACAGGGTTGCCGCCGACTGAGTAGACGCGCAGGCCGTAGGAGGTGCGTCGCATGACGAGCGCGAGCAGCACGATCCCCACGATCATGACGATGACGGGGATCTGCAGGCCGAGGATGCTGTTGTTTGCGATCGAGCCGAACTCCGGCGGCAGACCGTTGATGGGAGCCCCGTGGCCGACGACGTAGGCCAGGCCGGACGCGGTGGTGAGCATCCCAAGCGTCGCGATGAATGGCGGCACGTGCACGGTAGAGACGAGGAAGCCGTTGACCGCACCGGCGGCGAGCCCGACGAACAGGGCCACGAGCACGCTGAGCCACACGCGGTCGGGGTGTCCCTTGACCGTCACGGCGGCGCTCATGGCGCTGAGCGCGATGACGCTGCCGACCGACAGGTCAATGCCCCCGGTAAGGATGACCAGCGTCTGGCCGAGTGCGATGAGCGCGAAGGGCGCTGCCGCGATCGCGATCGTACGCAGGTTGTCGGCGGTCCCAAAGCGTGCGCTGCGGTAGCTGAAGTACATGATGATCAGCAGCATCACCACGACCATCGCGTGGCGGGTCAGTTGGTCGCGGACCCACGGCCCGCTGAACCGATGGACCGGGGATGGCGCCGCGGTCTGGGTGGTCGGTCCCGCGGGAGCGGTGGTCTGCGCGGTCATCGGCCGTCGTCCTTCTGGTGGGCGGAGCTCAGGTGGTCGGGGAGGGCTGGGCCTCGGGCTGCGCGGTCGTCGCCGACCACGAGGCCGGAGGCGAGGCGGAAGATCGTGTCCTGCACGGTCGGCGCCGACAGAGCCGCGCGGTCGAGCTCGGCGACCACGCCGCCCTCGCGCAGGACGAGCGCCCGATGCGAGAGCCCGAGGACCTCGGTCATGTCGGAGGAGGCCATGAGCACGGCCATCCCGGCGGCTGCGAGGTCGGCAATGATGCGGTAGATCTCGCTGCGGGCGCCAACGTCGACGCCGCGGGTGGGCTCGTCGAGCAGCAGCACGCTGACGTCGCCAGTGAGCCAGCGGGCCAGGACGACCTTCTGCTGGTTGCCGCCGGACAGCGTCCCGACCTCCTGGGATAGGCCGCGGCTGCGCAAGCGCACCGAGTCCATCGCGGTCTTGACGGCGCGACCGCGTTCACGCTGCTGGAGCCAACCGCCGAGCGTGAAGCTCGACAGGCGGGGGAGCGAGCCGTTGTCGAGCACGTCCATCGACAGCACTACGCCCGCGCCCTTGCGGTCCTCAGGGACGAGCGCCATGCCCGCACCGATCGCGGCCAGCGGAGTGTTGCGCCGCACGGCCTTGCCGGCGACCTCGACCGTTCCGGCGGTGCTCCCGCGCAGGCCGAAGACAGCCTCGAGCAGCTCGGTGCGTCCCGCGCCGACCAGCCCCGCGAGGCACACGACCTCGCCACGGCGCACCTGTAGGCTGACGGGGGCGGCCGAGCCGACTACCTGGAGGTCCCGGACCCAAAGGGCGACCTCGGAACTCGGCGGCCCGACCTCGGGAAACAGGTCCTCGAGTTCGCGGCCGATCATTGCGGTGACGATCTCGTCGTCCTCCACGGCGCTTATCGCCGCGTCGAGGACGAGCCCGCCATCGCGGAGCACGACCACCCGGTCGGCCAATGCGCGGATCTCGGCCATCTTGTGCGTCGTGTAGAGCATTGCGACGCCTTGATCGCGCAGCCGGGAGACGACGTCGTAGAGGCGCTCGACCTCGCGGTCGGCGATGGCGGAGGTCGGCTCGTCGAGCATCAGGACGCGGGCCCTGCCGCTGGTGCACTTGGCGATCTCGACGAGCTGGCGCAACCCGACTGACAGAGTGCGCATCTTGGCCTGCGGGTCGATGTCGACGCCGAACGCGTCGAGCATCTCGCCGGCCTGGCGCACCATGGAGCGCCGCTGAAGCAGGCCGCCGCGGGTTATCTCGCGGCCGAGGAACAGGTTCTCGTAGACCCTCATCTCCATGATGGACGCGAGCTCCTGCGGGACGATCGCGACGCCCTGTGCGTGTGCGGCGTGCGCGTCGCCCTGCACCAACGGTTGGCCATCGAGGAGGACGCTTCCGCGGTCGCAGCGCAGCTGCCCTGAGGCGATCTTCATCATCGTCGACTTGCCGGCGCCGTTCTCCCCCGCGAGCGCGGTCACCGTGCCGGGCTCGAGCCGCAGGGACACCCCCCGCAGGACCGGTACCCCACCAAAGGACTTCTCGAGGTCCCGGCACTCCAGAGCCGCGCTGACCACGTCCCACCTCCGCGTGCCTGTGTGCTGAATCACTTTGTCGCGTCATGAGAATGTCACACCACCGAACAGGAGGTGTCAAGGGGTATTAGGCATCCACTCGCTCGTGCGCGGTGAGAGGTGCTTGTTTCACGCTTGGCACACGTCGCCCGTAGCCTCAGTCGTGCCGGACAGGGTCTGCCAAGTGTCAGGTCGTGTGAACGTGTCCACTCCGGACAGGAAGGGGACCGAGGTGGTACGGGGCTCGCTCGACCAGGAGGCCCGGCGGCAGGCGCTCGCCGAGCTGCTGACCGCCAGCGGCACGCTGCGCATCGAAGAGCTCGCTGAGCGCTTCTCGGTGAGCACCATGACGGTGCGCCGCGACCTGCAGGCGCTGGAGGACGAGGGGCTAGCCCGGCGCGTGCGCGGTGGCGCGATAAGCGGGGCCGCGCCGTTCTCCACGCGGGAGCACCGCTCCGAGCGCGCTAAGGGGCTCATCGCCGCGAAGCTTGCGACCCTCGTGCCGTCGGGCGGCGTCGGGGTCTGCATGGACGCTTCGACCACCGTGTCCACGCTTGCCGCCACAATGCCGGAGGCGGAAAACCTCTCAGTCGTCACATCCGGCATCGAGACGTTCGCGACCCTGAGCCGCAACCGGCGCGTACATGCCTACCTCACCGGCGGACAGAAGGACCCCAATGCGGGCAGCCTCATCGGCCCGGTGGCGTCGGCGGCGCTCAAGCAGTTCTCCTTCGCCCGCGCGTTCCTGTCCGCCGCCGGCGTCGACCCGTCGTTCGGGACGAGCGAGTTCAGCGCGGAGGAGTGCGAGATCAAGCGCCTGATGGCCGAGCTGTCCGACCACGTCGTGCTCGCCATCGACGCGCAGAAGCTTGGAGCGGGAGCCGCTGCCCGCTGCCTGCCCTGGACCGGCATCGACCTCGTCGTCACCGAGCTGCCCGTGGACGACCCCCGCCTCGACCCCTACCGGGAGCACGTCGAGCTGCTCTAGGACGCTGCTGAATAACGCGTGTCGTCCTGGCCACTGATCTTGGGGGTCGGGACGATGTGTTTATGCAGGGTCGTCCGCTTGATGAGCGTGAACTTCTGGATGCCGAGTCGGTCGCGGGGCATC
>JAABUM010005449.1_pt1 | contig 13375 bp, 11 predicted proteins | sample 5559161 | NCBI WGS metagenome assembly JAABUM01 (sample SAMN10711868, study PRJNA513369) | rock metagenome | isolation source: Antarctica rocks | place: Antarctica: Victoria Land, Siegfried Peak nord | reverse complement strand
TTACGAAGAACAGGCGCCACCAGACGCCATTGCTCGTCGCTCAAGTCGCTGGGATAAACCACTTTGGATGCGCGTCTCATCAACTCCAGTCTGACCCAAACCCACACTACAGAGACAGGCTCTAAGGGCGTTTTCAAAGGGTGATGAAGAAAACAAAAGGGTCGCCGAAGAAGACTTTCTCTCGGCACCGCGACTACTTTCTCACATCACCGATTCGTATACAAGGGAGAAAGAACATCAAATCTCTCTTGACACATTTGTTCCTGTCAAGAGAAGAGGGAAACCCGTTCAACCAGCCGAAATGCTCGCGGTGCTCCTCCCGAAGAACCTCAAGTGCGCCTTTATACTTTGGCTTGCGCTCTTGCGCCTTTGCCCATGTCCGAACTGTTTATCCGCCAGGAAATCCTGAAAAATCTACCCGCCCTCGATGCCATCTTGTTCGACATGGACGGCGTGATGCTCGATGTCTCGCTGTCCTTTCGCGCGGCCATCGTCGAAACCACGCAGTTCTACCTCACCCACCAACTCGAACTCGAAGACACGGGAAAACTCATCGAGCCGGAAGAAACCGAACTGTTCAAATTCGCTGGCGGCTTCAACGACGACTGGGATCTAACTAATGCGTGCGTCGCGTTTCTGCTCGGCAAATGGGCGCAGTCCGGCGCCAAAGACACCAAAACTTTGCGCGAGCACGGCATCGACTGGCGCGAATTCACCTCGACCATCAAGCGCAAAGGCGGCGGGTTGCAACAGGCCGAAGGCTTTATTCTCGAAATGCTCAAGCCGAGCGAGCGCCGCGAATTCGCGCGCGCCTGGAATGCCAAGCTCGTGACGCGTTTGTTCCAAGAGTTCTACGCGGGCGACAGCCATTGCCGCGAACTCTACGGCTTCGATCCCGAATACATTCACGGCGACGGCTACTTCAAGCGCGAACAAGTGATCATCAAGCCCGACTTGGTGCCGCCCAACGTGAAGCTGGGCATGGTGACGGGCCGCTTTCGCGCCGAAGCGAAACTGGGTTTGCATCACGCGCGCCTGAGCAACCGCATCCCCGAAAACGGTTGGGTCGTGCCCGATTCGGGTTTCAAAAAGCCCGATGGCCGCACGCTTTTGCTCGCCCGCGAAAAGTTGGATTTCAAGATGGGCCTGTTCATCGGCGACATCATGGACGACCTTCAAACCGTGTTCAACTACCGCGAACTCAAAGGCGCAGGGAAAGCGCGCATCTATTCGGCGATTGTGCTGAGCGGGCCTTCGGGCGACGCGCACAAGCGCGAATTTTTGGAGGCAGGTGCCGACATCGTGGCGCCCGATGTCAATATGCTGCTCGAATATCTGGGACGCGTGATGAAATCCGACAAGCCAAAGTGACGATGTTAGCTGGCGCTTCCTCTGCGCACCGGTCGAAGAAACGGGCGCCGTCCGTTGGTTCGGGGGGTGGTTTTCGATCCCAACGCAAAATGACTTCTGCCAAACTTGCGCGAATCAACCTCAACCCGCGAGGCGACGTGCCCAAACATCGCGTAGCCCAAGCGCGTTTAGAATTTGGTGGCGTGCGCGGCGACAAGCAAAACCATCGCCGCTTTCACAGTGGCCCGATGCGCGCCGTGTCCTTGAATTCGCTTGAACTCATCGAAGCGTTGCGCGCGGAAGGTCATCCCATCGAGCCGGGTTCAACCGGCGAAAACCTTACGCTGTCCGGTTTGAATTGGAGCGAGTTGAAGTCGGGCGTTCGCCTGCAAATCGGCGAGGCGCAAATCGAACCCACCAAACCGACCGTCTCTTGCCACCAAATCACGGCGTCGTTTTGCAACGGCGAATAGAAGTGCGTTGGGCAGAAAACCAATCGCGGCTGGAACCGTTGGTATGCTCAGGTTTTGGTCGAAGCTCTTGTTTGCGAAGGCGATGAAGCAAGCGTGATGGAGGAATGATTCTGTCTTCGCCCTTTTGCTGTTCCTCGTTGGTCACGCATGACTCGTTGGTCACGCATGACTCGTTGGTCACGCATGAGTGGAACATCATCCGAGTGGTTATGAAGCAAGAGGGCGAACGCCAAATCATCCCTGCGTCACACTCAAAGTGATGCCTCGCACGTCTTCCATCAAGCGCTACACCACCGAAACGCAAATCGAACTCTCGCTCGACCTCGACGGCAAGGGGCGCTTCGACATCCAACTGCCAACAGGAGCGGGACTTCCGTTTTGGAAACATATGCTCGAACAGTGGGCCAAACATGGCCGCTTCGATTTGACGATCCGCGCGACGGGCGATGTCGAAGTTGATGGCCATCATTTGGTTGAAGATCTGGGAATCGCGCTCGGTTTGGCGCTCAACGAAGCGGTTGGTGACAAGCGCGGCATCGCGCGCTATGGATTCTTCTTCGCGCCGATGGATGAAGTGCTCATGCTCGCGGCAGTCGATTTTTGTGGGCGCGCCTTTTTTCAACTCGATTGGGAATTGAATCAAGAGCGAATCGGCGAGTTCGACACGCACTTAGCGCGCGAGTTTTTCGTGGCTTTAGCGAACAACGGGCGCTTGAATTTGCACATCAAGCAGCAAACCGGCGGCAACGCGCATCACGTTATCGAGGCGAGTTTCAAAGCCCTCGCACGCGCCATGCGAGCGGCTTTAACCGTCGAGGGCGACGAGTTGCCCTCGACGAAGGGGACACTTGGAGAAACGCAATGACTTCTTTTCAAACCTTTGAAACAACCGGATTTGTGGATGAAAACGGCGTGTTGCAGGTCGAGCCGTTCGTGGGCGTTCCGGCGGGCCGGGTGCGCGTGTCGCTGGCAGTTCCGCTCGAAACGAAAGAAGACGAGGACTACACGCTCGAACCAATCGGCGAAGAAGCCTGGCATCGGAGCATCATAACAAACCCCGTGTTCGCTTTTCTGGCGGATCCTGCGGAAGACATTTACACGCTCGAAGATGGCGAACCATTGCCACCACTCCGCGCCGGGGACGGCGCATGACCTACAAATGGAAAATTGTGCTGGCGCCTTATCCCTTTGATGATTTTTCTGGCAGCAAACTGCGCCCGATCTTGTGTTTGACCGACCCAATCAGCGAAAACTTTCACGTTGTCGGCGCGTTCATCAGCACTCAAATTCCTGTTCTGCCGGAATCATTCGACATCCTCGTTGACCCGGCAGAGCCTCAGTGGAATGGGACTGGCCTCAAGTCACGCTCGATGTTGCGGCTCCATCGCCTCACAACTTTCGATGTGTCAATCGCAAGAAAGACGCTGGGCGTCTGGCCACAAGCGGAGCGCGCCGAAGTCGAATCGCGTTTGCGCGCCCTGTTCGATTTATGATCACCATCCTCGACTACTCCGTTAACAACTTGCGCTCCGTTCAAAAGGCCTTTGAGCATCTGGGACACCAAACGCACGTGACATCCAATCCCAATGAAATCGCGGGGGCCAAAAAATTGGTTTTGCCCGGTGTGGGCGCTTTTGGCGAAGCGATGCGCAACCTGCGCGCGAAAAATCTGGTTGAACCCGTCGTTGAACACGCGCAGGCGGGTCGCCCACTTTTGGGCGTGTGTTTGGGAATGCAACTGCTCTTCGACTGGAGCGACGAACTCGGTTTGTTTGGAGGACTGGGCATCTTGTCGGGCAAAGTCGAAAAATTCGCAGACGCCCCCGATCTCAAAATTCCGCACATGGGTTGGAGCGGCCTCTCGTTTCCGCGCGCTTCACAGCTATATCACGGCTTGGACGAGGGCGAGATGACATATTTCGTGCACTCTTATCACGTCGTGCCCGAAGATCCAAACATCATCGCGGCCAAGGCATACCACGGGCGCGCGTTCGTCGCGGGCGTCGAACGCGACAACGTGATGGGCGCGCAGTTTCATCCCGAAAAATCATCGGCAGTCGGGCTTCGCATTTTGGATAACTTCGCTCGGTTGTAATAGCATCAAACACAAAGGAACATAAGAGAAATACAACGAACCCATTCTAAAAATCCTCTATGTTTAATGCAGTTGATGCTTAACGCACTTCACCAACACCTGCATCGAAGCCTTCCGAAAATCCATTGCGACCAAAACGTGTGTCTGCAAAAGGAAAGGCTTTAAGCGACAGGTCGAAACGCACTTCGCGGCGGCTTCCATCGTAGGTTGTATACAGGTTAAAGCAGTGCAAATCGGTGATCAAGCGGTATTGTTGAAAATCTAACTTTTTGCTGATGCCATCATATCCGGCTAACAGTTGAAAACGGAATTTGCGGTTCAAGTTGGTGTCAAATGATACGTTAGCGCGGCGCAGGCCGGCATTAGTTCCCGATGGCGCGTAGCGCAAGCCGAACGCGAATTGGCCGCCCAGTAATCGTTCCCGGTTGCGCGCAAAACGAACGTTGGCCGTGATGTCTCCGAACTGGCCGTTGCGCTCGGCTTGCAAACCGTAGCTGGTTCCTAAAGAAACATAGGTGCCATTGACTGGAATCCATTGCAAGTTAGCTAACAAATCGCGCGTGTAGTTGTTGCCGATGTCTCGCCCGCCAGACAGGTTCAAGCGAAAGTTTGGCCCTCTGCCAACCGATGCCGTGTAATCGACATACTCGCCGTTTGTTGAGCCATCGAACTGAAACGGTGTGTAGCCATAGGTGCGGCGTTTGGCATAGTTGACGGCGACTTGAATCGGGCCGAGCGCGTTGTTCAAATTGGCATTGTAAGCATAGTTATAGCGCGCGGTGTTATCAGAATAAAGCGCCTGTTCAAAGGTGCCTGCCAAGCGAAGCGCCGAGCCGTTGCGCTCGTTACCCAGCAAGCTCAAACGGCGTTCGCTGGCGTTGTAAAAAAAGTCGGCGCGGCTTTTTTGACCGCCTCTGGAAGTGTTCGCCGTGTCGAAGGACGGCTCGTTGAACGTGCCGAAACCGAGGGTGAATTCGCCAGGCAATACCGAGCTGAGTAGCGGCACACCGAAGCGGCGGGTGCTCGATTGCAAGAGGAATTCGGGCAGACGTTCGAGTTGGTAGGCGCCGTGGCGGTTGGCGAAATCCTGGTGCAGTTCGGTTCGCAAAAAGGCATCGAAGACGCGACCTGTCTTACCAACTTGCACGTTCAAATCGCCGGTTTCGTTGCGCGATGAAGACGCGGCTACGTCGGTTGCGGCGCCGTTGCCAAAGCGCGATTGGTTGAACAAACCGTTCAGCGTCAGGTTAAAACCGCGCCCGAAATTTTGCTCGTGATCGAGCGAAAACCCCTGCGTGCGCGAAGTCGAGCCGCCGCCGCCGCCGGATGAGGAATCGGAAAAGGAACTCGCGTCGAAGTTGAACACCGCGTTGGTGTGCGCGCGTTCGCCTTCCCGAACGAGGGTGGCCGTGCCGGTTTGCGACGCGATGCCAAGTCCCGACTGCGAGTTGTTTTGCGTCGAGGAAAAGCGCAGATTGCTCGACAGGATTTTGTTTAAGCGATACGACTTATCGAGCCGCGAGTTGATCTCGCGGCCTCCGGCGCCGCCCGACACTCCATATAAATAAAGCAGCCCCCCGCCGACCAACTCGCGCTGAAAACCCAAACCCAAACCGCGCTTGGAAAGCACATCGGCCAGCAGCGAATCGGATAATTTGGAGTTGGCGCGCAGGTCGTAAACCGAGCGGACGAAGTAACCATCGACGGCGTTTTGACCGGCGGTTGTTTGCAGCGGCTGGCGGCGCGAGCGCTGGCCCAAGAGCGAGATGACATAAACCGGAAGCGGCAATATCCGGCGCCCAAAAACGAACAGCGCGTTTTTACGCAACACGATGCGTTCGGGATCGCCGTTAGGCAAACGGTAAAAATCGAGGCGATTCGAGCGCAGGTAGTAGTGGTCGCGGTCGCACGAGGAAAAACGAAAATCTTCGCCGCGCGCGGATTCGCCCTGGCCTTGAACCGTGCCGTTGGTCAGAAAAAGCGGCGCCAGAACCGTTCCGGGCGGAAACAAATCGGGTGGGAATTCGGCGTTAAGCTGCGACAAAGTCCACTGGCCGGTTTCGAGGTTGAAAACCAGCGAGCGCCCTTTGAAGGTTTGGCTTTGCCCGTTCGAGCGCGCGTTCACCGTCAAGTTGCCGCTGAGAATCGCGCGGTTGGTGTTGTAATCGATCACGCCGCGATCACCTTTAACCGTGAGTTCGCGGTAACGAAAGGTGACTTGCCCCTGCGCCAAAGCCAGGCCGCGTTCCATATCGTAGATCACGCCGTCTGGCGCCTCGAGCGAAAAGTTGGCGCCTGGCTCTTCATTTCCGCTCACATCGCCTGCGTCCGGCGCGGGCGTGACGACCGGAACGGGCGCACTCGTCGGGCGTGGCGCGGGAGTTGGCGTGGGCGCGAGCAGTGGCGGCGGCGCGACAACGCGGTTGGGGTCGGCTAAGCCGGTGACATCTTGAAACGTGTCGGGCGTAACCCGCGTTGGCGGCGCAGGCACGACCGAGGGCAAAGTAGCGGGCGAAGGTGTCACCAAGGGCGTGCCCAAAGCGCGAGGAGTCGCCTGCGCAGTTGGTGTTGCGAGCGGTGTGGTTTGGGGCGTGGCCGTTGGCGTGGGAAGAACGGTTTGGGCGCGGGCGCAGCAGGTGAAGAAGAGCAGGAAGAAGACAAGCTGGAAGAGGAAGAACAGAGCGAGAGGTTTGGCCCTTACCCGGCCTTCAGCCCCCCTCTCCTCGTCGTAGGCGGGAGAAGGCCCAGCGTTGAAAGGGTTTCCAAAGCCGCAATTTCCCTCGCTGTTTTGGAAAGCTCTCCCAAAGGGCGACATCCCTTCGCTGCTTTGAGAAACATTCCAACGCGAGGCTTTGTCTCTTCTGGAAAAAAAGGCGCGGGCCGGATGAAGGGGCGACACCCGTTTGCGCTGCGGGAATTGGGACATTCGCTTCATCGCTGGCGCACCAACAAAAACGCGCCGACGACGAGGAACATCGCGTTGGTCGCCATCGCCGCGATCAAGGGCGCCAAGTAGCCCGCAATCGCCAGGGCGCGAAACCAGCCGTCGAAGCCCTGCCACAAAAACGCCAGCAAAAACGCGGCGACCAGACCCGCAAACGAGCCGTGCCGCGCGTATTTGAGGGCCAGAGGAGCCGCCACAAGTGCCATCACGAAACACGCGGCGGGAAGTGCAAAGCGGCGCCAGTAATCGACTTTGAGCGTGTTGAGTTGACCCTGGTCGGCGGCGGAGTTTTGAAGGACGTTAATTTTTTTGGTCAGTTCGTCACCGGTCATGGAAACGGGCGATTTCTGGTCGCCCAGAAAGTTGTTCAGTTCCTGTTCGATGTTAATATTGGTGCTGGGAAACGTCGTTTGGCCACGAAAAGTGCCATCGTCGTTGTAAAAGTGCATAACGCCGTGCTCCAAAATCCACTGGCCCTTTTTCGCGGCGTTCTCGTGGGCAGCACGGGCTATGATCACAATCGGATAAGTCACGGGCGCAAAAGCCGAGTATTTGTTGTCGGCTTTTTGATAAATCATCACGTTGCTCAAAACCCCGTTTTGTGCCGTGCCGACATAAAAATAATATTGTCCCGCCCGAAAATAGCGGTCGGAATCGATCATCGGCGCGGCGTTCTGGCTCATCAAACGGGCCAGCGCGGTTTGGGCACGGTCGTTTGTTACGGGCGCCACGTGTTCGACCAGACCGTAATCGAGCACCGATGTCAAGAGCGCCATCACCAAAAACGGCGCGACGATGCGCGGCAAAGAGGCGCCGCCCGCGCGAAGAGCCAGCACTTCGTTGTCGCGCACGGCGCGGTTGAGCACCAGACACACGCCCAAAATCGTTCCAGCAGGAATGCCCTGCACTGCGAAACCCGGAGCCGCGAGCAAAAACAACTTGAGAACGGGCAAGATGCCCAAGCCCTGATTAACAACGGAGTTGATGGCCCAGTAGACAAAGTTGCCCGCCATCACGAGCACGAGCACGATGACGCCCAGCGACATCGGCAGAAGCATCTCGCGGGCATAGGAAAAATCAAGCGCGTGTAAACGAAAAAACGAGCCGCGAGGCGCGCGTCTCGCCGAAGTGAAAACAGGAGTTGCGGCGGGAGCCATTACGAAAAGTTTGACCGTCGCCCGCCTCCGTTCGGTTCACCGCGCAGGCCCGAAGCGTGATGAAGCGCGACGAAAACGCGGCCCGCATGATGTTGGCGGGCGCGGCAATACGTTCACTTATTTCGTGGCGCCTGCGCGTGCCCACAGCCAATCGCGGAGCGCTCGCACGCAAAGTCCCTGCGCGCAATGCGGCCCGCCCGCTTCACGAAGCGCGCTTTCGAATGCGGCGTCGGCCCGCTCGCGGGCGTTCTGGTCGTCGCGCGCCAGAGGAGACAAGCCCAGCGCGTCAGTCGAAGTGGAAGCGAAAGGCCAGTGGCGGTTCCAGATGGCGACAGTTTCGCGGCCTCCCGGCGCGTTCGCGTGAAGCGCACCGACAGCCCAATCGCCCGGAACACCTTCGGCAAACCGTGCGGCGAAGCGGTTCCATCCCCACTTTTGGAGGTCGGGCCGCGCGGGGATGAGCGGACTGAGAACGCCGCATGCGCGCCACAAACGCGGCGTCCAAGTGCCAAGCGCCGAGCACGTCCAGTCGGCGAAGCGGTCGTAGGGCGCCGTCCAATCGGCGTCGGCATCGTCCATTTTCTGCCCGCTCGCGTCTTCGCCATCGAGCCAGGCGCGCAGAGAGTCCTCGCCCGGAAAGCCTTTCGATTCGCGCACACGCGGCAACAACGAAAACATCGTCGCTGTGCCCACGCCGTTCAGCCAATCGCGCGCGGCGCCGACTAAATCGGCGCCGCGCACCACGAACTTCGAGCGCGCCGCCCACACCGCGTTGGCTTCGGAGCTTTCTGGCACGCTGCCCAGCGCATGCCATAACTGCGCGTTGATTTTGGCCGCGTCTTCGCTTGTTTGCGGCGCGCGGCGCGGTAGCGAAGCCAGCGCATCAAGCAGACGTTGCGCCGAAGTGCCCGACACATCGCACAAAGCCAGAGCTTTTCCGCGCTGCGTGATCGTCCAATGCCCCGCGTCATCCGAGCGCGCGAAGTCGCCTGTCATCCACGCATCGAAAACGCGGCCTAAAGCCTCGTTCCACTTGGACGGGTCGCGCCGTGAGGCACCAAAAGCCCGCGCTAAATTATCCGCATCGAGCGGCCCGCGCCGGGCGCAGTGCCACGAGAGGAGCGCGGTTAAACCCGATTCCCATGCCGTGAGTGTGGCGGGCGAAACCGGATCAGGGGTTTCAAGGGCCGAAACCGACGTGCTCGTACCCCTTTCCAAAAATTGCGCGCGTTGCACGCCTGCTCGCACGTCGGGCGCGGCGTATTGCGAGGGGCCGAGCGGGTTGTCGAACACCCACGTGTCGCCTTCGGTAAAAGCTCCGGCGCGCCCGCAACGTCCGGCGATGTTGCGAAAAAGTCCGGTGCTCAACGGGCGCCAGCCGCGCTCGTCCCACGCGAGCCAGTCGGCTAAAATCGTCTGATTGAACGGCAAATCGACGCCCTCAGCTAAGGTGCGCGTCGAGGCCAGCGCCACGATTTCTCCTTCGCTCACCGCTCGTTCGATGAGCGTGCGCAGGTCGGATGGCAAAGCCGCGCTGTGCCACGCGACGCCGTGTTTCAAAAGCCGCGCGAGCGGAAGCAAAGTCCGGTAGCGCGTTTCGATGAGCGACAAAGCCTGTGCCCGCGCGCCCGTTGGTTCGATTTGTTCGGGAAATGCGCTCGCCAACGCGCGGGCTAAAGCGCGCGCACCGCGCCGCGTGGCGCACAAACACAGCACCGAGCCACCGTGTTCTTCAAAGCGTTGTCGTGCGCCAAACGCCACGTTTTGCCACAGCGCGCCCTCTTGTTTGCGCGCGGCCATGAAGCCTTCGCCGCCGCGCAAATCGCGGCGCGGCCAAGCTAAGGGTGTTTCGCCCAACGAATGAGTTCCGCGTCCGGCGAGTTCGCCCCACCATTCGACTCGCCCGTCTTGCCGCCAAAACGCGAGTCGCCGCGCGGTCGGCGTCCAATCCCCCTGCAATCGCAAAAGTTCTGGCGCCTCGATCCAATCGCCCAATGGAGAGGTGTCATCGGTCGCCGCCGAAAGCAAAAGCAGTCGAACGCCCGCCATTTTGAACCGCGCGACCAAAGTTTCCAACCGCGCGCCGCGCGCACCCTCGCCAACCATGTGCGCCTCGTCCAAGACAACGCCGCAAACGCGGTCAGCCAACTTCGGTTCGGCTCGCCACGCGCCATCGAATCGTTCGGGAGTGGCCACGATAATCGCCGCGCCGTTTGGTAAATCCGCCTCATCGCTTTCGCCGCCCAACCACGCGCGCACTTCGACATCCAAACCCCGCGTGTGCCCGCGAAGCGCCGCCACAACGCCGCGACCCAGCGCAACGTAGGGCACCAGAAACACAGCAAGTGGCGCGTCTTGCCCTTCGATACCGTTTTGTTCCCGGCGCGCCAAACGTTCGAGCAAAAACAACTCGCCTAGCCACGTCTTGCCCGTTCCAGGCGGAAGTGCCGCCAGAGCACTGGCTTCGTCGCGCAAGAATCCGCGCCCAAGTGCCACCTTTTGCGGCGGCAACAACAGCGGCACACGCACGGCCAAAACTTCGCTCCACTTGTGACCGCTCAACGCGCCGCCATCGGCATCGAGCGCCGCAAGCGTTGAAAGCGCCTGTGCTCCCGCAAAAGCGGCGCGTGCCACTTCGATGAATTCCGGCCAAACCGAAGCGGTTTCTGTTTCTAAAAGCTCCAGAACGTCGTCGTGCGCCTGCGTGCCGTTCTTCGCAACACGCGCCGCAAAGGGAGAATGGCTTGCAACCAGCGGCGCCAAAACCGGCGACAGCGCCGCCACCAAAGCCGCGACACCATCAGGCCACGCGCGCGACGAACCCAACGGGGACGAACCGGGGCGCGATTTCAAACGGGGAAAGGTGCGCTTCAAGACAACGCTCGCCGAAGGAAAATTGCCGCCCAGAGCAAAAGCCGTCGCTGCCCAAAGTCCCGCTTCGCGCGCCGCTTCGCCGCCAATTCCCGTCCGACCAGCCGCGCAATCGAGGGCGCGCGCCGCGCTTTGCAACGCCGCACCACACGGCGCATCATCGGCGTTGTCGCTCCAGACGCCGCGAACGGGCGCGGGCCAAGACGCCGCGTCGCGCACGAGCAATCGCGCCTCCGTTACGATGTCAGACCAAGTGCGCTCGCACGCGATACCACGCGAAAGACAGGCCGCGTCGCGCTCTAGTTGCCACGCCGATTGGAGCGAGTTCGCTTCAAGATTTTGAGTTGAATCTGAGTTCAAATCGGGGGATTCTGCTCCGGCTTTGACTTGGGACATTGGTTTTCAAGAGACGAAACAGAGGCTTAATCGCTCCGTTCCAGGGTGCTTCGAGTGGTGAAAAACCGGTGTTTTTCAATAGCAGAATGGCGCTTTGCTGTTGTTAGTTCAGGCGGGAAAGTAGCTTGGCTCGTCCTCGTTTTGTTCCCAAGTTTTGCCCTCAACCCAAGCGTCAGTTGTCGCAGAAAGAGGCTTATGGAGGCGAGCAAACCACCGGTTCTGAGGTGAAAAGTCCACACATGGCTTGCTATATCCGTTCAACCAACTCACGGTTCGCAGTGGCAGGCGTGGCAAGCCGTATATGGACGGCAAGCACTTTTGGGTAGGTATCAACTCAACCAAACCGCCGCGTCTGTTTGTTGCTCGTAAAGGCTCGAAGCCAACGATTTGGTTGAAGTGATAGGTTCGACTTTCGTCTGAGAAACTCCCAACACCGGAAATTCTTGCAACGGGACACGAGGTTTTGCGTTCATTGATACGCTATTAGTTCCGCTTTCGGGCGGGCTTGACAAAGGGGACAAAGCGAAGAGAATTCGTCTTGGAGACAGTCACACTGGGGGCCTTTCCCGCAAAAGCGGGAGATAGTCCTGATTTTGGTGTGGCTCTTTTTTTCGCCAAAATTCTTTGTGTCAAGGCTTTTGCAAAACGCTGCTCCGGCAGCAAAACGCTGTGGGCGAGGTCGCGGGCCGCTCAGAGTGATTTCCTTTCCGCGAGGAGGTTAGCCCGGTTAACAAAAGTTCAGGCTGCACGAAACGCAACTGGAAACGGACAAGTTTCCCCTGAATACCAAGGTCGGGCTTCAAATCGGATCGGGGCCAAAATGCCCTCTCCAAACGCCGCCATCGGAGGCGGTTTCAACTATGCATCTCATCATCGAAGGTCGCGGCGGCGACTGGCACAAACTGCAAGATCTTCCGGCACTTTACGAACTGCTGGACACCTTGCCCGGTCGCATCAACATGACGAAAATCATGCCGCCCATCGTCACGCGTTATGTCGGGGTTTCGCCCGAAGACTGGGGCATTTCCGGTTTCGTCATGATCGCCGAATCGCACATCAGCGTTCACACTTTCCCCGAACGCGCAGAAGTCGCCATCGACGTATTTTCCTGCAAAGAATTTGATCCCGCTTTGACGTGCGATTACTTGCTCGAAGCGTTCGGCTTGAAAGAAATCGAAACCTGCGTTTTGCGCCGTGGCCTGGAATACGGAAACGAAACGTCCATGCTCCCCTCGCCGATGGCGCCGCACGTGACGGCTTACACAGCGGGAATCACCAAACCCGATTCCGAGTCCGGTGTGCCCACAACTGCTCTGCCCGGCTACAATCCCAACGGCTACGAAACAAACGGCCACTCGATGAACGGCAGCGCCCACAACTAAACCTTCGATTCGATTTGATTTGAAGAGACAAACCGCCGCTTGAACCTATTCAAGCGGCGGTTTTTGGTTTGAGCAAATGAAGGGAAAGACTTGTAGGGCCATCGCCTGCCATGTCAACCCACCAATAGCGACGTTGTTCGAGGACATGGCGGGGCCATGTCTCTACAAGCGAGCAAACAGCGCGAGGCGTGTTCAAAATTCAACTTGGCAAAGGCCCGTCGATTTCCCAGTCGCAATTCCAACACATGCCCATGTTGCCCTCGTTTTGGGCGCCGCAACGCGGGCAAACCCAGTCTTCAAAGGCGGTTTCAGGCGCATCTTTCCATTCTTCGATGACGCTTCGCGCGAGCAGAAAGTCTTCGGCGGCGACCCACAACTCGATGTCCAGTGCGGGCAGTTCGCCCAAGAGAGACGACAGATGCTCGTTGCGCGTCACGACAGGAATGCGCCTGCTTTGAAGCAGCCCGCGCAGGAGGCCGACGCGCGCGAAGTTGCGGTGCGAATAAACCCGTTTCATAGAAAGTTCCTGTTGGAAACCTCCATGCTTGCCATGGAGGAGGAAGAAAGGTGCGGCTCGAAGAGCCGCTTGTGCCACGCTAGTGCGCTGTGCTTCTAAAGCGTATCTCACAGAGGTTGCAACATCCGTAGGGACATGGCTTGCCCTGTCCGCCGAGGCACGATGTCGCACAACGGACAGGGCAAGCCAT
>JAABUM010005448.1_pt1 | contig 13376 bp, 12 predicted proteins | sample 5559161 | NCBI WGS metagenome assembly JAABUM01 (sample SAMN10711868, study PRJNA513369) | rock metagenome | isolation source: Antarctica rocks | place: Antarctica: Victoria Land, Siegfried Peak nord | reverse complement strand
AGGCGGACCGGGTCGGCCTGGCTGCCGCGCTGGCCATCTGCCGCAGCAAGCGCGCAACCTTGCTGATCGCCAAGCTCGACCGGCTGGCGCGCAGCGTCGCCTTCATCTCCAACCTGATGGAGGGCGGCGTGGACTTCGTCGCCGCCGACATGCCGCTCGTGAACCGGCTGACGGTGCATGTGCTGGCCGCCGTCGCCGAGCATGAGCGCGAGATGATCTCGCAACGGACCAAGGCGGCGCTGGCCGCGGCCAAGGTGCGCGGCACCCGGCTGGGCAACCCGCGCCTGCCAGCGACCGGCACCCTGGCCGCGGCACCGGCGCCGGCAACGCCCGGGGGCAGGACCCGGGCCGCTGCGGCGCAGGCCCGTGCGGTCTCGGCATATGGGCCAGTGATCGAGAAGGCGCGTGCCGAGGGTGCGCTTTCGCTGGGCGACTACGCCCAGGCGCTGCAGGCGGCGCGGCTGCCAGCACCCCAGGGAGGCGACCGTTGGTCGCGACCGTCCGTGGCCCGCGTCCTGCGTTACTGCAAGGAGGTAACCACAATGAGCGACCAAGGCCCTGTCGCATAGCGGAGCGGCCCGAAGCTCGTCGAAATCAGGCCGAGTTTATCGCGATCTCGGACACGTTCTGCCGAAGTCCAAGAAGTGAGTTGTCGCCAATAAGGGCACGTTGCTGCGCTGAACTTCAGGCCGAGAGCCAGGATCATCGCGAACTCGGCTCCGCGACAGCGCCACGGCACCCGGCCCGTCAGCATCCAGTCCAACGTAATGCTTCTTCATCTTGCACGGGGGAACAAGGGCGGGGGGGGCTGCGGCAGTCGGCGCGGGGCGCAGAGTGCCAGCGCTGGGATTGGTTCGCAGTTATCGCGCGTAGCAGGATTATTCGGCTCGCTTTCCCGGGATGCTTCGAAAGTGTCCCTCGTACGTGGCTATGGAAGGTTAATCCGCACGGAGGCGTCCCCCTCTCTTACGAGGGCCGTAAGTTGCTGAAGGGACCGAGATTATGCTGAGAGGAATGGGATCACGATCAACGTGGACCATGACCTTAACCACCACACAACCTTACGGGCTTTGCCTGAATGATGGCCCAGAGGCGGCCAGAGTTCTACCGCAGCGCTGCTTCATAGGCTTTTGGCCTCTTCTTTCGGATTGCCCCACACGGAGCAGGGTTCAGGAGTGCCGGTGCGCGGTAATCTTTGTTTCTGTCGAGAGCGAGCCAACAAAGGTATGCCCGAACAATGTTGCGCAGGACAGTTCGGGATGCACGCACGCCCCGAGACGCCAAGCATCCTGCGCCCGTCCTGGCCTCCTGACTTTCACGCGGCTTCTGGCAATTTAGGTGCAATTGGTTCGGACGCCCCAGGCTGACCGGTGTAAACTGGCGCGGGCATGTGCGATGCCTCGGCCATGCCCTCGATGGCCTGCGCTATCTGCCGCGGGGCGAGGTGATGCACCATGTGCCCCGCCCCCTTCACGATCTGCAGTACGCTGCCCCGGATCTCGGCCGCGAGTTGCTCGGAGCGGCGCTTGAACACCACCTTGTCGCCGTCACCCGCGATGATGGTCACGGGCAGGTCCAGGCTCTTGTAGTGCCGCCGCAGGGCAAACGCCTCCGGGATCATCAGCGCCCCGTCCATTGAGGTCGCGCGGAGCTGCGAGGGGCGCATTGCCATGGCGGAGGAATACTCGGCGCGGAACCGGGCCGGCACCTGGGCCGGCGAGAACATCCCCCGTTTCTGCAATGGCATCTGCAACAGCCCGAGCAAGGGCAGGACGGTGTAGCGCAGCAGGTCGCCCAGCACCGGCAGCGCGCCCGGCAGCACCAGCAGCGCGTCAGGCCGCAGCGTCGGGAAGTAATAGCCGGACAACAGCACCAGACCCGCCGCACCGGCCGGATGGCGCATCGCGAGTGCGAGGGCCACGATGGTGCCCCAGGAGTGGCCGACCACCACCGGACGCTCGACGCCGAGTTGCTGCAGGGCTTTGTGCAGCAGATCGGCCTGCTGGCCGGCGGTCCACAGCCGCCCGCGCGGGCGCTCGCTGTGGCCGAAGCCAGGGCGGTCGAAGATGATCACCCGGTGCGTCGGCAGCAGGAGTTGAGCAACCCCGCTGGTGTTCCAGTCGTCCCCGCTCACGGCGTTGCCGTGGATGAGCACGATGGGGCTGCCCTGGCCGCGGTTGCTGTAGTGCAGCCGCACCCCGTCCACCTCCATGAACGTGCCCTCTGGTGGGTGCCGACGCTCGGCGCGGCGGGCCATGAGGTGGTTGGCGACGGCAAGCCCGGCGAGTGCGGCCGCGCCGGCGAGGATGGCCGTTCCAGAGGAACGGGTCTTGAGCGTCGCGAGCAGGGCCATGCGGATTTCTCTCGTGTGTCGGGCAGACCAGCGGCACTCCGGCTGGTGGGCGGCGATGGTGGATGTGAAACGGCCTCAATTGGCGGGCGCGCGGCCCGGATGGGTTCGGGCCGGCGATGACAAGACAGCCTGGTAGGACGCGTGAGGCTCGCCGCGACCCTCAGCTGGCGCGGAACGTCCCGCGCGCGACGTCGGGGATGTCGGAACGGCTCAGGCCGAGGTCACCCAGCTGACGGTCGGTGTAGCCCTGCAGCTCCCGCGTGATCTGGGCGTTTTCCCGGCGCTGCGCCCTCGCGCGCCGCTTATAGGAGCCGAAGCGGTGCAGCATCGTCCCCAGGCCGGCGAGGCCGCGAACCGAGATGATGGTGGAGGCGAAAATGGGTGCAGCCGTCATGTAGAACTCCTGTCATGCGGATCGGAGTTCCTCCCCAGTGAGCCATTGTGTGTGGCGAGCGTGGCAGAGCCGCCTCGTCCACCTTTATTGTGCAGTGCAACATAAGATGGTCAGGCCGGCAATGCCCCCTAGGGCCACTGGCAACACGTTACCGGGAACGATGCCGCACACCGGCCAGCATCTTGCTGCCCCGGCGGATGCTGACGTTGGCGTGCGCGCCAGCGTGCAAGCTGTGGATGGGCGCCGGCCATGCCGGGAGCCACGTAACGGTCCAGTTTGCCGCATTGTTTCCATGCGCGACAGATAGCGGCATGCGTCCACGACATCAGAAGCCCCGCACACGCCGACCGAGGACATCGGACAGGCTGAGTACCTGCAATCGGGGTCTTGCCTTCCGGCTCGGCGTTCGGACAGGCCGGTCCGCCCCGGCCTCCTGCGGAGCTGTGAGGCGCGGGCAGTCAATGGTTGGACATGCAGGTGCGCCCAGACGCAAGGCTCTAGCAGACGTTGACGCGACACCGCCGTTCCTTTGGTGTTGGGTGGCGCCCACACCACGCTGGACCGAGCCTTGCCATTGCACGCGCCGACCTTGCTGCTCGTCACCGCCCTCGTGGTCGCCTTCTCCGGCGGCTTGCTGATTTTTGCGCAGGGAAGCGAACGGGACACGAACGCCATGGGTGTCTGGGGGGCGGCGATGCTCGTTGGCGCACTCAGCCTCGTTCTGGTTGCCTTCGGCCAGGGTGCGCCCTGGATCTCGGACGGCCTTGGCGACGCCATGGCCTTGGCCGCTGCAGCAACCTCCTGGACCGCGGCCCGGCTCTTCGTGAGGCGGCCCCCGCGCTTTTGGCTGGCAATGGCTGGCTCTGTCCTATGGCTCGCCACGGTGCCGTTCCAGACACGAGCGGCAGGGTGGACGGCCGTGGCATGCTTGATCGGCGTAGCCTATACGCTGGCGACTGCGCTCGAACTGTGGCGGGCCCGGGCGGAACGCCTGCCGTCACGCACCGCGGCGGTGTCCCTGCTTGGGATCCATGCCGTCGTTTACGCCGGCCGTGCCGTCGGGGCTCTGGCAGGCCCCAGCACAGGCACATGGGCCACCTCGATCATGATCGGGCTGACCCTCGAGAGCTTGCTTCAGACCGTTGGCATGGCCTTTCTCCTGTTGGCGATGATGAAGGAGAGGGTGGAGCTGCGATCCAGCGAGCAGCTTCTGGCGCTCGCCCTTTCCGACGGCCTAACCGGGATCAGCAACCGGCGCCACTTCGATGAGCGGCTGGGCGTCGAGATCCGTCGGACGGGCTGGGCCGGGGCTTCCATAGCGCTGCTGCTGATCGACGTGGACCATTTCAAGTCGCTTAACGACACCTTTGGCCACCAGCAGGGCGACGAGTGCCTGCGTGCCATCGCCAAGACCATCGCGGCGCTCGCGTGCCGTTCTGGGGACCTTGCGGCCCGGTACGGCGGAGAGGAGTTTGCGGTGCTGCTTCCCGAGACTGACTTGGCGGGCGCGATGGAACTGGCGGACGCCCTGCGTATCGGTGTCCGCGCGCTTGGCCTCGAGCACACCTCCGGGTTTGGTGTCGTGACGATCAGCATCGGAGCCGCCGTCGTCTTGCCGCGCCAGCAGGAAGCCTCGGGAGAAGCGCTTGTGCATGCAGCGGACCTAGCCCTTTATCAAGCAAAGGCAGCTGGGCGCGACAGGATCTGCTCCGCGCCTGGAGCCATTCTTGGCAGCAAGTGACCGTCGCCGGCGGCACGCCTCTCTGTTCTGCCTAGCTCCAGCAAGGGCACGGTGAGGGAGGTTGTCTTGCACTGGGGATCAGCGCGGGGAAGGGGGGGGGGAACACAAAGCCAAGTGGTCGTTTGACGGGCTGTGAAACGGACGGAGAGGTGTGATGTCACTTTCCAAAGCCGGCTTCAGCAGATTGCCAAAGTTCTCTTCAGCGGCTCGATGGCCCGGCAACCGCGTGACGCTCTGGGTCAGTCTTCCATAGGCGAACGGGTCAGCCTGATCTGGTCACATCTGCTGTGGCACCCAACGCGCGGTAGAGCGTGGCGTGGTGGCAGCGCAGCACGCGGATAGCGGCGCGCACCGAGGTGCCCTCGTCCACCAGCCGGCGGCCAAGGGCTACCTGGTCCGGGGTGAGCGCGGGTGGCCGGCCGAGTCGCACGCCGCGCAGCTTGGCCGCCTCGCGCCCTGCGCTGGTCCCAGGGGCTACGCATGAGATTTCTCTCGCCTGCCGCGCTCTGACGTATGATGACACACCCTCGCGATTGCGGGGGAGCGGAGCATGTCGATCGGGAAGCTGGGACACTATCTTGCTGCGGTCGAGGAACCACTTCATGCTGCACATCATGGCAGCCGTGGCCGAGCATGAGCGGGAGATGATATCACAACGCACCCGTGCCGCCCTGGCAGCCGCCAAGGCACGAGGAACTCGGCTCGGTAATCCTCGGCCAAACACCGAAAAGGCTAGGGCCGTCGCCTCTCGTAATGCCGCTCGGTTCCGGGCTGGTATCTTGCCCCAAATCCAAGCCCTACAGACGGAAGGGCGTTCACTGCGGGGGATCGCCGAGCTGAACTCTAGGGGCATCAGCGGGCGGCGTAGCGGCTCCTGGCACGCGGCAAGCGTGCGAGCGTGCCAGGGGTGCTGCAAGAGCCTAACTCTGGATCATAAGCGTTATATTATGCGAGAACTGCAGGGGAACCAATGCTTACAGCGGAAGATATTCTGAAAGCCCAATCAAAAACAGAGTATAGCCCTGGAGATGTTTTACACGAGCATGACGATTGCATCAGAATGGCTTATGAGTGGTTAGACGCTCAGGTAATAACTAAAGGTGTCATGAAAACCACCAAGCCAATTAAACACATTATTGAAAAATGGGCTGGCCGCTACGTGTCCCAGAATGATGTAGAGGTTGCAGCGAGTTTGCACTCTGATATTAAAGGAAAGCACCCTCTTTATAATATTAGTTCTAAGCTTACATTGCCCAAAATTGATCGTTTAGAAGACATAACAGAGGCCAACACTTATGATTACAGGAAAAGCTTTGACGAGAAAGTTTATTCACGCCGGGAGTAGTTAACTAGAACTGCACGACTCGGCCAGACTGAATTTGCAAAAGGTAATGCCTTTGCAAGCTGCGGCCCGCTTCGGAAGCACGTGATAAGCCTGGGTTATCACGTGCTGATTGGATAGACTGGGACCCGGCTACCGCCGCAAGCGTGGTGCAGGGATCGGACGGTGGTTCTGAAGTGCTGGGTGACGTAAGGAACCATCCTCCCCAACTCCGGGTGCCCATCTTGCCTTTCAAGCTGAACCAGGACCGTCGTTGTCACATCCCGCGCCAGCGGCACAGGGTGACGAACTGGCCGGTCTATGACGCCAGCCTGCGCCAGCGCGGCAGCCTGACAGTTTGGTTCACCGACAATGCAATTGCGGGATGGGCGGCCGAACCACGCACGACCCGCGGTGGGCAGCCTTGGTATTCACCGCTCGCCATCCTGACGGCGCTCACGATACGCGTGGTGTTCCGCCTGGCCTACCGGCAAGCCGAGGGCCTGCTCGGCTCCGTCATTGGCCTGCTTGGCCTCACGCTGCCCATACCGGACCACACGACGCTCAGCCGGCGTGCGGCGACGCTGGACGTGCCGCGGCCAGCGAATGCCGGCGCTGGGGCTAGCGGCGAGCCCATGCACCTGCTGGTGGATAGCACGGGCCTGAAGCTGTGCGGCAAGGGCGAATGGCTGCTCGAGAAGCATGGGACGGCAACACGCCGGTCATGGCGCATGCTGCACCTGGGCGTGGACGCTGAAACCGGTCGGATCGTGGCCTCCACGCTGACCTCCAAGGACGTGGACGACGCGTCGCAAGTCGATCCCTTGCTGGATCAGGTCGCAGGATCTGGGGCGTCGTTCACCGCCGACGGCGCGTACAACCGGGATCGCGTCTACGCCGGCGTCGCCGAGCGCCATCCTGACGCGGCCGTCGTCGTCCCGCCGCGTGCAAACGCCGTTCCGAGCGACACGGCCGAGACCGCACCCACGCAGCGGGACGGTCACCTGCAACGCATCGCCGAGCACGGGCGCATAGCGTGGCAGAACGCGTCTGGATACAACAAGCGCGCCCGGGTTGAAGCCGCCATGAACAGGTGGAAACAGGTCACCGATGACGAGTTGCGCGCGCATACGGACGAGCGCCGGGCGACCGAGGTGGCGGTCGCAGCCCACACGCTCAACCGCATGCTGAATCTCGGACGCCCGAGCTACGTCCGCGTCACCTGACCTCAGGCGGGGCTGGGGTCAGTGCGCCCATACCCTGATCCCTGCACCACGCTGACCCGTGCAACCAACTCCAAGACGCTCTCGTTCAACGCTGCTCTCCTCGTCACGGAGCAGCAGATGGGAACACAGGCCGCCATAACGACGGTCAGGCCCATTCAACCCAAGGTAGTAGTGAAAACCGCCTCTAAAGAGCACGCCAGAAGCGCCACCGTTTGCGCCTCAGGCCGGGCGGCGCCCTCCCGTAGTGCAAACGGCGGAACACTTTCTCAGTCTGGCTGACTGAACTTCTGTCTTACCGAACCTACTCGGCGGCAGCCGCCGCGCTCGTGAGATGACCGAACTAACACCCCGGAACCCGACATGAGCCTCGGGGTTTGGGTCTATCTCGACCTCTAACCGCCGAGTGTACCAACGCCTAGCGCATAGCCACAGCCTTACCGTCCACAACGTCCACATTGGTCTCGCTTAGCCCACCTTCGGCCGACCATTCAATCATACCGCTTCCGTCACTGCTGGCGTTGATGGAGATCGGTGGCGATTGTTCGTTCACCGCTAACGCGAATGGGCTTGCTTGTACTTCTTGACGGCCAGGTCCGAAAAGGTCGAACACGTGTACGTTCCAATCGCTGGACGTGTCATTAATTATGCTAATCTGTATCTGAGCCATCTTTCTTCCCCTCCATTAGCTGCCAAGTCTAGATTTAAATCGCTATACTATATCACTCTTCTATTATGCCTCATTGTTTGGTTTACACCGGTGCTCGAACCCTGGATATAGTTGTGTGGAGGCAGGAACTAGGCCGTAGTGACGATTTCATCGGAGCAGGATGGCTATGGCAGCGAGTTGGACGAAACCCCTGTAGTTGGCCAGGTCCTTGTCGTAGCGGGTGACCACACGCCTGAACTGCTTCAGCTTGTTGAAGAACCGCTCGGCCAAGTTGCGCTCCTGGTAGAGCGCCTTGTCATAGGTGTGGGGCGACTTGCGGTTGGACCGGGGCGGGATGACGGCCTCGGCTCCCGTGTCGCGTATGGCCTCGTGCAGGTGGTCGGCGTCGTATCCCTTGTCGGCGATCACCGCACCCGCTTCGAAGCCGTCGATCAACTCGTGGCTGCGGGTCACGTCATGGCGCTGCCCCGGCCCGAACAACAGGCGCACCGGGTTACCCAGCGCGTCGGTGGCCGCATGCACCTTGGTGCTCAGGCCGCCGCGTGAGCGGCCAAGCCCCTGGGCATCAGGCCCCCCTTGGACCGGCGGGCGCCTGCCGCATGCTGGCACGCTCGGGCGGAGGTGGCGTTCGGACACGTTGTTGGTGGCGGGCACGTCGCGGTTGATGAGGATCCCGCACTAATTGTAGCGGCTTGCACTTATCCGGGGCTGGGCTTGCACTTATCGGCCTGAGCTGGCTCACGCTCGGTGGGATTATCGGCGGCGCCTGGCTCACGCTGCGTGACACTGGGCGCAGGCTCGGTGCGACGGGCTTGCACTTGTCGGCTCCGGCGCACGCTGGCTGGGACTGAGGCCGGGACTGGCGGGCCGGGCAGGGAAACGGAGGGTTTGTTGCCCGCCAGGTGTCGACCGCGCGGTGCCATGTGAATAGCCTTCCCGCTCGGCAATAAACCCGTGTAGGGTTTCAACGTGTCCGAACTGACCGCCCGCACGGGTTTCCTGCCCTGATGACCACCGAGGTCATTGGCTACGCGCGTGTCTCGACCGAGGACCAGAACCTCGACTTGCAACGCGACGCGCTGGGGCGCGCCGGCTGCAGCCGCATCTACGAGGACCGGGCCAGCGGGGCGCGGGCGGACCGGCCGGGCCTGGCGCTCGCGCTGGAGGTGGCGCGCGCCGGCGACCAGCTCGTGGTCTGGCGCCTCGACCGGCTGGGCCGGTCCATGTCGGACCTCATCGTGCTGACCCGCAAGCTGGGGGAGCGCGGCGTCGAGTTGCGCAGCCTGACCGAGGGCATCGACACCGCCACCATCAACGGCAAGTTCGCCTTCCACCTGTTCGCGGCCCTGGCCGAGTTCGAGCGGGCGCTGACCCGCGAGCGCACCCAGGCCGGCCTGGCAGCGGCGCGCGCCCGCGGCCGCAAGGGCGGCCGGCCCAAGCTGCTGACGCCGGAGAAGCGCCGGCACGCCGTGGCGCTCTACCAGGGCAAGCAGCACAGCATCGCCGAGATCTGCCGCCTGATGGGCATTTCTAAGCCCACCCTCTACAGCTACGTCGGCGAGACACGTGCCTGAGCAGGTCCCTGCCTCGCGCATCCCGCACGAGGCGCTGGTGAGCCTGCGCCATCGGCTGGCGACGTTGCCGGCCCGGCACCCCGACCGCAAGAACCTGGTCGCCAATGCCGCCGCGCTATACGGCCTGTCGCGCTCCACCCTGTATCGCGGGCTGCGCCAGCAGCCACGGCCCAAGCCGCTGCACCGTGCCGACCGCGGCCGGCCCAAGGTCGCCGCGGCCAACGACCTGGAACGCTGGTGCGAGACCATTGCAGCCATGAAGCTGCGCACCCTGAACGGCAAGGGCCGCCACCTTTCAACGGCCGGTGCGATCCGCATCCTGGAGGAGCACGGGGTCGAGACGCCGGACGGCCCGGTTCGCCTGCCGCCGGGGCTGCTCAGCAAGGCCACCGCCAACCGCTACCTGCACCAGTGGGGCTATGACCACGACCGCATGACGCGGGCGCCGGCCGCGGTCCGGTTCCAGGCCGAGCACAGCAACGCGCTGTGGCACTTCGACCTCAGCCCGTCCGACCTCAAGCACGTCGAGGAGGTGCCGCCCTGGGTCGAACCCGGCCGGGGCGCGCCCACGCTGATGATCTACAGCGTCGTGGACGACCGCTCCTGCGTCGCCTACCAGGAATACCGCTGCGTCTATGGCGAGGACGTCGAGGCCGGGCTGCGCTTCCTGTTCAGCGCGATGGCGCCCAAGCCCGACGAGGACGGCCTGCCGTTCGGGGGCATCCCCGCCGCCATCTACTGCGACAACGGCCCGATCTCCCGCAGCGGCGTGTTCCGGCGCGTGATGGAGCACCTCGGCATTACCGTGCTCAACCACATGCCGGCCGGCTCGGACGGGCGCCGCACCACGGCGCGCAGCAAGGGCAAGGTCGAGCGCCCGTTCCGCACGGTCAAGGAGGCGCACGAGACGCTGTACCACTTCCACAAGCCGCAGAACGAGGCGGAGGCCAACCTGTGGTTCCGGCGCTACCTGGCCGGGTACAACGCCCAGCGCCACCGGGCCGAGCCGCACTCGCGCCTGGAGGACTGGCTGGCCAACCTGCCCGAGAGCGGCATCCGCGAGATGTGCGCCTGGGAGCGCTTCTGCGCCTTTGCGCGCGAGCCGGAGCGGCGCCAGGTCGGCGGCGACGCCCGGGTCAGCGTGGCGGGCACTCTGTACGAGGTGGACGCGGACCTTGCCGGCGAAACGGTGCTGCTGTGGTGGGGGCTGTTCGACCAGGACCTCTACGTCGAGCACGGCGATGCCCGCTACGGCCCCTACCACCCCGTCGGCGGGCCGGTGCCGCTGCACCACTACCGCCAGCACAAGAAGGGCAAGCGGGAGAAGCGCGCCGACCGTGTGGCGGCCCTGGCCGGCGCGTTGCAGGTGCCGCGCGCCGTGCTGGCGGGCCATCCGGCGCTGGCCGCCGCCAGCCCGGCCACGGCAGCGCCGCAGCCGCGGCGCCCCTTCGCCGACCCTGACCCGTACCGCGAGTTCACCTACACCAACCGTGTCACAGCCAAGCTGGCGATCGCGGCCAGCCTCGGGATGCCGCTTGCGCGGCTGACGGAGGAGGAGCGGGCCTTCATCGATGGCGTGCTGGCTGAAACCCTGGAACGATGCGCCGTGCTGGGCCGCGTCATGGCCCGGCTCCGGCCCGGCAAGGAGGCGTGATGCTGGCCGAGGTCCAGGAACACTTCGGCTTCACCCGCGACCCGCAGGCAGCCGGCTTCTACGAGACGGCCTACCACCGGCAGTTCCTCCGCGACCTGCGGTCCGCCATTCACGCCGGCAAGCTGATCGCCTTCACCGGCCTGGTCGGCTCGGGCAAGACCCTGCTGCTGCGCCAGCTGCAGGCCGACCTCGTGGCCGAGAAGCGCGTCACCGTGTCCAAGTCGCTGGCCGTGGACAAGGACCGCGCGAGTCTCACCACCCTCATCACGGCCCTGTTCTACGACCTGTCGCCGGAGAAGGATCCGCGCATCCCCGCCCAGAGCGAGCACCGCGAGCGCGCCCTGCGCGACCTGGTGCGCAAGAGCAAGCGGCCGGTGGTGCTGTTCGTGGATGAGGCCCATGACCTCCACCACAAGACGCTGTCCGGGCTGAAGCGCCTGCGCGAGGTAGTAGCGGACGGGGACGGCGTGCTGTCCATCGTGCTGGCCGGGCACCCGCGGCTGCGCAATGCGCTGATGCGGCCGAACATGGAGGAGGTTGGCTTTCGCTTCGCCGTGTTCCCGTTCGAGGGCATGGCCGGCCACCAGGCCGGCTACATCGCATGGCTGCTCGGGCGCTGCCTGCGCGAAGGCGCCGATCCGGCCAGCGTCATCGAGCCGGACGCGGTGGAGCTGCTCGCCGCCCGCCTGCGCACGCCCTTGCAGGTCGAGCGCTACCTGGCGATGGCGTTTGAGGAAACGCACCGCATCGGCGAGGGTACGGTCACGGCCGCCGTGGTCGAGGCGGTGCTGTCCCGCCAGCTCGACGACCTGGAACCCCGGCTGACCCGGCACGGCTACGACGTGCGCAGCATCGCCGACGAGTTCCGGGTCAAGCCGGCCGACGTGCGGCTGTTCCTGCAAGGCCAGCTCGACCCCGCCCGCACACGCGAACTGACCGAGCAGATGCTCGTCGCCGGACTACCGGTGTGATGGCTAGACCAAGGCCGTTGATCGAAGCATTGCGGGGCCTTGTGCGCGATCGCATGACAGTTCCGTGTTCGTCAGTTTTGATTGTGTTGGGGGCGCTCCTGATTGGGGCAGCAACCAAGCCCTCCGAGGAGGTGGTAGCGACAGATACTGGGCTTGCTGCCGACAAACCCATTCCCTTGGCCGGTATCCGTATCGAGGCGGACAGGGAAGTCATGGACGGCGCGCGCTTGTATCACAGCTTGGGCCGGTTCCTGTACGAGGCGGCACGCAGCGGCCAGTTCGGCGTCATAGAAACCTCTGACCGCTACCAGTGGACCTGGCCAGGCGGCATGGAGTGGCGCATCCACCAGGTCCAGTACGAGTACATTGACGACCTTGATCGTTGCGCTTCCCTGCCCGCAGCACCTACGTCCCTCTTGGGCTTCCCGGCTCTTAATCTGCCCAAGCAGATCGTCCAGAACAGTTTCTTCCTCGACGATCTAGCAAGCGGCAGATGCGTCATTGCGACGGAGGTGGATCGGCCCGCTGCACGGTACGTGCTCCGGCCCGATGGGACCCTGGTTGACAGCCAGACCGGCAAGGTCGTGGACAGGCCCGGCGCCCCCCGCGGTCATGATGGAAGTGTGGAGCAGAACCTGTGGAAGGCATTCGGCCTGACGCGCATCAACGCAACCAGGTTCGATGACGCCGAAAAGAACGAGCGCCCCGACAGCGTGCCCGATCCGGCTCTGGTTCGCACGCTGACCCATGGAAGCGACACCTTGAAGCAGGCTGCGGTCAGGGTCATTGCGGAGCGGCTTCAGGTTTCCACCCGCCGTAGCTCTGGCCCGAGCATGATAGGACTTGCCCCGAAGCTGTACGAGACGAAGCCGAACGGCGCACAGCTCGGCCGTGCTTTGATCGACAGCGGCCTTCTGCAATCCACAGACCTCGTTCTACGGGCAGGTGCATTGAGGGCCGCGGCTGCAATCCCGTCCGCGCGCGAGCAACTCATGCCGTCTGTGATGCAAGCGATGACGGACATCATTGTCCCTCCACCGTTGACCGATAAGGAGCGCCTGCTTTCTGGACGGCTTGATGCCGCCTTGCCCGGCACTGGCAACGGCATGTTCCGTGACACGACTCCCAAACCGGGCAGCAAGTTCGATAGCTTGGTTGAAACCGCAGCATTGGCAGCCGCGCGGTTTGGCCCTGCCTATGCCGAACTCTTCGTGACACGTTACGAAACCGAAGTTGTGCACGCTGTCCGCTGGAGCACGACCGCTCCAGGCATCGCCCTGACCGCCGCAGCCGCCCCAAGCGGCTTCCAGATCGTAGATAAGGGCCTGCGGACCTTTGACGCCTACGGTAGCGTGGTGCATGGATCGGCTGGTTGGTGCTGAGAAGCTGGGCAGAGTAGAGGGTCACCTTCTCTTCTGACCTCTGGATTGCCCCTTTGCCATACAAGCTGAACCAGAACCGCCGCCGTCACATCC
>JAABUM010005447.1_pt1 | contig 13377 bp, 10 predicted proteins | sample 5559161 | NCBI WGS metagenome assembly JAABUM01 (sample SAMN10711868, study PRJNA513369) | rock metagenome | isolation source: Antarctica rocks | place: Antarctica: Victoria Land, Siegfried Peak nord | reverse complement strand
CACGCGCCGTCTGGTCAAGGCGCATCCCGAGGCCCGCGTCATCATGCTGACCGCGGCAGACGACCGCGAGCACGTCGCCACCGCAGTAGCCAACGGTGCGACGGGCTACTACCTGCTCAAGGACGTTTCGCGCGAACAGCTGTGCGCCGCCGTCGCCGATGCGCTCGCCGGGCAGGACCTCGTCACGCCCTCGATGCGCCGGGCGATGGCCGAGCGGGCCAGCACCGCACGAACCGGCGCCGGAGCGAGGGCTCTGACCGAGCGAGAGCTGCAGGTCCTGCGCGGTATGGCCGCCGGGCGGTCCAACGCCGAAATCGGCCGGTCGCTCTACCTGTCGGAGGACACCATTAAGACCCATGCCGCCCGGCTGTTCCGCAAACTCGGGGTGAACGACCGCGCCCAGGCCGTCGCCCTAGGCTTCCGCCGCGGCTTCGTCACCTGAGCCCCCCGAGACGGGAATCCCAAGGTCTCGGGTGACTGATCAACAGTCGGCCTCAGCGCCGAGGAGCTGGTGCACCTGCTCGAGGTTGGCGATGCGCACTCCCCTCGCTCCAACGCGCTGAAAACGCTGCCGGCGTACAACGGGCTGCGTCTTGAATGACCTTCCGCCGGGACATCGACGGGGCGTGGTCACCGTCGGGGCGCGAATGACGGACATGACCTCCCAAGCGGTCGACCGGCCGGCCACGTCGAGCGACGGGGGGTCGAGACGGGTGTGGGCTTGGGCGTAGCCCAGCCTGACGTCAGGAACGGCCAGCGAACAGCGTCAGGTTAGGGCCAGAAGCTGTCTTGATGGACACCTGTGCCGGGAGGTCTCAGGGTTCAGCCTGACACTTCTCGGTCGGCGGGACGCACCAGCGGTCAGCGGGTCGCTACGCCCGGGTCAGCAGCCCTGGACCAGAACCGGGACAGGCAGCTCGGCGGGGTTCGGCTGGAGAGCACGTCAGCGGCAGCGCGCCGGGCCGGAGCACCGCCCGCCCGTAGCTGGAAGGGTTGCTCGCCTTCGTCCGCGGCACCGTGGTACTGCCTCCCTGGACCGCCTGGCCGCACCTTGATGACCTGGGCACCCTGGTCCCAGTTGGCTGGCCCACTCCCCCGCCCGTACGCCATCGGACCAGCCGTCGGCGAGTGCCGTTGGCCCACGTGCCTTCGCGGCATTAGCAGATGACTCGGATTGGCCCACCGAGTCTGTTGATGGCGCCGTCGGCAGTCGCTAGAGGGATCGCTGCCGCCCAGCTGTAGCAACGATAATCCGGTCGAACGGGTCCTTGATCTCGGGATAAAAAGCGTCCTCGTAGCGTGCGGCGACCTCGCCCGTGAGGGACGGCCACTCGACGGCGTCCGTGGCATCAGCGAGAACCGCTTCACCGCGCGGAACTCACCCAGCGTTACAGGCTGAAATGCTTTGCGCGTAGCGTGCCAGAGGTCGATCAAGGTGACCGCAGCGGAACATCAACGGTGGCGGCCCGCTATCCCTTTGGCTGCTGTCGCGGCTACGCTGCGCCGATCATGAGTACCGCTGACACCTCGGGAAGCCACGAGTTGACCGTTGGGCCGGACGGGAGCATCTCAGCCGATCAGATAGCTCGGCTGGGGTTCCATGCTGGCTCTCACTTGCGGGTCGTCGTCAGGCCGGGTGACGAGGGCCGCCCTGCGCGCGGGTCTTTGGTCGGCGTGTTGCGGGAGCGCGTCGACGACGCAGCCCTCGACCGGTTCGATGGGCACTCGTGGCAAACCGTCGGGAGCGAATCGCGGCCATTGAGCAGGCGTGAAAGTTCTTGCCGACTCTCACGTTCTCGTCTGGTGCCTCACGCCCGGAACGGCTAACAGGGCAGGCCTTTGAGGCGCTATCGAGGGCCGGAGCCGACGGGGAGGGGATCGGAGTCGCCGCCCTGCCGCGGTCTCCCCGTGTCATTGCAGTCGGCGGGGACGCACCGGCGACACCGAACTGGTTGCAAGCCTTGTCGATGACCGCTGGCCCGGGCGAGGCTGGTGTCATGACCACTCCCTCGCGTCGTCCCGTTCCTGGCAGCGCTCGCCAACCGGTCGCGAAGGCGACCGCGGACCGCCCAGTGGATGCCGGGGAAGTCGTCGAGGTCACGGTGGCGCTGCGCCGCCGAGCGCCGGTGCCGACCGATCTGGTGGACGGACCGGACACCATCGGCAACCCCCACCGTGGCGCCAGCTACGGCGCGGACGGCCGCGACATCGATGTGGCCCGCACAGTGCTGGCCGATGGAGGGCTGAGCATCGGCGCGGTTGACGAGCCCTCTCGCCGGATGCAGGTCTCCGGACCGGCTTCCGCTGTCGCCGCCGTCTTCGGCGGCACCTTGAGCAGCATGTCCAGCCCCGACCCGGCGACCGGGCGGCTGGTGGAGCATCGGCACCGCACGGGCGAGCTGAGCGTTCCGGCGGAGCTCGACGGCGTCGTCGTCGCGGTGCTCGGCATCGACGACCGGCCGCAAGCCCGGGCACATTTCCAGGTTGCCGGAACCGGTCAGCGTGCGGCGGCCGCGGGCGTCTCCTACACGCCGCCCCAGCTCGGGCAGGCCTACAGCTTCCTGTCGGTACCGACGGCGCCGGGCAGACGCTGGCCATCATCGAGCTCGGTGGCGGTTACGCCCAGTCCGACCTCGACACCTACTTCGCCGGCCTGGGCATCGCTATCCCGGCAGTCAGCGCCGTCGGCGTCGACGGAGCGGCCAACGTTGCCGGCAAGGACCCGCAAGGCGCCGACGGCGAGGTGCTGCTCGACATCGAAGTCGCCGGCGCCCTGGCCCCCAAGGCTTCAATCGTCGTCTACTTCGCGCCCAACACCGACCGCGGCTTCCTCGACGCCGTCGCCACAGCCGTGCACGCCACCCCGACCCCCGCGGCGGTCAGCATCAGCTGGGGCGAGAGCGAGGACGCCTGGACCGCCCAAGCCCGAACCGCCCTGGACCAGGCGCTCGTCGACGCCGCGGCCCTGGGCGTCACCGTCTGCGTCGCTTCGGGCGACAACGGCAGCAGCGATGCAGAAACCGACGGGCGGTCCACGTCGACTTCCCGGCCTCCAGCCCACACGCCCTGGGCTGCGGCGGCACCAGCCTTCGGCTCAGCGCCACCGGCGCCCCGACCGCTGAGACCGTCTGGAACGACGGAGCTAGGCGCGGAGCGACCGGCGGCGGGGTCAGCGACACCTTCGCGCTGCCCTCTTGGCAGAACGGCGTCGGTGTCCCCGCTCGCGCCGGCAGTGGCGGCAGTGGCGGCAGTGGCGGCGGTACCGGGCGGGGGGTTCCCGACGTCGCCGGCGACACCGACCCCGCCGGCGACGCCGACCCCGCCACCGGCTACCAGGTGTTGGTCGACGGCAAGGCGATGGTCATCGGCGGCACGAGCGCAGTCGCGCCCCTGTTGGCAGCTCTGGTCTGCCGGCTCACCCAAGGGCTGGGCCGCCGCCTCGGGCTGCTGCAGCCAGCCATCTACGCCGACGCTCCCGCAGGCACCACACCACCAGGCTTCCGCGACATCACCAGCGGCAGGAACGGCGCCTACACCGCTGGCCCCGGCTGGGACGCCTGCACCGGCCTCGGGGTCCCCAACGGGCAGCAGCTCCTCGACAGGCTGCGCTCGGGCTAGCCGGACCACCTAAGCGGATGCTCTGGCTGTTGCAGAACTTGCCGCGCAATGGCTGCTGCGCTCCCGGCGCCGTCCACCGCGGGACGGGTCCGCGAGGTGTCCCGATTCGTAGCATCAAGGTGTGTTCATCATCGATCGCAGCAGTTCACCAAGGTTCAACGGGCCGAACTGCCCTCCAACTGCCCTCAACGGGACGAAGACCCCCCCGCCGCAGGGGAGTCAGTGAGGACAGAGATGCAGGTCAAGCCGCTAATACTCACCGGTGAACGCACCCTGCCCGGCATCACCCACGAGAACTACTGGTTCCGCCGGCACGAGGCCGCCTACCTCGCGCTCGTGCCGTTCGTCGCCGGAGCCCGGGTGCTCGAAGCCGGCTGCGGCGAGGGATATGGCGCCGCGATGCTGGCACGCACTGCCGAGCGCGTCCTTGCCGTCGACGTCGACCCTGCCGCGGCTGCCCATGTGGCCCGCGCCTACGCCGAGGTCGAAGTGCTGCGGGCCGACCTGGAGCGGCTGCCGCTAGCGGATGGCAGCGTCGAGGTGGTCGCGACGCTGCAGGTCATCGAGCACCTGCACGACCAGGCGGCGTTCCTCGCCGAGTGCGCGCGCGTGCTGCGCCCCGCCGGCACGCTGCTCGTGACCACTCCCAACCGCCTCACCTTCTCCCCCGGCCGCGACACGCCCCTCAACCCGTTCCACACTCGGGAGCTGTCGGCCGAGGAGCTCGCGGAGCTGCTCGCCCCGCACTTCGTCGTCACCCGGCTCGGAGGCGTGCACCACGGCGGCGCACTCAGGCGGTGGGAGCGCCGGCACGGCGGCATCATCGACGGCCAGCTGGCCGAACCGCTCGGTTCCTGGTCGCCCGAGCTGCAGCGGCGGGTCGAGGCAACCACCGCCGCCGACTTCGCTGTCCGCCTCGGTGGCGACACGGCCGTCGTCGAAGATGTCGACGGCAGCCTGGACCTGGTGGCCGTCGCCTGGCGGCGCCCGTGACGCCGGGCGCTTCCGTCGCGGCAGGCCATGAGCCCGTCGGCACCTGCTGCATCGTCCTGCACTCCCACCTGCCCTGGCTGGCGCACCACGGCACCTGGCCGGTCGGCGAGGAGTGGCTCTTCCAGGCGTGGACAGCCGCCTACCTGCCGATCACCAACTTGCTTGGCCGGCTCGCGGACGAGGGGCGGCGTGACCTGCTCACCCTCGGGGTGACGCCGGTGCTCGCCGCGATGCTCGACGACCCGTACTGCCTGCGCGAGGTCACCACCTGGTCGGTCAACTGGCTGCTGCGGGCCGAAGCCGCCGCCGTCGACGGCGTCGGGGTGGCCTCAGGTGAAGCGCAGGCCGCGCACCGGGCGCTGGAGGCACTGGCCGGCCCATGGTCGGCAGGGGCCAGCCCGGTGCTGCGCCGCCTCGCTGATATGGGCGCCATCGAGCTGCTCGGCGGCCCGCTCAGCCACCCGTTCCAGCCGCTGCTGCCCGAGCGCGTCATGCGCGCGCAGCTGCTGGCCGGGCTGGAGGACGCCGCGGTGCGAACGGGCCGGCGCCCGCGGGGGATCTGGGCGCCGGAGTGCGCATACGCGCCCGGGCTTGAGGCCGGGTACGCAGAGGCAGGGATCAGCCACTTCCTCGTCGACGGGCCCACCGTCGGGGGCCAGACCGCGGCCGGCTACGACGTTGCGAGCTCCGGCGTGGTGGCCTTCGCCCGCGACCTCGACCTGTCCTACCGGGTGTGGTCGCCGCACGCCGGCTACCCGGGCGGCCCCTGGTATCGCGACTTCCACACCTTCGACCATGCCTCGGGGCTCAAGCCGGCCCGCGTGACCTCACAGCACACGTCGGCGCAGGACAAGGCGCCGTACGACCCGGGTGCTGCACGGGCCGCCGTCGCCGCCGATGCGACGGACTTCGTCGCGGCGATCTGCCGGCGACTGCTCGACATCCGCACCGACCGCGGGCGCCCCGGCCTCGCCGTCGTCGCCTACGACACCGAGCTGTTCGGGCACTGGTGGCACGAGGGGCCGCTATTCCTGGAGACGGTCCTGCGCCTGCTGCCCGAGGCGGGCGTGCGGCTCACCACCCTCGACAAGGCACAGGACGAGCACGTCGCCGGTACCCGCGAGCTACCCGCCGGCTCGTGGGGCGCGGGCAAGGACTGGCACATCTGGACCGACCCCGGCGACCTTGTGTGCCTCGGCGACGAGGTCAACGACCGGTTGCTGCGCGTCGTCGACAAGCAGGCCGACCCGCGCTGCCGCACCGACGCCGTCGACCAGCTGGCGCGCGAGGCGTTCCTCGCCACCTCCAGTGACTGGGCCTTCATGGTCTCCCACGACAGCACCCCGGACTATGCACGCCGGCGGGCGCAGGGACACGCCGGGGCGTTTCACCGCCTCGCCGACGCCATCGAGGACGGCGACGGCGCGCGAGCCGAGGAGCTCGCGGCCGAGCTGCGCGGTGTCGACAACCCGTTCCCGGGCCTCGACGCGCGCGCCTTGCTCCCGTGCGCATCCTGACGCTGAGCTGGGAGTACCCACCGCTGGTCTACGGCGGCCTGGGGCGGCACGTGGGGGCGCTGTCGGAGGCACTGGCTGCCTGTAGCCATCAGGTGACTGTCGTCGCGCCGCGCGACCCGGAGGGCCGGGCCGAGGCGGTCGGCGGTGTGCGCGTGGTGCGGGCGGAGCCGACCGTCGAGACCATGACCGACCTGCTCGGCTTCGTCGACACCCTCGGGGACGCGCTGACGCGCGCGGCCCTGCAACAGGGCAGGTCCTACGACGTCGTCACGGCGCACGACTGGGTCGTCGGCCGGGCAGCAGCAGCCGTCGCCGCCGCGCTGGGGCTGCCGCTGGTGAGCACGCTGCACGCCACCGAAGCGGGCCGGCACCAGGGCTGGCTGCCCGGCCACCTCTCCCGCTCGATCCACACCATCGAGGGCGGGCTCTGCGCCCGGTCGACGCGCATCGTCGTCTGCTCCACGGCGATGGGGCGCGACGTGCGGCGGCTGTTCGGCCTGCCTCCCGAGCGGGTCGCCGTCATGGCCAACGGCATTAGCACCGTGGACTGGCCACCTGGCCGCCCGGTGGCCGAGCGGGACGCCGCCACGCTGCTGTTCGCCGGCCGGCTCGAGTACGAGAAGGGCGTGCACGTCCTGCTCGACGCGCTGCCCCGCATCCGCCGCGCACGGCCCGGCGTCGAGCTGGTCGTTGCCGGCACGGGCACCTACGAGACAGCACTGCACGAGCTGGTGGCCTCGCACGGTCTCGACGGGGTCCGGTTCATCGGCCGGGTGCCGGACGACGAGCTCGTCGCCCTGTTCCAGCGGGTGGGGGCGGTGGTCATCCCCTCGCTGTACGAGCCGTTCGGGCTGGTGGCGCTGGAGGCCGCGGCCTGCGGCGCCCCGCTGGTTGTCAGCGACGTCGGCGGGCTCGGTGAGTTCGCGGCCACCGGTGGTGCGCTGACGGCGCGGCCCGGTGACGCGGCCGGGCTCGCCGACGCCGTGCTGCGCCTGCTCGACCACCCCGCCTCGGCGGGTGCGATGGCTGAAGCGGCGTCCGCCCGGCTGGCGCGTGACTACGCCTGGCCCGCCATCGCCCGGCAGACCGCCGCCGTGCTCGAGCAGGCGGTCGCGCACCCGCAGCCGGCACCTGTCGTCGTGCCGGAGCCGGGCGAGGGCAACCTGCTTGCCTGAGGCCGGTCAAATTGCATGACGCTTCGGTGCTTCTGAACGCAAAGCGTCTGAAATCGGGCGTGTCGCCCCCAGACACACTGCGCGTCAGCGGAAGCGTCATGCAATTTCACTCAACACCCCAGTCGCCCGGCCAGCTCCGCTACAGCTGCCCCGCCCGCTCCCGCAGCACGAGCAGCTGGTACGCCGCCAGGGTGGCGGCGTCGGAGACCTGCCCGTCGAGAATCAGCTGCTCGAGCTCGCCCCGCCGCACCCGCCGCGTGGTCATGCCCTGCTCCTCCTGCTCGCGGCGAGGCGCACCCTCCACCAGCCCGGTCGCGAGCACCACGTGGCAGAGCTGCCCGCTGTAGCCGTAGGCGTGGTGGATCAGCCCGAGCGGCCGCAGCGAGCTGGCGGTCAGCCCGGTCTCCTCGGCCAACTCGCCGGCTGCCACCGTCAGGCCGTCGGCGTCGGGCCGGGTCTCCCACGAACCCTGCGGGAACTCCAGCCGGCGGATCCCGACCGTATAGCGGTACTGCTCGACCAAAGTGAACGTGTCGTCGTCGTGCAGCGGCACCACGACGGCGGAGTCGGACTTGACGACGACCGCGTGGATGCCCGGCGTACCGTCGGCGCGAACGATGTCGTCCTCGCGCAGCACCAGCCACCTGTTGCGGTAGACCTCGCGCGAGGCAACCGTTCTGATCTCTGGCGCCGGGTCGTCGGGCGACACAGTCATCGCCGGGCGTGCGCTTCGATCGCCTCGCGCCGTGCGCGCTCGTGCTTACGGGCGATGTCGGCGAGCGCGAGAGCCCGGGCTGCCTCCTCGGCCTGCCTCGCCTGCGCGTCCTCGACCCGATTGGCGATGATCTTCACCGGCACGCCGACGGCCACCGAGTACGGCGGCACGTCCTTGTTGACCAGGCAGTGCGCTGCGAGCACGCTGCCGCGGCCGATCGTCGTCCCCCGCAGGATCGTCGCCTTCGTGCCGATCCACACGTCCGGCCCGATCCGCACCGGCGACTTGACGATCCCCTGGTCCTTGATCGGCACATCGAGGCTCGCGAAGACATGGTCGAAGTCGCAGATGTAGATCCAGTCAGCCAGCAGGGTGGTCGGTCCGAACTCGATGTCGAGATAGCAGTTGACCGTGTTGTCCTTGCCGAAGATGCACTTGTCGCCGATCGTCAGCTGCCCCTCGTGGGCGCGGATGGCGTTGCCACCGCCGATGTGCACCCACTTGCCGATCACCAGCCGGCCGAAGCCCTTGCGGGCATACAGCTCCACGCGCGGGCCGAGGAAGACGAACCCTTCCGTGACGATGTGCGGGTTGCGCAGCTTGAACACGAAGAAGCGCCAGTACCGGATGAGGTACCACGGCGTCCAGGCCTGGTGCAGGATCACCCAGCGCAGCGAGGCCAGGGTGAAAAAGCGCGCCTGCCGCGGGTCCCGTGCGCGTGCACGCACCCGGGCGAGCAGGAGGCGGGCCATCAGGCCGGGCGCCGGCCCGTCACCAGGGCGTTGTAGAACAGCCCCTGCGGCACGACGTGCGACAGCACCGTCTCGTCCAGCCAGGCGAGGCGCTGCCAGGTGTGGTAAACGCCGAAGTAGTAGCGCTCGGGCAGCTTGTCGCTGCGCACCGCGTACTCGAAGGTGCGCATCGGCCAGCCGAACCACGACGCGGTCAGCTCCTCGGTCCGCACCGACACCTCACGGGCGCCAGCCCGGCGCGCCAGCTCGGCAAGCTCGGACGGGACGAAGGTGTGCTGGTCGACCACGGCCTCGAGCGCCGCCGCCTCGCTGGACGCGTCGAGCACCTGCTGCGACCGGGTCGCCCGGGTGGCGGCCCACCAGGTGAACCGGGACAGTCGGCGCGCCAGGTAGTCGCCGCGGCGGGTCGGCTCACCGGCGAAGACGAAACGGCCGCCGGGCTTGAGCACCCGCAGGACCTCGCGCAGCGACTGCTCGACGTCGGGAATGTGGTGCAGCACGGCGTGCCCGAACACCAGGTCGAAACAGGCGTCGTCGAACGGCAGCCGCTCCGCGTCGGCCACCCGGCCGTCGACCTCGAAGCCGAGCCCCTTCGCGTTGCGCTGCGCGACCTCGACCATCCCTGGGCTGATGTCGGTCACCGCGATGCCGTCGGTGGCGAGCACACCCGCCTGCGCCAGGTTCAGCGCGAAGAAACCGGTGCCGCAGCCCAGCTCCAGCGAGGTGGCGTAGGGCCAGCCCTGGGTGCCCGCGACCTTGGCGAACCGGTCGCGGGCGTAGCCGATGCAGCGCTCGTCGTAGGAGATCGACCATTTGTCGTCGTAGGTCGAGGCCTCCCAGTCGTGGTAGAGGATGTTGGCCTGCTTCGGGTCCGAGCGCGCGGCTTCGACCTCCTCGCGGGTGACGGTCATGCGCTCTCCTCGTCGTTGGTCGATGCCGGGTGCACGGGGGCTCGGAGTGGGATGGCGCTCAGCGGCCGGTGAACTCGGCCTGGCCCGGGCCCTTCTCGAGGAAGGTCCGCATCCCGGCGTCCCGGTCGGCGGTCCCGAACAGGCTGGTGAACAGCGCGGTCTCGAGGCGCAGCCCCTCGTCGAGGCTGCCGTTCAGCCCCTCGTCAATCGCGCGCTTGGCAGCAGCAAGGGCTACCGCGGGCCCTCCCGCGAAGGTGCGCGCCCAAGTCGAGGCCTCGGTGTAGACGTCGTCGGCCGGCACCACCTTGTCGACGAGCCCGATGGCGAGCGCCTCCTCCGAGCGCACATGGCGCCCGGAGTAGACCAGGTCCTTGGCCTTCGCCGCGCCGATCAGGCGTGACAGCCGCTGGGTGCCGCCCGCACCGGGGATGATGCCGAGCAGGATCTCCGGCTGCCCCACGCGGGCGTTGCCCCCCATGACGCGGAAGTCGGCCGTCAGGGCGAGCTCGAGCCCGCCTCCGAGGGCGAAGCCGGTGATCGCCGCGATGACGGGCTTGGGAATGCGAGCCACCTCGACGAAGGCGTCCTGCAGCCTCGGGCCCTGGGCCGCCATGTCGGCGGTCGTCATGTCGGCCATCTCCTTGACGTCCGCGCCGGCAGCGAAAATCTTCGGGCCGCCGTAGAGGACGACGGCGCCGATGTCGGCGCGCTCCCCCACCTCGAGCGCCGCCTCCCGCAGCTCCTCCTGCACCTGCCGTGACAGCGCGTTCATCGGCGGTCGCTCCAAGCGGATCGAGGCCACGCCCGGCTTGCCGTCGCCGCCGCCCTCAACCTCGATGCGTACGTGCTCGGCCACGCCTCTGCCCACCCCGCCTTGATCGCGTCTCACCCATGCTCGCTGCCGCGGGCCAGCCTAGTGGTCAGCAGCGAGCGCACCGGCGGACAGGCCGGGTACCACCTAGGGTCAGCACAGATGCCTGCTCACCGCCACGACCCCCATCACGAGCAACCCTCGCTCGGCCTGCAGTGGGACGGCACCGGGTGCACCGCGGGCGTCTGGGCACCGCACGCAAGCTCTGTCGACATCTGCCTGTTCACCGGCACCACCCCCCGCAGCACCGCGACACGCGTGGCCTTGACCCACCGCACGGGCGGCGTCTGGCACGGCTACCTACCAGGAATCGGGCCCGGCCAGCGGTACGGACTGCGCGTGGATGGCCCGTACGACCCGGCTCGCGGCCTGCGGCACAACCCGGCCAAGCTGCTGCTCGACCCGTACGCCCGCCGGGTCGAGGGCGAGGTCCGGAGTGACCCCTCGCTGCTGGGCTACGCCGACGACCCGCACGGCTCCCGCCCGAATGCCCACGACTCCGCCCCGTTCGTCCCGCGAGGCGTGGTGACCGACGACGAGTTCACCTGGGCGGGTGACACGCCGCCGCGCACGCCGTGGTCCGACACCGTCGTCTACGAGGCGCACGTCAAGGGCCTCACGGCGTTGCATCCCGGCGTGCCGCCTGCGTTGCGCGGACGCTATGCCGGCCTCGCCAGCCCGGCGGTCATCGAGCACCTCGTGCGCCTTGGCGTGACGGCGGTCGAGCTGCTGCCCGTGCAGGCCTTCGCCACCGAGCTGGCCGTGCAGGCCCGTGGCCAGCGCAACTACTGGGGCTACAACACCCTCGGCTTCTTCGCGCCGCACCCTGGGTACGCGGCCACCGTCGACCCCCTGGCCGAATTCAAGACGATGGTGCGCGAGCTGCACTCCGCCGGCCTGGAGGTGCTGCTCGACGTCGTCTACAACCACACCGCCGAGGGTGACGAGCTCGGACCGACCCTGTCGCTGCGCGGCCTCGACAACCCTGGCTTCTACCGGCTGCTCGGCGACGACCCGGCCCGGTACGCCGACTCCACCGGCTGCGGCAACACCCTCGCGCTCGCCAGCCCGCCGGCGCTGCGCCTGGTGCTCGACTCGCTGCGGTACTGGGTGCAGCACATGCACGTCGACGGCTTCCGGTTCGACCTCGCGAGCACCCTGACGCACGGCACCGGGTTCCTCGACGCGGTGGGGGCCGACCCGGTCCTGCGCGAGGTCAAGCTCATCGCCGAGCCGTGGGACATGCGCTCCTACGACGTCGGCGGCTTCCCCGCGCCGTGGGCGGAGTGGAACGGCCGCTACCGCGACGACATTCGCGACGCGTGGCACGGACGCGCCCGCGGGGTCGGGACGCTCGCGGCGCGGCTGTCCGGCTCGGCGGACATCTACTCCGGCCGCGGCCCGCTGGCCAGCGTCAACTTCGTCACCGCCCACGATGGCTTCGGGCTCGCCGACCTCGTCTCGTACGAGCGCAAGCACAACGACGCCAACGGCGAGCACGGCCGCGACGGCACAGACGACAACAGGTCGGTCAACGCGAGCGTCGAGGGGCCGACGGTGGACGCCACCGTCCTCGAAACCCGCCGGCGGCTGCGCCGGGCCCACCTCGCAACCCTGCTGCTCTCGGCCGGAGTGCCGATGCTGCTCGCCGGTGACGAGCTCGGCCACACCCAGCACGGCAACAACAACGCGTACTGCCAGGACAACCCGCTCTCCTGGCTCGCCTGGCCGTGCGACGAGGCCGACCCCGCCGGACCCGACCCGATGCTGCTCCCGCTGGTCCGCGGGCTGACCGCACTGCGCCGCGAGGCCGCCGCGCTGCGCCGGCTGTCCTTCTTCGCCGGCGGCCACACTGCGGACGACCACACTGCGGGCGGTGTCCCCGACATCTCCTGGTTCTCCGCCGGCGGGACCGGGCTCACGCCGGAGGGCTGGCAGCACGCCGACCTGCTGCAGGTCCTGCTGTCCGGCAGCGCCGACGGCCACGCCCCGGGCCCGTCCGGCAGCTACCTGCTCGTGCTCAACCTCGCCCCGCATGACGCGGCCCCGGTGCTGCCCCACCCGAAATGGGTCACGGGCTACCGCCTGCTGCTCGACACCGCCGCGCCGGACCTCGCCGGGTTCGGTGCGCCCGACATCGAACTCAGCACGGACGTCAGTGGCCGGCCCCCGCAGCTGGCCCCCGGCGCCGCCCACGTCATTGGCGCCCGCTCGGTCCTGGTGCTGGCCGTCACGACACTGCAGTCATGAAGTCGTGACCAGCCCCAGCTCCGCCGGCGAGGCAAGCGCGGGGCTGCGCGGCAACACCCGCACCGCGTAGCCGAAGGCACCCGTCCGCGCCAGCGGGATGTCGCCCTCGTAGCGCTGCGAGCCCTCGTCGTACACGTCGCCGTCGCGCACCGGCGTCAGCGACACCGACTCGGCCTCGTGGATCTGGTCGGCCTCGTCGACCCGCCCGAACACCGCCTGCACGTCGACGTCACTCTCCTCGAGGCCGCCGAGCGTCACGGTTGCCCGCACGGTCAACTGCGAGCCGACCTGCGGCGCCTCACCGACCCCCGAGGACTCGGCGTGCACGACAGCGACACCTGGCCAGGCGCCGAAGATGCGCCCTCGCCAATGTGCCTGCTCCCGTGCGGCGGCGTAGTCGTCGGCGCTGATTCCCCGCTCGGACTGGGCGGCGGGAATGTAGAGCTGCTGGACGTAGTCGTGGACCATTCGCGAGGCCAGCACCTTGGGCCCGAGCGTGCTCAGCGTGTGCTTGACCATGGCGATCCACCGCGTCGGCAGGGGCCGTTCGTAGAACCGCGGGGCGACGGTCTGCT